>Ga0160461_1000429_pt1 | contig 31277 bp, 30 predicted proteins | sample HID1975I_E6MG_FD_108266 | JGI IMG/M metagenome (GOLD analysis project Ga0160461, IMG submission 108266) | Enriched soil microbial communities from UW Madison campus, WI, USA - HID1975I_E6 MG | ecosystem: Environmental > Terrestrial > Soil > Unclassified | place: USA: Madison, Wisconsin...
GATCAACGCCCAGGCAGGCTTCTGGATCAAAATCGGCATGCTGTGCGAGATGAACCCCGGCATGAGCTACCAGGAGATCGTCAGCCGCGAACTGCGTGCAGCCGGGGTCGCGCCGGGGGCGTTGCGGGTGGCCGAGGCATGATCAAGACGCTGGAAGAACAGGCCCTGATGCGCGCCTCCGGCCGTCTGCTTGCGCAGGTGTTCGAGGCGCTGGACCGGCTGCCGCTGGAAGGCATGAGCACGCTGCAGGTCAACGACTGGGTGGAGCGCTTCATCGTGGACGAACTGCAGGCGCGCCCGGCCAGCAAGGGCCAGTACGGGTTCGCCTACGTGCTCAACAGCTCGATCGACAGCGTGGTCTGCCATGGCGTGCCGTCGGCCGATGCCGTGCTGCGCAGCGGCAGCATCGTCAACCTGGACATCACCCTGGAGAAGGGCGGTTACATTGCCGATTCCAGCAAGACCTACCTGATCGGCGAGGTCGACTATGCGGCCAGGCGGCTGGTACGGGTGACCCGCGAGGCGATGTGGAAAGGCATTGGCGTGGTGCGGCCCGGCGCCACGCTGGGCGACATCGGCTTTGCGATCCAGCAGCACGCCAAGGCGCACGGCTACAGCGTGGTCAAGGAATTCTGCGGCCACGGCATCGGCCAGGAAATGCACGAGGAACCGCAGGTGCTGCATTACGGCCGGCGCGGCGACGGGCTGGTGCTGGAGCAGGGCATGACCTTCACCATCGAGCCGATGATCAACCAGGGCCGCGCGGCGATCGACATGAGCGAGGATGGCTGGACCGTGACCACCCGCGACGGGAAGCTGTCGGCGCAGGCCGAGCATACGGTGCTGGTGACCGCCGACGGGGTGGAGGTGTTGACCCTGCGCGCCGAGGAGCGTGGGCTGGTTGCGTGATGGATGCTGTGCGTGGACGGACGGGCGCGGGTGCTTCGCAGCCGGGCAGAGCCCGGCTCTACGGGGCGCAGCTGTCTCGCAGCCGGGCAGAGCCCGGCGCTACGGGGTGCGTGTGGAGACCAGCTTGAGGAATGCCTCGTTCTGGTAGCGGCTCATGCGCAGCTGCTGGCCGGTATCCAGGGTCACCACGTGATGGCCGTTGAACCACGGATGGATCGCCTTGACCCGGCGCACGTTGACGATGGCCGAGCGGTGCACGCGCGCGAAGTGGCGCGGATCCAGGCGCGCGGCGAGGCTGGCCATGGTGTCGCGCAGCGCGTGCACGCGGTCGGCCAGGTGGATTTCCACGTTGTTGCCGGCCGCCTTGATCCAGACGATGTCATCCACGGCCACCAGCACCACGTGCTCGTCCACGCGCACCGGTAGCCGCTGCAGGTAGTCGTCGCGCTGGCGCAGTGCATCCAGCGCCTGCAGGATCTGCGCTGATGCCTGCGCGCCCACCCCGGCCCCGGCCGACAGCCGGGCCTTGGCCCGCTGCAGCGCGGCGGCGAACCGCTCGCGGCTGAACGGCTTGACCAGGTAATCCACCGCATTGGCTTCGAACGCCTTCACCGCGTACTGCTCATAGGCGGTCACGAACACCGTGGCCGGCATGCGTTCGGCACCGATGGTGGCCACCACGTCCATGCCGTTGATGGCGGGCATCTGGATGTCCAGGAACACCAGGTCCGGCGACTGGTTGCGGATGGCCGCCACCGCGGACACGCCGTCGCCGCATTCGCCGACGATCTCGATGTCGGCATCGTCGCGCAGCAGGCGCACGATCGCATGCCGGGCGATCGGTTCGTCGTCGACCACCAGTACGGTCAGGGTCATGCCGGCGCCACCCCGGGGGTGAACTCGGGTGCATCGTCGGCACTCTCCAGTACCCGGAACGGGACCCGGATGCGGCACGCCACGCCTTCGGGCCAGAGCATGTCCAGCCGGACCTCGGCGGCATCGCCATACAGCTCTTTCAGGCGCAGCCGGGTGTTGGACATGCCGATGCCATGGCCGGCCGACACGGACGGCTCGGTCGACAACGTGCTGTTGCGGTTGCGCACCTCGATGCACAGCACGTCGCCGTCGCGCCGCGCGTCGATTTCGACGGTGTCGCTACCCACGCGCTGGCCGATGCCGTGGCGCAGCGCGTTCTCCACCAGCGGCTGCAGGATCAGGCTGGGCACGGCGCAGTCCAGCGTGTCCGGGGCGATGTAGGTGCGGGTGGTCAGGCGGTCCTTGAAGCGGATGCGCTGGATGCCCAGGTACAGCTCGATCAGGTCCAGTTCCTGGCGCAGGGTGATTTCCTGGCCGTCGTAGTCTTCCAGGAAGGCACGCAGCAGTTCGCTCAGGCGCAGCAGCATGTCTTCGGCCGACAGCGTGTCTTCGTCCAGCAGGGTGATGATCGCGTGCAGCGTGTTGAACAGGAAGTGCGGCTGCAGCTGCGCCTTCAGCGACAGCAGGCGCGACTGCGCCAGTTCCGTGGCCAGCTGGCTGGCCTCCAGTTCGCGCCGGGCCTTTTCAGCGTGGAAATGGAGGGCCTGCTGGATCGCGAACAACGTCCAGTAGGTCAACAGGCCGATGGCGAAGTGCTGCTCCAGGAAGTACCCCAGCTGCTCGGCAAACCCGCTGGGCTCGAACAGGGTGGAGACCAGTGCGCCCAGCATCATCGCGGCGAACGTGACGCACAGGCTGGCCACCACCTGCGCGCCCAGCCCGTGCAGGCGCCCGGTGCCGCGCATCGGGAAACGTTCGGCGAGGCGGAACACCGTCGGGGCCAGCGCCGCCCACGTGTACCACTGGATCAGCGACCAGCGCGCCAGGTCCCAGAAGGGCCAGTCGGTGCGGGGCATGCCCACGTTGATGGCGTTCTGCATGGCGAACACCAGGGCCACCATCGTCCACAGGGCGATGTAGCGGGACAGGCGGATCTGGGTGCTGCCAAGGCGGATGAGCATGGTGGGGTCCTGCGCCGCGCGTGTGCGGCAGGGTCATCTTAGGCGGGGGGGGAGGGGCCGGAAAGCGCCATGACGGCTCATTACGATTGACCCGCGCGTGGCGACGATTGGTCCCGGATCGGTTGGCGGCAGTGGGCGGGAAGCGCCTGATGCGGGTGTCCTTCACCACCCCGGAGATGCCGCCATGAATCTGATCCGCCTCGTCCTGACCTGCCCGCTGCTGGCCGTTTCACTCCTCGCCGCGTCCGGCGCACACGCCGGGGACGCGCGATACCTGGGCCTGCTCAACCGCGCCCATGACAGCGTGGTGGCACTGGAAGTGGCGCCGGCCGGCAGCGATGCGTTCGTCGTGCGCCCGATCGAGGCGCTGCCCGGCGGTGGCGGCAGCGGCGTGGTGCGCCTGGGCGACCAGGGCTGCCGCTTCGACCTGCGCATGACCTTCGGCAACGGCCGCCGCGCGGTGTATCACGCGGTGGATGTCTGCCGTGGCGATACGCTGGCCATCCAGCCATTGCCGCGGTCGCGCACCCCGGCCACGGTGGCCGGGCGCTGATAGCGGTTCGACCTGCCTCACCCTGGGCTATCATCGCGCCAGCGCCATCGGGGATGGCCGCGCGCACTACGCTCGGGGGAGCAGGCATGGAAGAGGTTCTGGGGCGGCTGCTGCTGATCGCATTTCTGCTGATCATCGCCAGCCTGCCGTTCAATGTGGTGATGCTGCTGTGGCTGCGCCGGGATCACCCCGAGGTCTTCACCGCGCTCGGGCAACCGCACACCTTCGGGCTGGGCCGGCACCATCACGGCAATGCGGACTACGCACGCTTCCTGTTCCTGCGCCGCCATCGACAGCTGGGTGATGCGCGCATCTCGCGGATGGCCGATATCCAGCTTGGCCTGCTGGGCATCGGCGCGGGCGCCATGCTGCTGATGCTGGTGTTGATCCTGATGTGGCGCCCGTAGCGCCACGCATCGACCCGGCCTGCGGCTACGCAGGCCGTTACTGCAGTCCTTCAGCGGCCAGTGCCTGCTGCACCGCCGGCCGCGCGCGCACGCGGCCATACCACCGCTGCAGATGCAGAAACCGGTCGAAATGGATGTCCGCCTTGTAGTACGAGGTGAGCCACGCTGCCTGTCCCCAGCCGATCAAGGCGAACAGATAGGCATCGGCCACGCTGAAGCGCTCCCCCATGAGGTAGTCGCGGTCCGCCAGCTGCGCGTCGATCCAGGCGAAGCGCTGGTCGAGTTTCGGTCGCGCCGTCTCCGTGTACTTGCCGGCGGCCACCGGATACAGCAGCGGAATGAAGCCCTTGTGGATCTCGGTGCCAAGGAAGCCCAGCCATTCCTGCAGGCGGTAGCGTTCAACGCTGCCTTGGGCCGGAGCCAGGCCGCCTTCGGGCCGCTGGTCGGCCAGGTACTGCAGGATGGCGGTGCCTTCGCGCAGCACGCTGCCGTCGTCCAGCGCCAGTGCCGGCACGTAGCCCAGCGGGTTGACCTGCAGGTAGTCCTCGCCGTGTTCGGTGCGACGGCTGCGCGGGTCCACCCGGACCAGGGTGGCGTCGAGGCCCAGTTCATTGAGCACGATATGCGGGGCGAGCGAGCAGGCCGCAGGCAGGTAATAGAGCTTCATCGGGTATCCGGCAACAGAAGTGGGGCCTCGCTGTGAGGCGTCCGGCCGCATTCTAGGCGCGCGGTATAAAAACGGAAGAAGGCACTATTGTGTGGTGTAGGTACATAACGTATACCTGTCGCCCCCTGCAGGAGCCACCATGAAAGACAATGTATCGGGCTGTTCGGTGGAGGAGGCGATGCGCCTGCTGGGCGGACGCTGGCGCCTGCTGATCGCGTCCTACCTGCTCGACGGGGCCAAGCGCTTCAACGACCTGCGTCGCGACATGCCGGCGATCTCCCAGCGCATGCTCACCCTGGACCTGCGTGCGCTGGAAGAGGCCGGGCTGATCCGCCGCACCGTGTATCCCACCGTGCCGGTCAAGGTGGAATACGCCCTCACCGACGACGGCCGACGGCTGCAACCGGTGGTCGAGGTGATGAAGGAGTTCGGGTTGTGGGTGAAGGCGCGCGCCGGTTCAGGGCGCGTCGCTGGCGGCGCGGAACTGCAGGACCTTGTCGATGGTGAAGCCGGGCAGCATGCCGCGCAGTTCGTCGAGCATGCCGATGCGTGAGGCCTCCGCGCTGTCGGCCGGCAACCCGGCATCCAGCGCGCGCAGGTAGGTGCCCAGACCGGCCGCCTGCAAGGCGGGCTCGCAGTACGAGGCGGCCGCCGTGGCGATTTCGGTGGCGCTGGCAGTGCTGCGGAAGTGCTGCTGGGCGTAGCCGAAGTGGCAGTCCAACAAGGCGGTCAGCGCGGGGTCCTGCGTTGTCGGCGGCGCGCTGGTCTGCGCCACGGCTGGCGTACCCAGGGCCAGGGTGACAAGCAGGGCGGCACGGAAGCGACGGGGCATGGCGGTCTCGGTCGGGCGGGTCAGTGGCGGCACGGTCAGCGCGGCGGCAGCGTCTGGACCGGGGCGACCGTGTCCAGCAGCGCCGCCACCCAGTCGATGAACACGCGCAGCTTGGCACTGACGTGGCGGTTCGGCGGAAACGCAACATACAGCGGCATGGGCGCCAGCTGCCAGTCCGGCAGCACGCGTACCAGTTCACCGTTGGCCACATGCGCGGCGGCCATGTAGTCGGGCAGCCACAGCACGCCCAGCCCGGCCACGCCCGCGGCCAGATAGGCGTTGCCATCATCGACCGCCAGCAGATACCGCCCGTGCACATGGCGTTTCTGATCGTCGCGGCGCAGGGCATAGGGCAGCACCGTGCCGCTGCGCGCGCGCAGGTAGCCGACGATGCGATGGGGGCTGATTTCCAGATCGTGCGGGTCCGACGGCGTGCCGGCCTGCGCGAGGTAGGCCGGCGCGGCGTACAGGCCGGCCTGCAGGTCGCCGATGCGACGGGCCACCAGCGACGGCGTGCTGATCTCGCCGCCACGGATCACCGCGTCCACGCGTTCGTCGATCAGGTCGACATGGCGGTCGCTGACGCCCAGATGCAGCTGGATCTCCGGATACAGTGCATGGAAGCTGGCCAACGCCGGCACCAGGACCAGCCGTGCCAAGGGCGCCGGCACATCCACCCGCAGGCGCCCGCGCGGCGTGGCGGCGGCACCGGACAGGCTGGTTTCGGCATCGTCGATATCGGCCAGCAGGCGCACCACCCGCTCGTAGTAGGCCGCGCCGTCGGCGCTCAGGTTGACCTGCCGGGTCGTGCGATTGAGCAGACGCACACGCAGCCGCGCCTCCAATTGTTGCACCAGCTGGGTGACCGTGGTCCTGCTCATGTGCAGGCTCTGCGCGGCCTTGGTGAAGCTGCCGGTTTCCACCACCCGGGCGAAGGCCTGCATTGCGTCGAACCGGTCCATGCGGGGCGTCCGGAAGGAATTGTTTGGATTCTACAAACAGTGATGGCCGGTGTGGGGCGTTTATCCGCGGGCCGCGTCGGCCTACCGTGGCGGCAGTGCAATGGATCGGCCGCATGGCCGTTGGAGAAGACGATGGCAACCCGTGACGTAGTATTCCCGCCGGGCCGGCAGGCCCTGTACGAACGCAACCGCTATTCGCCGGCGGTACGCGCCAATGGCTTCCTGTTCGTGTCCGGGCAGGTCGGCAGCCGCGAGGACGGCTCGCCCGAACCGGTGCTGGAGGACCAGGTACGGCGCGCATTCGAGAACCTCAACGCGGTGCTGGGCGCGGCCGGCTGCACGTTCGACGATGTGGTCGACGTGACCGTGTTCCTGGTCGATCCCGAGGCGATCTTCGAACGCGTCTGGGCGATCGTGCCCGAGTACTGGGGCCAGGCGCCGTATCCGACCCTGACCGGCATCGGGGTGACCTGGTTGTATGGGTTCGACGTGGAAATCAAGGTGATCGCCAAGCTGCCGGACTGAGCCGTCAGGCGTGCGGGCCGGCGGAAACGCGAGGCCGTGTGCCGATTGCGGGGCTGGCCTTCACGCGACTGCGCCAGCCGGATGGCGATAGTGCAGGGGTCATTCTGCTTCCGCGCGCGTATCTACATGCCCCTGATTCCCGAGCGCGTCCGGCGCTGGCCCCGGCCATGGCGCGTGGCGTTGTTCTCGCTGCTGGCGCTGTATGCGCTATACCTGCTGGCCGGCAACGTGTTCCTCAATACGCCGCTGTTCGATGCGGTCACCAACCGCAAGCCTGAAAAATTCAGCATGCAGACCGGGCCGGCGCTGACCCTGCTGCCTGGGCACGCCGTGGTCTGGAACGTGCGCATGCGCGGGCAGGCCGGGCACACGGTCTACATTTTCCGTGCCGACCGCGCGGGCGCCTGGATCGACCTGCCGGCGCTGTTCCGCCGTGAGGTGCGCATACCGCGGATCGAGGCCACGGGCGTGGAGGCCGAGGTCGAACGCGTGGACAAGGGCATTCCGCCGCCGCCGCGCGGCGACCGCGGCTGGACGCTGCGCTTCGATGCGATCCACAGCGACAGCATCCGCAGCGGCCGTTTCGGCACGCTCTTCATCGCCGGGCAGGGGCACGGCACGGTCGGCTTCCTCAAGCAGTTGAAGGGCGGGCCGTCTGAATTGTTCGACTCCACGGCCGGCTTCGAGCAGGCCGAGGTGACCGTGGGCGGGGTACGGGTGCTCGATGACGCCCACCTTGCCGCGCGGTTCCATTTCCCGCGGCACTACCGTGACGAAGCGCCAGGCCTGCGCAAGCTGGACATCACCTGGGCACAGCTGCAGGTGGATGCGCGCAGCCGCGCCGTGGAAATCGACACCGGCGGGCCGCACGTCAGTGTCGGCAGCGCGCCGTCGAACGCCCGTCTTACCGGCGACGTGGTGCTGGACCGGGGCGCGCTGCAACCCGGCAGCCGGGTGGTGTGGCGGGTGCCGGTGCATGCCGGGGTGAATGCCGACGATCGCGGGCTGCTGGCGCTGCAGCTGGATGTGGCGCAGGACATGCGCGTGCAGGCACGGTTGCCCCGTGACCCGGAAACCGGCAGCGAACTGCATGCCGACCTGCGTATAACCGGCCGTAAAATCCCGTTCCGCGCCCCGGCCGAACTGCTGCCGCGGTTGACCGGGCAGGTGCAGGGCGCGTGGAAGTTCGAGTCGCTGAACTGGATCGCCGATCTGTTCGTGCGCAAGCCGTGGTTCCACCTGGATGGCGGCGGCCTGCTGGAAGGCGACCTGAAGATTGCCGATGGCCAGCTGGCCGCGGGCAGTACGCTGGACATCCCGCAGGTGGCGGCCGTGGCCGAGGTGGCCGGGGTGCGGCTGTTGGGGCAGGCCAATGCGCACGGCAGCATCGTGGCCGGCGAGCCGGCGCAGGCGAAGCTGGACGTCAAGATTCCCGAGTTCCGCGCCGCACCGACCGGGGCGCCCAAGGCGCTGCTGTTCGATGGCCGCGCGATGGCGCTGACCCTGCGCGGCGACGCGCGCCTGCAGCAGTTGCGTGACGGCATGCGCGCGCGGCTGCGCTTCAACGATGCGCGGGTGCCCGACCTGACCGCCTACAACCGCTACCTGGGCGGCGGCACCGGCAATGTGCGCCTGCTCGGTGGCACCGGCCTGCTCAGTGGCGACGTGGAGCTGGATTCGTCCGGCCGCGTGGGTACCGGCCGGGCCGACCTGCGCGGCCGTGGTGCACAGCTGCAGGTGGCCGGCATCGCCCTGCGTGGCGATGCGCAGCTGCAGGCGCGCGTCAAGCGGGCTGATTTCGATGCGAAGCAGTTCGACCTGGGCGGCACCACCGTGGCGCTGCGCAACATCCAGGTCGGCGACAGCGGCGGACAGGCCAACTGGTGGGGCACGGTGGCACTGCGCCAGGGCCACATCGATGCGGCTGCGCCGTTTGAGGTCACCGCCCAGGCCGACCTGCGCCTGCGCGATGCGGGGCCGCTGCTGGGCGTGTTCGCCGAGCGCAGCGCGTACCCGCGCTGGGTGCTGGGCATGCTCGATTCCGGAGAGGTGCAGGCCAGCGGGCAGCTGCGCTGGCGCAGCGGCGAAATGTGGGTGGATGACCTGCAGGCCGAGAACGAGCGGCTGTCGCTGCGGGCGCGGCTGGACCTGGCCCAGGCCCGGCGCCGGGGCAACCTGTACCTGCGCTGGGGTGTCTTGGGCGCGGGCATCGAACTGGACGGCGAGCAGCGCAAGTGGCACCTGGCCGGCGCACGCGACTGGTACGACCAGCAGCCCCGCGTGCTGCCGGCCCCCAAGGCCGCTCCCCGGTAGAGCCACGCCACGCGTGGCTGCACACGCGCCCGCACCCTCAGGCATTGGCGCACGGGTCCGGTTGCCGTGGCGCACCCGGACGGGCCTCGTCGCCCGTTCTGGCTGCGCCGCATGCCGCCTCCTGCTTACCCGTTGGGGAGGGCGCCGCGGGCGCCGCTTCCACGCCCGCCAGCTGGCGCGCCAGATCGACATGGGTGATGTGCCCGTGCAGGAACAACAGCCCGCTGTAGATGTTCATGATCGACGCTCCACTTGAGGAGCGTTGACGATAGGTGCAGGATGCGGGGCGAAAAAGCGACATTTCCGCAAGCTGGCCTTGAACAGGATTCAAGTCGACATGTCCCGCATGCCCCTGCAGCCCCTGCAGAATTTCGTCACCGCCGCGCGCCTGGGCAACCTCACCCGGGCTGCGGAATCGCTGAACCTGACGGTCAGCGCGCTCAGTCATCAGATGCGCCAGCTTGAGCAGCGGCTGGGCTACCCACTGCTGCTGCGGCAACCGCGTGGGGTGGGGGTGACGCCGGAAGGCCAGCGCCTGCTTGAGCAGGTCGGCCCGCACCTGGATGCGATCCAGCAGGTGTTCCAGCCGTTCGGTGCACGCCACGACCGCGTGCTCACGGTCAGCGCGCTGCCTTCGATGGCCTCCAACTGGCTTGTGCCGCGGCTGGGCTCGTTCGTGGCCGCGCACCCGGAGATCGAGTTCAACCTGGAATCCAGCGAACGCCTGACAGACTTCGAACGCAACGTGCAGTGCGATGCCGCGCTGCGCGTAGGGGCCGGGCAGTGGGTGGGTGTACACGCCGAGCCGTTGTTCGATGAGTGGTTGATGCCGATGGCCAGCCCCGCGCTGGTGGAGCGCATGGGCGGCGTGGATGCGCGCCCGCTCTCGGAATGGCCGCTGTTGGGGGATCCCGATGGCGAATGGCAGCGCTGGTTCGCACAGATCGGCCAGGACCCGCCGCGCCGTTACGTGGCCATGCTCAACGATTCGGAATCCCACCATCGCGCGGCGCTGGACGGTTTCGGGGTAGCGCTGGGGCGGGTGACGCGGGCGCGGCTGCTGCTCGATTCGGGCCAGTTGGTGGCCTTGTCGCCGCACCGCTTGAAGACGCGCTGGTCGCATTGGCTGGTGTATCCGCCGCGCTCGGCCCGCCACCAGGGCTTTCTGGACTTCCGCCAATGGCTGCATGCGCAGGCCCAGGAGCATGCAGAGCACATGCGCCAGCCCGGATGACCGGCGGATGACGTAGCTCAGAATGCGGTGGGCGCGACCGAGATTTCACCGTTGGCGCTGAGCGCCAGGCGGTACTTCAACGGCTTGCCGAGCTCGGCAATGATCTCGGTCTCTCGCCGTGCACTTTCCGCGCCGAACCGGCACAGCGCCTTGCCTTCCGGATTGGGGCCGGTGCCGAGAATGTACCTGCCCGGCGCCACATGGAAGGTGACCTTCTCGGCGTTGTCGATGGTGGAAACCTTGCGGCCGTCCAGGTATACCGCCGTCATGCAGCCGCTTCCCATGAAGCCTGCGTCACGCGCGACGATCAGTACCACTTTGTCCTGGCCTGGCTGCATGAGCTCGGGTGCGAAGATCCGCTCCGGTGGCGTCGAGCGTGCCGTGTTGGTGTTGATGGGCTTGGTAGCGCACGCAGAAACGGCGATGGTGATGCCGACCGCAAGGAAAATCTTCTTCATCATTCCCCCCCGAAGCAGTGGTGTGTCGTTGCCGATTCTATCGCTGGTGGGTCAGCCCCTGTCCACAGGCGTGGCGATGTCCTGGTAGACCACTTCGCTGCCCAGCACCTTCAGGCCCGCCGGGCCGCTGCTCAACAGCCGCTGTTCGCCGATGGCCTGCTGCCATTGCAGCTGGAACCCGGCGGCGGTCGGCAACTGCGCGGCCAGGGTATGCAGGTGACGGCGGGCCTGCGGACCGGCGCTGTCGAAGTGGCCCAGCAGCACGCCGTGCTGGTGCACGATCAGGCGATGGCTGCTCATGCGGACACCGTCCCGGCAAGGGGCGCATCGGCACCAGGCGCCGGCGTCGGCAGTGCATCCAGCCACGCGGCGAACAGGTCGCGTGCGGCGGCCGCCAGTGGCGCGGCGTAACGGGCGGCCTGTTCGCGCAGGGTGCGGGGATCAATACCCGCGCGCTGCAGTTCGTCGGCATGGCCGATCAGCCAGGTGTCGATGCGGGTGGCGTCGACCTCGGGATGGCACTGCAGGGCCAGCAGGTGGTGGCCGATGGCGAACGCCTGCTGCGCGCAGGCGGGGGTGGCCGCCAGGCGCTGTGCACCGTCAGGCAGGGTGAAGGTTTCGCCATGCCAGTGCAGCACCGGGATGCCCACCAGAGCCCGCAGTGGCGAGGCCAGCCCGGCATCGGTCAGCGACAACGGCGCGAAGCCGATTTCCTTCGCGCCCATCGGCGTCACGCTGGCGCCGAGTGCGCGTGCCACCAGCTGCGCGCCCAGGCAGATGCCCAGCGTCGGGCGGTGCGCGGCCAGGCGGGAGCGGAGCAGGGCATGCAGCACGCGCAGATGCGGGTAGGCGTGGACGTCGTTGGCGCTGATCGGGCCGCCCAGCACGATCAGCAGGTCGGCGCTCTCGGCGTCGTCCAGGCGGTCGATGCCGGCCTGCAGCACCTGCAGCTGCCAGCCGCGTGCGGCCAACAACGGGGCCAGTATCCCCGCGTCTTCGAACGCGACGTGTTGGATCGCCACGGCCTTCATGGCGTGCCCGCGGCGGCGGTGGGCCAGTAGAAACTGTCCGGGGTGGCGCGCGCGCCGAAGATGGCCTGGCCCACCCGCACCACGGTGGCGCCTTCTTCGATGGCCAGGTCGAAGTCGCCGGACATGCCCATCGACAACTCGTCCAGCAGGATCCCGTCCGGCAGGGTGGGGCGCAGGCGGTCGCGCAGGTCACGCAGGCGGACGAAGCACGGTCGCACCTGCGCCGGGTCGGGCGAGAACACCGCCAGCGTCATCAGCCCGCGCACGCGCAGCCGGGGAAAGGCCGGCAACTGCTGCACGAAGTCGGCCACCGCGATCGGGTCCAGGCCGTATTTGCTGGCCTCGCCGGAGGTGTTGACCTGCACGAACACGTCCAGCGTGCGCTGCTCCAGCGCCAGCCGGCGGTCCAGTGCCTCGGCCACGCGGAGGCTGTCCAGTGCCTGGAACTCACTGGCGAAGCGCGCCACGTCGCGGGCCTTGTTGGTCTGCAGGTGGCCGATCACCGACCAGCGGATCGGCAGGTCGGCCATGCCGTCGGCCTTGGCCTGGGCCTCCTGCACCTTGTTCTCGCCCAGTTCGCGGCAGCCGGCGTCCCAGGCCAGGCGCAGCCGTGCCTGGTCGACAGTCTTGCTGACCGGCAGCAGGCGCACGCCGGCCGGATCGCGGCCGGCACGTTCGCACGCGCGCGCGATGCGGTGGCGCACCGCCTCCAGGTTGTGGGCGATGGCGTCGACGGTGGTGGCCTGCGGCCAGTCGGGGCGTGCGATGGGCATGGGAAGCTCCTGAAGCGAGGGCGGCTGCACGGGCGGTCCGGCACGTGCAACACTGTCCCGGGACGATCCATATATTGGCATAGGACAAAATGAAAATCACCGGCCAGACCGCCAGCGCGGTGTTCGACAGCATCCGCCAGCAGATCCTCAGTGGGGCGCTGGTGCCGGGCCAGCTGCTGCCGCCGGTCCGCGACCTGGCCCTGCAGCTGCAGATCAACCGCAATACGGTGGCCGCCGCCTATAAGCGGCTGGACGCGGCCGGGCTGGCGCAGACCCAGGGCCGGCGCGGCACGGTGGTGACCGCGCCGCCGGCCGTCGGCGCCCAGGAGGGCAGCACGGGCGGTTCGGCGTTGCACGACCTGTCTAGTGGCAACCCCGACCCGCAGTGGCTGCCGGACCTGCGGGGGTTGTTGCCGGAACGGGCTCCGCGCCTGTACGGCACCCCCACCATCGACCCGCAGCTGGAGCGGTTGGCACGCGCGCAGCTGGACCCGGATTGTCCGCCCGGGTATGCGCTGGAACTCAGCCATGGCGCGGTCGATGCGATCGAGCGGGTGCTGGGTAGCTGGCTGGTGCCCGGCGACCGCGTGGCGGTGGAGAATCCATGTTTTCTCGGCAGCCTCAACACCCTGCGCGCCGGCGGGCACGCCACGCTGGCGGTGGCCATCGATGAACACGGCATGGTGCCGGCGGCGCTGACGGCGGCGCTGGAGGCAGGTGCGCGTGCGGTGCTGCTGACCCCGCGCGCGCACAACCCGACCGGCGCCAGCCTCAGCCAGCGCCGCGCGCGCGAACTGCGCCAGGTGCTGGAACGGCATCCGCAGGTGCTGGTGCTGGTGGACGATCATTTCGCATTGTTGTCGCAGCAGCCGTACCACTCGGTGATCGCCCCGCGCACGCGGCGCTGGGTGCTGGTGCGTTCGCTATCCAAGGCGCTCGGGCCGGACCTGCGCCTGGCGGTGCTGGGCTGCGACGCCGACACCGCCGCACGCCTGCGCCTGCGCATGGCCCCCGGCACCGGCTGGGTCAGCCACTTGCTGCAGGATGCGGCAGCCGCGGCGCTGGGCTCGGCGCGGGTGATGGCGCGCGTGGCCAAGGCCGGGCGCGACTATGCACAGCGTTGCCAGGTGTTGCAGCAGGCGCTGGGGGAGCAGGGCATCCAGACCCCTGCGGTGATGGATGGGTTGAACCTGTGGGTGCCGCTTGCCGCCGACAGCCAGCCGCTGGTGCTGGCGCTGGCCCAGCGCGGGTGGCAGCTGCGCGGCGGCGAGGTGTTTGCCGTGCAGCCGGGCGTGCACGGCCTGCGCATCACCACCGCCATGCTGGCCGCCGGCGACGCGCGCCGCGTTGCACTTGATCTACGCCAGGCGCTGGAGGATCACGGCGCGCTGGGGGTACTTGGGCGCACGTAGTGCGACTGGCCGTTGTCGCCGACGAAGATCAACTCCGGCTTGCCCTGCCAGGAAGTGAGCATGGCCCCGGTGCTGTTCTGGTGCTTGATCACCAGGGTGGCACCGCGATCCGGGTTGGCGGTGACCTTGAATACTTCGGTGGTGCCGCTGGCATCGTCCAGGGTGAGCATGGCTTCATCCCCGACATCGGCAGTGCCGTAGACGCCGCGTTCGGAACCGTCGGCGCCGAGCAGGATCAGCCCTGACAGCGGCGATGCGCGCGGCCCCTGCGAGATGCCCTTGCTGAGCGCGTCGGGCACCGGTGCGCCAAGAATCACCCGGGCCTGTCCGGCGCTGTCCTGGATGACCAGCCCGCGTGCGGTGATCACCCGATCGTGGGCCTGGCTCTGGTGCAGGCGGATGCCGGTCCAGGCGGAAACGACAAGCGCAAGGCTGGAGACAACCAGCGTGGTGAGGGTGAGTGCGCGTGACATTGGCGGCTCCAGATCCTTGGAAGCTCGCGACCATACCGCAATGATTGATTGCGACACCAGTCGGGAAAGTCTGTATTTGCAGTGATCGTGAAGTTGGTCACGTGTTGCTGCGCGGCATCAATGGAAATCCCGACTGTGCGTGCGCACGCCTTCGATCAGGCAATCGATGTTGTACATCTGCCGCACGATCAGGTGCTGCACGCCATCCACGCGTTCCAGGCGGCCGTCGATCTGCATCATCCGCGCTTCCACCAGCACCCGGTGCTGGCGGTCGGCGGTCTTGCGCCAGACCACGGCGTTGACCATGCCGCATTCGTCTTCCAGGGTCAGGAAGGTGACCCCGCTGGCGGTCTGCGGGCGTTGGCGCATGCGCACCAGCCCGGCAAACCGCACGGCGCGTCCATGCGGCAGGGCGGCCAGTTCGTCCGAGCGCGCGCAGCGGCGCTGGCGCAGCTGCGCGCGGATGAAGGCCACCATGTGCCGGCCCAGGGTGGTGCCGGTGCTGTTGTAGTCGGCCTGCATGTCCTCCAGCGCACTGGGCGGCGGCAACGGCACGCTGGCTTCCACGGTGGCCCGCGCGGTGTCGAACAGCGGCAACGGTTTTTCCACGCCGGACACTTCCCAGCGCGCGCGATGGCGATGGCCGCTCAACCCCTTCAACGCCCCCGCATCGGCCAGCAGGCCCTGGTGGCGGCGATCCAGCCGCGCGCGCTGGCTGAGGTCGGCCACGCTGTCGAACGGCTGCCGCGCACGCGTCTGCACCAGCGCGGTGGCCACCGCTTCGCTGAAGCCATCGACCAGGCGCAGGCCGAGGCGGATGCCGAACGGGCGGTCGGGCGCCGTGGGCGGCAGCAGCGTGCAGTCCCAGTCGCTGTGGCGCACATCCACCGGCAGTACCGGCACGCCGTGGCGGCGCGCGTCCTGCAGGATCTGGTCGGGGGTGTAGAACCCCAGCGGCTGGCTGTTGATCAGGCTGGCGGCGAACGCCGACGGGTGGTGGCACTTGAGCCAGCAACTGACATAGGTGATCAGCGCGAAGCTGGCCGCGTGGCTTTCCGGGAAGCCATAACTGCCGAAGCCCTTGATCTGCTCGAACAGGCGTTCGCCGTATTCGCGGCTATGGCCACGGGCGGCCATGCCGGTGAGCAGGCGGTCGCGATGCGGCTCCAACCCCCCATGGCGTTTCCAGGCCGCCATCGAACGGCGCAGCGCGTCGGCCTCGCCTGCGGTAAAGCCGGCCGCGGCCACCGCCAGCTGCATCACCTGTTCCTGGAACAGCGGCACGCCGAGGGTGCGCTTGAACACCTTCTCCAGCGCGGGCGGGTAGTCGATTTCCTCGATGCCTTCTTCCTTGAGCTTCTTGCGCCGGTTCAGATACGGATGAACCATGTCGCCCTGGATCGGGCCGGGGCGCACGATCGCCACTTCGATCACCAGGTCGTAGAAACAGCGCGGCTGCATGCGCGGCAGCATGGCCATCTGCGCACGCGATTCGATCTGGAACACGCCCAGGGTGTCGGCGCGGCAGATCATGTCGTAGGTTTTCGTGTCGCCGGCGGGAATATCGGCCATGCCCATCAAGGGCGCGCCGTGTGCGTGCAGCATGGCCAGGCATTTGCGCACGGCGGTGAGCATGCCCAGTGCCAGGCAGTCCACCTTCATCAGCCCGGTGGCGTCCAGGTCGTCCTTGTCCCACTGGATCACGGTGCGGTCGGCCATGGCCGCGTTTTCGACCGGCACCAGCGTGGACAGCGGGTGTTCGGAAATCACGAAACCGCCCGGGTGCTGGGACAGGTGGCGCGGGAAGTCGACCAGTTCGCTGGTCAATGCCACCACCCGCCGCATCAGCGGTGTGTCCGGGTCGAAGCCGCGCTCGCGCAATGCCTCGGGCAGCGGCTCGTGGCTGCTCCAGCGGTCCAGGCAGGCGGCCAGCTCGTTGACCTGGTCCGGCGGCAGGCCCAGCACCCGCGCCACATCGCGCACCGCGCTGCGGCCGCGGTAGCTGATCGCCACGGCGGTGAGCGCGGCGCGTTCGCGGCCGTAGCGGTTGAACACGTACTGCAGCACTTCCTCGCGGCGCTCGTGTTCGAAATCGATGTCGATGTCCGGCGGCTCGTCGCGTTCGGCGGAGATGAAGCGCTCGAACAGCAGCTCCATCTCGCTGGGGTCGATCTCCGTCACACCCAGGACGTAGCAGACCGAGGAATTGGCGGCCGAGCCGCGGCCCTGGCAGAGGATCTTCTGGCTGCGCGCGAAGCGCACGATGTCGTGTACGGTCAGGAAGTAGGACTCGTACTGCTTCGTATGGATCAGGTCGAGTTCGTGTTCGATCTGCGTGCGTTGTTTGGCCGTGGCGCCTGTCTTCCAGCGCCATTGCATGCCTTCTTCCACCAGCGTGCGCAGCCAGCTGGCCGGATCGTGCCCGGCCGGGATCAGTTCGCGCGGGTAGGTGTACTGCAGCTGCTTGAGGTCGAAGTGGCAGCGGTCGGCGATACGCACGGTTTCGGCCAGCAAGGCCGGCGGGTACAGCGCGGCCAGCGCCTGGCGGGTGCGCACATGCCGTTCGCCGTTGGCAAACAGCCGCCAGCCGGCATCGGCGATGGTGCAGTGGTGGCGGATCGCGGTGAGGGTGTCCTGCAGGGCGCGGCGGCGGCGCACGTGCATGTGCACATCGCCGCTGGCCACCAGCGGGATGGCATGCTCGCGACCGAAGCGTTGCAGCGCGGCCAGGCGCTGCCTGTCATCGGCCTCCCGGTGCAGCTCCACCGCCAGCCACAGCCGCTGTGCGAAGCGGGCCTGCAGCCAGGCGGCGTCATCGGCGTTGGGCGCGCGGTCCAGCCACAGGCACAGCAGGCTGTCGGGCAGCGTATCCAGATCCTCGCGCAGGCAGCGGTACTCGCCCTTGGGCGCGCGCCGGCGGCAGGTGGTGATCAGCTGGCACAGGCCGGCATAGGCGGCCAGGTCGGTGCATAGCAGCACCAGTTTGGGGCCGTCGTCGAGCTGGAACTCCGCGCCGGTGATCAGCGTCAGGTCGTGCTTCTTCGCCGCCTGCCAGGCCCGCACGATGCCGGCCAGCGAGCATTCGTCGGTGATCGCCAGCGCGCGGTAGCCCTGGCCCTTGGCGCGTGCGAACAGTTCCTCGGCGATCGACGCGCCGCGCTGGAAGCTGAAGGCCGACAGGCAATGCAGTTCGGCGTAGTCGGGCAGGGCGGCGCTCATGAAAACCAACCGTGCAGCATCCACGGCCCGCCGCGCCCATCGGCGCTGGTATAGGCCCAGCCGCGCTGGCCCTGGCCGGTTTCGATCACGTAGTAATCGCGGCGGATATCGCCTTCATCCCACCAGCCCGATTCGATCCGCTCCGGCCCGGACACGATGCGCAGGTGCGGGTCGAGCAGTGGCTGCGGGCGTGGCAGCAACCAGCCCGGGCGCACGGGCAGGACCGGCGGCGGGCCTTTGGGCGCACCGTGGGCATCGCCGCTGGCACGTTCGGGGCGATGTTCGGCGCGCAGCCCCAGGCCCTGTACTGCGTCATCGCCCAGCCGGGCGCGCAGCCGCTCGCGCACCTGTTCCCAGGGCATTGCCTGTTGCGGGCGGGGGTCGAACAGGTCGCGTGCGGCCGGCACGAACGGCGGCAGATGGTCGGCCTGCAGGCGCAGGCCACGGCTGCCGGCCGGCAGCTGCAGGTGGTCCACCCGGTTGCGCGCCAGTTCGAACAGCATGGCCGCATCGCGTTCGGGCGCGAGCAGGCCGATGGCCAGGCAGGTGTCCGGGTGCTGGTCGTGTTCGAACCACAACGTGAAGCGCTGCACGCCGCCATCGCGCGAACACAGGAAGGCCGCCAAATCGCCGGTGAGCCGGCGCAGCGGGAACAGCAGCGCCTGGGTGGACTCGATTTCGTACTCGAACTCGATGCGTGCGTCGAAGCGGTCCGGCGGCTGGTAGTAGCGCAGCGGCGGCGTGCTGATCCCGCGCAGTGCATCCAGGTGGGCCAGGACCGTCGGCGGGAAACGCCGCGCCAGGCTGTCGCGTGGCAACTGGAAGGCCGCACCCAGCGTGCGCAGGCCCGAGCGTGCCAGCACCGTGACCGCCTCGGCCGGTAGCCCGCTGTGTTCAATCGGCACCTGCGCCAACGTGGCATCCAGCTGCTGGGCCTCCACCCCCAGCCGTGCATGCACGCGGGTCAGCACCCAGGCCGCATGCGGGTTGGGTGCGGCCACCAGGCGATGGCGGAAGCCGAGGTCCTTGAGGCCCTCGCACAGGCGCTTTTCGATCGCGGGCCAGTCACCGAACAGCGCGCGGCTGGCGCCGATCTCCAGCGCCAGCGCATGCGGGAAGGCCAGGCTGACCTGCGAGCTGATGCCATACAGCCAACTGGCCAGCAACTGCCGGGTGGCCTGTTCGGCGTGCGGGTCGTGCTCGACGGTGCGCATGTCGCGGGTGAGGACCTGCGCAGCCGACAGCAGCATGCCGCGGCGCAGTCCAAGCTGACGTGCCGCCGGACTCACCGCATGCAGCACGCGGCGTTGCGCCGGACCGCTCAGCAGCACCAGCGGCACCGACGGATCGGGCTGCTGGCGCAGGGCGGCATCCAGCGCCAGCTGTGGCAGCAACAGGCAGGCCCAGTGCACGGCGGCCGCTCAATGCGCCAGGGCCAGCGGCAACGGCTGCGCCGGGGCCATGCCGCCGCGGCACTTGAGCACGCGCACCTGGCCATGCTCAAGCTGCAGCCGCAGCGGCGCCGGCGAGGCGTTGCGTGCCTGGCGCAGGTCGCGGAAGGCGAACCCCAGGCACTGGCCGGTTTCGGCCGCCACCTGCAACCGGCGCAGGGCGCGGTCGTCGGCCTGCTGCGGCCAGCACAGCACGGCCGCACAGGCCGCAGAGCGCAGGCACTGTTCGGCGGCCCACAAAGCATCACGCGGCGTTGCCCGCACCACTTGGACCTGGTTCAAGGCCAGCCCGGCACCGGCCCAGCCCGGCGCATGCGGCAGGTAGGGCGGGGCAATCAGCACGATGGTCTGCTGCTGCTGGCTCAGCCGCGCCAGGGTGGGCCAGACCAGCGCCAGCTCGCCTTGCCCCGGCGCGGCCAGCAGCACCTCCGACAACGCCGCTGGCGGCCAGCCGCCCCCAGGCAGGCGGGCGTCCAGCGCCGGGTGGCCGGTAGGGTGTGGGGCCGTGGCCGGCGGCATGGCCTGCGGCCTGCCGCGCCAGACCTGCCGGCTTTCCAGCAACTGGTCCAGGGCTACAACCGCGCCCATCAGCGCACCTCCCGGGAGGGCTGGCGCAGGTGGGCAGGGGCGGCAAGGCGGGGCATGGCGGGCAGTATCGGCAGGGGCGGTGTCAGGGGCTGAGACCGACAATCCTACCGGCAATTAGTAAAAATGCTAACGGTTCGCGCGCCGACAGTTTGAACGCAGCCGGGGTGATGAACGCTTCAGTCAGTGGCCCGCCGGTGGTCGCGGCGGGATGCGCGGTTTGTTCAAGCCGGGCTGCGCCGTTGTCGCGAGCATGGCCGCTCCTTTGTATGGAGCAGGTCGATGAAGCGATGGTGGTTGGCGGTGTATGCGCCGGGAATGCTGTTGGGATTCGTGGGGATGGCCACGTGGTGGGTGGGCTATGCCGCGGGGTCGGCGCTGTGGCTGCTGCCGGGGTTGGGCCTGGCCATCGCGCTGTCGTGGCTGGCCGAGCGCTGCTGGCCCTATGACCCGGCCTTCAACGCCCCCCAGGGCGATGCGGGCCGCGACGCCCTCCACGCACTGGTGAACGAAGGATTGAACCTGCTGGCGATCGGTGCGATTCCGCTGGTGGCCGCGTGGATGCCGTGGCAGCTGTGGCCGACGCACTGGAGTGTTGTCGCGCAGGTGGTGCTGGCGATTGTTGCCGCGGACCTGGGCATCACCCTGGTGCATTACGCGAGCCATCGCTGGGCCTGGTTGTGGCGGTTGCATGCGGTCCACCACAGCGTGACCCGCATGTATGGGTTCAACGGGTTGATGAAACACCCGTTGCACCAGACGGCCGAAGCAGTGGGCGGGGTGCTGCCGCTGCTGTTGCTGGGCATGCCGTACCCGGTGGCGGCCGTGCTGGCCTTCGCCATTGCCATCCAGCTGCTGCTGCAGCATTCCAACGTGGACATGCGGCCGGGCTGGCTGGGCAAGGTGATGGCGTGGGCGCCGCTGCATCGGTTCCACCACATGCGCTACGGCACGGCCGGCGACGTCAACTTCGGGTTGTTCCTGACCGTCTGGGACCACCTGCTGGGAACGGCCTTCGATGCCGATTACCGGATGCGTGTGGACGACCTGGGGATTGGCAGCCAGCCGGCCTATCCACGGCGCTACCTGGGGCAACTGCTGGCGCCGTTCCGCGCGCTGCCGCACGCGCCGGAACCGCCGCCGCCGCCGGGGTTGGATCAGTCGCCGCGATAATGCTGCAGGTGCAGGCCAGCCAGGTGGCCGGCCTGCACGCCGAACATGCGTCGCAGGCTGCGCGAGAAATGCGCAAGGTCGGCGAAGCCGGCGGCATGTGCGCTGGTGGTCAGGCTGTGTCCCTCGATCACCTGCACCAACGCCTGGCGTAACCGGCGCCACAGCACCAGGCCACGCAGCGACACCGCCAGGTCCTGCTGGAAGCGGCGGTGCAGCTGGCTTTCGGACAGGTGCGCAGCCGCTGCAATGGCCGGGGCCGCGACGCGCTCGGGCAGCCGCGCGTCCAGTGCGGACAGTGCTGCCTGCAACCGGCGGTCCAGCGGCGCGCGCGCCACCAGGGCCGACAGGCAGGGCAACAACGCCTGCGGATCGCAGGGAAGCGATGGCAGCTGTGCCTGCAGCTTCTGCAGGTCGACATGGCTGGGTTCAATCCATACCGTGCAGCCGCGCAGCGGCACGCCGCGCACCGCATGCGACTGGAACGAAGGCAGCACCAGACGCGTGCCGCACTGCAGCCCGTCTTCGTTCTCCACGGTCCATTGCCCGGCCTCGGCCAGCAGCACCTGGTGGGCGTAGTGGGCATGCGCACCGGTGGCACCGGCATGGCCCTGCAGCACGGCGAAATGCGGGCCAAGCAGCACTGCGCCAGACCACTGCCCGTTCACTGCCGTGGACGCATTCACCGCACGCTCCGCATCGTTCACCCCTTGCACCTGCTCCGCAGGGTAGCGGAAACCGTCCACCACGCGCCCAGCGCAAGCAACGAAACCAGGGCGCCGGCAGTGCAGACGCCGCTCCAGCCATACGCGGCATACAGGCTGCTGCCCAGCAGCGCGCCGATCCCGCTGCCGGCCGCATAGAACAGCATGTAGGCGGCGATCACCTGCGCCTGCGCGTTGGGCGCGGCGGCCAGGATCAGGCTCTGGTTGGTCACGTGCAGTGCCTGGACCGCCAGATCCAGCAACAGCACGCCCAGTACCAGCCAGCCCAGGTGCAGCGGCAACGCCGCCAGCGGGGCCCAGCTCAACAGCAACAGCAGCAGCGCAGCAAAGGAAACACGGTCGGCATGGCCGCGATCGCTCCAGTGCCCGCTGCGCGCGGCGGCCAACGCACCGAGCAGGCCGACCAGCGCGAACGCACCGATGGCGGTATGGCTGAGCGCATGCGGCGGTGCACTCAATGGCAGCGCCATGCTGCTCCAGAACAGCCCGAACGCGGTGAACAGCAGCAGCCCGAGCACGCCGCGTTGGCGCAGCACCGGCTGCTGGCGCAGCAGAGTGATCAACCCGATCCGGGGCGCGGCATCGGCCACCGGCAGCCGTGGCAGGCGCAGCCACAGCACCGCGCCGCTGACCACCATCAGCACCGCCGACAGCACATACACCGCACGCCAGCCCCCCAGGTCGGCCACGCCACCGGCCACCACCCGGGCCAGCAGCAGGCCGATCACCACGCCGGCCTGCGCGGCACCGACCACGCGGCCGCGCTCATGCGGGCCCGCCGCGGCGGCGGCATAGGCAATCAGCCCTTGGGTCATCGCGGTGCCGAGCAGGCCCACCGCCAGCATGCCGAGCAACAGCGCGGTAGCGTTGCCGGCCAGGGCAACGCCCAGCAGGGCCACGACCAGCGCCACGCTCTGCGCCGCCATCAGGCGCCTGCGCTCCAACCGGTCACCCAGCGGCACCAGCCACAGCAGCGCGATCACCGAGCCGAGCTGGGTGGCGGCGATGACCGCGCCGATCCGGGCGGTGCCGATGTGCAGGTCGGCGGCCAGCGCATCCAGCAGCGGTTGGGCGTAGTAGACGTTGGCCACGCTGAGCCCGGCGGCGCAGGCGAACAACAACAGCAGGGGCGTGGCGGTACGGGGCAGGGGTGCGGCGATGGACATTTCATGGTCTCAAAATAGAACCAGTTGATTCTGGATGATCTGGTTCTAAAATAAAACCACTGAGGGAGGAGCCCCATGCACGACGATCCCAACGCCACCTGCCCGGTGGCCCGTGCGCTGGACCTGATCGGCGACCGCTGGTCGCTGCTGATCGTGCGCGACGCCTTCGATGGGGTACACCGGTTCAGTGATTTCCAACGCAGCCTGGGCATGTCGCGCAGCATGCTCAGCCAGCGCCTGCAGGTGCTGCAGGAGTCCGGCGTGCTCGCCCAGCAGCCGGCGGTCGATGGCAGCCGGTACCACGACTACGTCCTGACACCGAAAGGGCAGGCGTTGTTCACGCTGGTGGTGGCTCTGCGGCAGTGGGGCGAAGCGTTCCTGTTCGCCGAACATGAACCACGTTCGCAGCTGCTCACCCTGGCCGACGGCCAGCCGTTGGCGCCGCTGATGCCGCAGGACAGGGAAGGGCGGGTGCTGGCGGCCGCGACAACGCACGTGGTCAAGCCCTCCACGCAGTGATCGACGGGGGCGGCCCTACGCCGGCGAAACTGAACACGCTGTTGACAGGGATGAACAGGGTGGACGACTCTTCTCCGGATGGGTGCCGCCTGCGGCGCCCACCGGGCAGGGTGGCTGTATCGACGGGCGGAGGGGCCTGGTCGTAGCTGCATTGCCTGGTAGTACCCGATACCGGCCTGCAAGGCGCCGGCATCCGCCATCTTGGCGCTGCACCCTTCTGCGGCACGACTCCCTGGATTTTTTGCGCAAGCAAAGGTGTTTCGCCCGCTTATGAAAACGATTACAAAGCCACTGGCCCTGACGGCCGCCATCACGCTCTCGCTGGCCGCCTCGGCCTGGGCCGCGCCCACCGCCGCCACCGCCGGTACCGACGCCTTCACCGTGCTCAGCCTGGAACAGGCGCCGAAATGGCTCAATGCCGCCGATGTTGCGGCCCAGCTGCAGGCCATGAACGTGGACGCGCTGACCATCGGCAACGTGCACCGCGAAGCGGACACCAGCGGCACCAGCCACGTGCCGGATCCGCTGGAAGCGCTGGCCGACCAGCTGGGGTACACCTACCGCTTCGTCAGTGCCGACCCGGCGTCGGCCGAGCGCCGTGGCAGCATCGTGATCTCGCGCCTGCCGGTGGAAGCCGAGTCGGGCATCGAAGCCCCGGGCATGAACTACCTGCGCCTGAATGACGGCCGCCACGTGGTGGCGCTGTACACCCATACCGCCGCCGCCGATGGCGCGCGCTTCAAACAGCTCATCGATGCCTCGCGCGTGGGCGCGCCGGCCGTACTGCTGGGTGCCAACGATGCCGCCGTGAACGGCTTCGACGCCAACGGCGACGTGGCCCGCTCCAACGGGTTCCAGTCGGCCTCCAGCACCGCGGTCAAGCTGCGCATCGATGCCGACAGCCCGGCCATCGCCGGCAAGCTGCTGACCCTGGGCTACGCCGCGCCGGTCGGCGGCGACACGCCGTGGATGGACACCTCGCTCAACGCCGACGCACGCGCCCGGCTGATCGTGGCGAAGATGACCGACGACGAGAAGTTCCAGATGCTGCACAGCTACTTCGGGCTGGGCAAGGATGGCGGTCCGCTGCCGGAAGGCGCGGTCGGTTCGGCCGGTTTCGTGCCGGGCGTGGCACGCCTGGGCATTCCGTCGCAGCAGTCAGCCGATGCCGGCGTGGGCGTGACCAACCCGGGCGGCATCCGCAAGGGCGACCACGCCACGGCGATGCCGTCCGGCCCGTCCACCGCGTCCAGCTGGAACCCGGAAGTCGCCTTCGCCGGTGGCGCCACCATGGGCCGCGAGGCCTGGCAGCAGCGCTTCAACATCCTGCTGGCCGGCAGCGTCAACCTGCAGCGCGACCCGCGCAATGGCCGCAACTTCGAATACGCCGGCGAAGATCCCCTGCTGGCCGGTCGCCTGGTGGGCGAGTCGATCCGTGGCGTGCAGAGCCAGCACGTCATTTCGACGATGAAGCACTTCGCGCTCAACGACATGGAAACCTCGCGCAATTTCCACAGTGCCGAGATCGGCGAGCAGGCCATGCGTGAATCGGACCTGCTGGCCTTCGAGATCGCGCTGGACATCGGCAAGCCCGGCTCGGTGATGTGCTCCTACAACCGCATCAACGGCACCTACGGCTGCGAACACGATTACCTGATGAACCAGGTGCTCAAGCAGGAATGGAAGTTCCCCGGTTTCGTGATGTCCGATTGGGGCGGCGTGCACAGCGGTTCCAAGGCGGCGCTGGCCGGCCTGGACCAGCAGTCGGCCGGCGAGGTGTTCGACAAGGCGGTGTTCTTCGATGAACCGCTGCGCCTGGCCGTCAACGGTGGCGTGGTGCCGCGCGCGCGCCTGGATGACATGGTCCGCCGGATCCTGCGCGCGATGTTCGCCAACGGCAATTTCGACCTGCCGCCGCAGCACCAGCCGATCGACGATGCTGCCGGCTTCGCCGCCGCCCAGCGCACCGTGGAAGAGGGCAGCGTGCTGCTGCGCAATGCCAACGACGTGCTGCCGCTGGGTGCAGAGGTCAAGCGCATCGTGATCATCGGCGGGCATGCCGACAAGGGCGTGATCGGTGGCGGTGGTTCGTCGATGGTGGGCTGGACCGCCAAGGGCACCAACGCGGTGCCGGGCGTGCTGCCGACCACCTGGCCGGGCCCGGTGATCTTCCACCCGTCCTCGCCGCTGGAGGCGCTGCGCGCCGAGCGTCCCGATGCGCGCATCGACTACGTGGATGGTCGTGATGTCGCCGCTGCGGCGCGCGCGGCGGCCGCGGCCGATGTGGCCATCGTGTTCGCGACGCAGTGGTCGGCCGAGTCGGTCGACCTGCCGCACATGAAGCTGCCCGACAACCAGGACGCGCTGATCGCCGGGGTGGCCAAGGCCAATCCGAAGACGGTGGTGGTGCTGGAAACCAACGGCCCGGTCGAGCTGCCGTGGCTGCAGCAGGTACCGGCGGTGCTGCAGGCGTGGTACCCGGGCATCCGCGGTGGCGAAGGCATCGCCGCGCTGCTGACCGGCAAGGTCAATCCGTCCGGTCGCTTGCCGGTGACCTGGCCGGTGGATGCGAGCCAGCTGCCGCGCCCGGAAGTGAACGGCCTGGGCTTCAATCCCAAGCACAAGCCGGACGACACCATCGACTACACCATCGAAGGCGCCAACGTCGGCTACAAGTGGTTCGCCGCCAAGGGCCTGGCCCCGCAGTTCGCGTTCGGCCACGGCCTGTCGTACACGCAGTTCAGCTACGACAACCTCAGCGCGGTGTCGCAGGGCCAGCGCCTGGTCGCCACGGTGGACATCCGCAATACCGGCAAGGTGGCCGGCGCGGACGTGGCGCAGCTGTACCTGAAGCTGCCCGATGGCAGCGCCACGCCGATCCGCCTGGTGGGCTTCCAGAAGGTGATGCTGCAGCCGGGCGAATCGCGCCGGATCCGCATCGAGGCCGAGCCGAAGACGCTGGCCAGCTTCGACACTGCCGACAAGCAGTGGAAGATCGCCGAGGGCCGTTACGAGCTGCAGCTCTCGCGCGCGGCCGGCGAGCCGCTGCAGAGCACGCCGATCGTGCTGAGCGGCGGCGTGGTGCGCTGAGCAGGACGGGTACCGGCCCATGGTCGGTACCCATGGGGCGGACGGCCCACGGTCGGTACCGGTCCTGGAGTACCGGGCAGGGCACGACCACGGGTCGTGCCCGCTGTTGATTCAGCCCGGAAGCTGCTGGCGCAGGTGCGCCAGCAGCAGTTGCACCCGGCGCGAGGGATGGGCGGTGTTGGGAAACACCGCGTAGACGCCCTGGCGCGGGAAGCGATGCCCACGCAGGATCGGCAGCAGCCGGCCGGCGGCGAGGTCATCGGCGATCAACCACTGTGGCAATACCGTCGCCCCGGCCCCGGCCAGTGCGAAGGCGCGCAGCGTGGACGCATTGTCCACGGTGACCACCGCATCGGCGGGGTTGCTGGCAAACAGCTGGTCGCTGCCGTCGGGCGCGATCAGGGGCAGGTCGGCCAGGCGCGGATAACCCAGCCGTGGCAGCGTGCGGATCCAGTCCGGGTCGTCGCGGGCGGCCTCGTCGGGCAATGCAGTCAACAGGGACGGCGCAGCCACCGCGCACAAGGCATGCTCATCGAGCAGGGTGGCGCGCAGCTCCGAGTCGGCCATGCGCCCCAACCGGATCGCCAGATCGAAGCGCTCGGGAATCAGGTTGGCATGTGCCGGCGAGGTCGACAGGTGCAGGCGCAACTGCGGGTGCTGGGCGCGGAATGTTTCCAGCAGCGGCACCAGCCTGGCGCTGGCATATTCGGGCGTGGTGGTCAGGCGCAGCGTGCCGCGCAGCTGCAACTGCTCGCTGCGCGCGTCCTCGATGGCCTGCGCGGCGGTGGCCAGCATGGCCACGCAATGCTGGTGGAAACGCTCGCCGGCCTCGGTCAAGGCCAGGCTGCGCGTGTTACGCACCAGCAGGGTGACACCCAGTTCCTGTTCCAGCCGCTTCAGGTTGAAGCTCACCACTGCCTTGCTCTGGCCCAGCCGCTGTGCGGCGGCGGTGAGGCTGCCGGCGTCGACCACCGCCTTGAACGTCTCGAAGCGGTCCAGGCTGACCATTGCCCCGCCTTTGAATGTCAAAAATGATTTGACAGTCTTGCATTGGATGTTCGGTTTATCCAGCGCGTGCCGGCGCGCATGCTGCGTCCTCACCAACGGAGCGCGCCATGACTTACCGGGCCAAAGTGGAGGGGCTGTACCTGCTCGGGTTCTCGCTGGACCTGGTCAACATGTTCATCGGCAACGTCGCCTATCCGGCGCTCGCGGCCGAGCTGCACGCCTCGGTGCCGCAGTTGGCATGGATCGGCAACGCCTACATGCTCGGGCTGACGCTGGTGATTCCCCTGGGCGGCTGGTTGGCCGCGCGGCTGGGCGAGCGGGCGCTGCTGTGCCTGTCGCTGGGTGTGTTCGCGCTGGCGGCGATCCTGGCCGGTAGTGCGCCGAGTATCGAGGCGCTGATCGGCTGGCGCTTCCTCCAGGGGTTGGGCGGCGGGCTGTTGATACCGGTCGGGCAGGCACTGGCCTATCGGCATTGCCCACCGACCGAGCGCGGCCGGCTGACCGCACGGATCATGGCGGTCGCGCTGCTGGTGCCGGCGTTGTCGCCTGCACTGGGCGGGTGGCTGGTCGGGCTGGGATCGTGGCGCTGGGTGCTGTGGGCCAGCGTTCCGCTGGCGGTGCTGGCGCTGGTGCTGGCGGCGCTGTGGATCCGGTCCGAACCGCCCTTGGCATTGCCGCGCCTGGACCGGCGCGGGCTGGTGCTGGGTTCGCTGGGCCTGAGCCTGCTGCTGGTGGCCCTGAGCCTGATCGCCGAGGCGCCGCAACGTGCGCTGGGCGTTGCGATGCTGGCAGCGGCCGCAGGCATTCTGATCGTCTATGCACGCACGGCCAGGCACACCGCAGAGCCGGTGCTGCAGTGGACGCTGCTGCGGCATCCCTCGTTGCGGCTGGCGATGCTGATCTACCTGTTGGTGCCCGGCACCTTCATCGGCACCCAGCTGGTGGCCACCCTGCTGCTCAGCCGGCTCGGTTACAACCCCGCCAGCATCGGCGGCTTCATGCTGCCGTGGGCGCTGGCCTCGGCATGTGCCATCGCCACCACCCGCAGCGCGCTGCCGCGGATCGGACCGCGCGTGCTGCTCAGCGCGGGCATGGCCTGCCAGGCCATCGGCATCGCGCTGCTGCTGGCGGTGCAGCCGTCGCAACCGCTGCTGGCGGTGCTGGCGTTCGTGCTGATGGGACTGGGCGGCAGCCTGTGCAGCAGCACCGCGCAGACGCTGGCGTTCCAGGGCCTGGCGCATGAAGAACTGATGCCGGGCAGCGCGCTGTGGAATCTCAATCGCCAGCTCAGTTTCTGCCTGGCCGCCGCATTGCTGGCGTGCGTGCTGGGTGCATTGACCGCCGTGCTGCCCGGACACGCGTTTGCCCTCACGCTGCTGCTGGCCAGCGGCATGACCCTGCTGCCCCTGCCGCTGCTGTGGCGGATACCGGCAGCGTCCCTTTCCCTGCGAGCCACACCATGACCCCTGCAACGCATGCTCTCTCCCACGCCGCCTTCGACGAGGTGCGCCTGCTGCACGTGATGATCGAAGACTGGTTCAACGCGCGCGTGCCGGCCCGTGATCTGGAACGACTGCTGGCGCGCTTCAGCGATGACTTCAGCATGGTCGGCATCGGCGGGATGCGCCTGGACAAGCCGGCATTGGCGCGCTTCTTCGCCAGCGCGCATGGCGGACGGCCAGGCCTTCGCATCGAGGTGGCCGAGCTGGCGCCGATCGCGTTGCCGGGCGACGCCTGTGCGGTGCGCTACCGCGAAGACCAGACCGACGCCGCGGGGCTATCGACGCGGCGCGAGGCATTGGCGGTGCTGGTCATCGGCCCCGGGGGTGAACTGCAATGGACGGCTTTGCAGGAAACGTCGGTTGGCGGCTGAATGCGCCTAACGGCGACCTTTGGCATCTACCCGGGCGGCGCGCCCGGCGCTAGGCTGCCAAGGTTCGTCGTCACCACCTGCCGGGAGAGAGCCCATGCGTGTCCGTGTCGTGCCTGTCGTGTTGTTGAGTCTCATGGTTGCCGCCAGTGTGTCGGCGCAGACCTCGCCGATGACCCCGGACATCCCGGCCAAGGGCTTCGTGACGCCCACGGCCAACGACAACTACGACAAGCGCGTGGTGATGGTGCCGATGCGCGACGGCACCAGGCTCTACACGGTGATCGTGGTGCCCAAGGGCGCCAGGAACGCCCCGATCCTGCTGACCCGCACGCCCTACGACGCGGCCAACCGCGCCAAGCGCATCGACTCACCCAACATGCGCGACATCCTGCCGCAGGGTGATGAGGTGTTTGTAGACGGCGGCTACATCCGGGTGTTCCAGGACATCCGCGGCAAATACGGCTCCGAGGGCGATTACGTGATGACCCGGCCGCTGCGCGGCCCGCTCAACGGCACCAAGGTGGACCATGCCACCGACGCCTGGGACACCATCGACTGGCTGGTCAAGCACGTGCCGGAGAGCAACGGCAAGGTGGGCATGCTGGGCTCATCGTATGAAGGCTTCACCGTGGTGATGGCGCTGACCAACCCGCACCCGGCGCTGAAGGTGGCCGCGCCGCAGAGCCCGATGATCGACGGCTGGATGGGCGACGACTGGCTCAACTATGGTGCGTTCCGCCAGGTCAACTTCGGCTATTTCACCGGGCAGCTGGCCAAACGGGGCAAGGGTCCGTCGATTCCCAGCGTGGGCTACGACGACTACACCACCTTCCTGCGTGCCGGGTCGGCCGGGGACTACGCCAAGGCCAACGGGCTGGACCAGTTGCCGTGGTGGCACAAACTGGTGGAACACCCGGCGTACGACGCGTTCTGGCAGGAACAGGCGCTGGATGCGCAGATGGCCAAGACGCCGCTGAAGGTACCGACCATGTGGTTGCAGGGCCTGTGGGACCAGGAAGACATGTGGGGCGCGGTGCACAGCTATGCGGCGATGGAACCACGCGACAGCAGCAACACGCTCAATTACCTGGTGATGGGCCCATGGCGGCACAGCCAGGTGAACTACGACGGCAGCAACCTGGGCGCGCTGAAGTTCGAGGGCGATACCGCGCTGCAGTTCCGGCGCGACGTGCTCAAGCCGTTCTTCGACCAATACCTGGTGGATGGCGCGGCCAAGGCCGATACGCCGCCGGTGCTGATCTACAACACCGGTGAAAACCACTGGGACACGCTGCAGCAGTGGCCGCGCACCGCCGCACAGAGCAAGCCGCTGTACCTGCGCGCCGGCGGCAAGCTGTCGTTCGAGGCACCGCAGCCAGGCGAGGCCACCTACGAGGCGTACGTGGCCGACCCGGCCAAGCCGGTACCGTTCGTGCCGCGGCCGGTGCGCTTCGCCGATCGTGACATGTGGACCAGTTGGCTGGTCAAGGACCAGCGTTTCGTGGATGGGCGCACGGACGTGCTGACCTTCGTGAGCGAACCACTGACCGAGCCGCTGCGCATCGGTGGCGCGCCGCAGGTGAACCTGCAGGCCTCCACGACCGGTACCGATGCCGACTGGGTGGTGAAGCTGATCGACGTGTATCCCGACCAGACGCCGTCCACGCCGGAGATGGGCGGCTACGAACTGGCGGTGTCGATGGCGATCTTCCGGGGGCGCTATCGGGAGAGCTTCAGCGATCCGAAGGCGATTGCGAGCAACCAGGTGCTGGATTACCGATTCGGCCTGCCGACGGCCAACCATGTGTTCCAGCCGGGCCATCGGGTGATGGTGCAGGTGCAGTCCAGCCTGTTCCCGCTGTACGACCGCAATCCGCAGACCTTCGTGCCGAACATCTACCTGGCCAAGCCGGGCGATTACCAGA
>Ga0160461_1000447_pt1 | contig 29838 bp, 28 predicted proteins | sample HID1975I_E6MG_FD_108266 | JGI IMG/M metagenome (GOLD analysis project Ga0160461, IMG submission 108266) | Enriched soil microbial communities from UW Madison campus, WI, USA - HID1975I_E6 MG | ecosystem: Environmental > Terrestrial > Soil > Unclassified | place: USA: Madison, Wisconsin...
ATCGGGGGCATGTGGCGACATGGATGTCGCCACATGAGCTCAAGTCCATGGATGGACGCTTTTGGCGTCCCCCGATAAGGGGTCTCGCCCCCGGACGCCACGCGCAGAACCATGAGAGCCGCTCTAAAAACGATCAGCATTGCAAAGAGCCAAATGGAGAAACAGCCCCCCTCCGGGGGGCGCGCCGACAGGCGCGGGGGATATCATTCCTCTCATGACTACCATCGACGCCACCGAGCTGGAAGCACTGTTCGACGCCGTACCGGACGTACTTTTCTTCGTCAAGGATCGCGAAGGCCGTTACACCCACGTCAACCAGACCATGCTGCGTCGCCTGGGCCTGAAATCACGCAAGGAACTCGTCGGCAAGCAGGTCGCCGAGGTCTACCCCATTGGCCTTGGTGCCAATTACGCCAATCAGGACGAACAGGTACTGGCCGGCGCCGTGATCGACAACGTGCTCGAACTGCACCTGTTCGCCAATCGCGAAACCGGTTGGTGCCTCACCTGCAAACGTCCGTTGCTCGTCAATGGCAAGGTCACTGGGATCATCGGCATCTCCCGCGACCTCGGGCCCCAGGAGGGCCGCGATGCGCAACGCGACGAGCAGTACGAAAAGCTGCGCCTGGCCCTGGCCTACCTGCATGCGCATTACACCCAGAACGTGCGCATGCAAACCCTGGTCGAGCTGACCGGCTTTTCAATGTCCAAGCTGCAACGCGCGTTCCGTCGCGTGTTCCAACTCACCCCGCAACAGGTGCTGGTGCGCTTGCGCCTGCATCGCGCCATGCAGCTGTTGGACGAGAACAAGCAGACCCTCACCGACATCGGCCACGCGTGCGGTTTCAGTGACCAAAGCGCTTTCACCCGTCAGTTCAAGGCCGCGACCGGGCTCACTCCGCGCGAATACCGTGGCATGTCGGTGGCGCAGCGCGGGCGCATCCAGGCCGAACTGCCTGCCGAGGGCTGAGCGCTTGCCCGTGCCGGCAGCCGACGCTAAGGTCGGCAGCAGTCGAACTCATGGAAGCGCAACCGTATGCGTTGGATCGCACTTTGTTGCCTGTGGCTGGCCTGCATGTCCATCGGCCGTGCCGCCGAGCTGGCGCATTGCATCCCTGACCGGGAGCGCTTGCTGGCCTTGCCGCAAGAGGAGTTCGACCAGAACATCGGCCATGGTTGGCGGGAAGTCGCGGATCGTCCCGGTTGCGAGGCCGCCGCTGCCGATCTTCTGCGTGACTATCTTCAAGCCCATCCGGAAACGTCGAACCGCTCGCTGCTGTACTGGCACGAGGCGCAGCTACGCGGCTTCCTGGGCGACAACGATGCAGCCATCGCGCTGATGGACAAATCGCGGGTGCCAGCCGGCGAGGCAGATCGCATTGGCTGGAACCCTTACGTGGATGCCACCACCGCCTTCCTGCGCGGCGACGCGACCGCGCTGGGCAAAGCGCGCCAAGCGCTCGCAGCGGTGTCACCGTCGCCGGACATGCCGCCGGTCAAGGACGGCTTCATCGAAATGACCACGCCGCACGGCCGCGTCATGCGCATGCGGTGGCCGATGAACCTGGACGTCGTTGACGGGTTGGTGCGTTGCTTCGGCAAGCCGTACCGCGAGGCCTACGGCAGCGAGGCCTGCCGCAAGCCCTGATACCGGCGGCGGCTCAGTGCGAGGTCTTTTTCTTGCCGCCGCCGTCCTGCTTGTTCACGGTCGCCCAGGCAATGCGTTCGGCGCTCTTATCACCGACACCGCGTTTGCGCTCACTCTCCTCGATGTGCTTGGCTTCGCGCTTCTGCTTGTCGGTATAGCTGGACTTGTCTCCACGTGGCATGACGTCGTCTCCGGTGGCTGGGAATGTCAGGCGAGCATGCGCAGTTTCGGCTCGCGCGCCCATTGCCTCGTACGCGCGGCGGCGATGAAACCCTTGTTGTCCGTGGCCTCGACCACGCCCGCATCGCGGCCCACGTTGCCGGCTTTGAGCAGCGGCTGTGCGCCTTCGTCCCAGGCGATGGCCTTCAGGTGCACCCAGGCGTTGGCGACGAAGTCGATCGCCGCCGAATCCCGGGACAGTTGCTTGCCGGCTTCCGGCGATAGGACCACGGCGATGGCGTCGAACACGACCGACGGCGTGCCCGCGAGTTGCCCATCGGCCGGCAAGTGCTTGCCGTCATCCAGGCGCGCGCCGCCGACCTTGGGGGCCACGATCTTCACCGTGGCGCCATCAGCTTGCGCGGCCTTGCGCAGGGCATTGACCAGGGTGGCATCCGAGCCGTCGTGGACCAGGATGCCCACGGTGCGACCCTGCAGGGTCGGCTTCATCTTGCCGATGATCTGCAGCGCAGGCGAGGGCGGCATGTCGATGGGCTTTACCTGGGCGGGCGGTGCAGGCGGCAAGGTCGCCAAGGCCAGGCCGTCGGCCACGCGCTGGGCCAGGTCGGCGTCGACGTGGCGCAGATGGCCGACGATGGCTTCACGCACATGCACCGTTTCCACCTTGGACAACTCGAATACCAGGGCCGAAGCGATATGCGCCTGCTCCGGTGCGGTCTGGCTGCGATAGAACAGCCGCGCCTGGCTGTAATGATCGGCGAAACTTTCGGCGCGGATGCGCCCCTTGCTGCCCTCATCGGATGGGGTGGCATGGCTGCGGAAACCTGCAGGGGTTTCTCGCGGGCTGTCGGCTTGCAGCGAACTTGGTTCGTAGGCCACGCGCCCCTTGGGTCGCTGCATCTGCATGTGCCCGTCGCGCTGATGGTGCGCGAACGGACACTGTGGCGCGTTGACCGGGATCTGGTTGAAGTTCGGCCCGCCGAGACGGATCATCTGGGTATCCAGATACGAGAACAGGCGGCCCTGCAGCAAGGGGTCGTTGCTGAAGTCGATGCCGGGCACGATGTTGGCCGGGCAATAGGCCACCTGCTCGGTCTCGGCGAAGAAATTGTCCGGCCAGCGGTCCAGCGCCATGCGCCCGATGATCTGCAGCGGCACGAGTTCTTCGGGGATCAGCTTGGTCGAGTCGAGGTGGTCGAACGGAAATTCCGCGGCCTGCGCTTCGGTGAACAGCTGCACGCCAAACTCCCACTCCGGGAAGCCGCCGGCCTGGATCGATTCGAACAGGTCGCGGCGATGGAAGTCGGGATCGGCGCCAGCCAGCTTGACCGCTTCGTCCCACACCGTGGATTGCAGCCCCAGTTTCGGTCGCCAGTGGAACTTGACGAAGGTGCTTTCGCCACGCGCGTTGAGCAGGCGGAAGCTGTGGATGCCGAAACCCTCGATCATGCGCAGCGAGCGCGGGATGGTGCGATCACTCATCGCCCACATGATCATGTGCATGGATTCAGGCGTGAGCGAAATGAAATCCCAGAACGTGTCGTGCGCGCTGGCGGCCTGCGGGAATCCCCGGTCGGGCTCCATCTTCACCGAGTGAATCAGGTCGGGGAACTTGATTGCATCCTGGATGAAGAACACGGGGATGTTGTTGCCGACAAGGTCGAAGTTGCCTTCGCTGGTGTAGAACTTCACCGCGAATCCGCGCACGTCGCGCGGCGTATCCACCGAGCCGGCACCGCCTGCCACCGTGGAGAAGCGCGTGAACACCGGCGTCTTTACGCCCACCTCGGTGAAGATCTTGGCGGTGGTGTATTTCTGCAGCGATTGGGTCAACTCGAAGTAGCCATGCGCGGCGCTGCCGCGCGCGTGGACGATGCGCTCGGGAATGCGTTCGTGGTCGAAGTGGGTGATCTTCTCGCGGAGGATGAAGTCCTCCAGCAAGGTGGGACCGCGTGGCGTGGCGCGCAGGGAGTTCTGGTTGTCGGCGATCTGCAGCCCTTGCTGGGTCGTCAGTGCCGGGTGCGTGCCACCGGCGAGCTGATGCAGCTCGTCGCCGCTGCCGCGGGTGTCGGCATTGCCGCGTGCCGGAGCAGAGGAGGCGGCGGGTTTGGCGTCGGGCTTGGCGGTCGGCTTGCGGGCAGGCATCGGGTGTGTCCTCGGTTCGGCGTTTAATCCAGGCACACTGGGCGCCCAGGAGTTAACCGAGGGTGTGAAGCGAGGCCGATGCGTGGACCTCGGCTTCACATGGTCAGGCGACCAGGGTCCGCGCGCGCAGCAGATTTACGTGTTCATACTCGCGCAGGCCGTGCGGCCGGGTGGCAGGAAAAGCAGAAGGGCCGCACCTGCGTGCGACCCTTCTGCAGACTACCGACGTGCCGGCGCGCCGATCAGGCTTCGGCGTCTTCCTTGTACGCATCGATCGGGATGCACGCGCACATCACATTCTTGTCGCCGTAGACATTGTCCACGCGCGCCACCGGCGGCCAGTACTTCTGCAGCTTCAACGTCGGCAGCGGGAACGCGGCCAGCTCACGCGGGTAGGCGTGGGTCCACTCGCTGGCACTCACCGCCACGGCGGTGTGCGGGGCGTTGCGCAACGGGTTGTCCTCGCGATCCAGCTTGCCTTCCTCGACAGCGCGGATTTCGTCGCGGATCTGGATCATCGCGTCGATGAAGCGATCCAGCTCGTGCAGCGATTCGCTCTCGGTCGGCTCGACCATCAGCGTGCCAGCCACCGGGAAGCTCAGGGTCGGGGCGTGGAAGCCGAAGTCGATCAGGCGCTTGGCCACGTCCTCGGCGCTGATGCCGGTGCTGTCCTTGAGCGGGCGCAGGTCGAGGATGCACTCGTGGGCCACCAGCCCATTGCGGCCGGTATAGAGCGTCTCGTAGTGCGGGGCCAGGCGCGTGGCGATGTAGTTGGCGTTGAGCAGGGCCAGCTGGGTGGCGCGGCGCAGGCCCTCGTTGCCCATCATGGTCACGTACATCCAGCTGATCGGCAGGATCGACGCCGAACCAAAGCTGGCCGCCGACACCATGCCCACCTCGCCCTCGCCACCGAAGGTCTTCGGCAGGAACGGCGCCAGGTGCGACTTGACCGCGCACGGGCCCACGCCCGGGCCGCCGCCGCCGTGCGGGATGCAGAAGGTCTTGTGCAGGTTGAGGTGCGAAACGTCCGAGCCCCACTTGCCGGGCTTGGCCAGGCCGACCAGGGCATTCATGTTGGCGCCGTCGGTGTACACCTGGCCGCCGTGCTGGTGGATGATCTCGCAGATCTCGACCACCTCTTCCTCGAACACGCCGTGCGTGGACGGGTAGGTCATCATGATCGCGGCCAGGCGCGCGCTGTACTTCTCCGCGTTGCGACGGATGTCTTCGACATCCACGTTGCCGTTGGCGTCGGTCTTGGTCACCACGACGGTCATGCCGCACATCTGCGCCGAGGCCGGGTTGGTGCCGTGGGCCGAATCCGGAATCAGGCAGATGTCGCGATGGCTCTCGCCGCGCGAACGATGGTAGGCGCGGATCGCCAGCAGGCCGGCGTATTCGCCCTGCGCGCCGGAGTTGGGCTGCAGGCTCACCGCGTCATAGCCGGTGCATTCGACCAGCATCGCTTCCAGGCCGTCGATCAGGGTCTTGTAGCCCTGCACCTGGTCGGCCGGGGCCAGCGGATGGATGCTGGAGAACTCCGGCCAGGTCACCGGGATCATCTCGGCGGTGGCGTTGAGCTTCATCGTGCACGAGCCCAGCGGGATCATGGTGCGATCCATCGCCAGATCCTTGTCCGCCAGCGAGCGCATGTAGCGCAGCAGTTCGTGCTCGCTGTGGTGGGTGTTGAACACCGGGTGGGTCAGGAACGCGGTGTCGCGCAGCAGGCCGGCGGGCAGGGCGTCGGCGGTGCTGCGGTCGAGTGCGTCGATGTCCTCCACCTGTGCACCGAACAACGCGGCGATGGCGGCGATGTCGGCACGGGTGGTGGTTTCATCCAGGCTGATGCCGACGCTGCGTGCATCGATCCGGCGCAGGTTGATGCGCGCCGCTGCGGCCTTGGCATGGATTGCCGCGGCGTCAATGTCGATGACGTGCAGGGTGTCGAAGAAATCCGGGCCGACGTTGACGCCGGCCTGGCGCAGCGACGCGGCCAGGATCGCCGCCAGGCGATGGGTGCGGCGGGCGATGCGGGTCAGGCCGTCCGGGCCGTGGTAAACGGCATACATGCTCGCCATCACCGCCAGCAGCACCTGCGCGGTGCAGATGTTGGAGGTGGCCTTCTCGCGGCGGATGTGCTGCTCGCGGGTCTGCAGGGTCAGGCGATAGGCGGCGCGACCTTCGGCGTCGATGGACACGCCGATCAGGCGGCCCGGCATGGAGCGCTTGTAGGCATCGCGGCAGGCCATGAACGCCGCATGCGGGCCGCCGAAGCCGAACGGCACGCCGAAACGCTGGCTGTTGCCGACCACGATGTCCGCGCCCCAGGTGCCCGGGGCGGCGATCAGGGTGAGGGCGAGCAGGTCGGTGGCGACGGCCACCAGGCCGCCGCGTGCGTGCACGGCATCGGCCAGGGCCTTGTAGTCATTGACCTGGCCGAAGGTGTCCGGGTACTGCAGCAGCACGCCGAAGGTATCCAGCGCCAGCGCTTCGGCATCGTCGCCGACGTGCAGGTCGATGCCCATCGGCTCGGCACGCGTGCGCAGCACTTCCAGCGTCTGCGGGTGCACGCCGCGCGAGACGAAGAACAGGTTGGACTTGGACTTGGCCGAACGCTTGGCCAGGGTCATCGCTTCGGCGGCGGCGGTGGCTTCGTCGAGCAGCGAGGCGTTGGCGATTTCCATGCCGGTGAGGTCGGCGCACAGGGTCTGGAAGTTGATCAGCGCTTCCATGCGGCCCTGGGAGATTTCCGCCTGGTACGGCGTATAGGCCGTGTACCACGCCGGGTTCTCGAGGATGTTGCGCAGGATCACGTTCGGCGTGTGGGTGCCGTAATAGCCCTGGCCGATGAAGCTGCGGAACACCTGGTTCTGGTCGGCGATCGCACGGATCTTGGCCAGTGCTTCGACCTCGCTGATCGCGGCCGGCAGGGCCAGCGGCGCGGCCGACTTGATGCTGGCCGGGACGATGGCGTCGGTCAGCGCTTCGAGCGAAGCGTGGCCGACCACGCCCAGCATCTGGGCGATTTCGGCATCGTTGGGGCCGATGTGGCGCGCGATGAAGGCGTCGTGGTGCTCGAGGTCGCGCAGCGAGGAGGCGTTCTGGGACATGGCGGTGTTCCGGCAGGAAGTGGAGGGCGGCGAAGTCGCCTCGCAACGCCGCCACGCCCGCCAGGCGGGAGGTGGTCGACCACGAAGTATTCCTCGCGCCCCTCTGTCCTTTTGCCTGAGAGTTTGGAAGGGCGGACTGCTCCGCCTTTCGTGCCCCTTCGGCGCCGGATCCAACCGGTCTCTCCAGAGTGTTGGGGTGCGCCTTGTCGGGCGCACCGCGCAGGGGTGGTATGGGAGCCTGAGCGATTTCGGGCGATTGCGCCTTCGGCAGCGGGCGAACCCGCTTCTCCCACCGCCTGCGGTGTGGTTCGCATTATATGCCGGGGGTGAATCGTGCTGCGCGCGCTTTGTGATGAATGCGGGAGGGCTGCTTGCGGGGGCGGGCTCTAGTAAGCTGGCCACCTCCGGACGCGTCGCGTGCCCTGGCCCAGTCGGGCGGGCGCTGGCGGCGTGGCCGATCCACCGGTTGCAGGTTGCGGCAGCGTCTTGGAGGCGCCTGGCCGCGGCTGTCGCGTCGGTGGCCCGTACTGCCAAGGATCTCGTGTGAACTCCGCCCCCGCCCAGATCGCGCCTTCCACCCGCCGCATGGCCCTGCTGCTGGCGGGCCTGGCCATGTTCGGGCCGTTCTCGATCGACACCATCTTCCCGGCCTTTACCCAGCTGGAGCAGCGCCTGCACGCCGATCCGGTCGCGATCCAGCAGACGGTGAGCATCTACCTGCTGTTCTACGGCCTGATGAGCCTGGCCCATGGGCCGTTGTCCGATGCCTGGGGCCGGCGCCGGGTGATCCTGGGCGGGCTGGTGTTGTTCATCGGCGCTTCGATCGGCTGCGCGCTGTCGCCGGACCTGCCCACCTTGCTGGTGTTCCGCGCGCTGCAGGGCGTTTCTGCCGGCGTTGGCGTGATCGTCGGCCGCGCGGTGATCCGCGATCTGTTCCATGGCCACGATGCGCAGCGCCTGATGAGCCAGGTCTCGATGATCTTCGGCGTGGCGCCGGCGATCGCGCCGATCATCGGCGGCTGGCTGCTCGCCACCGGTGCGGGCTGGCCGCTGATCTTCTGGTTCCTGGTGGCCTTCGCCACCTTGCTGCTCGGCTTCACCGTGGCCGGCCTGCCCGAGACCCATCCGCCCGAAGCGCGTACGCCCCTGCATGCCGGCCGCCTGCTGCGCGACTATCGCCGCATCGGCCTGTCGCCACGATTCCTGCGCCTGTCCGGCGCCGGCGGCTTCACCTTCGGCGGCGTGTTCCTGTACATCGCCTCGGCGCCGGTGATGGTGATGCAGCATCTGCACCTGGGCGAGGGCGATTTCGCCTGGTTGTTCATCCCGACCATCGGCGGCCTGACCCTGGGCGCGTTCCTGTCCGGGCGCATGGCCGGCAAGACCGTGCCGAAGGTGCAGGTGCGGCTGGGCTATTGGCTGATCCTGGCCTCGGCGATCAGCAACCTGGCCTACAACCTGGCCGTGGCGCAGATCAGCGTGCCGTGGGCGGTGATGCCGATCTTCCTGGCTGGCACCGGCATGGGCCTGATCTTCCCGATCCTGGCGTTGTCGGTGATCGACCTGGCCCCGCAGCAGCGCGGTCTGGCCTCTTCGCTGCAGATGTTCGTGCAGCTGATGATCAACACCGTGGTGGCGGGCGTGGTCTCGCCGCTGCTCAGCGGTTCGCCGCTGCACCTGGCCTTGGGCGCGACGGGCTTTTTCCTCGCGGGCTGGCTATTGTGGCGCTGGGAGCGCCGCAGTTATCGGCGCCTGTCGCGCCTGCCGGGCGCTCCCGCCATGAATTCCGGAGTCTGAAAAACATGTCGATCGATTCCAAGCTGCGCCGCGATGCCCGACGCCGGCAAGCCGAGCGTGCGCAGAACCGCGCCGCGGCCGACGCCAAGCCGGCCGCATCGGTCGAACCGCACGCCGAGTTGCGTGATCCGGAGCGCAAGCTGCTGGCCGGCATCGTCCGCCGCGACGGCGAATGGGTGCTGGGGATGGATGGCCGCATTGCGGGCGAGAGCAGCAGCGCGGCGCACGTGCTGGCCATGATCATGCTGGCCGGTGAACTGCATGAGCGCGAAGGCCGCCCCGTGCGCCTGGCGTATTCGGACACGCTCAAGGATGCGGCCCACGCAGAGGCGAAGGCCGAAGGGCTGGAGTTTGATCAGTTCAAGGCCAGGCTGGCCGCGCAGATGAGTGCGACGCAGGCGGGTTGAGGGCGTTACGCCTTGGCCGGGCCGCGCATGAATCAGTAGGCGCGGCAGCGGCGATGCCAGCGATCAGGGCGCCGCACCGGGCCCAGCAGCAGCCGCAGCCGCAGCAGGCGGCGGGGTCTGCCATCCGCACATCCGGCCCTGATTCTGCTGCTTGAGCCATTCCTGCATCGGCGCGAAGTATTCCAGCATCGGGCCGGCATCGATGCGGTCTTCGCCGGTCATTTCCTTCAACGTGGCCTGCCACGGTTGCGCGGCGCCGCGCTGGAGCATCGTCCAGAACTTCTGCCCGGCTTGCTTGTTGCCATAGAAGCTGCACTCGTACAGCGGGCCGGTGTAGCCGGCCGCCTGGCACAGGCCCTTGTAGAACTGGAACTGCAGGATGTGCGAAAGAAAGTAACGCGTGTACGGCGTGTTGCCCGGCACGTGGTACTTCGCGCCCGGATCGAAATACTGTTCGCCGCGCGCACTCACCGGCGCCACGCCCTGGTACTGCGCCTTGAGCCGCCACCAGGCTTCGTTGTAGTGGTCAGGCGTGATTGAACCGTCGAACACCCCCCAGCGCCAGCGATCAATCATCAGGCCGAACGGCAGGAACGCGACCTTGGCCAGGGCCATGCGCATCTGTGCGTTGATCAACGCTTCGCGGCTCTGCTGCACCTCACCCACCAGGCCGACCGAGTGCAGGTACTGCGGCGTCATCGCCAGCACCACGGTGTCGCCGATCGCCTCATGGAAGCCATCGTTGGCGCCGCCCTGGAACAACGGCGGCAACGGGTTGTAGGCCAGGTCATAGTAGAGGTGGCCCAGCTCGTGATAGATCGTGGTGAAGTCTTCTTCGGTCGGCTTGATGCACATCTTGGTGCGCACGTCCGGGCCGGTCTTGTGCGCTGGGTCGCCGCCCATGTTGAGGTCCCACGCGCTGGCATGGCAGACCACGTCGCGGTCCAGCGGCTTGATGAACTGCGAGCGCGTCCAGTAGGTCTGCGGCAGTTCCTGCATGCCCAGCGACATATAGAAGTCCTGCGCGCGGGTGGTCATTGCCTTGGCGGTGCGCAGCTGCGCTTCGCGATCGGCCTTGAAGCGGGCTTCCAGCGTGCCGTTGACGCCGCCGGGCACCTTGGCCAGCGCGGCGCTCAATTCGGTCTGGTACTGCTTCTCCAGCGCAGCGGTGATGTCCAGGTCGCCGCTGCCGGGATAGGGCTGCAGCAGGTCCCACAGGTTGCTCCAGTCCTGCTGCCACATGTTGCCCATCAGGTGCGCCGGCAGCAGGCCGCCGGGCAGCTCGCCCTTGTCGGGGCCGTATTGCGCGTCCAGCTTGCCGCGCGCGTAGCACTGCAGTTGCTCGTACAGCGGCTTGACCTGCGCCCACAGGCGGTCGGTCTCGGCAATGATCTGCTGCGGCGGCATGTCATAACCGCTGCGCCACATCTGTCCGACATCGGTGAAGCCGCTGTCGCGTGCGCCTTCGTTGGCGAGTTCGACGAACCGTTGGTAATCGGCGCGCATCGGCGTCGCCACCGAGTGCCAACCCTGCCAGGCGTCCAGCTGTTCGTCGTAATCGCGGCTGCGCGCCAGCACCTGTTCAAGTTCGCCCAGCTGGCGGCAGCGGGTGTTGCCGCCCACGTCGCGGCAATAAGTGCCGGCGCCGTAATCGCCCTCCATCTTGCTGGCGATGGTGGTCAGTTCGGCCAGGCGATCGGGGTCGCGCGGCGCCGGCATGGCGCTCATCAGGCGCAGCAGTTGCAGGGCGCGTGCGCTGTCGGCCGACATCGGCTGGCCTTCGTACTGGCGCGCCTGCGCGATCCAGGTGTTGAGCTGGGTCAGCGCACGTTCGTTGGCCTTGGCCGACACGCGCTGCGAGTCGTCATTGATATAGGTCGCCGACAGCCACTGTGCCGAGGTGATCTCCGGATAGGCCGCCTTGTACTCGGCGTTGATCCGCGCGACGAAGGCATCGGCGCTCTCGGCCGGTGCCTTGCGTGGTGCCTGGGTGGTCGGCGCCGGCGTGGATTCGCGCTGGCAGGCGGCAAGGCCGATCCCGCTGGCAAGGGCGACGGCGAGCAAGGCAAGGCGTGGCTTCACGGCGGATCCAGACAGGAGCGATCCGCGGAGGCTAGTGGTCGCGCCTTCGCGCCGCAAGGGCAGCGCGGCCCAGGGCCCGCCCGGAAGGCGGGCGCAGCGCGGTCAGGCGGGCTGCTGGCAGTCGGCGAAGAGGTCTCGGGAGGCGTCGTATACCGAGGTGCGCACCTGCATCAGGCCGAGGACCGACGGGAACAGGTTGTCGTGATCGGCACGGGCAGCGGCGCGCTTGCGCACGCACTGCAGGTCCAGGCCACGATCACGGGCGAACTGCGGCGAGAACCACATCACCATCGGTATGTGGGTCTGCTCCTGCGGCGCGATCGCGTACGGCACGCCATGCAGGTACAGCCCCTTCTCGCCCAGCGACTCGCCATGATCGGAGACGTAGATCATCGCGGTGTCGTAGTCGGTCATCGCACGCAGGCTGCCGATGGCCCGGTCGAGGAAGTGGTCGGTGTACAGCACGGCGTTGTCGTAGGCGTTGACGATCTCCGCGCGACTGCACTTGCCAAGGTCGGCGTTCTGGCAGGCCGGGTTGTAACGGGCAAAGGTGGCTGGATACCGCTCGTAATAGCTGGGGCCGTGATTGCCGAGCTGGTGCAGGACCACCACGCGGTCGCCGGGGCGGGCGCGCACCTGGGCGGCCAGGTCGCGCAGCAGGATCTCATCCATGCAGCGGCCGTCGGCGCACAGGCCCGGAACGTTGGCATCGTCGAGCTGATCGATCGGCAGGCCCTCGCAGACGCCCTTGCAGCCACTCTGGTTGTCGCGCCACAGCACGCCGATGCCGGCTCGGTCGAGCACGTGCAGCAAGGATTGATGGCTGCGGATCTGCTTCTCGTCATAGTCGTGGCGGCCCCACGGCGAGAACATGCAGGGGACCGAGACCTCGGTGCTGGTGCCGCACGAGTGCATGTCCGGGAAGTTGATCAACCCTTCGACCTGGGCCAACTCGGGCGTGGTCTGTCGCGCGTAGCCATTGAGGCCGAAGTTCTGCGCGCGCATCGTTTCGCCCAGCACGACCAGCAGCAGGCGCGGGCGTGATTGCGGTGCGCGCGGCGTGGCTGTTGCATCCTGGCCGATCGGCAGCTTCGGCGCCTTGCGCCCCGGCGTGGCCGATTTCAGATTGGCGCGCAGGGCGGCCACGGTGTTGATCGGGGTGGCGAGGTAGCGGATCTCCTTGTGGTTGCGCATCAGCGCGGACAGATCCTGGAACGACAGCAGCGCGGCGATCACGCCTGCCATGCCAACGCCCACCAGGAAGCCGGTGCGCACCAACAAGCCGCGGCCGATCGAACGCCTGCGCAGGCGCACGCGCCACAACAGCACGGTGGGTAGCACGCCGTAGACCAGCAACGGCAGCAACATCGACGGCGTGATCAGCTCGCGCGACTCCTTGCTGTCGGTGGCCAGCACGTTGCGCACCATGTCGGCGTCGATATAGACGTTGTAGCGGCCCATGTAATACGTGGTCAGCGCGGTGCTCAACAACAACACGGTGAGCAGGGGCTTGGCATTCCAGCGCCACACCAGCAGGCCGAGCAACAGGCCATGCACCGCGACCAGGACGACCAACAAGGAAAGCGTCAGGCCGATGCCGCCGCTGCTCCAGGTCATGGCATTACGCCAGAACAGGCCGTTGCAGGCGGCGGCGAAGAACAGGCTGATGGTGAGGATCAGGCCTTCGGTGGACAGGGTGGGCTGCCAGCGCCAATCCAGCGTGAGCAGCCGTTGGCGCCATGACGGGCGGGCAATCGCGACGCTCATGCACGTGCCTCTGCGCGCTCGCCACGGGGCAACAGGCGGAACAGGCCCAACGCGACCATCCAGCACACCGCGAGCGACCACAGGTCATGCGAAAGGAAGTGCGCGCCGCGCAGCTGTTGCGAGAAGCCGAACAGCGCGCCAACGCCCAGGCCAATGGCCAGGCCTGCCCAGCGCCACTGCGGGCGCACGGACATGGCGAAGAAGTACAGCGCTACCCAGGCAAAGCCGGCACTGGCGTGGCCGGCGGGGAAGCATCCGGAGGCAGGCACGCCCTGGCGCGATTCGAACAGGCCATAGAACGCGCGGGTGCCGCCGTAGCGGGCGAGATCCCACGGGCAGTCCATCGCGGTGAGATGCTTGAGCAGCGACACCAAGCCGGTCGAGAACGCCAGCGACAACACCAGCGCCAACAGCGGCCAGCGCCATGGATGACGCGGCGTGCGCCAGGCACGCAACGTGGCGAGCAGCACGAAGAGGCTGGCGGCAATGCTCAGCCACTTGCCGACGCGATGGACGAGATGGCTGGTGAACCACGCATCCTGCAACGCCCAGCGTCCGCCTTCGAGGCGATAGAGCAGGTCGGCGAACGCCATGTCACCGCCGCCCGCGGCCAGCCACGCGTTGGCGATCAGCAGCACCGCCAGCGGCAGGCACAGATGGGTGGCCAGCGGCGCACTGGGGGAAAACGGGGGAGGAAGGCTGACCGCAACGGCCGGCGAAGATTGCAGTTTCATGGAGACGGTCATGCCGAGAGTGCGGCGATGATCGATAGCGCGTTGTCGGAAAGAGGTCGGATCGTGGCCGACACGCCGCCGTTTCATTCAGTCGTCGTTGTCTTCCGCGCCGTTGTCGCCCTGTGCTGCCTCGGCATGGCAATCACTGCGCCATGCGGTGCCAGGCACCAGCAGCCAGTCGTTGCGATTGGATTGACCCACCGCCACCACCTGCGCGCGCGCCACGCACGGGCTCAGCGCATCGCTGAGCACGAACAGCCAGCGATGCTGCGGATCGGCCGCCAGCCAGGGACCCGCCTTGCGCCATTGCGTGGCCCAATCGGCCTTGAAGCCGAACTCGGTCACCGGCCGGTCAGCCTGCAGCAGGTTCTGCTCGCGCCAGGCGACCATGCCGAGCTGCGCATCGGGCCCGATGCGTTGGCCGACGCGCTGCATCAACGCGGCCGCAGAGCTGTAAGGATCCAGTGCGGTGGCGAAGACACCGCCATACACCGTCCACAGCCATGCGGTGGCCAATACCACGCCCAGCGCTGCACGACGCAGGCGCATCCAGCCGGCGATCAATCCCAGGCCCACGCTCAGCGCGCCGAGCCCATAGCGCAGTTGATGCACGGTGTCGGCATCAAAGCCCCGTCGCACGGCGTCGCGCGCCAACCAGGGGCCAAATGCCACGGCGAGTGCAGCGGCGGCCAGAAACACGACGTAACCGAGCAGCACGATGCGTACCCAGCGCTGCCGCAGCAGGCCTTGCAGCAGCGGTGCGGCGGCAAGGCAGGCCGCGGGCAGGATCGGCAGGATGTACAGCTCACGCTTGCCCGGGCTGGCGCTGAAGAACAGCAGCACCAGCAACGCCCAGCCGAGCAACAGCCAATAGCGCGCATCGGCACGACGCAGGCGTCGCCACCAGGCGGGCAGCAGCGCGGGCAGCAGCAGGCTGCCGGGCAGCCACAGCAGCACGATCACGCGCAGGTAGTACCACGGCGGCTGGATGTGGTGCCATGCGGCCGTATAGCGGGTGGCCGTCTGGCGCAGCAGGATCTCGCGCGCATAGGCATGCAGGGTGGGGTCGTCGCTGCGCAGCAACGCGATGGCCAGCGGCAGCAGCCATACCGCAGTGCCGGCGATGAACATCGGCACCGCGGCGGCCCAGCGCCAGCCGTCGCCGCGCAGCTTGGCGCGGGGTGTGCGGTGCAGGCGTGCATGCAGCAGCCAGGGCAACACCACCAGCAATGGCAGGAAACCGACGCCCTTGGTCACCGTGCCCACGCCGGCGAAGAACGCGCCCCACCACCAGCCACGCCAGCAGGGGCCTTGCAGCAAATGCCGAAGCAGGCCCCACAAGGACAGGGTGATCATGGCCAGGAGCACCATGTCGATGTGGGCGCGCTTGGCCATCAGGCCGAATTGCAAGGTGCTGAACACCGCCAGCGCGGCGATGTCGCCCACGCGCCGTGTCCACAGTCGGCGGCCGAGGTCGCGTACCAGCCACAGCACCAGCAGCGCGGCCAGCAGCGAGGGCAGCAGGAAGGCGATGCGCCAATCGTGGACGACGCCGTAAGTCGCCGCCTGCAGCCACATGAACACCGGTGGCTTTTCCGCGTACAGCTCGCTGCCCCGGTGCGGCAGCAGCCATTGCCCGCTCTCCACCATGCTGCGCGCGGCAAGCACGAAACGGGGTTCGTCGGCCGGATTGGGCTGGCGCAGCCCGAGCCCGGCGAGCAGGCTGATAGCCATTGCCAGTGCCACCAATACGTGGCGCCAGCGGGCGGGGGGCGTGGAGCGGGGCAGGCTGGACAAGCGGGGCGCGCCAGGCGGAAAGCCGCGCAGCATGGAGCCTGGCAGGTAGGAAGATTGTCGGAGCCGGCGGATTTCGACACCATTCCGACATCCGGCCGCTAGGATGCGCTGCCGGGCACTGCTCGCGTCATTCCTCCTTCCGGTTCCCGCATGCGGCTCCTGGTCATCGAAGACAACCGCAATCTCGTCGCCAACCTCTTCGACTATTTCGAGGCCCGTGGCGACGTGCTCGATGCAGCGCCCGATGGCGTGACCGGCCTGCACCTGGCCACCACCCAAGCCTACGACGCGATCATCCTGGACTGGATGATGCCGCGCATGGATGGGCCCGAAGTGCTGCGGCGCCTGCGCGAAGAGCATCAGTCCGAAGTGCCGGTGATCATGCTGACCGCGCGCGACGAACTGCCCGACAAGATCGCCGGCTTTCGCGCCGGTGCCGACGACTATCTCACCAAGCCCTTCGCCCTGCCGGAGCTGGAAGTGCGCCTGGAGGCGCTGCTGGTGCGCGCGCAAGGCCGCGGTCGCAGCAAGGCGCTGCAGGTGGCCGACCTGCGCCTGGACCTGGGCACGCTGGAGGCGACACGCGCCGGGCGCCCGCTGCATTTGTACCCGGCCTGCCGCAAGTTGCTCGAAGTGCTGATGCAGGCCAGCCCGGCCGCGGTCACCCGCGAGCGACTGGAGCACGCCTTGTGGGGTGACGAGCCCCCCGATGGCGACATGCTGCGCTCGCATGTGTACGAGCTGCGACGCAGCGTCGATGGTCCGTTCGCGCAAAAATTGATCCACACCCTGCCGCGCGTCGGCTATCGCCTGGCGCTGCTCGAAGAAGGCGCGGAGCCCGACCATGGCGCGTAAGCCGCGGGCGCTGCGGCGGCAGGTGACTTTGTGGCTGGTGGTCTACGCCGCGCTGATCTCGCTGGCGGTGTTCGTGCACGGCTATATCGTCAACGAACAGGCCGAACAGCTCACCTGGCACTCGCTGCTCAAGTCCGAGCTGGACCACTTCGTGCAGCGCAGCGCCGAAGATCCCGAATACCACTGGACCGACAGCGAAACCGTGCAGCTGTTCGGTGACGACGACGAGTCGCCGCCGCCGCCGGAGTACACCGGCTACCTGCCCGGCATCCACGATGGCATCGCCTACCACGGCCGCGACAAGGTGCTGATGGTGCAGGACGTCAACGGCCGTCGGCTGGTGCTGGCGCTGGACATCACCGAGTTGCAGCGGCACGAGAACAACCTCGGCCTGTGGATGGTGGCGTCCAACCTGGCGGCCATCGTGCTGCTGGGCCTGCTGGTCGGCTGGGGCATGGGCCGGGTGGTGAAGCCGCTGAGTGAAATGGCCGCGCGCATCCGCAGCCTGCAGCCTGATCGCCCTGGGCAACGCGTGGCGCTGGACGCGCGCGCGAGCAGCGAGCAGACCGTCATCACCGAGGCGCTGAACGACTACCTGGCGCGTAATGATCAATTCGTCGAGCGCGAGCGGGCCTTCATCAACAGCGCCAGCCACGAGCTGCGCACGCCGATCGCGGTGATCGATGGCGCCAGCGAGTTGGCGCTGCTGCAACCGGACGTGCCGCCCGGCGTGCGCCACCAGTTGATGCGGATCGCGCAGACCGCCAGTGGCGTCGAACAACTACTGGCCCTGTTGCTGGTGTTGGCCAAGGATCCTGCGCGACTGGCCCGCAGCAGCGACGAAGTGCGCCTGGACCTGTTGCTGCCGGAAATCGTCGCTGATCACCAGCACCTGAGCGCGGACAAGGATCTGGACTTGTCGCTGCAGGTCGACGCGCCAGTGCGGGTCTCGGCGCCGATGACGATCCTGCAGGCGGCGGTCGGCAACCTGCTGCGCAATGCGATCGAGAACAGCGATCGCGGGACCATTCGCATCGTGCTGTCGGCGCCGGCGACGGTGCGCATCGAAGATCCGGGGCATGGCATGTCGCCGGAAGAGATCAGCGCCATCTACGCACGGATGGCGCGCGGCGATCATGGCGGCCGTGGATCGGGCATCGGCCTGGATCTGATTGGCCGGCTGTGCGAGCACCTCGGCTGGCAGCTGACCTTCCAATCGGTGGAAGGGCGCGGCACGGTGGCGTCGCTGGATCTGTCCAGTTCGCTGGTGGGCTGAGCGCCGCTACGAGGCGCCCATCAGGCCGGCAGCAGGTCGCGCGCGAGCAACCAGGCGCGTGCGTCTTCGGCGTCCTGCTCGAACCAGGCCCGGGTCGAGCCCAGGCGATAGGTGTAGCCCCAGGCATCCATGTCGGCCATCAGTCGCGCGCTGCCCACGCCGGGCAATGCCTCGGCCAGGACGATCTGCAGATAGCAGGTAGCGTCTTCTTCTTCGACCGAATCGGTGGCGTCGGTGTGCACCTGCGCGCGGCGCTGTGGCGGCAGTACGATCAGGTGGCAGGCTTCGTGCAGCATCGAGTGCACGGGCGTGTCACCACGCACGTAGACATCGCAACCGATGATGCCTGCTTCCGGCGCGCCCCAATAACTGCCGGGGATCGCTTCGCCATCGCCCACCCGGTGCAGGCGCAGGCCATGCCCGGCAAGCAGGGTGGTGGCGTCGGCCAGGTCGATGTCGGCCAGGCGGGTGACCACGGGTTCGGCGACAGGGGTATCCACGGCAGTTCCTGCATCAGGCGTGGCGCCGGCCGGAGCCGGCGCGCACGGGCTTACTTCTCCGGGTCTTCCGGCAACGCCACGGAGATGTCGAGCACATCGTTGTGGCCGTCCTTGATCAGGTCGACCTTGACCGCGTCCGCATCGATGTTGACGTACTTCTTGATCACTTCGAGCAACTCGCGCTGCAGCAGCGGCAGGTAATCCGGGCCGCCGCGCTGGCTGCGCTCCTGCGCGATGATGATCTGCAGGCGATTCTTGGCGGTCTCGGCGGTGTTCTTCTTGCTCTTGAGGAAGTCGAGCAGTCCCATGGCCTCAGCCTCCGAACAGCTTGCTGAAGAAACCCTTCTTCTCCACCGAGGTGAAGCGCATCGGGCGGTCTTCGCCGATGATCCGCGCGACTGCGTCATCGTAGGCCTGGCCGGCCGGCGATTCGCCGTCGAGGATCACCGGCTCGCCCTTGTTGGAGGCGTTGAGCACGTCGCCCGATTCGGGGATCACGCCGATGGCCTTCAGGCCCAGCACTTCTTCCACGTCGGTGATCGAGAGCATCTCGCCGGCTTCCACCCGCGATGGGCTGTAGCGGGTCAGCAACAGGGCGGCGGGGACGTTCTGGCCGGCTTCGGCCTTGTGGGTCTTGGAGTCGAGCAGGCCGATGATGCGGTCCGAGTCGCGCACCGAGGATACTTCCGGGTTGACCACGACCACGGCGCGATCGGCGTAGTACATCGCCAGGAAGGCGCCCTTCTCGATACCGGCCGGCGAGTCGCAGACGATGTAGTCGAAGCCGTCCGCGGCCAGGTCCTTGAGCACCTTTTCCACGCCTTCCTTGGTCAGCGCGTCCTTGTCGCGGGTCTGCGAGGCGGCCAGCACGAACAGGTTGTCGAAGCGCTTGTCCTTGATCAGCGCCTGCTTCAGCGTCGCTTCGCCGTGCACCACGTTGACGAAGTCGTACACCACGCGGCGCTCGCACCCCATGATCAGGTCGAGGTTGCGCAGGCCCACGTCGAAGTCGATGACCGCGACTTTCTTGCCGCGGCGTGCCAGTCCGCAGGCCAGGCTCGCGCTGGAGGTGGTCTTGCCGACGCCGCCCTTGCCGGAGGTGACTACGATGATTTCAGCCAAAGGATTTCTCCAGGGAATGTCTTGAGGGTGGGGCTGCGTCAGTCCAGCGCAGCAAGCTTGATCTGGTCCTGCTCGAGCCAGACCTGGACGGCCTTGCCACGCAGTTCCTTGGGGATATCGTCCAGCACCTTGTAGTGGCCGGCAATGGCGACCAGTTCGGCGTTGAATTCGCGGCAGAAGATCCGCGCCTCGGCATTGCCCTGCGCGCCGGCCAGGGCGCGGCCACGCAGGTTGCCGTAGATGTGGATGCTGCCATCGGCAATGACCTCGGCGCCGGCGCCCACGGTGGAGAGCACGGTGAGGTCGGCGTTTTCAGCGTACAGCTGCTGGCCGGAGCGCACCGCGCCGCGCTGCATGCGGCCGGGGCGCGAGGGCGTGGCCGACGCGGCCGGGGCCACGACCGGAGACGGGGAGGGCGGTGGCGGTGGCGGCGCAGCCGCCGGAGCCGCCGGAGCGCCGCCGTCCACGCGTTCGTACTGGGCGCGGAACTTGGCCAGCAGCGGCAGGCCAAGGGCCACGGAGAGCTGCTCGATTTCGGTGGTGCCATAGGCCAGCGCCACCGGCAGCACGCCGGCACTGCGCAGGCCCTCCAGCAGGGCGCGGGCGGTATCGACCGGCGGGGTCTGCGACAGGCCGCCGAAATCCAGGATCACCGCAGCGCGGCCGAACAGCTTCGGCGCGCGGGCCACGCGCTCGCGCATTTCCTGCACCAGCCGCTCCACGTCCAGCGTGCGGATGCGCAGGTTGGCGATGCCGACCTGGCCGATCTTCAGTTCGCCTGCCTGTTCGAAGTCCAGGTTCGCCGACACCACGCTCAGGTCCCCGTCGGGCGCTGGGCCCGCTGCGCCAGGCGGGAACGACCGACCCAGGGCACGTCCGGCAGCGCATCGCCGTAGGTGTCGCGCACCCAGTTGAAGCTGCACATGTCCTTGAGCAGCATGCTGGCGCGCACGTCCACGTCGTCCATCGTGTTCTGGCCGACTTCGCGGAAGCCGAAGCTGCCGTGGAACAGCAAAGCCGCATCGGCGCCGTGTTCGAGGAACACTTCGCAGGCCAGCTGCGGGTAGCGCAGCTCGGCGTAGCTCTGTACGTCGGCATAGAACGCACGGCCGACGCCGCCGCCGCGACGACGGCTGGCGACCACGATGCGGTCGATGTAGAAGAAATCCGGATAGCGCTCGCGGAACCAGGCGAAGTTGCTGCTGTCGTGCACGGCGCGGCTGCCGAACCCGACCAGGAAACCGGCCAGGTTGCCGTCGCGCTCGGCGACGCGGAAGTATTCGGCGTTCTCGTAGAAACGGTGTAGCCGGGCTGCATCCAGGGGCAGGATCGCCAGGCCGGCATTGTTGTTGAGGGCCAGGACGGAGTCGAGCTCTTGCTCTCTCACGTCGCGGATCACGATCGACATTGGAACTCCGTGGGTGAAGCGGGCGGCACGTAGCCGCGCAGGATTGTCTCACGGTAGCCGCTGGGGCGGGTAGCTGGGACAGGCATGGATCGGCGGGCGGCGGCGTACCGGACTTCTGGCACGGTTGACTTCGCAGGGGCCTGCTCCGAATTTAACGGGGCTGGCGCGTCGCTGCCGGTCGCGGCACGCGCGCCGTCGGCCGCGTGGCGTGCCTCGTCCGCCGCGTCCCGCCTGCCGCCGGCGTCCCTCAATTCAGCCGGTCAACGGATGCGCGCATGGCCGATGGTTCCGAAGTGAAGTACCTGGTCAAGAACGAATCCCTGCTGCGCTACGCCGGTCTGTTTACCTGGGCGGCGGTCGGCCTGTGGCTGGTGATCTTTTTCCTCGATCCGGAGTCGCTGCCGCTCTACGAACTGGAAGGCGCGCCGTTTGCGCGGATCGTGCGCTGGGTCGTGGTCTACCTGGCCTTCGGCCTGATCTATTGGGGCGTCACGCGCGATCTGAACGGCGCGCGCCTGCGCCTGCTCGATCATCTTTCGCTGCTGGTGATGACCGCCTGCGCCATCGGCGTGAGCTTCTTCTCCGGCACCGCGCTGGGCAGCATCCTGCTGATGGTGCTGGCGGGCCTGTTCCCGTGGTTGCTGCCAGTGCGCATGGCGGTGTTCTGGCTGGTGCTGGGCAACCTGGCGGTGGTGCCGGTCTACGCCAACCTGATGGGCTTTCCCTGGGTGGTGGCGATCCTGCAGGCGATGGGCTACCTGGGATTTTCCAGCTTCGTCTTCGTCACCGCGCTGATCGCCAAGCGCCAGGTACAGGCCCGCGAGGCGCAGCGCCAGCTCAACGCCGAACTGCGCGCCACCCGCGCCCTGCTGGCCGAGAGCGCGCGGATCAACGAGCGCACCCGCATCTCCCGGGAACTGCACGACCTGCTCGGCCACCACCTGACCGCGCTGAGCCTGAACCTGGAAGTGGCCGGGCACATCACCGAAGGCCAGGCGCAGGAGCACGTGCGCCAGGCCCATACCCTGGCCAAGCTGCTGCTGACCGACGTGCGCGAGGCGGTCAGCCAGCTGCGCGAAGGCGGGGCGATCGACCTGGCGGCCGCGCTGCGCCCGCTGGTGACCCAGGTGCCATCGCTGGACATCCGCCTGGACATGCAACCGGCGATCATCATCGACGATCCCGAACGTGCCCACGTGCTGCTGCGCTGCGTGCAGGAAATTGTCACCAATGCCGTGCGCCACGCCGGCGCGCGGCACCTGTGGATCGATATCCGCCGCGCGCAGGACGACGTGGTGGTGGAAGCGCGCGACGATGGTCGCGGGGCCGACGCCTACGTCGCCGGCAACGGCCTGCGCGGCATGCGCGAGCGGCTGGCCCAGTACGGCGGCACGCTGGACATCGAAACCCGGCGCGGGGCAGGCTTCAGCCTGCGCCTGGCCATTCCCGGCAGCGTTGTGCCCCTGGCCGCGGCCGTTCCCAAAGGAGTGATGTGATGATCCGTGTCTGCCTGGTCGATGACCAAACCCTGGTGCGGCAGGGCATCCGCTCGCTGCTGGCACTGGACGACGGGATCGAGGTGGTGGCCGAAGCGGGCGACGGGCGCCAGGCGGTGGAAGTGATTCCGCAGATCCAGCCGGACGTGGTGCTGATGGACATGCGCATGCCGGTGATGTCCGGGCTGGAGGCGCTGCAGACCTTGTCGCGCAATGGCACGCTGCCGCCGACCATCATCCTGACCACTTTCGACGACGACCAGCTGGTGCTGGCCGGGCTCAAGGCCGGGGCCAAGGGCTACCTGCTCAAGGACGTGTCGCTGGAACAGCTGGTAGGGGCAATCCGCACCGTTGCCGACGGTGGCTCGCTGGTGCAGCCGGCGGTGACCCAGCGTCTGCTGTCGGGCCTGGAGCACATGCGCAACGAATTCGTCAGCCTCGATCGCCCCGATCCGCTGACCGATCGCGAAACCGAGATCCTGCGCCTGATGGCCAGTGGTTTTTCCAACAAGGAAATCGCCAATTCGCTGGGCGTGGCCGAAGGCACGATCAAGAACCACGTGTCCAACATCCTGTCCAAGCTGGGTGTGCGCGATCGCACGCGCGCAGTGCTCAAGGCCTTCGAGCTGCAGTTGGTCTGAGCGCCGGCGCAGGCCCTGCGCCGAGACAAGCGGGCGCCGCGCGAGCGCCCACAAAACTGAACAAGTCGTACGCGCTGCCGCCCTTGAACCACCGTTGACATGGCCTTCTGTCCACCGCTGGCAAAGTGCCGCCGGGCCAGCGCGGGCGAGGGCTGCGCGGCCTGTGCGCCACGGTATGGCGCATCGCCAAGTGCGGCAACTGAACATTGGCCGCGAAGCCTGCTAGGATGGGCGCTTCGCTTCACCTAACCCGGCCGTGGGATCGGCCCCGGAGACTGCTGAATGACCCGTATTATCGAGTTCCTGATCGCCTTGGGGATCGTGGCTGGCCTGTTCGTCGTGGTAGGCCTGGTGCTGCCCTCGGAACGCCACATGTCCGAGAGCGTGGAGACCAACCGCAAGATGACCATCGTGTACGACACGGTGAACAGCTTCCGTCGCTTCAAGGACTGGAACCCGCTGGTGCTGCGCGATCCGAAGATCCAGTTCAAGCTCTCGGGCCCGGAATCGGGCAAGGGCGCGCGGATTGATTACAGCTCCACCGAGGGTTACATCGGCGAGGGCAACTGGACGATCACCGACACCGCCAAGAACGAGCGCGTCGAGATCGCCATCGAAGATCCCACCAAGGGCAACGACAAGAAGTCGGTGTTCACCCTGGAACCGACGGGCAAGAACAACCGTAACGTCAAGATCACCCAGGATTACTCGGTGAACTATGGCTGGAACCTGTTCGGTCGCTACGCTGGCCTGTATGTCAGCCGCCATGTTGGCGACGACCTGAAGCTTGGCCTGTCGCGCCTGGCGAACATGCTGGCTTCGGTGCCGAACCAGGACTACCGCGCGGCCGATGCCGACGGCAACCTGGCGCTGAAGGACCTCAAGCTCGTCGAGCTGCCGGCCGAGGATCTGCTGGTGGTCAACGCCGGCAACATCGACCGTGACAACGAGACGATCAAGAAGTCCATCAAGGACAACCAGGAGTGGATCAAGCGCGTCATGGACGCCAACAACCTGGAGCCGGCCGGTCCGGTGCGCATCGTCACCACCGACTTTGCCGCCGACAAGTATGCGTTCGACGTTGTGCAGCCGGTGCGCAAGCGCACGGGTGCCGCGCCGAAGGCCGATGACGCCAATGCCAAGAAGGACGCCGGTACTGAAGCCGCCGACGCTGCTGCCGCCCCGGTGGCTGACGCTACCCCGGTTGCCGCCAGTGGCGAGCCGCTGAAGGTCACCATCTCTGGTGGCGCGCCGGTCACCTACGTGCGTACCGAAGCCCATCGTGCGGCGTTCGCCAACTACACCGGCCACATGGCGGGCCTGGACGTGGCGCGCAGCTCGCTGCGTGCGTGGGCCGCGACCAGCGGTTACGAAGTGACCGACCGTCCGTACGAGTCGTGGAAGTCGGGCGTGGACAAGTCGTTCTCGCTGGACGGCAACTTCGACGTCTACTGGGCCGTCAAGTAAGCATCCGCGCGCGCCGCACGTCGGCGCACCCGGAAGCCCGAGAAAACGCGCCGCATCATGCGGCGCGTTTTTTTATGGCACATTGCGCCCATGCACCCGCCTGGATTGACGATGCGTTTCCACGATCGCCGCGCCCGCAAGCCCTCCCTGGCCGCTTCGCTCGGCGCGCTTTTCGCCGCCGCTTCGATTGCCTTGTCTGCCTACGCCGCACATGGCATCGCCGATCCCGTGGCGCAATCGCGGCTGCAGACCGCTGCCCTTTATGCTTTTGGCCACGGCGCCGTACTGGCCGTGCTCGGCGCTTCACTGTCCGAGCGCTGGCTCGGCCTGGCTGCCTCGACCTTGCTGATCCTCGGCACGCTGCTGTTCTCCGGCAGCCTGGCAGGCGCGGTGCTGGCGGGCTGGTCGACCACGTTGGCCCCGCTGGGCGGCACGCTGTTGATGCTGGGCTGGGTGGTGCTGGCGATCCATTCGCTGAGGCGTTGACCATGCCGCGGCATGCACGCGGTTTCGATGTCGAGCAGGCCTACGAACACCTGCGCAAGCGCGATCGGCGCCTGGCGACCTGGATGAAGCGCCTCGGCCCGCTGGAGCCGCAGCCGGGCTGGCGCAAGCCGTTCGATCCGGTGGATGCGCTGGCGCGGGCGATCCTGTTCCAGCAACTCAGCGGCAAGGCCGCATCGACGATCGTCGGGCGGGTGGAAGCGGCGATCGGCAGCAAGCGATTGCATGCCGATACGCTTGCGCGCATTGACGACGCCGCGCTGCGCGCCTGTGGGGTTTCCGGCAACAAGGCCCTGGCCTTGCGCGACCTGGCGCGGCGCGAAGCAGCGGGCGAGATTCCTACATTGCGGCAGATGTCGACGCTGCACCACGATCAGATCGTGGAGGCGCTGACGCCGATCCGCGGCATCGGGCGCTGGACGGTGGAGATGATGTTGATGTTCCGCCTGGGTCGCCCGGACGTGCTGCCGGTCGATGACCTGGGCGTGCGCAAGGGCGCCCAGCGCGTGGACAAGCTCGACGTCATGCCCACGGTGAAGGAACTGGCCGCGCGCGGCGAGCAATGGGGGCCGTACCGCACCTATGCGGGGCTGTACCTGTGGCGGATCGCGGACTTCGCCGCGGAGGCCAAAAAACCGGTGCCGCGGTCGCAGACGTAAGCTTTCACTGCGAGAAGATTTCGGACGATCTACCGCGATACATGGCGCCGCTCAGCCGGCGCGATACCGCCAGTGCCACGGCTCGTAGACGATGCCGTGCGGGTTGCCGCGCGGATAGCTCATGTGGAAGCCGAAATCTTCGGCGTGGCGTTGCAGCCAGGCAAATGCCGGGGCGTGTTCGAATGCCTCTTCTGCCGGCGCCTCGCCGGGTGCGCCAATATCCAGCGCGTCGCCACCATGGTGTTCGCTATAGCCCGGTGCAGCGTTGACTGCGAGGATCTGCCGCAGATCCAGCCCACGCGCGAACTTCCGCTCGAAGATGCCGAGCTGGTAATCGTGGCTGCGATAGCCGGAAATCGCATCCATCGGCACGCCTGCCGCCGCCGCTGCAAGCCGCATCCGCTGCCATTGCCGCGCCGCGCCAGCGGTCAACCAAAGCGCGCGCCCGTAGCGATCCTTACCCGCCAGATGCAGACGCGATGGCTCGGCGACCAGGTCCAAGCCGGTGCGCGCGCTGTAGCCTTCGGGATCGAGCCCGAGCTGATCGAGGCGCGCTTGCAGGCCCTGCAGCGGCAGCGCGTTGTCGGCGCGCAACGGTTGCGACTCATGGCGGGCGAGGGCATCGAGCGCCTCGTCCACCCCGGGTTCGCGCCAGAAGTGGGTCACCAGCGGCATCAGGCCCTGCGGCAGGCGGGCGGCGAGGTAACGGCCATCGCGCTTGCGTCGCAGCAGCCAATCGGCCTGGGCGAGGATGCGCGCATCGTGGTTGCCGCGTGCGCGCAACAGCGACGCCGGCCATACCTCGATCGCATCGCTGTTGAGCAGGTAGCGCGGCGCCAATGACATGGCGGCAGCTTAGCGCCTGCTGCGGGTAGCCGCCAGCCGCACTGGCGCCGCCGTGGTCGCGCCGCGCAAGGTTTCGAGCAGGGCGCGGGGATCTTGCGGTTCCAGCAACAGCCCCGTGCCATCGTGACGCGGCAGCCATAACCGCCAGCGTCCGGAGGCCACGGCCACGAACGCACGCTGTCCATTGCGCAGTTTGAAATTGCCGCTATGGAAGCCCGGCATGCCGACGCCGATACGCTTGCGTCCCGGACGCAGCTCGGTGTGCTCTTCGCGATCGAACAACCGCGCCTTGCCCAGGTCCAGCGCGGCCAACGGCACCTGGCTGCGGAAGAAGGTCGAGCGCACGGTGAGCGAGGGGCCATCGACGGTGACGCGACTGCGACGCGAGGCGATCACGATGGCCACCCATACCAGCGTGCAGAACAGGACCGGCCACAGTCCTTGCAGGGCGTCGCCGTGCGCGTGCGGGTTGCGCGCCACCGCGACGAAGCTGCCGGCCAGGATCAACCACGGGATGACGATGAGCAGCGAAGCGCTGAGCATCAGGCCCCGGCTGTCGAGCGTGGCCAGCGGGAATTGTTTGGGCGCGGGGTCATGCATCTTCCTGATCCTCTTCGATCACGGGAGGCCGCGGCAGTCGCCCGGCCCTGCGCAGCGCGTCGCGCAGCACGTACTCGATCTGCGCGTTGAGGCTGCGCAGATCGTCGTCTGCCCACCGCTGCGCCGCCGCCAGTACCTCGGCGCTGATGCGCAGCGGATAGGCCTTCTTCTCACTCATCAGTAAAGCGAACCGGTATTGACCACCGGCTGGGTGCCGCGGTCCGAGCACAACACGGTGAGCAGGTTGCCGACCATCTGCGCCTTGCGCTCCTCGTCCAGCACCACCACGCCGCTCTTCTGCAGCTCATGCAGGGCCATCTCGACCATGCCCACCGCACCGGCGACGATCCTGGTGCGTGCGGCGATCACTGCATTGGCCTGCTGGCGCTGCAGCATCGCCTGGGCAATTTCCGGCGCGTAGGCCAGATGGCTGATGCGCGCATCGATCACCTGCACACCGGCGTCGGCCAGGCGTTCGGCCAGCTCGTTCTTCAGGTGCTGGGAGATTTCGCTGGCATGGCTGCGCAGGGCCAACTGGCCTTCCTCGTGCTGATCGTAGGGATAGCTGGTGGCCATCGCACGCAGGGCCGATTCGGACTGGATGTGCACGAAGCTTTCGTAATCGTCCACGTTGTAGACCGCCTCGGACGCATCTACCACCTGCCAGACGATCACCGAAGCGATCTCGATCGGGCTGCCGTCCAGCTCATTGACCTTGAGCCGGCCGCTCTCGAAATTGCGCACGCGCTGGCTGATCTTCCGCTTGCTGAGGAACGGGTTGTTCCAGCGCAGGCCGCTGTCCTTGACCGTGCCCACATAACGGCCGAACAGGCTGAGCACTGCGGCCTGGTTGGGCTCCAGCGTGTACAGGCCGCACAGCACGAAGATGCCGACGGCGCAGACCACGATCGCCACGACCATGGCCCAGGCCGGCCATTGCTGCGCCACGGTCATGACCATCGCCCACGCCGAGAGCAGGAAAGCCGCGCCGATCACCAGGATCAGCGGAATGCCGGGAAGGGACTTCAGGGGCTGCTCTTTCATTGGCGGGGCTTCCTTGGGATGTGGGCAGAGTAGATATCAAATTGATATCAACCTGCAAGTGCCGCGGCCACCGGGGGCGCCGGGCGGGAAGGGGTATGGCCGCAGCCGGTAGAATTGGCGCCCCTTTCGCCCCTGCTGGAACCCCCATGACGACCCTCGGCACGCCGCTCTCACCGACCGCCACTCGGGTCCTGTTGCTGGGCGCCGGCGAACTGGGCAAGGAAGTGGCGATTGAATTGCAGCGCTTCGGTGTCGAGGTGATCGCGGCCGACCGTTATGCCGACGCCCCGGCAATGCAGGTGGCGCACCGTGCCCATGTGATCGACATGCTCGACGCCATGGCCCTGCGCGAGCTGATCGCGCTGGAGCGGCCGCACCTGATCGTGCCGGAGATCGAGGCGATCCACACCGAAACGCTGGTGCAACTGGAGCAGAGCCAAGGGCAGCGGGTCATTCCGACCGCACGCGCCGCGCGCCTGACCATGGACCGCGAGGGCATCCGTCGTCTGGCTGCCGAAACCCTGGGGCTGGCGACTTCGCCTTATCGCTTCGTCGACACCCATGAGGAATACCGCGCCGCGGTTGCGGCCATTGGCCTGCCGTGCGTGGTGAAGCCGGTGATGTCGTCCTCGGGCAAGGGCCAGAGCACGCTACGCCAGGCCGCGGACATCGACCCGGCCTGGGAATACGCGCAGACCGGCGGCCGTGCCGGTGCGGGCCGTTGCATCGTCGAAGGTTTCATTGATTTCGAGTACGAGATCACGCTGCTCACCGTGCGCCATGCGGGAGGCACTGCGTTCTGCGATCCGATCGGGCATTGGCAGCAGGATGGCGACTACCGCGAAAGCTGGCAGCCGCAGCCGATGTCGGCGTTGGCGTTGCAGCGGGCGCAGGACATCGCGCGGGCGATTACCGATGACCTGGGGGGCTGGGGTTTGTTCGGCGTGGAATTGTTCGTGCGTGGGGACGAGGTGTGGTTCAGCGAGGTATCGCCGCGCCCGCATGACACCGGCCTGGTGACGCTGGCATCGCAGGAGTTGAGCGAATTCGCGCTGCATGCGCGTGCGATCCTCGGGCTGCCGATTCCGACGATCCGACAATTGGGGCCGTCTGCTTCGTGTGCCCTGCTGGCGCATGGCGAAGGCGTGCCGCGTTTCGAGCATGTGGACGTGGCGCTGGCGCAGCCGGGTACGGCGTTGCGCTTGTTCGGTAAGCCGAGCGTGCATGGGCACCGGCGTGTGGGCGTCACCTTGGCGCGTGCTGACAGCATCGATGCGGCGCGGCAGTTGGCGCGGGAGTCTGCTGAGGCGCTCCAGATCACGCTCGATCTATAAGTTAGTTTTCTATCCCCGCGCCTGTCGGCGCGCCCCCTTGTGCACAAGGGGGCTGTTTCTCCATTTGGTTCTTTTGCCATCTTCCTTAGAAGCGGCTCTCATGGTTCTGCGCTTGGCGTCCGGGGGCGATACCCCTTTTCGGGGGACGCCGAAGGCGTCCATCCATGGACTCGAGCTCATGTGGCGACATCCATGTCGCCACATGCCCCCGATAAGGGGTCTCGCCGCCGGACGCCTCACAGATCCCGATGCCGGATCGAAGATCAAATGCCCCTTCGTCGAAGTGGGGAAATGACGCGCCTTGCACCGACCCCTCGGGGGCAGGCGTTAGTGGGCCATGGATGGCCCACGGTCGGTGACTGAGTACACGGATGTACGCCGGAACCGAAACGCCTGCCCCCGAGGGGTCGGGGCCCGCA
>Ga0160461_1000450_pt1 | contig 29340 bp, 24 predicted proteins | sample HID1975I_E6MG_FD_108266 | JGI IMG/M metagenome (GOLD analysis project Ga0160461, IMG submission 108266) | Enriched soil microbial communities from UW Madison campus, WI, USA - HID1975I_E6 MG | ecosystem: Environmental > Terrestrial > Soil > Unclassified | place: USA: Madison, Wisconsin...
AAGTGGGGCCCGAAGTTTGCGCAGCAAACTTTGGGGGCGTAGCCCGCGCAGCGGGCTATGCCACAAGCTCAAGTCCATGGATGGACGCTTTTGGCGTCCCCCGATAAGGGGTATCGCCCCCGGACGCCAAGCGCAGAACCAAGAGAGCCGCTTCTAAAAAAAAGAAGACAGCAAAGATCCAAATGGAGAAACAGCCCCCCTTGTGACACAAGGGGGGCGCGCCGACAGGCGCGGGGGATAGAAGACCCCCTCTTACATCCCGCAGAAGCAATAAGCCAAAGCCTTCACCGGCGGCCCACCCGCCTGCCCATCCTTCACCGCGTTCTCGGCAAAGCGCAGCTGCGTATCAACCTCCGGCAACATCCGCGCGAGCATCACCCGGCCCAGGCCCAGGCCGGAATCGCCCAGCGCCCACGCACCCGCGCGGCTGCTCGCAAACCCACTCATGAACTGCGCGAACGGCGTCGCCTGCTTCTCGATGTAGCGCACGCGGAACTTGCCCTTGCCCAACTTCGCACGCGTCGCGGCATCGGCCACGGCAGCCTTCATGCCACCGAGCTCGTCCACCAACCCGCGTTCCTTGGCCTGGGCACCGCTCCACACACGGCCGCGTGCAATCTTGTCGATCGCCTCCACCGGCTGCTTGCGCGCCTGCGCCACCTTGCCGGTGAAATCCGCATAGCCCTTGTTGATCACCGACTGGATCAGCTGGCCCACCTGCGGGTCCATCGGACGCGAGATGTCGAACGCACCGGCGAAACGGGTCGTGCCCACGCCATCGGTGTGCACGCCGATCTTGTCCAGCGTGCGGGTGAGGTTCGGAATCAGCCCGAAGATGCCGATCGAGCCACTGATGGTCGAAGGGTCGGCATAGATGCGATCGGCATTCATGCTGATCCAGTAGCCGCCCGACGCAGCCAGGTCACCCATCGACACCACGACCGGCTTGCCCGCCGCCTGCAAACCCACCACCTCGCGACGGATCTGCTCGGAAGCAAAGACCTCGCCACCAGGCGAATCCACGCGCAACACCACGGCCTTGACGTCTTCGTCCTCGCGCGCGGCGCGCAGCAGCGCAGCAGTCGACTCGCCACCCACCCGGCCGGCCGGCTGGTCGCCACCGCTGATCTCACCGGCGGCCACGACCACCGCCACCTGCGGACGCGAGTCCACCGGCGAACGACGGGTGTCGAGCTGGGTCAGGTAGGTGTCGAAATCGACATTGCGGAAGCCGCTGTCGGCGTCCTCGTCTGCCACGCCGCGCTTGGCCAGCATCCGATCCACTTCTTCGCGCGTTTTCAGCCCATCCACCAGCTTCTGCTGCAGCGCGAACTTGGCCAGGTCGCCGCCCGCCGCCGCCACGCCTTCCGGCAATGTGTCGATCCCCGCCGCCAGCTGTTCGACCGTGAGCTTGCGCGCGCTGGCGATATCACCCAGGTAGCGCTGCCATACGTCGTTCATCCAGTACAGGTCCGCTTCCTTGGCCTCCGGCGAGGCCGCATCCAGGATGTAGGGCTCGGCGGCGGATTTGAATTCGCCCACGCGGAACAGGTGCACGTCCACGCCCAGCTTGTCCTGCAGGCCGGTGCGGAAGTACTGCCGATAACGACCCAGGCCTTCCAGCACCAGGCTGCCCATCGGGTCCAGGTAGACCTCGTTGGCCTGCGCGGCGAGCAGGTACTGCCACTGGCTCAGGTTCTCGCTGAAAGCCACCACCTGCTTGCCGGAGGTCCGCAGTTCCTGCAGCGCGGCCGCCACTTCCCGGGTCGAGGCGAAGCCGGCCGGTTGCAGCTTGTCCAGGTCGATCAACACGCGCTCGATGCGCTTGTCCTCGCGCGCCGCGTCGATCGCACGCAGCATGTCGCGCAGCTGGATCTCTTCGGCGCCCTTGTCACCCACGGCGCGCGCCAGGGCACGGCTGACCGGGTCGGCACTGAATTGTTCGACCAGCTTGCCTTCCGGCGCGATCACCAGCGTGGTGCGGTCCAGCAGCGGCTTGACCCCGCTGCCGCGCGCCATCACCGCGACGAAGATCATCACGAACAGCAGCAACAGGCCGAAGAACACGAAGTTGAGGATCAAGCGGCGGGTGAAATTCATCACGTCCCACAGGCCGATGAAGAATCGGGCCACCGGTCCGTGACGCACGGGTTGGTTCATGGAAAGCTCCGGAAAGGGCAAGCACCTTTTGCCACGGATGCCAGCATACCCGGTGCCCCGGCCAACCGGCATGCGGAAAAAGTCAGGGTGACGAACGCAATGGCCGCCGGCTGCTGTAGCGGAAGCGCAGGCCCATCAGCACGGCAGCGGCGGTCAGGCCGATGATCAGGCCAATCCACATGCCCTGCGGCCCCCAGCCCAGCCACAGCCCCAGCCCGGCACCCAACGGCATGCCCAGGCCCCAGTAGGAAAACATCGCCAGGAACATCGGCACCCGAGTGTCTTTCAGCCCGCGCAGCGCACCGGCCGACAGCACCTGGATGCCGTCGGGGAACTGGAAGGTGGCCGCGAACAGCAGCAGGGTCGAGGCCAGTGCGGCCACCGCCACGTCGTTGGTATAGACGCCGACGATCGCGTCGTGGCACAACAGCAGCGTGCTCGCCGACAAGGTCTGCGTGCCCAGCACGATCGCGTACCCGGCCCAGGCGGCGCGGCGCACGGCCAGCGGGTCGCCCCGCCCCACGGCGTGGCCCACGCGCACGGTGGTTGCCTCGGCCACGCCCATCGGGATCATGAAACACAGCTGCGAGACGTTGATCGCGATCTGGTGCGCGGCCGCCTCGGTCGCGCCCAGGCGGCCGATCAGCAGCGCGGTCACGATGAACAAGCCGCCCTCCATCAGCACCGTGATGCCGATGGGCAGGCCGGTCCGCAGCAGGTCGGCGATGGCGCGCCAGCGCGGGCCCTCCAGGTGGGCGAACAGCTGCAGGTGGGCAAAGCGCCGCGCGCGCCACAGGTACAGCGCAAACGCGCCGGCCTGCAGCCACATCATCGTCGCCGAGGCGATGCCCAGCCCTTCAGCGCCGTGCTCGGCAAAGCCCAGCTTGCCGTAGGTCAGCACATAACCCATGGGCGCCAGCACGACCAGGCCGCCGAAACCCAGCAGCATGGTCGGCAGGGTCCAGTGCATGCCTTCGCTGAGATAGCGCATGCAGAAGAACAGCGTCAGCGCCGGGCCGCCCCAGCGCACCGCGTGCAGGAAGGCGGTGGCGCCCGGCACGATGTCCGGCGCGATGCCGAAGGTCGGCAGCAGCGGCGGCACCGCGCTGAGGAAGGCGAACATGATCATGCCCAGCCCCAGCGCCAGCCACAGCGCCTGGCGGAACAGCGGGCCGATTTCGGCATTGCGGCCGGCGCCGTGCAGCTGCGAGACCGAGGCGGTCAGCGAGATCAGCGTGCCGATCGGGATCAGCATCGGCAGCCACAGCAAGGCGGTGCCGATGGTCACCGCGGCCAGGGTGTCGGTGTGGTGGTGGCCGGCAATGACGTTGTCGACGAAGCCGATCAGGCCGGTGGAGATGTGGCCGAGGACCAGCGGCAGCGCGAGCAGGAAGGTAGCGCGCACTTCGGCCGGGAAGCGCGGCGGCAAGGGAGAGACGGACATGGAGAGGCAACGGGCAGCTACTGCGGTCGCGCCGGGGGACAGGCGTCTGGCACCGGGTAGTGCAGGCCGGTATCTTACCCGCGCCTCCCTTGCCAGCCCATGACGGCCCGCCCCGATGCGCGAACCGCACGCAGTCCCCAGTGCCTGTGAGAACTGCCAGACGCCGCTGCAGGGGCATTACTGCCATGCCTGCGGGCAGAGCGCACACAATCCGGTGCGCAGCTTCGCCCATGCGGTGGAGGAAGTATTCGAATCGTTCTGGCACCTGGACGGGCGCATCTTCCGCACCCTGCGCGACCTTCTGGTGCCGGGGCGCCTGGCCAATGCCTATCTCGAAGGCAAGCGCGTGCGCTACATCCCGCCGCTGCGCCTGTTCGTGGTGCTGAGCCTGATCACCTTCTTCGTGGCCAAGCTCGCCGTGCACATCGATACGGACAAGGAAGAAGGCAAGCGCGCGCAGGCCAGCGCGCAGACGCGCGCCGATTTCAAGGATGCGCAAACCCCGCAGGAAGTCGAGGCCGTGCGCAAACGCCTGATCGACGGGCTGATGCAGGGTCGCGAAGAAATGCCCGCGCATATCCCCGGTGCACGCGCCGGTTTCGACGCCGGTATCGCCGTGGTCGACAAGCAGGCGCAGCGGCGGCTTAAGGAGCTCGGCGCGCCGGTCACCTCAGCGCCCGAAGCGGCGTGGGCAGCGAGCAAGGCCGATGCGGACCTGGCGCCACCGAAACCATTCGAAAGCCCCATGCCGGGCTTCGTGAATCGCTGGGTGGATGGACAGGTCAAGCGCATCAACGACAACGTCCCCCGCCTGCAGGAAGATCCGCAGCGCCTGGTCAATGCGTTCTTCGCCGCGGTGCCGTCCACATTGTTCGTGCTGGTGCCGCTGTTCGCGCTGCTGCTGCGCGTGTTCTACCTGCTCAGCAGGCGCGGCTACCTCGAACACCTGGTGGTGGCGCTGTACAGCCACGCCTTCCTGCTGCTCGACCTGCTGGTGGTGCTGCTGCTGATGCTGCTCGGACAGGCGCTGCAATCCTGGGGCCAGTGGCCGGGGGTGATCATCGGCCTGCTGCAGTTTGTGCTGGTGCTGTGGATGCCGATTTACCTGTTCTGGATGCAGCAACGCGTCTACCGGCAGTTCTGGCTGGTGACCTTCATCAAGTACAGCGTGATCGGCTGGATCTACTTCACCGTCGTTGTCGTCGCCGCGGTGATGCTGGCCATCGCCAGCCTCGCAAGGATCTGAAGCCGGTGGTCCGCTTCGCTCCCCTCTCCCGCTTGCGGGAGAGGGGTAGGGGGTGAGGGCCCGCGACTCAGCGCGCGAGATGGGCGCGCAGCCAGCTGGCGCGTGCGCCCGGCGCCAATGACAGCAGTTCGTCGCGCAAGGCGGGCCGATCCTGCGGCGCGCTGCGCTGGGAGATCACCGCCAGTTGTTCGAGTTGTTCGGTATCCAGCGCGCGCAGCAGGTCGAGCACCTGTGCGCGTTGCTGCACAGGTACGTAGCCGAACAGCGGCTGCAGCGCGGGGTATTGCCGACCCAACGCCGGGCCCAGCCGCCAGCCATCGCGATGCAGGCGATCCATCGTCTCGAAACGGGTCTGCAGCGCCTGCTGCTGGTCTGGAGGCAATGCCGCCATCCTGGCCTGCGCCTGACGAATGCGGCTGCGCTCGGCGTCACTCAACCCACGCCACGCGGCATAGCGCGCACGCACGTCGGCGCGCGCCGCCTCATCCAGGCCAGCCCAGGGCAACGGCAGCGCGAGGATCGGCGGCGCAGGCGACGTGGCCGGTAAGGCGCCGGTGGTTTCGTCCAGGGGTGCGGGCAAGTCCTGGGCGATGCCGCCCGTGCTCAGGGCGGCCAGGCAGGTCAGCAACAGGCAGCGCAGGCGCGCGCGCGGTTTACTCGTCATCGGTAACCGTCTCCAGGCCTGCGGCTGCCATGTTCGGGCTGGTGGGGCGCGGCTCGGATTCGTCGGCCGGCACCGGCCCGCCTGCGGCGAACCAGGCATAGAAATCGGCCTGGCGCGCCAGGGCCAGATCCGGGTCCGCCAGCATGGCGGCATCACCCGGCTGACCGGCGGCCACGTTGGGGGCGGCCTGTTCGCTGGCGTCCAGGTCTTCCGCAGGCAACGCCTCGACCAACACCGGCGCTGCGTCGACGACGTGCAGCACGCCTGCCGGCGCCTGGCTGACCGGCTCCGGCGGCAAGGTCACGCCGGGCCGGCGCCAGGCCCACAGCCCGGCCGCAATCACGGCGAGGGCGAGGACGGCAACGGCGATCCAGATCCAGCGCTGGCGGCGGGTCCAGGCGCCGCGACGCTGTGCGCGGGTCGGCGCGCTTTCGCGCAGGTCGGTCGGGCGATCCTCCGCCCGGGCCACGAAGGCACTAGCCGGGGCACCCTCGCGCAGTTCGGTCAACCGGGCCATGCGCCCCGGCGGCAGTTCGCGCAATTGCCGCTGGGCCGCCTCGGCCAGCCCGCGCCAGGCTTGTGCGTCCGGGTGCCCCGCGGCGTCGCGCGGGCAGGCTCGTGCCAGCGCATGCCGATAGGCGGCCTCGTCGCTGCCCAGCACCTCGGCCGCGGCGGCTTCATCGAGCCCGACCACAATCCGCAACAGCAGCGCCAGGCGGTCTTCGGCCGCCAGCGGGGCCAGCGCCTGCAGGTCTTCGGGCCAGTACGGCGCGCGAGCTGGCTCGCGCAGGGCGGGGGTGGCGGCAAGCAGGGCCCAGAATCGGTTGGGCCAGGTGGCCATGGGCCACTGCCCCGCCCGCGCCTGGAAGGCACGGAAGGTGGCGGCAAGGGCGCGATCGGCCTGGTCGGGCTCGCCGCATTGCAGCCCGGCCAGGACATCGGCGCGGCGCTCGACCCCCTTCAGGAATGCGGCAAGGGCGGTGGGCGAGATCGCCGATTCAGCTGCGGACCTGGCGGTCATGGGTACTCCGTCATCGCCGCATGATAGCGAGCGACCATCGCTTAGGCGCGCTTGACAGCCAGGCTCGCTTGCGTTCCCCGCCGTACCCGCGCGTCGTCGGTTGTGCACAGCAAGATGGACTGTCATGCAACAGAGGGGCGCGCGCACGGAAAACCCATGTTTCAAGCAGGTTTCACGGCCAAGTAATTGATTTTTATAGCAAATATCAATGTGGCGATTTTTTGTCCAACGTGCCGTTTTGCCCTGTGAATCCGCCTTCACGGCGTGGAGCAAGGCGGAAACTCACAGCTTTATCCACAGCCTGTGTGGATAAGGGAGAATCCCCAATGGCGGCGCTTATTTACGTGCGGTTTATCGTCAGCGGCCCGAGGAAACCTGCCCAAGTCCCGGGCCCTGCATGGGGTGTCCAACCGCTAGACTGAATGGACATGCCCGCCCTGTCCGCCACCCTGCGCGTCGCCCTCCCGGTGCCGCTGCCGCAGCTGTTCGATTACCTGCCCCCGGCCGGCCCACCGCCGGGGCCGGCGGACGTGGGCCGGCGCGTGGGCGTGCACCTGGGCAACCGCGCGCTAGTCGGCGTGGTCGCCGCGTTGGGGGAGGCCGATTCGGCCACCCAGGGCAGCCTGCGCCCGATCGACGGCTGGCTGGACGAGCTCCCGCTGCTGCATGGCGAGCTGGCGCAATCGCTGCAATGGCTGGCCCGCTACACCCACGCTCCCCTGGGCGAGGTGTATGCGACCGCCCTGCCCGGCCCGCTGCGTCGCGGCGAGCCACTGGCCGACACCCAGGTCTGGGGCTGGGCGCTGACCGAGGCCGGACGCACCGCGGCCGATCGGGTGCGACGCGGCACCCGCCCAGCGCGGTTCACCGCCCTGTTGCGCGATGGCGCCCTCACCGAAGACCGCCTCGACACGGAAATGGACGACTGGCGCGGCGCGGCGCGGGCCTTGGCCCAACGTGGTCATGCCGAGCGCGTGCCGGTCACGCCGGCGACGGTAGCCGCCGTGGCCAGCGCAGGCCCGCCGCTCAACGAAGCGCAACAGGCCGCGGTCGATGCGGTACATGCCCAGGCAGGGTTTGGTGCCTTCCTGCTCGACGGCGTCACCGGCAGCGGCAAGACCGAGGTGTACCTGCAGGCCATCGCCCAATGCCTGGCCAAGGGCCAGCAGGCGCTGGTGCTGGTGCCGGAGATCGGCCTGACGCCGCAGACACTGGCGCGCTTTCGCGCGCGCCTCAACGTGCCCGTGCATGCCTTGCACTCCGGCCTGTCGGACAACGAACGCGCACGGGTCTGGGCGGCGGCCTATCGGGGCCAGGCGCAGCTGGTCGTCGGCACCCGCTCTGCGATATTCACGCCGCTGCCCAAGGCCGGGCTGATCGTCGTCGATGAAGAGCATGACGGCAGCTACAAGCAACAGGATGGCATCCGCTACCACGCGCGCGATTTCGCCCTGGTCCGCGGCAAGGCGTTGGGCGTACCGGTCATCCTCGGCAGCGCCACGCCCTCGCTGGAATCGCTGCACAACGCGCTGGCCCAGCGTTATCGAACCCTGCGCCTGCCGCATCGCGCCGGCGAGGCACGGCCGCCGCGCGTGCGCATCCTCGACGTGCGCAAGCGCCTGTTGCAGGACGGCCTCTCGCCCGAGGTGCTGGCCGGCATCAGCCAGGCGTTGGCCGACGGCGGCCAGGTGCTGGTATTCAAGAATCGCCGCGGCTACGCGCCCGCGTTGCTGTGCCACGATTGCGGCTGGACCGCCGCATGCAAGCGGTGCAGTACGCCGGAACACCGCACGCCAATGACCGTGCACGCCGGCGGCCGCCGGCTGCAGTGCCATCACTGTGGCGCGCGTCAGCCGGTGCCGCTGGCCTGCCCGGATTGCGGCAGCCTGGCGCTGCAGCCGCAAGGCGTGGGCACTGAGCGGCTGGAAGCGCGCCTGGCCGAAGTCTTCCCGCAGGTGCCGGTGCTGCGCATCGATCGCGGCACCACCCAGCGCCGTGACGCGCTGGAGGCGCAGTTGGCCAAGCTGGGCGACCAACCCGGCATCCTGGTCGGCACGCAGATCCTGGCCAAGGGCCACGACTTGCCGCTGCTCAATTTGGTGGTGGTGGTCGGCATCGACGAGGGCCTGTTCTCGGCCGATTTTCGTGCCAGCGAAAAACTCGCCCAGCTGTTGATCCAGGTCGCCGGACGCGCCGGACGCGCGCAGCGTCCCGGCGAGGTATGGCTGCAGACGCACCACCCCGACCATCCACTGCTGCAGACCTTGGTCAACGGGGGCTACCACGCCTTCGCGCACGCTGAGCTGGTGCAGCGCGAGGCAGCCGGTTTCCCACCGTTTGCACATTTGGCGCTGTTGCGCGCCGAAGCCAAGGACGCGCAAGTGGCCTGGCAATTCCTCGATGCAGTGCGCGCCCTGGATGTGGATGCGGCCGAGGTCGAGCGCTTCGGCCCGATGCCGGCGCCGATGCCACGTCGCGCCGGCTTCCTGCGCAGCCAGTTGCTGTTGTCGGCGGCGCAGCGCGCGCCACTGCACCACCTGCTCGATGTACAGGTGCCGGCGATCTACGCCTTGCCACTGGCGCGCCGGGTGCGCTGGTCGCTCGACGTCGACCCGACCGACCTGTACTGAGTGCTTACGAGGCCTTGCTGGCCGCGGCCTTGTTCGGCTTGCCCTTGGGTTTGTCGCGCACCGAAATGACCTGGTCGATCTGCCGCACCTCGAACAGGTCGGTGGCGCGGATCAGGTCGCTCAGCTTGCGATAGCCGTAATTGCGCGAATCAAACGAGGCCTGGTTGGCGACCTGTTTGCCAACGGCGCCCAGGTGCGCCCAGCCATCGTCGTCCGTCGCTGAATCCACCGCACTGCGCAGCAACTGCACCAGCCGCGTGTCGCCGCGTAGTTCCTTGCCATCCTTGCGCGCGGAAGCGGCCACGCCTTCGGCCGCGCTGGTCGCGCCCAGGGCTTCGAGATAGGTGAACTTCGAGCAGGCATTGACGAAGGGATCAGGCGTTTTCTTCTCGCCGAAACCGTACACCTTCATGCCGTCGGTCAGCAGACGCATCACCAGCGGGGTGAAATCCGCATCGCTGGAGACGATGGCGAATCCATCGAGATTACGCGCGTAGAGCAGGTCCATCGCGTCGATCACCATGGCCATGTCCGAGGCATTCTTGCCGCTGCTGTAGGCGAACTGCTGCATCGGCCGGATCGCGTAACTGTGCAGCACCGCTTCCCAGGCTTTCAGGTGCGGGCTCTTCCAGTTGCCGTAGGCGCGGCGCACGTTGGCCACGCCGTAGCGCGCCACTTCCGGCAGGATCAGTTCGATCTTCGATGCCGGCGCGTTGTCGGCATCGATCAGCAGCGCGATGCGCTTTTCCGGGTTCTCGTTCATGGCTCCTCCTGCGCGGGGGCGTCGGTGGCCTCGGCGGGCATTTCGTCGATGCCTTCCAGGTCGTCTTCGGTGGCACTGTCTTCGTCGTCGTTCGCGGACTGGTCTTCGAGCCCATGATGCTCACCGCTGGCGAGGATCAGCTCGCCGTCGGTAATGATTTCCTGATCGTCGCCCATCGAGACGAAGGTCGCACGCACGCGGCCATTGCCCCTGTCACCCTTGAGCCGGAACACGAATTCCTCCGCCCCGGCGGCTTCGCCGGTGGCGATGAGGTCGACCTCCATGTCGCGGATCGTCCCGATATGTTCGCGCACGGCGGGCTGCATCTGCAGGGCTTGCTGCGCCTGGCCGGCGAACAGTTGCCAGCCGGTGCCGATGAACCACGCGATTCCACCGACCAGCACAGCGCAAAGCAAGACGCAGGCTGCGATCAGCGCGATCAGCCAGGCCGGCAGGACGAAGCGACGCGCGGGTGCAGCGTGGGGCGTAGTCGGCACGCTCGGCGCACGCAGCGGCGGCAACGGCGGTGGTACAGGCTCGGCGGTCATGGCAATCCTTGGCATGCGCTCGGCCTTCATCATGCACGATCCGGCGTGGTCGGCGTCCTGTTGTTTGATGACAGCGGCTTGGCAGCGGAACGGCTACGCTGGCCTCACCCGGTCACGGCCGCCGCGAAGGGATTCCATGCATCGCCTCCAGACGCAGATGATCCACGGGCAGATGCCCTGCCCCTGTTCCCCGCCGCGCGCGGGCCAGCACGCATGAACGATACCGACCCGCATCTGGTGGTGGTTGGCGGTGGATTCGCCGGGTTGTGGACGACCCGTGCCCTGGCCGATGCACCCTTTCGCATCACCCTGATCGACCGCCACAACCATCACCTTTTCCAGCCCCTGCTTTACCAGGTGGCGACGGCGGGGTTGTCGGCGCCGGATATCTCCGCACCGCTGCGGCACATCCTGCGTCGGCAGGCCAATGTGGAGGTGCTGCTGGGTGAAGTGGTTTCAGTGGCCCCGCAGGCGCGCCGCATCACGCTCGGCAACGGCACGACGATGGGTTACGACTATCTCGTGCTGGCCAGCGGCGCGACCCACGCCTACTTCGGCAACGACCTGTGGGCCCGCCACGCACCCGGCCTGAAGACGCTGGATGACGCGGTGTACCTGCGGCGCAAGCTATTGATGGCCTTCGAGCGCGCCGAAGCAGAGACCGATCCGCAAGCCTGCGCCGCATGGCTGAGTTTCGCCATCGTCGGTGGCGGGCCCACGGGCGTGGAACTGGCTGGCACGCTGGCCGAGATCGCGCGGCATACCTTGAAGAATGAGTTCCGGCATATCGATCCGCGACTGGCGCAGGTGCGCCTGATCGAAGCCGGACCGCGCGTGCTGCCCTCCTTTCCGCCCGATCTCAGCGCAAAGGCCGAACAACAGTTGGCGCGCCTGGGCGTTGAAGTGCTGACGGGCAAACCGGTGACGCATATCGATGCAACGGGCTTCCAGCTCGGCGAACGCTGGATGCCCGCGCGCACCGTGGTGTGGGCTGCCGGCGTGGCGGCCTCGCCGCTGGGTGCATCGCTGGACGTGCCCTGCGATCGCGCCGGCCGGGTGATCGTCGCCCCGGACCTCAGCGTGCCGGGGCACCCGGAAATTTTCATCGGCGGCGACCTGGCCTCGGTGCAGCGCGAAGGCGGCCAACCGGTGCCGGGCGTGGCGCCGGCAGCCAAGCAAATGGGCGGGCATATCGCGCAGGCATTGCGCGGCCGGCTACGTGGCGAGGCTGCGCCAGCCTTCCGCTATCGCGACCAGGGCAACCTGGCGACGATCGGCCGGATGGCGGCCATCGTCCATGTGGGCCGTTTGAAGTTGTCCGGCCTGCTCGCGTGGTGGTTCTGGCTCGCCGCGCACGTTTGGTTCCTGATCGGCTTCCGCAACCGTTTCGTGGTGCTGGTGAACTGGGCGATGGCGTACTGGAGTTACCAGCGTGCGGCGCGGATCATCTTCGGCGACGCGGAAGAACCGGCCGACGATGTACGCCGTGCACCCCCGGGCGACAATCCGCCCTGAAAAAACACAAGCCGCCCGGAGGCGGCTTGGCTTGACACTTGTTGCCAGGGCGATCAGGCGACGAACAAGGCCTTCATCTTCTTCAGCGCGTTCGCCTCGATCTGGCGGATGCGTTCGGCCGACACGCCGTACTCGTCGGCCAGTTCCTGCAACGTCACCTTCGATTCCGAATCCAGCCAGCGACGCTTGATGATGTCGCGCGAACGCTGGTCGAGATTGGCCAGGCCCTCGCGCAGCAGCTGCAGCTGGTTGTCCTGGCTGTCGTTGCGCTCGTAGGCCTGCGACGGATCTTCGTCGTTGGCGACCAGGTACTGCGCCGGCGACGGCGGTGCATGATCGTCATCGTCATCGGCCGAGGCATCGAAGCCGATGTCACGCCCGGACAGGCGCGACTCCATCTCCAGCACTTCGCGCTCGGACACGTTGAGGTCCTTGGCCACGGCGCTGACTTCGGCGGCGTTGAGCCAGCCCAGGCGCGTCTTGGACTTGCGCAGGTTGAAGAACAGCTTGCGCTGCGCCTTGGTCGTGGCGACCTTGACGATGCGCCAGTTCTTCAGGATGAACTCGTGCATCTCGGCACGGATCCAGTGCACGGCGAAGCTGACCAGGCGCACGCCCATTTCCGGGTCGAAGCGCTTGACCGCCTTCATCAGGCCGATGTTGCCTTCCTGGATCAGGTCGCCGAGCTGCAGGCCATAGCCGTTGTAGCCGCGCGCCACGTGGACGACGAAGCGCAGGTGCGAATGCACCAGCTCGCGCGCGGCGTCCAGGTCTTCGTCATCGCGGAAGCGACGGGCCAACGCCTGCTCGTTCTCCACCGAGAGCACCGGGATCTGGTGCACGGCACCGATATAGGCGTCCAGCGAGCCGAGCGCGCTGGGGATCGGGAGGTTGTTTGCCACAAGGGCAGTAGAGGTGTTCTGGCTCATAGGACCTCATCTTAGCAGTCACGTTCTTGGACTGCTAAAGGCGTGGAAAGTTCCTCAGTGTTTCGCCCACAGAACGATGGCGGGACTTCTTGCACCATTGTTCCAACCTCTATGTCATTGAAATCAATGACATAGCTGACCTGGAGGCAGGGAGAACGTTTTCAAGCGCCCCAGTCTACGGACGCGACGTTCAATGGGTGTGACGCGCGCCCAGGGCGGGACGACGCTGCAGGTAAGACCCGCCAGGAGGACGGAAGTTCAGCCCGGCAGGGCGGCCGAAAAGGCCGAGACCGGCGGCAGACGCCAGTCCACCGGGCCGCTGCCGCGTCGCTGCAGATATTCATTGGTGGCGGAAAAGTGCCGGCAGCCGAGAAACCCGCGATGCGCCGACAGCGGCGAGGGATGGGGCGCCTTCAACACCTTGTGCCGGCGGGGATCGATGACCTTGCCCTTGGCCTGCGCATAGCTGCCCCAGAGCAGGAACACCAGGCCTTCGCGTTCGCGGTTGAGCACATCGACCACGTGGTCGGTGAAGCCCTCCCACCCGCGCCCCTGATGCGCGCCCGCCTTGCCCTCTTCAACGGTCAGCACCGCGTTGAGCAGCAGTACCCCGCGCTGGGCCCAGGGCAGCAGGCAGCCATGGTCCGGTCGCGGCAGGCCGAGATCGCCCTCGATCTCCTTGTATATGTTGAGCAGCGACGGCGGCACCGGCACGCCGGGCTGCACCGAGAAGCACAGGCCATGCGCCTGGCCGTAGCCGTGATAGGGGTCCTGGCCGAGGATGACCACCTTGACCTGATCGAACGGCGTGGCATCGAAGGCCGCGAAGATCTGCGGCCCGGGCGGAAAGATATGCGCACCGGCGGCCTTGCGCTGGCGCAGGAACGCGGAGAGTTCGCGCATCTCCGGCCGCAACAGCCAGTCCCCCACCCGCGCCTTCCATGACGGTTCCAGTTGCACCCGCTCTGCCGCTTCGGTCACAACATCACGACCTGATCGTCCAGCCGCGCCAGCCGCAGCTGGAACAATACCTTGGTCACCAGCAGGCGTTCTTCGATCGGCTTTTGCACCAGATCATTGGCGCCTGCCCGCAGCAGCTCGGACTGGTTGTACGGATTGCTGTCGCCCGTCATCACCAGCACCGGCAGGCGGCGCTTGCCGTAGTCGAAATCCACGCGGATGCGCTCGACCACGTCGCGACCATTGAGCTCGCCCTTGAGGGTGACGTCGGTCAGCACCAGGTCGACACGGCGCTCGGTGCGGCCCAAAGACTCGGCGGTGAGCAGCGAGAACGCCTCTTCGGCGGTCAGCACGTGCAGCACCTTGAGCTGGTGGCGCTCGAGCATGCGCTTGGTCGCTTCGGCCACCACGCGGCTGTCCTCGACATACAGCACCGTCGCGCCGGGCACCGGCTCGGGCTGCACATAGCCGCGGATGAAGGTCGCCAAGGCCTCATGGCCCAGCGACTTGTCGAAATAATCGGTGACGTAATCGGTGAAGCGACGCTCCACCAGGTGTTGCTGCGCATCGCCGGACACCACGATTACTGGCACATAGGCCTGACCGGCCGCCTCGCGCACGCTGCGCGCCAGGGCCAGGCCATCGCCATCGGGCAGCGACAGCGACGTCGTCACCAGGTTGACCGCACCGGCGGCCAGCGCATCGCGCGCCTCGCCGATGCTGGCGCAGCCCACCACCTCGACCGCCGGCAACTCGCGCTGCAGCACGTCGGCGATCAACTTGCGCACCAGCTTGGATCCATCGACGACCATCACCCGCGGGGCGTCGCTGATCAAGTGCTTGAGCTCGTGGTTGCGCATGCGGCCCTCAGGTCTCGGTCGGGCGAGTCTGACGCAGGAAGTGCCCGGTCACCAGCCAGGCCCCCAACCAGCCGAGGATGACCGTTCCCAACAACACCAGGCCGCCGTGCAACAGGTCCAGCCCGTGCAGGGCGAACTGGCTGCCGTAACTGTCTGCCAGGGCCGACAACGGCGCCCGCAAGGCCATGCCGGCCGCGGCCAGCGAGGCCAGCGCGACGAGGCCCGCGCCCAGGCCATACCACGCGCCCAGGTAAAGAAAGGGGCGACGAATGAAGCCATCGCTGGCGCCCAGCAACTGCAGCACGCCGATCTCCTCGCGCCGTCCCTGGATGTCCAGGCGCACGGTGTTGCCGACCACCAGCACCGCGCCGAGCCCCAGCAACACGCTCAGCACCTGCACCAGGCGCTCGCCCAGGTGCAGCCAGTTGTCCAGGCGCTTGCGCCACAGCGCGTCGTGCTGGACCAGATCGACCTGCGGCGTGCCCTGCAAGGATTCGGCCAGACGCGCATCGTCGCTGTCGGGCGCCGGGGTGACGATCAGCAGGGTCGGCAGCGGGTTGTCGCCCAGCGCGTCGATCGCCTCGTCCAGGTGCGCGTTCTCGCGCAGTTCGGCCAGGCCCTGTTCGGGCGTGCGCAGTGCCACGCCGGCCACGTCCGAACGGCCGCGCCACTGCCCGGCCAGTGCCTGGGCGCTGGCGGTGTCGATCTCGTGCTTGAGGAACACATTGATGTCGCGCGTCTGCTGCACGCTGCCGGCGAGGTGGCGCAGGTTGTCCAGCGCGATCGACAGGCCCAGCGGCAAGGCCAGCGCCAGCGCCATGACCATGATCGTCAGCAGCGTGGCCCATGGCTTGTGCAGGGCGCGGCCGAGGCTGAAGGCAATGCTGTGCAGGTGATGGTCGAACCAGACAGACACGCGCGAGGGCGCGGCGGACGGGGCGCTGGTGTTCATTCGGCCAGGTCCTGCGGCGAGATGTCGTCGACCAGGCGGCCGTGGTCCAGCACCAGCACGCGCTTGCGCATCTGCTTGAGCAGGGCCAGGTCGTGGCTCACCACCAGCACGCTGGTGCCACGCTCCGGCAGCTCGGCGAACAATTGCATGATCTCGGCGGCCAGGGTCGGGTCGAGGTTGCCGGTGGGTTCGTCGGCCACCAGCAGGCGCGGCTCGCCGACGATGGCGCGGGCAATGCCCACGCGCTGCTGTTCGCCGGCCGACAACTGCGGTGGCAGCGCCTTTTCGCGATGGCCGAGGCCAATGCGGTCCAGCGCAGCGCGCACACGCTTGCCGATCTCGGCACGGCGCGTGCCGCGCAGGATCAGTGGCAAGGCCACGTTTTCGGCAATGCTGCGGTCGTTGAGCAGGCGGTGGTCCTGGTAGACCGCACCGACCTCGCGGCGATGCAGCGGAATGCGGCCGCCGCGCACCTTGAGCAGGTTGCGCTCGCCAAAGATCACCGCGCCGCGGCTGGGTCGCTCGCTCAAGTGGATCAGCTTCAGCAGCGTGCTCTTGCCCGCGCCGGAATGGCCGGTGACGAACAGCATTTCGCCAGCCCGGACTTCGAAGCTGACGTCGACGAGGGCCTGGTGGCCCCCGGCGTATTGCTTGCTGACATTGTCGAAGCGCAGGACGGTCATTCAGCGATTATGCCGGAGCGATGAAGGAATGCATCGCCGGCAATCGCCTCAGGTGCTGCGTCTGTCTTGATGGGCGCCCTGTTGCTGGCGCTTTGGGCTGCCCTCATCCGCCCCTTCGGGTTCCCTCATCCGCCCCTTCGGGGCACCTTCTCCCGCTTGCGGGAGAAGGGAGGCTGCGGCTTCCCGCTTGCGGGGAAACGGACCGGGCAGGCGTTAGCTGCTCGACACCAGCGAGCGCAGCTTGCGGCCCAGGCGAGTCAGGAACGAGTTGTTCGCTGCTGCCGGTGCCGATTTGTTTGCCACCACCTGGATCGGCTTGCGCGGCGCTGCCGGCGGCTGGGTGGCCGTGGCCGCTTCGGCCGCGGCGGCGTCCACCGGCTTGCCGTGGCGACGACGACGACGCTTGCGGGTGCGCTCGGCCTCGCCTTCCGCACGCGGTGCAGCCGCGGCAGCGGCCGGACGAGGCGCCTGCGGCGGACGCGGCGTGGCAGGGATGACCTGGGCCTCGGTACCGGCTGCAGCGGCAGCTTCGCCTTCCGCACGCGGCTTGCGGCTGCGCGGCGGTCGGCCATCGGCACTGCGCGGCGCCCCGCCTTCGCGACGCTCACCGCGACCACGGCCACCGGCGCCACTGCCGCTGCGGCTGCCCGAACGGCCACCACCGCGACGCTCCTCCTCGGCGGCACGCGCTTCGCGGGCCTCGCGGAAGATCGCGCCGACGCTCTCGTTCTCGCCATCCTCATCGCCGGCCACCGGCACGCGTTCCGGGCGCGGCAGGGCGGTGAGCAGTTCCTTGGTCACCGGCTCGGACGGAATCTTCTGCTCGATGTAGGCCTCGATATCCGGCAGGCCCATCGCGTAGCGCTCGCAGGCGAAGCTGATCGCGTCGCCCTCCGCGCCCAGGCGCGCGGTACGGCCGATGCGATGCACGTAGTCTTCGGCATCGAACGGCAGGTCGTAGTTGTAGACGAACTCCACGCCATCGATGTGCAGGCCACGGGCGGCCACGTCGGTGGCGACCAGGATCTCCAGCTGGCCCTTCTGGAAGCGGTTGAGCAGGGACTCACGCTTCTTCTGCGGCACGTCGCCGGACAGCACGCCGACACGGTAGCCAGCCCGCTCCAGCGCGCGCGCCACGCGTTCGACGAACGCCTTCGTGTTGACGAACACCATCGTGCGCGCGCCTTCGCTGCGCGACAGCAGGCCGAGCAGCAACGGGATCTTCTCTTCGTCCGCCGGGTAATACAGCTTCTGCCGCACGCGCGCGGCGGTGATCGTCTCGGTCTCGACGACGAGCTTCTCCGGCTCGTTCATGTACTCATAGGCCAGCTCCAGCACCCGATGGCTGAGCGTGGCGCTGAACAGCAAGGTCTGCCGGGTGCCGCGCTCGGGCATGCGCCGCAGCAGGAAGCGGATGTCCTTGATGAAGCCGAGGTCGAACATGCGGTCGGCCTCGTCGAGCACGCAGACCTCGCAGGCATGCAGCGAGACCACCTTGTGCTGCTTGACGTAGTCGATCAGCCGGCCCGGGGTGGCGATGATCACGTCCACGCCCTGCTGCAGCAGCTCGCGCTGCTTGTCGTAATCCACGCCGCCATAGACCAGCGCGAAGCGCAGGCCGAGGTCGGCGCCGAACTTCACCGCGTCCTTGTGGATCTGGATCGCCAGCTCGCGGGTCGGGGCCAGGATCAGCGCGCGCGGATCTTCCGGCTTGCGATCGGCCAGGGCCGGGCGGGTCAGCAGGCGGTTGATCACCGCGACGAGGAACGCCAGGGTCTTGCCCGTGCCCGTCTGCGCCTGGCCGGCGACATCGCCCCCGGCGAGGGCCACCGGCAGGGTCAGCGCCTGGATCGGGGTGCAGCGGAGGAATCCTGCGCCCTCCAGCCCGGCGAGCAGCGCCGGATGCAGGTCGAACGAGGAAAAAGTCAAATCGGTCAGCGGTTTATCGCTCATCATTCCATCTTCTTGAGGCGCCTGGAGTAGCCCGGGCGCGGCTTGCATCGATTCCGGCGGAGTCGCACACTGCGGCCCTCGCACCAGACAGCGCGGCTTCAGAGACTGGCTTGATTCCGCCGCGCAATGCCCCAGTTTACCGCAATGTGGCGGCCGGCCCGGATTCGGGGGCGGCCCGGGTACCCAGGAGACCAAAGTGAGCGACAAGGTTCTACACGTCGGCGAAGCCGACTTCGACAATACCGTCCTGCAGTCCGGCGAGCCGGTGCTGGTGGACTTCTGGGCCGAATGGTGCGGCCCGTGCAAGATGATCGCCCCGGTTCTGGACGAACTGGCCAGCGCCTACGACGGCAAGCTCAAGGTGGCCAAGGTCAACGTGGACCAGAACCGCGCCCTGGCCGTGAAGTACCACGTGCGCTCGATCCCGATGCTGCTGCTGTTCAAGGACGGCGAAGTCCAGGCGTCGCAGATCGGCGCCGTCGGCAAGGGCCAGCTGACTCAGATGATTGACAAGACCCTCGGCGGCGCCGTCGCCTAAGGGGCACCCCAGGCTCCGCCCGGTCACCCGGACGGAGCCTGCCGGCACTTGAACAGCCCTGCCGGCGCTTGAATCGTGCGGCGCTTCGCCGCTTGCGCCCTGCGACGGGGCGGTGTTAACGTCATTCCATCCGGCCGCTTGGCGCGCCGCACCCATCTGGAAACTTCCTCCAGACTCCCCGACCACCCAGCTCGCCCCTCCGCAGGGCGCTCGCATTCCTAAGCGAGGAATCAAGCACTTGTCCGATATCACTACTTCCGAACCCGGGAGCGTCGACGCCCCCGTCGAAAAGCGCGTGCGCAAGACCCGCGTGAGCAAGGCCGCCGCCGAAGGCGCCAGCGACACTGCCGCCGCCTCCCAGAGCGACCTCCCGTTGCCGCCCAGCCCGCCGGCCGAAGCGCCGCGTGCTGCACCGGAACCTTCCGCTGCCCCCGCGCCGAATGCCAGCGCGCCGGAGCCGGCCGGTGAGCCGCGCGAAGGTGGCCAGCCGCGTGGCAACCCGCAGAACCACCAGAATCAGAACCAGAACAACCAGAACAACCAGAACAACCAGCAGGGCCAGGGCAATCGCCGCGACCGGTTCCGCAATCGCCGCGACCGCCAGCGCGATCGCTACCGCGACGAGAACGGCAACGGCCTGCCGAACGACGGCGGCGAGAACCTGCAGAACCCGCCGCCGCGCCCCGCCGCGAACGTGCCGGAGGGCTTCCCGGTCTATTCGCTGAGCGACCTCAAGCAGATGCCGGCGCAGAAGCTGCTGGACATCGCCGAGCAGCTCAACATCCATGACGGCGTGGCCCGTGCCCGCAAGCAGGACGTGATCTTCGCCCTGCTCAAGGTGCTCACCCGCCACGGCGACGGCGTGGCCGCCGACGGCGTGCTGGAAATCCTGCCGGACGGCTTCGGCTTCCTGCGCGCCGCCGAGGCGAGCTACCTGGCCGGCCCCGACGACACCTATATCTCGCCCAGCCAGATCCGCCGCTTCAACCTGCGCACCGGCGACTACCTCTCCGGGCGCATCCGCTTCCCGAAGGACGGCGAGCGCTACTTCGCGCTGTCCACGATCGACACGATCAATGGCGAGCCGCTGGAAGCGTCGAAGAACAAGGTGCTGTTCGAGAACCTGACCCCGCTGTTCCCGCGCAAGCGCTTCACCCTGGAACGCGGCAACGGCTCCTCGGAAGACATCACCGGCCGCATCCTCGACCTGATGGCGCCGCAGGGCAAAGGCCAGCGCGCCTTGATCGTCTCGCCGCCCAAGGCCGGCAAGACGATGATGATGCAGCAGGTCGCCACGGCGATCACCACCAACCACCCGGAAGTGCACCTGATCGTGCTGCTCATCGACGAGCGCCCGGAAGAAGTCACTGAAATGCAGCGCACCGTGCGCGGCGAGGTCATCAGCTCGACCTTCGACGAACCGGCCGCGCGCCACGTGCAGGTCGCCGAAATGGTGATCGAGCGCGCCAAGCGCCTGGTCGAGCACAAGAAGGACGTGGTGATCCTGCTCGACTCGATCACCCGCCTGGCCCGTGCGTACAACAACGTCGTGCCCAGCTCCGGCAAGGTGCTGACCGGCGGCGTGGACGCCAACGCCCTGCATCGCCCGAAGCGCTTCTTCGGCGCGGCGCGCAACGTGGAGGAAGGCGGCTCGCTGACCATCATCGCCACCGCGCTGGTTGAGACCGGCTCGAAGATGGACGAGGTGATCTACGAAGAGTTCAAGGGCACCGGCAACAGCGAAGTGCATTTGAACCGCCGCATCACCGAAAAGCGCGTGTACCCGGCAATCGACATCAACCGTTCCGGCACCCGCCGCGAAGACCTGTTGATCGAGCCGGAGCTGCTGCAGAAGATCTGGATCCTGCGCAAGCTGCTGCACCCGATGGACGAAACCGCGGCCATCGAGTTCCTGCTGGACAAGATGAAGAGCACCAAGTCCAACGACGAGTTCTTCAACTCGATGAAGCGCTGAGGCCCCACCGGTCTTCGCCAAAGAAACAGGCCGCCCTCGGGCGGCCTGTTTCGTTTCCTGCTCAGCGCAGCAGCGCGATCAGCAGCAGCACCGGAATCGGAATCCCGAGGAACCACAGCAGCAGATACTTCATGTTGGCTTCTCCTTGATGAGGGGGATGGCTTACAGATCGCGGCGACGGCCGCCCCAGGTCGCCGACAGGCTCGCACTGAAGGCGCCGATCAGCAGGGTGATGAACAGCCACAGCGCCGCATAGGCCGTGGCCTTGCGCGCATCATCGGCTGCCTGCTTGGCGTCCTGCTTGGCCTTGTCGATGGCTGCACGTGCGCGCGCCTGCACATCGTTGACGCGTGCCTGGGCTTCGGTCTGGCTCAGCCCGGTCTGGGCCGCTACCAGTTGTGCCAGGTACTGCGTGTCGGCCGCGTCCATCGTGTTGGACTGCAGGCTGTTGACGATGATCCGGTTCACTTCCGCGCGCACTTCGCGACGGTCCGGGCCGCGGTCGGCACCCGGCATCGGGCGCGGCGGCATCGGGCCATTCGCCACGGACGGGGCCATGGTCGGCGCGCCAGGGGCCGTTCCTGGAGCGGCGGCGGACGGCGCTGGCGGCGTCGGTGCGGCGGCGCCCGGCGTGGTGCGGAACAGCGAATCCACCCAGTACTGCAGGTCACCGTCCTGCGTGCCCATCGCCATCGTGCCCGCGCCCGCCGCGGCCACGCCAGCGGTGGAAGCGGCGGCACCGGCCGTCGCGCCCGCCATCTTGGCGCCGGCACCGAGGATGCCGCCGATCGCGCTGGCAAGCAGGCCCGCTGCCAGCAGCGTACCCACGGCCCACGACAGGAAACCATGCGCGGTATCGCGGAAGTAGGTCTCGTCGCCATGCAGGCTCGACCACTTCGTGCGCAGCCGGCCCGCGATGTAGCCGCCCAGCCCGGAGGAGGCAATGGCGGTGAATGTCAGCCAGACGATGCTCGACCAACCGAAGGTCTCGGCCGATACGCCTTCGAATGACCAGGGCGATACCGACGACAGACCCAACCCCAGCCCGAGGATGAGCAGGATCAGCGACAGCGCGGCCGCGGCAGCCGCGCCGGCCAGGATGGCGCCCCAGGACACGGCGCTTTCCGGCGCGACGTTGCTCGATGCCACGGGGGTGACGACCGCTACCGTATCAACGGCGTAAGGATCTCGTGAGGCGTATCCGCCAGGTGTACTCATTGTTCGTATGCTCCTGCTCATTTCGCTGCGGATGCAGCTGGCAGCGGGAGGCTGCACGCGCCGCCGTGAAACAAGCGAGATGCTGTTGCGAAGCGCATGTGTAGTTGCGCATCCAAATGCGCTCGGCGCGCCGCCGGCGCTCAAAAAAAGCAAAGGGTTGCGTTGCCGCAACCCTTCAGGAAACCTGGTCCTGGTCCCTGCTTATTCTTCTTCGTCGTCCTTTCCGGTCTGCTGTTGTTGCTGCTGCTGCTGTTGCTGCTGGCGCCGGGAATCATCCTGCTGATCGGTGTTGTCGCCTTGCTGGCGGTTCGGGTTCTGCTGCTGCGTCATTTCCGCGCTCCGGGGAACGGTGGGGAGTCACCGCGCAGTGAGGCTGCACCGAATCTCGTTAGCCCTGCGTCGTGTTCGCCTTCATCCGATGAACACTTCAGAGCGGCATCACGACCTAACGGCGCCGCCAAGACGCAGGACGCCCCGCTTGCGCGAGGCGTCCTGTCGCTGCCGCGCTGCGGCGCTGTCTCAGCCGCCCTGCAGTGGCGTCAGCAGGCGTGGCGCGTTGCTGTTGGCCAAGTAGACGCCGCCATCGCCCAGGGTATCGGGCGAGAAACTGGCGCCCTCTTTTTCCTTATCTGCCCACGGCGCGGTTTCGCGCGGTCCGGGAATGTAGCTGACCCACGCGCCGTACTCGTCGGTGGGCAGCCTGCCGACGCTGATGGCATAGCTGACCGGCACCCGCACCGTCCAGTAGGGTCGCGTCGCTTGCTCGCCCGCCGTGGGCGTACGGAATGTCCACTTCCTGACCGCGTCCAGCGAGGCGTTGGCGAACATCTTGCGCAAGCGGCGCATCTCGCCTTCGCTGGTGAAGATGCGCAGGTTGACCTGTTCGGCCACTGCATCCTCCACATGGCCATCGCGGCCGACCTTGACGATCAGGTACACGGTGCCGGATGCGCCCGCGCGAAATGCTTCGGTCGGATACCGCGGCGCATCCATCTTGACCATCGCAATGCTCTGCGGGTCTTCGCTGTCATAGCGCTCGAAGCTCACGCCGCGCAGGTCGATCTGGAAATTGCCGTTGTCGAGCTTCTTCGCCACCACGCGCAGGTTCATCGGCGCACGCGCCTTCACCACCTGGCCACCGACTTCAATGGGCTCGAATTGCCAGCGCAGGCCACTGTCGCGAACGAACTTGGCCACGCCCGGTGGCAGTTTCTCTTCATGGTCCAGGTCGATATGCGACACCGAACCATCGGTCTCGATATCCACGTGGCCGGACACCATCAGGCTGGTTTCCATCTGATTGCGCACGCTGGCGGGGCTGGCGCCCGAGTCCGCCATCGCGGCGGTCGGCACGATGATCGCGCCCAGTGACACGGCCAGCACCAGCATGCGAATTCCCTTCACCATGACCACGCTCCTTGAGGTAGATGCCGGCCGATTACACCCCAGTCGCCGCCGTGGCGCAAACCTCAGGCCAGGCGTAGCCGGTCGGCGTAAGGTGGGGTGTCGGGGTAATCGTCTTCACGCAAGCGCGCCTGCAGATCGCGCCACCACTGCGGGTCGAACAATTGGCCATGGTGCTGGCGCACGGCTTCCAGCGTGGCGCCGGGCAAGCCCATGAACAACGGGAACCGCTCCGGGAACACGTCGCGTGGCCCCACATGGAACCAGGGCTCGGCCGCCATCTGTTCCTCGTAGCTGGTGGCCTGTGGCCAATCGCGGAATTCGCAGTCCGTCACCAGGCACAACTCGTCGTAGTCGTAGAACACCGCACGCTGGTGGCGGGTGATGCCGAAGTTCTTCAGCAGCATGTCGCCCGGGAAAATGTTGTTGCGCGCCATGTCCTTGATCGCCTGCGCGTAATCCAGCGCAGCGGCCAGCGCGGGCTCGCGCGCCTGCTCGCGCAGGTAGAGGTTGAGCGGGCGCAGCCGGCGCTGGATGTAGCACAGGTCGAAAAGCAGGTCATCGCCCTCCTCGATCATGCTCAAGGCGCAGGTTTCGCGCAGCTCTTTCAGCAAGGCCTCCGAGAAGCGCTCGCGCGGGAACCGCAGGAACCGGTAGGGCTGTGCATCGAGCAGGCGGCCGATGCGATCGAGCTGGAACACCAGCTCATACTTGCCCTCGACCTCGCTGCGACTCATCTTCTTCGGATAGGCGAAGCGATCGCGAATCAGCTTGAACACCAGTGGGTAGCTGGGCAGGGTGAACACCGCCATCACCATGCCGGGCGTGCCTTCGGCCGGCACCAGCAGCTCCGCAGGATGGGCGTGGAAGTGGCGGAAGAAGGTGCGATAGCGCTCGGTCTTGCCCTGCTTGGCGCGGCCCACCATCGTGTACAGCTCATCGATCGGCTTGTGCGTGAGCAGGCTGCGCAGGAACACGACCGCGTCGCCCACCGTCGGCAGGTTCGCCTGGAAGTAGCTGCGCGAATTACTGAACAGCTGTGCCACATCGCTGCGCCGGGTCAGCACCGCCTCGGCACGCAGGCCGGCGTCATCATTGACCAGCGCAATCACGCAAGGCGAGAAGCGATGTTCGCCGAACACGCGACCCACCAGGTAGGCGCGCCGCTCGCGATAGAACACCGTGTCGAGCAGCTCGATGCCCCGCACCGGATGCTCGCCCCAATGGGCCAGGTCATCGTGCAGGCGCACTGCAATGGCGGCGGCGCAACGGGTGCGATGCGCGTACTGCACGGCGAACGGATAGTCGCCCAGCACGCGCATCAGCACTTCGGTCAAGCGTCCCGGCGACACCGCATAGCTGTGGTGCGCGACCGGATGGGTGATGGCGTCGGTCGGCTCGATGTCCAGGGCGACGAACTCGATCAACGAATCCACGCCCTGGGTGCGGAAGTAGCGCCGGGTGAGGGTGTTGTAGAAGGTCTTGTACAGCTCCTGGTCGATCAGCCCGTCGAGCAAGGCGGCGTAATGTTCGCGTGCGCGAATCCACAGCGCGCGATCGTGTGCCTGCCCCATCAGCACGCTCCGCAGCCGCAGCATGCACTCGCCGATGCACTGGTCGTACAGCGCAATGCGCTCGACCGCATCCTCGCGCGCCGCGCTCCAGTGGCGCTGCTCGAAGCGTGATTTGGCCCGCGTAGTAATCTCGGCAAAGCGCGCGTGGTAATCCTCGAATGCCTCGAAGATGGCCCGGCCGATGGCGACGGCGCGGCGTTCCGATTGCGGTGGCTGCAAGGCGATGCTCATGCCGGCAGTGTAATCAGCGTTTCCGCTTGGCCGAACCCGCTCGCCCTGCCCCGCGGCCGGCCGCTACGCCCTGGATGACCTCCTGCGCGGGCGTGACATCCGGCACGGCGTCGACGTGCCGGACATGCTCGGCGGCCTGGGCCAGCAGCCAATGGCGGAAATCCACAAAGCCCCGATGCCGCGCGGTGCGCTCCGGATACACCAGGTAATGCGCGTAGGCGGCGCGCAAACGATGCGATGACAGCGGCGCCAGTTGCCCCGAATCGATCAGCAGGCGCGCCCGGGTCAGGCGGCCCAGCGCTACCCCCACGCCATCGAGCGCTGCACGATGGTGGGCTTCGGAGTCATCGAATACGGCGATGTAGCGCGACGGCGGTTCCCCGCCGGCCAGCGCGAACCAGCGCTCCCATTGCCCATCCGGGTCGCCGAGCAGCGGCCACTGCGCCAGCGGCCGCGCCGCCAGCCCGCCCATGCGGGCGATCAGCGCGGGGCTGGCCATCGGCACGAGCCATTCCTCGAACAGCAGTTCGGCGCTCAGCCCCGGCCACTGTCCACGACCGACCCGCAGCGCGGCATCGACCTGCAGCTCGCGCGAGAAATCGACCACGTGGGTGCTGGAGAGCAGGCTGATCTCCACCTGTGGATGGGTGGCGAAGAACTGTCCCAGGCGCGGCACCAGCCACGCCGAGGCCATCGACGGCGTGACGCTGAGGGTCAGCACGTCATCGCGACGGGCCGCGAATGGCTGCACTTCGCGCGCGATCGCCTGCAGGTGCGGCTCGATCCGCTCCAGCAGCCGCTGCCCCTCGGGAGTCGTCCGCACCCCGCGTGGGTGACGCTCCAGCAAGGGGTAGCCCAGGCGTTGCTCCAGCGTGCGCATCTGGTGGCTGAGCGCGCTCACCGTCAGATGCATTACCTCCGCGGCACGGGAAAGATTGCCCAGCCGGGCCGCGGTGACAAAGCCTTGCAGGGCATGCAGGGGCGGTCTGGACATTGATCCTGGCCTTGAGGGGAATTCAAACCTGGCTTGCGAAAAGCTCGCTTTTCGCCCGGCCAGATTGCGCCCAACATCAATTCCACTCAAGTGGAGGCACGGACATGCGTATCTTCAGTGATCTACTTTTCCACCACGGCCACATCGCCAACGCCGACCTGGCCCGCCAGCTGGCGCCACCCGCGCCGCAGGTGCAAACCCCCAGCGCGGGCGCCACCCACCCGCACCTCCACCTGCGGGCCAAGGTGCGCGAACGGCAGGCGCGGCGTATCCGCCTGCTCACCGCGCTGTCGCCGTTTCGCTGAGGCGTGGGTCCTGGCACCGCACATGAAAACGCCCCGTGCCTTTCAACACGGGGCGTTGCAGGCTGCGTCGCAATGGCGGGCACGCAGGCCCGGGATCAGCCCTTCAGCGTGGCCAGTGCCGCATTGAAGGTCTGGCTGGGGCGCATCGCCGCAGCGACCTTGGCTAGGTCCGGACGGTAGTAACCGCCGATATCCACCGACTTGCCCTGCGCGCCGTTGAGCTCGCCGACGATGACCTGCTCCTGCTCGGCAAGCCGCTTGGCCAACGGTGCGAACTTCGCCTGCAGGCCGGCATCCTCGTCCTGCCCGGCCAGCGCCTGCGCCCAGTACAGGGCCAGGTAAAAGTGGCTGCCACGATTGTCGATTTCACCGACCTTGCGTGCCGGCGACTTGTTGTTGTCGAGGATCTGGCCATTGGCCGCGTCCAGCGCCTTGGCCAGGACCTTGGCCGCGGCATTGTCGTAACGGTTGCCCAGGTGTTCCAGCGAAGCGGCCAGCGCCAGGAATTCGCCCAGCGAATCCCAACGCAGGTAATCCTCCTCGGTGAACTGCTGCACGTGCTTGGGCGCCGAACCACCTGCACCGGTCTCGAACAGGCCACCACCGGCCATCAGCGGCACGATCGACAGCATCTTGGCGCTGGTGCCCAGCTCCATGATCGGGAACAGGTCGGTGAGGTAGTCGCGCAGCACATTGCCGGTGACCGAGATGGTGTCTTCCCCCTTGCGGATGCGCGCCAGCGAGAACTTCGTCGCCTCGACCGGCGGCAGGATGCGGATATCCAGGCCGTTGGTGTCGTGCGCCTTCAGGTACTGCTCGACCTTGGCGATGACCTGCGCATCGTGCGCGCGCGCCGCATCCAGCCAGAACACGGCCGGGGTGTTGCTCAGGCGCGCACGCTCCACGGCCAGCTTGACCCAATCCTGGATCGGCGCGTCCTTGGTCTGGCACATGCGCCAGATGTCACCGGCTTGCACCGCGTGCGAGAACACCACGTTGCCCTGCTCGTCGGTGACCTGCACGGTGCCGTCGTGGGCGATGATGAAGGTCTTGTCGTGCGAGCCGTACTCCTCGGCCTTCTGCGCCATCAGGCCGACATTGGGCACGCTGCCCATGGTGGCCGGATCGAACGCACCGTTGGCCTTGCAGTCCTCGATCACCACCTGGTACACGCCGGCATAGCAACGATCAGGGATGACCGCCTTGGTGTCCTGCAGCTTGCCTTCGGCGTTCCACATCTGCCCGGAGTCGCGGATCATTGCCGGCATCGACGCATCGACGATGACGTCGCTGGGCACGTGCAGGTTGGTGATGCCCTTGTCGGAATTGACCATCGCCACGCCCGGACGCTGCGCGTACTCGGCGGCGATGTCGTCCTTGATCTGCGCCTGCAGCGCCGCAGGCAGGCTGCCGATGCGTGCGTACAGATCGCCGATGCCGTTGTTGGGATCGAAGCCGACCGACTTCAGCGCCTCGGCGTGCTTGGTGAGCACATCGCGATAAAACTCGGTGACGACGACGCCGAACATCACCGGATCGGAGACCTTCATCATGGTCGCCTTCAGGTGCAGCGAGAACAGCACGCCCTGCGCCTTGGCCTCGACGATCTGCGCATCGATGAAACTGGCCAGCGCCTTGCGGCTCATCAGCGCCGCATCGACGATCTCACCGGCCTTGACCGCGACCTTGTCCTTGAGCGTGACGGCCTGGCCATCAGTGCCGACCAGGCTGATCTTCAGCGCGCCGGCGGCAGCCATCGTGGCCGACTGCTCGCTGCCGAAGAAATCGCCGCTTTCCATGTGCGCGACGTGCGACTTCGAATCCTTGCTCCACTTGCCCATGCGATGCGGATGCTTACGGGCGAAGTTCTTCACCGACAGCGGCGCGCGGCGATCGGAATTGCCTTCGCGCAGCACCGGGTTGACCGCGCTGCCCTTGACCCGGTCATAGCGCGCCTTGATGTCCTTTTCCTTCTCGTCCTTCGGCGCATCCGGATACTCGGGCAGCGCGAAGCCTTGCGACTGCAATTCCTTGATCGCGGCCAGCAGCTGCGGCACGGAGGCGCTGATGTTGGGCAGCTTGATGATGTTGGCTTCGGGGCGGGTAGCCAGTTCACCGAGTTCGGCCAGATCGTCGGCGGTCTTGTGCGCGGCGTCGAGGTGATCCGGGAACTGCGCGAGGATGCGCGCGGCCAGCGAGATATCGCGCGTTTCCACGACGATGCCGGCGGTGTGGGTATAGGCGTCGATGATCGGCAGCAGGGACTGGGTCGCCAGGTACGGCGCCTCGTCCGTGAGGGTGTAGAGGATCTTCGGGGTGTTCGACATGATCAGCGAGACTCGGTTCTGCTTCGGGAGGGGAAAACCGGGATCGGACGACGCACGGGCCTGGGGCCCGCCGGCAGGCGCGGAGCGTGGCCATCTGCTGGGCGCTCTTGCCGGGAGGACGTCGTCGGCTCACACCGGACAACCGTGGCATTGTCGCCGTTTGCTGCGTTTCGGGCAAAGCCGGTGGTGGGGAGTTTCTCGCTGGCCTCCCCTTCACGTGCTGCCGGCGGATACGCTGGCGCACGGGCTTGGTTCTTTTTGATTCTGATTGGGCTTGGCCCTTTTTTCTGACGATCTAAGAGCGGCTCTCGAGGTTCTGCGCTCGGCGTCCGGGGGCGGTACCCCTTATCGGGGGACGCCAAAAGCGTCCATCCATGGACTTGAGCTCATGTGGCGACATCCATGTCGCCACATGCCCCCGATAAGGGGTACCGCCCCCGGACGCC
>Ga0160461_1000457_pt1 | contig 28692 bp, 27 predicted proteins | sample HID1975I_E6MG_FD_108266 | JGI IMG/M metagenome (GOLD analysis project Ga0160461, IMG submission 108266) | Enriched soil microbial communities from UW Madison campus, WI, USA - HID1975I_E6 MG | ecosystem: Environmental > Terrestrial > Soil > Unclassified | place: USA: Madison, Wisconsin...
CGAAAATCTCTTCGGCCTCGGCGAACAGGCGCCGCGCCTCGGGAGTGGGATGCAGTCGCCCCTTGACGCGTTCGAACAGCCGGTAGCGCAAGCGGTTTTCGGCCGAGGCCAGCAGGCGGCTCACGGCCGGTTGCGTCACGGACAGCATGCGCCCCGCCTCGCTAAGCGAGCCGGTCAACATCACCGCGTGGAATACCTCGATCTGGCGAAGGGTCAGCGCTCCGGGCGCCGAGGGCAGGGGACCGGCCATGGATAGGGGGACGTCCGCATAGGGATTGGGTGTGCGTCATTTTATGGCCAAGGCGGGCCGGATGATCGCTATGGCGTGACGGCAACAGCCGCACCATGACCTTTTGCGCGCCACCTATAACAAAATGCACAGTCCCGAGGCCTTGTCGTTCCGCTCGCTGCGCGGGGAAAGTGTTTGTTTTCGGGGCTTGCGAGCCGGTTTGGACATGCTCCTGGCGCGATTATTCGCATGATGGGACGGCTTCCCGGAGCGCGCTCCGCGCGGCATGCTTGCAGCAACCTCCTTTCCCTAACCCAGGATCGCCCCATGTCCCGCATCGTCACTGTCGCCGCCGCCCAGTTGGGTCCCATTCAACGTTCGGAAGGGCGCGAGGTGGCGATTGGCCGCATGCTCCGCCTGTTGGAGCGCGCCCACCAGCGTGGCGCCCAAGTCGTGGTGTTTCCCGAGTTGGCGCTGACCACGTTTTTTCCGCGCTGGTACTGCGAAGACCTGGACGAGGCCGACGCCTGGTTCGAACCCAGCCTGCCTTCGCCCGCCACGCAGCCGCTGTTTGACGCCATCAAGCGCTATGGCGTGATGGTGTATCTGGGCTATGCCGAGCTGGCGTGGGAACCGGACGAGCAGGGCATCGTGCGCAAGCGCCGCTTCAATACGTCGGTCGTCATCGCGCCCAATGGCGAGATCGTGCTGAAGTACCGCAAAGTCCATCTTCCGGGCCACGCGGAATTTGCGGAACACCGCCAGGTGCAGCATCTGGAAAAGCGCTATTTCGAAGTGGGCAATCTGGGCTTTCCGGTCGTGCGCGCACCGGTCGCATCGGGTGTGGATGCCAATCTTGGCATGCTGATCTGCAATGACCGGCGTTGGCCGGAAGCGTGGCGCGTGCTGGGCTTGCAGCAGGTGGAACTGGTCATGCTGGGCTACAACACGCCCAGCCGAAATCAAGACAACCGTGGCTTCGAAGCGCATCACCTGCGCGTGCTGCATTCGCATCTGTCGATTCAGGCGGGCTGCTACCAGAACGCCACCTTCGCCGCCGCCGTCGCCAAGGCCGGCACCGAAGATGGCCACGAATTGCTGGGCCATTCCATCATCGTCAATCCGCAAGGCGAAATCATCGCCATGGCCGCTACCTGGGACGACGAACTGATCGTCGCCGACTGCAACCTGGACCTATGCGAGCTGGGCCGCAACACGATCTTCAACTTCGCCAAGCACCGCCGTCCCGAAGCCTATGCCCGTCTGGTCGAACAGACCGGCAGCGTCGCCCCGGCGGTGTGGACGCCTTCCGTCTGACGTGCCCCCGCCGACTTATCACCTGGATTGACCTTGCCTCATGACCGCGACGCTTCTGCCTCCGACCATCGAACATGACATGCTTGGCACGATGCGCGTGCCCGGCTACGCCGACGTGACCGCCGCCGCCGAGCGTCTGGCGCCCTACGTGCGCCGCACCATGCTGCTGCGCTCGCCCGCGCTGGATGAACGGGCGCAGGCTCCCATCTGGCTGAAGCTGGAAAACCTGCAAGTCACCGGCTCGTTCAAGGCGCGCGGCGCGTTCAATGCGCTGCTCAACATGGACGTCGCGCAGCGCCGGCGCGGCGTGGTGGCTTACTCGACCGGCAACCATGGGCAGGCAGTGGCCTGGGCCAGCCGTTGCCTGGGCGTGCCCGCCACCATCGTGATGCCGGTGGATGCGCCGGAGAACAAAGTCGAGAAGGCGCTGCGCTACGGCGCGAAGGTGGTGCGCTACGACCGCCTGCGCGAAAGCCGCGAGGAAATCGGCATGCGGCTGCTGGCCGAAACCGGCGCAACCTTGTTGCCGCCGGGCGATCATCCCGACGTGCTGGCGGCGCAAGGCACGCTGGCGCTGGAAGCCCTGCAGGATCTGCCTGCCGCCGCGCGCGGCAACCTGGGCCTGTTCGCCACGCCTTGCGGCGGGGGCGGCATGGCGGCGGGGTGTTCGCTGGTGTTGCGCGAACTGGCGCCCCAGGCCCGCATGGTGGCGGTGGAGCCTCGCGAGTACGACGACACGGTGCGATCCCTGGCCTCCGGCAAGCGGGAAAGCAATCCGCCTGGCGCCAAAACCATTTGCGATGCCTTGCAGGCGGCGACGCCCGCCGAACTGCCCTACGCCATCAACAGCCGCAGCCTGAGCGCGGCGGTCTCCGTCAGCGACGCCGAGGTCGCCGCCGCCATTCGCTTCGCGCTTGATGAGCTGCGCCTGGTCGTGGAACCCGGGGGCGCGGTGGCGTTGGCGGCGTTGCTGGCGGGCCATATCTCGGCAGACGGCCGCGACGCCATCATCGTCCTGTCGGGCGGAAATATCGATCTGCCCTTGTTGCGTCAGATTGCGCTGGACTAGGCGTTCGCGCCTGAGTTCATGCCGGCGGGGCCGCCAGGCCTTGCCATGCAGTACCTCGCAGTACCCAGCAGTACCCAGCACTATCCGCAGTATCCGCAGTACCCCGCAGTACCTCGCAGTACCTCGCAGTACCCGCGCCGGACGCAGAGCTGGCGTGGAAAAACCCATAACAGTCCAAGGAAGAAAACCATGTCCACGTACCATCGCAGCGCCAGGCGCTGGCTTGCCGCCGCAAGCGCCGCACTGTCCCTGACGGCCGCCTGCGCCGCCCAGGCCGCCTATCCCGAGCATGCCGTCACCATCGTCGTGCCGTTCAATACCGGCACCACTCCCGACATCGTGTCGCGCTTGCTGGCCGCTGAAATGGCCAAGCAGACCGGCGGCAACTTCGTGGTGCAGAACCGCACCGGCGCCTCCGGCATCATCGGCACGCAAGCGGTGGCCAACGCCACGCCCGACGGCTACACGATCGGGTTCGCCAACGTGGCCACGCTGGCAATCAACCAGGGCCTGTACGCAAAGCTGCAATACGACGCCGACAAGCAATTGGCGCCCGTGGCATTGACCGGCTCCGTGCAGAACATCCTGGCCGTGCGCCCGGGCTTGAACGTCAAGAGCGTTGCCGACCTGATCGCGCTGGCCAAGAAAGAGCCGGGCAAACTCGTTGTGGCCTCGGGCGGCAACGGCACCACGGGCCATCTGAGCGCCGCGATGTTCAGCTCCATGGCGGGCGTGGAATTCATGCACGTGCCGTACAAGGGCGGCGTCGAGGCGGACCTGGCAGTGCTGCGCGGCGAGGCCGACCTGGTGTTCGACAACATCTCGTCCATCGCCTCGTTCGTGGATCAGGGCAAGGTCGTGCCGCTGGCCGTGACCGATCTGCAACGCGATCCTTCCATGCCGCAACTGGCCACGCTGGATGAACAAGGCTTGAAGGGCTATCGCGCCGTGGCCTGGACCGGTTATGTGGCGCCCGCGGGCACGGACCCCAAGGTGCTGGATTACCTGAACGCCGCCATGAACAAGGCGCTGCAATCGCCCGATGTGCAGCAAAAGCTCAAGAGCCTGGCCTATGTGCCGAACATCGGCCCGCGCCAGCAGTTGTTTGACCGCGCGCACGCCGAACGCCCGGTGTGGGCACAGGTCATCAAGCAAGCCAACGTGAAAATCGACTGATGCCCATGAACCACGAACGCTACGACGTGCTGATCCGTGCCGGTACTGTGATTGATGGCACGGGCGCGGACCGTGTTCGCGCCGATGTGGGCGTGCGCGACGGCCACATCGCCGCGGTCGGCGATTTGCACGGCGCTCGTGCCGACGTGGAACTGGACGCCGCCGGGCGCATCGTCGCGCCCGGCTTCATCGATACCCACACGCACGACGACCGTTATCTATCCATAGCCCCCGGCATGCCCGCCAAGCTGAGCCAGGGCGTGACCACCGTCGTGACCGGGAACTGCGGTATCAGCCTGGCGCCGTGGCGTTCGGGCTGGCGTAGCGACGTGCCGGCGCCCGTCAACCTGCTGGGTAACGAGGTTGCCGACTTTCCGTATGAAACCTTCGGCGCGTACCTGGATAACCTGGAACGCGACCCGCCCGCCGTCAACGCGGCCTGCCTGGTGGGGCATACCTCGCTGCGCGCCGCCGCCATGGACGACTTGAATCGACCCGCCACCGCCAGCGAAGTCGCGCATATGCAGGACCTGCTGCGCGAGGCCATGCAAAGCGGAGCGATTGGTCTGTCCACCGGCACGGCTTACCCGGCGGCCATGCCCGCAACGCTGGACGAATTGATCGCGGTGGCCAGCGTGCTGCGCGAGTACGGCGGCGTGTACGCCAGCCACATCCGAGATGAAGGCGACCGCATCTTCGCGGCGTTGGACGAAGCCTTTGCCGTGGGGGCGGCCGGCGACGCGCCGGTGCTTATCTCGCACCACAAGCTGATTGGCCCCCGCAATCATGGCCGGTCGGTCGAGACGCTGGCGCACATCAGCCAGATTGGCCAGCGCCAGGAAGTGGCGTTGGACTGCTACCCCTATGTGGCCGGCTCGACCATTTTGCGCAAGGACCGGCTGGCGGTGTCCAGCCGCGTCATCGTGACCAAATCCGTGCCGTATCCGCAGTACGCCGGGCGCGATCTGGACGACATCGCGCAAGACATGGGGATGAGCCCGGAAGACGCCGTGGACGTCTTGCAGCCGGCCGGCGCCATCTACTTCATCATGGATGAAGCCGATGTGGAACGCATACTGGCGTATCCCGGCACGATGATCGGCTCTGACGGCATGCCGCACGACCCCGCACCGCACCCCCGCCTGTGGGGCACCTTCCCGCGCGTGCTGGGCCACTACTGCCGCGACATCGGACTGTTCACGTTGGAACAGGCGGTGCACAAGATGACCGGCAAGCCTGCCTCGTATTTCCGCCTGCCACGGCGCGGCCACATCGCGGCAGGCCATGCCGCCGACCTCGTCGTCTTCGACGCCGACACCATTGCCGATAAGGCCACGTGGGCATCGCCAACCCGCCAGGCTGAAGGGATTGACTACGTGCTGGTCAATGGGAACGTGGCTTGGCGGGGAGGTGAAGGCACCGGGGCGCGGAGTGGGAAGGTGATTCGGGGGGGATGTTGATAGGGCGAGGTCGTGGCTTGTGGCGTGGCGCGGGCACCTGCTGCCGGACGCTTGATGGTCCGCGCGTCATTACATTAAACTCCCCGGCTTCAACCTACTAATCGTTAGAATGGCCCCATTCCGTGCACATGGGCGTCAAAGCAATATGGCAAAAAGACAGAAGACCACCTCCGCGAATGCGGGTGAAACGCGTGAGAATCTGCTCAAGCTCGCGGCCCGTACGTTCGGCCTGCAAGGCTACTCGGCGACGACGATGCGCAACATCGCCGAGCAGGCGGGGATCGAGGCTGCCAGCATCTACTACCACTTCGCCTCCAAAGAGGAGCTGGTGGATGAAGTCATGGAGCAGGGGGCTGACCGCATCGTCCATCACTTGAACGAGCACATGAGCTTGCTGGGTCCTGACGCCACGGCCGAACAACGTTTCCGCGCTGCCGTGTTCGGCCAGATGACCGGCTTGGTCAAGCACGGCGACTTTGCCCTGGCCAACAGCCGTTTGCTGGGGCAGCTTCCCGATAAAGTGCGTGAACGGCAGATCAAGCGACGCGAGCGCCATCAGAAGCTCTGGAACGGGTTGCTGGAGGATCTGCGCGCGGAAGGGCGTTTGCGTAGCAACGTCGACATTCATCTGGCGCGTATCCTCATCCTGGGCAGCATCAATTCCACGCAGTCCTGGTTCAATCCGCACAAGGGGACGCTGGAAAAAGTCGCAGACCAGCTCTGCGATCTGTTCTTCGACGGAGTCAGTCCGCACGGAGGCTGATTCGTTTTTCCCTGCCGTCCCCGTAAAAAGAGTGCCTGTTTCATGCCCGAAACAGGCACTCTTTTTTTGTTCGTCCGTCGCACGTGAAGCCCGGGATTTCGGCTCTGGGGACGAGTTGGAGGCACGGCAAGCGCGCAGGTTTTCCCTCGGCCGTCTCGTCGAATAAGCGTAAACCCCAGTGCAAAGACTCGGCTTGATGCTTAAACTAACTATCACTTGTTAGGTAAATGCCTAACGACGGTAAGGTAATCCTTCACAGGCCGAGACCCCTCATGACCGCGCAGATGAAACCGATACGCTCATTCCTCTTTGTTCCGGGCAACAAGCCGACCTGGATCGAGAAATCCATCAACTCCAAGGCCGACGCGCTGATTCTTGATCTGGAGGACAGCGTGCCGCCGGCCCAGAAAGCCGAGGCCCGCGAGATCGTCAAGTCCAAGCTCGGCTGGTTGGCCGAGCAAAAACAGCGCACCTGGGTGCGCATCAACCGCAGTGCGCACCTGTACGACTTCGACGATATCCTGGCCATCGTGAGCCCCGTGGTTGAGGGCATCGTGATCTCCAAGCCCTGCGGGCCCGAGGACATCCATACGGTTTCGTCCATGCTGGCCGAAGCCGAGTACCGCGCCGGCATGACCGTGGGCCATACCCAGGTCATCCCCTTGCTGGAGACCGCGCGTTCGCTTCAGTTGGCCTATGAGATCGCCCAGCACGAGCGCGTTCCCGCCATCGTCGGCGCCACGGCGAAAAATGCCGATGTGGCCCGTGCCCTGAAGACCGTCTGGTCGCTTGAAGGGCGCGAGACTCAGTACCTGAAGTCGCGCATCGTGATGGCGGCGCGCGCGGCAGGCAAGCTGCCCATTGGCGGTGTATGGCAGCAAGTGCATGACCTGGAAGGGCTCAAGGTGTCGTCCGCCAACGACCGCCAACTGGGCATGAGCGGCGAGCTGGTGCTGCACCCTTCCAATGTCGAGATCGTCAACAAGACCTACAGCCCCACTGAAGAAGAGGTGGCCTTCTACCAGGGAATGATCGACGCGCTGGACAAGGCCCAGACCGAGGGCCGTGCGTCGTGCATCTATGACGGCGAACACATCGACATCGCCCACGTCAAGACCGCGCGCGAAATCATCGCGCTGTCTCAGTCCTTCAACAACTGATCGCCCATTCCCCTGGAGATACCGAAATGGCAGGCCTTTACTTCGAAGAATTCAAGCCCGGCATGGTGGTCGAACACGCCATCCGCCGCACGGTGACCGAGACCGACAACGTGTTGTTCTCCGCGATGACCTACAACTGCGCGCCGCTGCACATCGACGCCGAATACAGCGCCAACACCATCTATGGCCAACGCCTGGTCAACAGCATGTTCCTGCTGGCGCTGGTAGCGGGCATCACCGTCTACGAAACCACGTTGGGAACCACGCTGGGCAATCTGGGATTTGGCGAAATCGCCTTTCCCAAGCCCACGTTCCACGGCGACACCATCCGCGTCGAAACCGAGATCCTGGAAACGCGTCTGTCCAAGAGCCGCAAGGATTCGGGCATCGTCACCTTCAAGCATGTTGCCAAGAACCAGCGCGACGAGATCGTGTGCACGGCGGTTCGCACCGGCCTCATGATGCTGCGTCCCACGGACAAGGCCTGAACCTTACTGCAGGAGTTAGCGATGGAATATCAACTCAGCACCGATCAGCAGGCCATTGTGGATGCGGCACAGCAGATCTGTGACGACTTTCCGCTTGAGTATTGGCGCAACAAGGACAAGAGCCACGAGTTCCCGCACGAGTTCTTCAAGGCCGTGGCCGAGGGCGGCTGGCTGGGCATTTGCATGCCCGAGGACGTGGGCGGCGCGCACCTGGGCGTGACCGAGGCGGCGCTCTTCGTGCGCACTGTTGCCGAGTGCGGCGGACAGGCGGCCGCATCCACCATCCACATGAACATCTTCGGCTTGCAGCCGGTTGTGCACTTCGGCACGGAAGCGCAGAAGAAAGCCTGGCTGCCGCCCTTTGCGCGTGGCGAGAACAAGGCATGTTTCGCGGTAACGGAACCCGATACGGGCCTGGACACGACCAAGCTCAAGGTCACGGCCAAGAAACAGGCCGATGGCAGCTATGTGATCTCGGGCAAGAAGGTCTTCATCTCGACCGCGCAGGTGGCTGACCACATGCTGATCCTGGCTCGCACGACCCCGATCGAAGAGGTCAAGAAGCACAGCGAGGGCTTGAGCCTGTTCTACACCAAGCTCGACCGCAATTACGTTCAGATTCGGGAGATCGACAAGCTGGGCCGCGGGGCAGTGGATACCAATGAGTTGTTCATCGACGACCTGCCGGTGTCGAAGGATGCCCTGATCGGCGAAGAGGGCAAGGGTCTTTCCTATATCTTCCACGGCATGAACGCTGAACGGGTGCTGGTGGCCGCGGAACAGATCGGGATCGGCCGTGCGGTGCTAAATCTCGCCACGCAATACGCCAAGGAGCGCGTGGTGTTCGGCCGACCGATCGGCAAGAATCAGGGGGTGCAGCATCCGCTGGCTCGCAACTGGGCGGAACTTGAGGCGGCGAACCATATGATCTTCGCGGCGGCTGATTTGTACGACAAGGGACTGCCTTGCGGGTCGGAGGCGAATGCGGCCAAGCTGCTGGCGTCCGAAGCCTGCATGCAGGCCTGCCAGACGTCGATGCTGACGCATGGCGGATTCGGTTACGCAAAGGAGTATCACGTGGAGCGCTTCATGCGCGAAGCCTGGATCGGCTATATCGCACCCGTCACGCCGCAACTTATTCTGTCGAACATCGCCGAGCGCAAGCTCGGCCTGCCCAAGTCGTATTAGAAAAGTACGGCCTCGCGCCGTGCAAAGGTGTTAGGAGACAAGCATGTCCGCGACAAAGCCCTTAGAAGGCATCCGCGTTCTTGATCTGACCGTCGCACTGGCCGGGCCCTACGGCTCGCTGCTGCTCGGCGGGCTCGGCGCGGAGGTGATCCGCGTCGAGACACCCGGCGGCGGCGACATCGCACGCAACAATCCGCCCTACGTGGGCGCGGAAGGCATGCATTTCGGGGTCAGGCGCGACGACGAGGTTTCGCTCACGATTCTTAATCGTGCGCGCAACAAGAAGAGCATCACGCTGGATCTGAAATCCGAGGCCGGCCGGAAGATCTTCATGGCACTGGCCAAAGAGTGCGACGTGCTCATCGAGAACATGAGCGAGGGGTCGACCGCGAGGTTGGGCGTGGACTACGAAAGCGTGCGTAGCGCCAACCCCAAGATCGTCTACGCCTCGATCAAGGCATTTGGCGAACCCAGCCCGTATCCGCGGCTCAAGGGCATGGACATCATTGTCCAGGCGCTCTCGGGCATCATGGACGTAACCGGTTTCGCCGATGGGCCGCCCACGCGCAGCGGCTTGCCCATGGCTGACATGATCGCTCCGCTTTACGCGGTCAACGGAATCCTGGCGGCGCTCATCCACCGTGGCAGGACGGGAGAAGGGCAATTGGTGCAGGTGTCCATGCTGGACTGCCTGGCATCGCTGGTGGCCGAAGAACACTTCGATGTCTTTCTGGCCCACGGTTATCCCAAACGCTCGGGTAATTTCCAGGATAGGCTGGTGCCCTTCGGCGTCTACGGCACCAGCGACGGCAACGTGGCCATGGTGGCGTTCCAGCCCGACTGGTTCGCGAACCTGATGGAGGCCATCGGCAGGCCGGAAATGGCCCGGGACCCGCGTTACGCCACCCGTGGCCCGCGCATGAAGTACGCCGCTGAAATCAACGCCATGATCGAGGAATGGACGCGGCGGCATACGACTGCCGAGGTCATTCATGAGCTACAGGAAAAGCGCGGCGTACCGGCAGCGCCGGTGCGCTCGCCACTCGACGTCCTGAAGGACCCGGTTCTCCAGGAGCGCGGGGCGGTGGTCAAGTTGAATCATCCGGGGCTGGCCAACGTGGACGCCATGGGCATGGGATTGCCCATCAAACTGTCCAAGACGCCTGTTCAATTCGATCAGCCCGCGCAGGAACTCGGCGCCTCGAATGATGAGATCTATCGCGATCTGCTCAAGCTGTCGGCGGAGCAACTACAGCAATTGCGCGATGACGGGGTGATCTGATCATGGCCACGAACGCCGCACCTCGCCAGGGTCCGCTTGCGGGCATCAAAGTCGTCGAAATTGCCGGCATTGGCCCGGGGCCGCTGGCGGCCATGTTTCTTGCGGACTTGGGCGCCACCGTCATCCGGGTCGACCGCAAGGAGCCCTCGGGCCTGGGCGCCCCGCGGCCCGTGCATTGCGATCTGGGGCTGCGTAACCGCAAGTCCATACGCGTGGACCTGAAGGAACCGGGCGCGGTGGAAATGGTGCTGGAGCTGATCGGCCAAGCCGACGCGTTGATCGAGGGGTTTCGTCCGGGCGTCATGGAGCGCCTGGGACTGGGGCCCGATACGTGCCTCGACCGCAATCCGCGCCTGGTCTACGGCCGGATCACGGGCTGGGGCCAGGACGGGCCGCTGGCCCAGGTGGCCGGCCATGACCTCAACTACATCTCCATTACGGGAGCGCTGCACGCCATGGGCCGTGCGGGGCAGGCGCCCACGCCGCCGCTCAATGTGCTGGGCGACTACGCCGGAGGCTCGCTGTATCTTGCGTTTGGCTTGCTGGCCGGGATTCTGGAGGCGCGCGGCTCGGGCAGGGGGCAGGTGGTCGACGCCGCCATGGTGGACGGCGTGGCCTCGATCATGACGGTGATCATGGGCCTGCACGCGGCCGGCATGCAGAGCAAGGAACGCGGCACGAATCTGCTCGATACCGGCGCGCCTTTCTACGAGGTGTACGAATGCGCCGACGGAAAGTACGTTTCCGTGGCGCCAATCGAAGGCAAGTTCTACAAGCTGCTGCTCGGCCAACTGGAGTTGCAGGATCATCCGTTGCTGCAAAGGCAGATGGACCGTGGTGCCTGGCCCGAGGCCAAGCAGGTGCTGGCCGCCAAGTTCAAGGAGCGAACCCGCGATGCCTGGTCGCGGATGCTTGGCCATCTGGACGTGTGTTTTGCGCCCGTGCTGGATTTTGACGAAGCGCCGCTGCACGAGCACATCAGAGCCCGAGGCACGCTGATCGATCTGGACGGTGTGACCCATGCCGCCCCGGGGCCGCGTTTCTCGCGCACGCCCGCGGCACGCCCCGAGCCGCCAGCGCCATTGAGCACGGATAACGCGGTTGCGGCGCTGCGGGAATGGCTGCCCGACGCGCGCATCCATGCCTACCAGACACAAGAAACTTTCATATAAGAAAGATCAAGGAGACAAGCATGAAGAACATACGCGCAGTCGCAGGCGCTGTCGCGCTGGGCGCCCTGGCGGCATGGGCCACCCCCGCCACGGCCGCGGCGTTTCCGGATGGCAAGCCCATCCGCATCATTGTCGCGACAGGCGTGGGTTCGGGTTCCGACCTTACCGCCCGGCAGATTTCCGCGGGCTTGGGCAAGGACCTGGATACGGCGGTCATCGTCGAGAACAAGACGGGCGCAGGCGGCGTGATCGGCACCGACTTCGTGGCCAAGGCGGCGCCGGACGGCCACACGCTGCTAAGCACCTACGCCCAGCACTACACCAATCAGCTGGTGCAGAAAACGCCATACGATGCCGTCCAGGATTTCGAGCCCATTGCTCGCGTCGCCAATTCGGCGCTGGTCATCTCGGTGGCCACCGGCTCGCCCTACAAAACGCTGAAGGACGTTATCGAGGCCGCCAAGAAGCAGCCTGGCATGATTACCTACGGTTCATCCGGGAACGGAACGACCTCGCACTTGGCTGCGGCGTTGTTCGAGTACATGGCGGGCGTAAAGCTCAACCACGTGCCCTACAAAGCGCCGGGCCAGGTTGCTCTGGACGCGGCCGCCGGGCAGATCGACCTGAGCTTCAATGGCATGTCTTCGGCATTGCCACTTATAAAAGGCGGGCGCCTGCGCCCGCTCGCGGTGACTACCGCCCAGCGCTCGCAAAGCCTGCCCGATGTCCCCACCGTGGCGGAGCTAGGCTATCCCGGATACGAGGCCGCTTCGCCCATCTGGATCTTCGCGCCACGCGGCACCCCCGCGGCGATCGTCGCCCGCCTCTCCGAGGCCGTGGTGCGCCAGGCGCAGTCGCAGGGGTTCAAGGATCTTTGCCTCAACCAGGGCCTGGAGGTGGATACTCAGACCGCTGCCGTCGCCAAGGCCGCGGGCCCCGGCGAACTGGAGAAGTGGCGCAAGCTCATGAGCGTCGCCGGCGCAAAGGCGGAGTAAGGAGCCAAGCATGGTCACCAGCCACCCCGCCGATGCCCAGGCCGCGCTTGACCAGGTCATTGCCGATTGGAATGTCGCCAGCGCTTCATGGGATGCCACGGGTATCGCCGCGACGTATTCCGAGGACGGCATGCTGTTTGGCGGCCGCCCCGGTCACTTCGTCGGACGCGCCTCTATCCGGGAATACTTCGCTTCCTATGACGGTGTGATCCTCTCGGGATCGATGCGGATGTCCGGAATGGTGGTTCGCGAGCTGGGCAGCGGATGCCTCCTGTTCCAGGGCATGGCGCACTTTGCGTTCACGCTGGCGGGAAACAGGCAGACGCAGTCTCAACTGCGAGCGACCCTGGTGCTGAACCGCGAACCGGACCGCTGGCGCATCGTTGATCACCATTTCTCCCCCATTCCTGCCGAGCCCCCCTTGGGCAACGACTAAGGCGGAGAAAACGGAGCCTATCTGAATGACATCGACCTCTACCGACCTGTCCACACTGGACCGTCTCACGGCAGCCCGATTCACGTGTCGCGCCTACCAGCACAAGGCTTTGGATGCGGCGTTGATCCGCGCCATTGTCGAGATGGCGGGCCGCTCGGCCTCCTGGTGCAATGTGCAGCCCTGGCAACTGGTTATCACCGAAACGCTGGAGAGCACCGAGCGCTTTCGCCAGGCGCTGATGGAGCGCGCCACCAGCCAACAGGAAGCGGCGTCGGACCTACCCTTTCCGCCCGGCTACGAGGGGGTGTATGGCGAACGGCGGCGCGGCGCGGGAATTGCCCTGTATTCCGCGTTGGGGATAGGCAGGAAGGACACCGAGCGTGCCGCTGAACAAGCGCTGCGCAATTTCCGCATGTTCGATGCGCCACATGTCGCCATCGTCACGGTGCCGGCGGAGTTGGGGCCATACGCGCTCGTGGATGTGGGCGGATTCATTGCTTCCTTCCTGCTGGCCGCGCAGGCGCACGGTGTCGCCACTACCCCGCAGGGAGCGCTGGCTCGGCATGCGCGCTTCGTCCGCGGGTACTTCGATATTCCCGAGACGCAGCAGATGGTTTGCGGCATCTCGTTTGGTTTGGCTGATCCCGATCATCCCGCCAACCAGTTTCGGACGACGCGGGTAAGCATCGACGACGTCATGCGGTTCGCCTGAAGGCATTCAGCCCGAGCCGTGCCGGCCCCATCCCTTTACCTATCCAGGAGTCACCGTGTCGCTGCTTATCGATAACCCCGCGCCCTACGTGCGCCGTCTTACGCTGGATCGACCTGAACGCATGAATGCGCTGGACGGGCCCACGTTGCAGGCCCTTAACGATGCGGTATGCGCATGCGCCAAGGCTGGCGATGAGATCAAGGTGCTGATCATCCGAGGCAATGGCCGCGCGTTCTGTGCCGGCAATGATCTTAAGTGGCTCGCCAGCGGCGTACTGGCCGATCGCGCTGTCCACATGCGGCATCAGGACTTGATGCAAGACACCTTCGAACGGTTGGAGTCCGGGCCGCAGATCGTACTGGCCAGCGTCAATGGATACGCCGTCGCGGGCGGGTTCGAGCTCGCATTGGCGTGTGACTTGATCATTGCCGACGAGGAGGCGCAGCTTGGCGATGAGCACATACGCCGCAATCTGCTGCCCAGCGGCGGCAGCTCCCAGCGGCTGCCGCGCAAGCTGGGCCTTCAGCGCGCCATGTTCTACCTGGTCACGGGCAGACGCATGACAGGGCGCGAGGCCGTGGCGCTGGGGCTGGCCGCGCAAGCGGTGCCCGCCGCGATGCTAGAGCAAGCGACGCTGGAACTGGCGCAAGAAATTGCCCGGGCTGATGCCATGGCGCTGGCCTCCATGAAAGAGATGGCGCGGCGGTCCATGGAGTTGCCCTTGTCCGAAGGGCTACGCCACGAGCGATGGATGCAGCACCGCTACCGTACGCAGTCGGCCTCACTGGAAGCGGGGGTCCAGGCGTTTGCCGACAAGACCTGAGGCCAGCGCGGCTCAATGCATCGACAGATAAGCAGGTCGCGGCGCTGACCGCGATCCAGACAAAGGAGACAAGCATGCTAAAGACGTTCCGCCTGCCGGCGGTCCTGAAGTCCATTGGCGCAAGCACGATACTCACCGGGGCGACCGCGCTGTTTCTTCCGTTTCCCGTTCCGGCCGCTCCCTACCCCGAGCAGCCCGTTCGAGCCATCGTGAGCAATGCACCCGGCACGGGTACCGACATCACGGCTCGTTTCCTTGCGAACCAGATCGCCAAGAAGTGGGGCGCGCCGGTTGTCGTCGAGAACAAGGCGGGGGCGGGCGGCACGCTGGGCACGGATTTTGTGGCCAAGGCCGCGCCAGACGGCTATAGCATCCTGTTCACCACCGGCGCGCATTTCAGCTTCCCGGCGCTGTACGAAAAGCTGACGTTCGATGCCAAGGCCGACTTTGTCCCGGTAGCTTCGGTCGCATCCGCGCCCATTGTGATGTTCGTTCCCGCAGACTCGCCCTTCAAGACCGTGCAGGATGTGATCAATGCGTCGATCAAGGCCCCCAACGACATCAGCTATGCGTCGCCGGGCGCCGGTACCTCGTCGCATCTGGCGGCGGTGATGATGACCAATCAGGCTGGAATCCAAATGCTGCATGTGCCCTACAAATCGGCATCGTTGGCCGCATTGGAAGTCGCATCGGGCCAGGTGCAGGTGGGCTTTAACGGCACCGGCGTGGCGATGCCCCTGCTGCACGCGGGAAAGATCCGGATCCTGGCGGTCAGCAGCATCAAGCGCTCCGCGACCTTGCCGCAGGTCCCGACCCTGGATGAGTCGGGTCTGAAGGGCTACGATTTCGTCACGCCTATCCTTGCGCTGGTGCGTTCCGGCACGCCCCAGCCCACCATCGACGCCATAGGCGCCGCGCTCACTGAAGCGGCGGCCCAGCCCGAATTCAAGGACCTCTGTCAGGCGCAAGGCCTGGACGTGGCCATTCAAGGCCCGGCCGAACTCAAGGCATCGGCCGCGAAAGAGTTCGACAAGGCAAAGCGCCTGGTGGATCTGGCGGGACTGAAGGCGCGGGACTGATGGCGCGGAATTGATGGCGGCCGCTGGCGCTGTCCACGGACGCGCCGCGGCGCAGCTTGAACCACGCATCAAGCCCTAAAGGCGACTATCAGACTCCGCCAGCAGCATCCGCAGCCGCTCGGCCGTATCCTTCAGGGCAGGCGCGATCCGGTCGCGCTCGGACGGCAAGTCCAGTTCGACCCCGGCCTTTCCGCAGCTCAGACCGACAAGCGTGGCCTCGCGGCCGATGCGTAGCGGGAGCGCCACGCCAAAGGTATTGCGCTGGAATCCTCCCAGTACGGCGCACGTACCCACGGATTCGAGTTCAGCGAAGGATGCGTGGATGGACTGCTCCAACTCGGCGCCGTTCAGCTCCGCCCTGCGCTTGTGCTCGGCAATGAGTTCACTGCGGTCCTCGGGCGCGAGTCCCCACAGATAGGCTCGGCCGATGGACGTGGTGCCCATCGGCAGCACGGAACCCACGCCCAGGCGCAAGGTGGCTACGCTGCGGCTCACGCGGTAGCCGACATAGAGCATATCGATGCCATCCCGGATGCCGATTGCCACCGATACATCGAGACGATCCGCAAGTTCCTGCATGAGCGGCTGCGCGGCCTGCAGCAGTTCGTTGGTGGACAGGTAGGCATGGCCGATGCACAAGGCTCCCGCCGACAATTCAAATTCACGCCTGCCGGGGACCAGCCGCAGAAAGCCCACTTGCAGCAGCGTGGAGGTAAGCCGCGACACCGTCGCCTTCGGCAAGCCCGTGCGTTTGACGAGTTCGGCATTGCTCAAGGGCGTACGGTCTGAACGAAACGCGCGCAGCACCTCCAGCCCCCGCTCCACGGTCATGAGCGTGGAATTCCCTGGCGTGTCCGCCGTGGCGATTCTCATGGCTGCCTCCTGGCGTGCTGGATGTCCTGCGCCATGCGAACCAGGGCGGGCCCCAGTTCGCGTACGCTTCTTGACCGGCCTATCAGCATGGATGGGCCCATGCAGCTTACGGCCAAAGGCGCCTCTCCCGGCCATTGCACAGGGGCCGCCACCATGGTCATGGGGCGGCCGGATTCACCCAGCGCCACGCAGAATCCATCCTCGCGGACCTGTCCGATCGCCTCGCTGGAACGCCGTTGAATCTGCCCCCGCTTTTCGGCCGTCCCGACGGCGGGACGAAGTTCGGCGCTGCGCAGCAGATAGCTGCGCTCGGCGTCCGGCAGGCTTGCCAGCAGCGCCCAGCCCGCGGCGGTGGACGCCAGGCCCAAACGGGCGCCGACACCGAGTTGCAGCGAGGCCGGGATGGCGCTGGTGCAGCAACTGTCGACCACAACCAGGTCCAGCCGGTCGCGCACGCTCAAATGCACATGTACCTTGTGATGCTCGGCGAACAGGCGCATGCGTTGATGCGTGGCGCTGTCCATGCCTGCATCGGTTGCGGCCTGGTATCCCAACGCGAGCGTCGAGGGGCACAGGCAGTACCCGCGCGCGTCCGTTGCGCCGCGCAGGTAGCCCAGGGCAACCAGGGTGCGAGTCATGCGTGTCACCGTGGATGCGGGCAGACCGGTGCGGCAGGCCAGTTCGCTGTTGCTCAGCCAGCGATCGCCCGCCATGAAGGCGGCGAGGATGGACAATGCACGGGCAAATGGCGCCACGACCGGGCGTCGCTGGCCGGTCGCCGTGACGCCGGGAGGGGGCGAGGGCGGCAAATATTGCATGTCATAGCCTACGTAATCAGATTATTCGGCTAACTAACATTCATTAGATTGCAAAGCGAGGGCCAAGTCGATTAGGGTTTTCTCTTTCATCAGGCCCCGATTTCGGAATGGCCTACAAGGCGCGCAGCATGTTGCGGGCGATCACGGTCTGCTGAATTTGCGTCGTGCCCTCGTAGATGCGGAACAGCCGAACGTCGCGGTAGAAGCGTTCGATGGCATATTCGCTCATGTAGCCCGCGCCACCGAAAATCTGCACCGCGCGATCGGCCACGCGCCCGCACATTTCAGAGGCGAACATCTTGGCGCACGAGGCTTCGGTTGCGTTGGGCAGTTTGTCGTCACGGCGGCGGGCGGCATCCAGCACCATGCAGCGCGCGGCATAGATCTCGGCCTTGCTATCGGCAAGCATCGCCTGCACGAGCTGGAAGTTGGCGATGGCCTGGCCGAACTGCTTGCGCTCGGCGGCGTAGTGCAGCGCCATGTCCAACATGCGTTCGGCCACGGCCACGCACACGGCGGCGATATGGATGCGGCCCTTTTCCAGCACCTTCATCGCTGTCTTGAATCCCTGTCCCTCTTTCAGACCGATCAGGTTGGCGGCGGGCACACGCACATTCTCGAAGATCACATCGCAGGTGTGCGCCCCCTTCTGGCCCATTTTCTTGTCGCGCTTACCGAAGCTGATGCCAGGCGTGCCCGCGTCAACGATGAACGCCGAGACGCCGCTCGCGCCCTTGTCGGCCGGATTCGTGCGCGCCATCAAGGTGAACATGCCTGCCTGGGGGGCATTGGTAATGAAGCGCTTGGTACCGTTGACTACATAGTCGTCGCCGTCCTTGATGGCGGTGGTGCGCAGCGATGCGGCATCGGATCCCGCTTCCGGCTCGGGCAGCGCGAATGAGGCAAGCAACTCTCCCGTCGCCAAGCGGGGCAGGTATTTTTCCTGCTGCTCGGGCGTCCCGTCGAACAGGATGCCCTGCGAACCGATGCCGACCGTCGTGCCGATCAGTGAGCGAAAAACAGGCGCGGCGCGGCATAGCTCAAGCACGACCAGCACTTCTTCTTCCATGGTCAGGTCGAGTCCGCCAAAGCGCTCGGGTATGGTCAGGCCGAACAGGCCCATGGTCTTCATGTCGGCGACGATGTCCTCTGGAATCTCGTCGGTCTCGGCCACCAGTTCCTCATTGGGAATAAGGCGCTCGCGCACGAAGCGGGAGATGGTGTCGAGCAGGCCGTTGAGCGTTTCTTGATCGCGAATCATGTCGGTGCGTCGCAAGAGAAATGAAAGTGGTTCATGCTGCGCTGGCCGCGGGTGGCAGGCAATCGGTTTGTGCAGACCGTTCCGAGTGTTGGAAGCCGGCATCCCAGGCATGGCGCACCGGGTCAAAGGGGGCGGCCATGGAAGCCTTTGCCAAGGTACGGAACAACGCCCGCATAGTGATTGACCCTAAGCGCGGCCAGTTCCATCGTATGGGCACATTCTCACCGCCGGCCTTGCCATGCCCATCGATCCCCGTCACCTGCTTGCTCGTTCCTTTCCCGTCATCGAACAGGCGTATTCCCAGCGCGACACCCAGTTCTATGCGTTGGGCCTGGGCATGGGTTCCGACCCCCTGGACGAGGGGCAGCTCGGCTATGTGTATGAGGGTCAGAACGGCCAATCGCTGCGCGCCATGCCGACGATGGCGAACGTTCTGGCCTATCCGGGCTTTTGGGCGCGCGACAGCGATACCTGCATCACTTGGCAGAAATTGCTGCACGCCGAGCAGGAAATCCATCTCCATGCCCGATTGCCCACCAGCGGCAAGGTGAAAGGCGCCACCCGTATCACGGGCCTATGGGACAGGGGGCCGGACAAGGGGGCCTTCCTGCAACAGACGCGCGACATCACGGATGCCGCAACCGGCAAGCTGCTTGCCAGCGTCGTGCAGCTGAGTCTGCTGCGCGCGGACGGCGGCTTTGGCTCAGGCGGCACCCCCGGTGTTGCGCCCGCGGCCCACGTCATGCCCGAGGGAGCGCCGGACCATATTTGCGACCTGACCACGCCCGGGCAGTTGGCCCTGATCTATCGCCTGAGCGGCGATCTCAATCCACTGCACGCCGATCCGGCCGTGGCGGCCGCGGCGGGTTTTGAACGGCCCATTCTGCATGGCATGGCCCTGATGGGCGTCGCGGCCCATGCCGTGCTGCGCACCGTGCTTGGCTACGACGATGCGCGCTTTGCAGGCATGCGGGTGCGCTTCACGGCGCCAGCCTGGCCCGGCGACACGCTGCGCACCGAGATGTGGGTGCAAGGCAGCACCGTATCACTGCGCACCACGGCCATGGAGCGGGGCGTGGTCGTCCTGAATAACGCGCGCGTGGACATACGCTGAATTCCAATCTTTCCAGGAGATAAAAATGGATTTGGGTTTAACCGGCAAGGTCGCCATCGTCACCGGATCGGCACGCGGGCTAGGGGCCGCCACGGCGCGCCGTCTGGCGCAGGAAGGCGCCAAGGTCGTCATCACCGATATCAATGCCGAACTGGCGCAGGCGACGGCCCAATCCTTGCGAGACGAGGGGTTGAGCGCCCATTGCATCGTGGGCGACATCACCCAGGCTGCCGATGTGCAACGCCTGGTCGATGACACCGTCGCGCATTTCGGCGGCGTGCATATTCTGGTGAACAACGCCGGCGCGCCGCGCGACAAGTATCTTGTGAAGATGAGCGAGGACGACTGGGACTTTGTGATGGCCGTGATGCTCAAGGGCGCATTTTTGGCGGCCAGGGCCGTAATGCCGCATTTCATCGATCAGGGATGGGGCCGTTTGATCAACATCAGCTCGCGTGCGCATCTGGGCAACCCCACCCAGGCCAATTACTCCGCTGCCAAGGCCGGTCTGATCGGCATGGCCAAGGCCTTGGCCATGGAGGAAGGCCGCTACGGCATTACCGCGAACTGCGTGGCGCCTGGCTTCATGGAAACCGAGATGGTGCAGGCCCTGGCGACCTACGAAACCATCAAGGAGCGCGCCGTGGCGGCACAGCCGATCAAACGCGTGGGCAAGCCCGAGGACGTCGCCGACGCCGTGGCCTTCCTGAGCAGCGAACGCGCGGGCTTCATCAGTGGCGAGGTTCTGCACGTGACGGGGGGGCGTTATGGCTGAGCGTACAAAGGTATCCGATATGAAGCGAGCAGCCATCGTCTCCCCGTTGCGTACACCCGTCGGCGCGTTCGGCGGAACATTGAAAGGCGTTCCGGTGGAAGAGTTGGGCGCCATTGTGGCCCGGGCCATCGTGGAGCGCACGAAACTCGACCCGGCGCGCATCGATGACGTGGTCTTTTCCCAAAGCTATGCAAGCGGCGAGACCCCCTGCACGGGCCGATGGGTTGCCTTGCAGGCGGGCTTCCCCATTGAGGTGGCGGGCATGCAGCTTGACCGGCGCTGCGGCGGCGGTGTGCAGGCCTTGGCCACGGCGGCGATGATGGTGCAGACTGGCGCCGCCGATGTGGTCATGGCCGGCGGCGTGGAAAGCATGAGCAACGTCGAGTACTACACCACCGATGCACGCTGGGGCAAGCGCGCGGGCTCGGTGACGCTGCACGACCGGCTGGAGCGCGGGCGCGAACGCTCGCAGCCCGAGAGCCGCTTCGGCCGCATCAGCGGCATGATAGAAACCGCCGAGACGCTGGCGCGCGAATACCAGATCAGCCGTGTAGAGGCCGACCTTTTCGCGGCGCGCAGCCACCAGCGCGCCGCCATGGCGCAGGCCGCGGGCCATTTCACCGACGAGCTTGTTCCGGTATCAGTCCCGCAGCGCAAGGGCGAACCCCTCATCGTCAGGCAGGACGAGGGCATACGCGGCGAGACCACGGCCGAGAGCCTGGCCGGGTTGCGCGCCATCATGAAGGACGGCATCGTCACAGCGGGCAATGCCTGCCAGCAGAACGACGCCGCCGCGGCGTGCCTGATCGTGGCCGAGGACAAGCTCGAAGCGCTGGGGCTGGAACCCATGGGATGGCTGGTAGGGTGGGCCGCGGCCGGCTGCGACCCCGCGCGCATGGGCATCGGCCCCGTGCCCGCCGTACAGAAGGTGCTGGCGCGCACCGGATTGAAATTCGACCAGATGGACCTGATCGAGCTCAACGAGGCGTTCGCATGCCAGGCATTGGCCTGCGTCAAGGGCTGGGGCAGTTCGATGGACGCGCTGGAAAACAGGCTCAACGTCAACGGTTCGGGGATTTCGCTGGGACACCCGGTGGGCGCCACGGGCGTGCGCATCATGTGCACCTTGCTGCACGAAATGCAGCGCAGGCAGGCTCGATACGGCCTGGAGACCATGTGCGTCGGCGGCGGCCAGGGCATGGCCATGATCTTCGAGCGCGCCTGAGGAAGCACTGCCATGACAACTATCGACTCCTCTCACACCTGGCAGCCGGGCCCGCGCGAAATGCAGAACTCGGGCATCGTGCATCTGATGCGCGCCCTGGATGCATCTTCCTACGACGATCTGCTGCACGTTTCAGTGGCCGAGCCCGAGCGCTACTGGAATACCGTCATGCGCGAATGCGCCATCGCCTGGGACCAGCCGCCGTCAGGCTATGTCGATCTTGCGCGTGGGCCGCAGTTTCCGCGCTGGTTCCCGGGCGGCAAGCTCAACTGGGTCAACACCATCTACGCCTGGGCCAGACACCCGGCCACCGCGCGGCAGATAGCAGTGGTCGGCGAACGCGAGGACGGCAGCGTGAGTTCACTGACGTATGCCGAGCTGGAGACGCGCGTGGGAGACTTCGCGGCGGGCCTGGCGCGGCAGGGCGTCAAGCAGGGCGACCGCGTTGGCCTGTTAATGGAAAACGGCGTGGAGGCCACGATTTCGCTGCTGGCTGTCGTCCATCTGGGCGCGCTCGTTGTGCCGCTGTTCAGCGGCTTCGGCGTTGATGCCATCGTGGCCCGCCTGTCGGCCGCCGAGGCGCGCCTGGTGATCGCATCCACGGGATTCTCGCGCCGCGCCAAGCGCGTGGACGTGCAGGGCGCGTTGCGCGCTGCCTGGCGCCAATTGCCGCTGGTCGAGCATGTGGTCTGGAAGCTTGGCGAGGGCGAGGCGACCCAGGACGCGCGCGACCTGGACTGGCAGCAAACCGCCACGGTGGCCCGGGGGCAGGGGTTGGCGCCGGTGTCGCTCAGTCCTGATGCGCCGTTCATGGTGATCTACACCTCTGGCACCACAGGCAAGCCCAAGGGCGTGGTGCACACGCACGGCAGCTTTCCGATCAAGATCGCCCACGACTCGCTGGTTCACTTTGACGTCAAGCCTGGCGATGTGTACTGCTGGCCCGCCGACATGGGCTGGATCGCCGGTACCCTGGTGCTGGGTTGCGCGCTGCTGCGCGGCGCCACCCTGGTCTGCTACGACGGCGCGCCCGACTATCCCGACTGGTCGCGCATGTCCAAGCTCGTGGAGCGCCACCAGGTCACGCACTTTGGCTCGGCGCCCACGCTGATCCGGGGCATGGCCAGCAACGAAGCGGTGGCGCTAGCAGGCGAGCGCTCTTCCGTGCGCCTGCTGATCACGGCGGGAGAAGGCATCGCGCCCGAGCATTTCAATTGGTTCCAGGAGCGCTTTGGCGATGGCACTGCACCCTTGATCAACTACACCGGTGGCACCGAGGTTTCCGGCGCGTTGCTCGCGAGCGTGCCGATTCGTCCCATCCCGCCTAGTGGCTTCAACACCATCTCGCCCGGCGTGGAGGTGGACGTGGTGGACCCTGCCGGCCAAAGCTTGACCGGCGCAGTCGGCGAGCTGGCGATCCGGGCGCCGTTCGTGGGCATGACGCAGTCGTTCTGGCATGACGACGATCGCTACCTTGAGACCTATTGGCAGGCCATTGCCGGCATCTGGGTACATGGCGACCTGGCGCTGCGCACGCCAGAGGGAAACTTCTTCATGATGGGCCGCTCGGACGACACGCTGAAAATCGCCGGCAAGCGACTGGGGCCGGCGGAGGTTGAAGAAGTCGTGCTGGAACTGAACGACGTGGCCGAGGCCGCGGCCATCGGCGTCGCCGACGCGGACAAGGGCCAGAAGCTTGTGGTGTTCGTCGTGCCCAAACCCAATGCCGGCCTCCCGCCGGATCGGCTACAGGCCGCCGTGACCGAGCATGTGGGCGAGCGGCTGGGACGGCCCTTCAGGCCGGGCAAGGTGCATGTCGTCACGCAATTGCCCAAGACGCGCAGCTCCAAGATCATGCGCCGCGTAATCCGCAGTGTTTATAGCGGGCTGCCACCGGGAGATCTGTCGTCCCTGGACAACCCGGCGGCGCTCGACGAGCTGCGCGACGCGGCGTCTGCCGCACCCGCGGCTTGACGCAAGGCAAGGCCATGATCGCGGCGCCTGCTTCCGCCAGGATCCCGCTCGGCGTGCAGCCCGCGCTGCTGAACCTGTCCGCCTGGCTGCGGCCCGAGCCAGGACTTACCGTCGTGACGCCGTTGGTACGCGCGCTGGTGTTGATGTCGGCCTTCGCGCCGCAAGACCGCTGGCTGGGCAATGGCCAGCTTGCGCAGCGCACGGGCCTGCCGCCATCCACGGTGTCGCGTATTGCCCAGTCGCTCGTGCAAGTGGGTTATCTGCTGTACGACGGTGAGGTGCGCAAGTACCGGCTTGCGCCGGCGGTGCTGGGCCTGGGATACGCGGCCATTGCCCATTCGGCCATCCAGGAGCTGGCGGGCGGTCACATGGAGGCGTTCGCGCGGCAACACCACACGCACATGTGCCTGGTTGCGCGTGATCGGCTTGATCTGATCGTGCTGGAATGCCGGCGCAGCGTGGAGTCGCCCATGACGCTGCCGCTGCATGTGGGCATGCGGGTGGGCATGGCGCTGTCACCCATGGGATGGGCGCTGTTGGCGGCGTTGCCGGAGATCGAGCGCCATTACCTGTTGGAGAACGTCGAACGACGCATGCCGACAGACTGGAAAAAGTTGCACCGCCGCATAGGAGAGGGCGTCGCACAGGCGTCCGAAAGAGGATATTGCACGGCGATCGGTGAATGGGAACCCGAATTGGGCATTCTCGCCGCGCCCGTCATCCTGGAGGGGACGTCGCCGTTCGTGGTGGCATGCATCGGCTACAGCCGATCCATGACCCGCGCGCGTGTCGAGCGCGAACTGGGGCCTCGGCTGCTCGCGATGGGGCGGGCCCTGCAAACCGAGTTCAACATGATCGGCTCATGAATCCAGCCGGTCTTCATCTGAAATGAAAATATGAAAGTACTCGAAGGTATCAAGGTGCTCGATTTCGGCCGCTTCATCGCTGGCCCGTACTGCGCCGCCCTGCTGGCTGACTATGGCGCGGACGTCATCCGCATCGACCGGGTGGAGGGCGGGGAAGACCGATACATCGTGCCCGTAACAGAAGGCGGGGAAGGCGCCATGTTTCTGCAACTGAACCGCAACAAGCGTTCCATGACCCTGGACCTGGACAGCCCGGAGGGGCGCGCCATTGTGCGCAAGCTTGTCGCGGACGCCGATGTCGTGATCGCCAATATGCCGCCGCGCACGCTGAGAAGCCTGGAGCTTGATTACGAAAGCCTGTGTCGGATCAAGCCCGACATCATCCTGGTGGCCTCCACCGCCTTCGGCACCAGCGAAGCCGTTTGCGACCGCGTGGGCTTCGACGGGGTAGGCCAGGCGCTGAGCGGCGCCGTCCATATCGCGGGCCAGCCCGAGCAGCCTCAAAAGGCGATGGTGCCCGTGGTGGACTTCGCCACCTCCTTTGCCTGCGCGCTGGGCACCATGCTCGCGCTCTATGAACGCCAACGCAGCGGCAAGGGCCAGGAAGTCAGTGCGTCGCTCTTGTGCACCGGTCTGAACATGGCCAGTGGCGCGCTGATCGAGGAAGCCCTGCTGGGCCTGGATCGTCAAGCGATGGGCAACCGCAGTCCGAGCTATGGCCCTTCGGACATCTTCAAGGCCAAGGACGGCTGGCTTATCACCCAGGTCATCGGTCGCCCCATGTTCAAGCGCTGGACGCAGCTCGTGGGCAGGCCCGAGCTGCTGGATGATCCCCGTTTCGCCAACGACACGTTGCGCGGCGAACATAGCGGCGTTCTGAGCGCTTGCATGAACCAATGGTGCGGCGAGCTCACCCAGGGCGAAGCCCTGGCGCTGCTCGAAAAAGCACGTATTCCCGCGGCCCCCATCAATTCGCCGCGCCAGACGCTGGAGGACGAGACGGTCAGGGCCGCCGGCGTGATTCAGTGGATGGACTATCCGGGCGCGCCCAGGAAAGTACCGATCTTCGCCACGCCGGTGTCACTGTCGCGCACGCCGCCCCAGATCCTCAAGCGTGCGCCACTCAATGGCGAACACACCGACGAGATCCTCGCCGGACTGGGTCTGGACTCACAGGCCATTGACGCTCTGCGTCAACGCAAGATCGTTTGACCTACTGATTTTCAATGGAGCCATTGACATGATTATTCTCGTACCCGTCAAGCGCGCGGTCGACTACAACGTGAAGGTCCGGGTCAAGTCCGACGGCACGGGCGTGGATGTCGCCAACGTCAAGATGAGCATGAATCCTTTTGACGAAATCGCCGTCGAAGAGGCCGTGCGCTTGAAGGAAAAGGGCGTCGCAACCGAAGTCATTGCCGTCTCCTGCGGCGTGGCGCAATGTCAGGAGACCCTGCGAACCGCGATGGCGATCGGCGCTGACCGCGGCATTCTGGTGGAAACCAGTGCGGAATTGCAGCCCCTCGCGGTCGCCAAGCTGCTCAAAGCCTTGGTGGACAAAGAGCAGCCGAGCCTCATCATCCTGGGCAAGCAGGCGATCGACGACGATGCCAACCAGACCGGCCAGATGCTGGCGGCCCTGGCCGATCTGCCCCAGGCGACGTTTGCCTCCAAGGTCGACGTTGCGGGAGACAAGGTCAACGTCACGCGCGAGGTGGACGGCGGCCTTGAAACGCTGGCGCTGTCGCTGCCCGCGGTGATCACCACGGACCTGCGGCTGAACGAGCCGCGCTATGTGACGCTGCCCAACATCATGAAGGCCAAGAAGAAGCCGCTCGACATCATCAACCCCGACGCGCTGGGTGTCGATGTTGCGCCCCGGCTGAAAACACTGAAGGTGGCGGAGCCGCCCCAGCGCAGCGCCGGCGTAAAGGTGCCAGACGTGGCGGCACTGGTGGAAAAGCTGAAAAACGAAGCCAAAGTGATTTAAGAGCCAGAGAGGAAATGATGAGCGCACTCGTTATTGCAGAGCACGACAATACTTCCATCAAGTCCGCCACGCTCAACGCCGTGACCGCCGCCCAGGCATGCGGTGGCGATGTGCACGTGCTGGTCGCGGGCCAGGGCGCGGCCGGCGCGGCCGACGCCGCGGCCCGGATATCGGGCGTGGTCAAGGTGGTTCATGCCGATGGGCAAAGCCTTAAGGACGGACTGGCGGAGAATGTCGCTGCACAGGTGCTGGCCATCGCCGGCGGCTACAGCCACATCCTGTTTCCGGCGACCGCGATGGGAAAAAGCGTCGCGCCCCGTGTGGCCGCCAAGCTCGATGTCTGCCAGATCAGCGATATCACCAAGGTTGGTGGTCCAGATATTTTCGAACGTCCCATCTACGCGGGTAATGCCATTGCCACGGTGCAATCGGGCGATGCCGTCAAAGTCATCACCGTGCGCACCACGGGCTTTGATGCGGCGGTCGCGACGGGAGGAAGCGCTGTCGTGGAAACCGTTGCGGCGGTGGTCGATGGCGGCAAGAGCCGCTTTGTGGGCCGTGAATTGAGCAAAAGCGATCGCCCGGAACTTACCGCCGCCAAGATCATCGTGTCTGGGGGGAGGGCGCTGGGCTCCGCCGAAAAGTTCCAGGAGATCATCACTCCGCTGGCCGACAAACTGGGTGCGGCGATTGGTGCGAGCCGCGCCGCCGTGGACGCCGGTTACGCATCCAACGACCTTCAGGTCGGCCAGACGGGCAAGATCGTGGCGCCGCGGCTGTACATCGCGGCGGGCATCTCGGGCGCGATCCAGCATATGGCGGGCATGAAGGATTCCAAGGTGATCGTTGCGATCAACAAGGATCCGGAGGCGCCGATCTTTTCGATAGCCGACTATGGCCTGGAAGCGGACCTGTTTCAGGTCGTGCCCGAACTGATCAACGCACTCTGAACGAAACAATGGCAAGCGCTGGTTGCTCAAGCGCTTGCCATTCGCATGCAGGGTTAAAGGCTGCCTTGCCGTCCGATCAGGAACGCTTCACCAGATCGGCCACGCGCCGCCAATGCTTGTCTTCCTCGGGCATGCTGGCCTGAAACTCGCGATGCTCCATCAGGTCCACGAACATGGACTGCTGGTCGCAGAATGTTTTGAATTCAGGCGAGCGCGCAATTTTCGCGAGGCCATCGGACACCTGCGTAATGATCGCTTCGGGCGCTTGAGCCGGAGCGAATGTGGCCATCCAGGAGGCGACCTCGAAGCCAGGGATTCCGCATTCGATGCCCGTCGGCACGTCGGGCAAGGCCGGCCAGCGGTCGCGGCTGGTCACGGCCAACGCACGCAGCCGGCCTGCCTTGATAAGCGGCATGACGCCACCCGAGCCCTGGCAGGTAAAAGCGACGATACCGCCGACCGTATCCGTCACCGCCTGCGTATTGCCTTTGTAGGGGATGTGCTTGGCCCGGGTCTTGGTCAGATCGTTCATGATGACGGTGCACAGATGCGAGGTGCTGCCCACTCCGCCCGAACCGTAGTCGATCTCGCCGGGCTTGGCCTTCATGGCGGCGAGCAGGTCGGCCAGGGTTTTGTAGGGTGAGTTGACCGGTACCACCACGGCCAGTGCGGCGCTGCATACACGGGCCACCCCTTTAAAGTCCTTGACCGGATCGTAGATGGCAGCGGCCTCGCCCGAATAGCGTGCGGAGAAGTGCGTCACCCCGGACATGAGCAGCGTGTGGCCGTCCGGAACCGCCCTGGCGACGACTGAACTTCCCAGCGCGCCTCCCGCGCCCGGACGATTTTCCACGACGACCGGCACGCCCATTATTTTGGACAATGGCTCGGCGACGAAGCGGGCCGCGGCATCCACCGTGGTGCCCGCGGAGGCCGAGACGATGAGCGTGATGGACTTGCCGGCAATGGGCTGAGCAAAGCCCATGGACGAACCCAGGATGGAAGGAAGGACGGGCAAAGCCCGCAAAAGATCGCGGCGTGAAACCATGGTTTGTCTCCTTTGGTGTTATAGGTAGAACGCATTCAGGCCGCGGGGGTGCACAGGGCGGTGATGTCTGCCGCCGTTGCGCGCGGGTCCAACGTGCGCAGTTGCGCAAGCAGCTTTTCCGCGCCTGCGCGGCCCAGCACGTCGACAGTCAGTTCCATGAACTTGGCGTCTTGCTCGTGCTCGGGCATCGGATTTCTGTCGGTGCCGATCGGGTCCTCGACGAATACGTGTTCCGAACCGCCATCCTTGAATTTGACGGTCACATCGGCAACAAACTTTCCCGGATATTGCTTCTCAAGCAGTGGCTCTTCGCTAATGCGTATGCTGCGCGCCGTGGCGATAACCGGCGCCATATCGATGTTGCCGGCGAGATAATCGCGGTGGATCAGATAGCCATTACCCATCCCCAGCAAGGTGAATGCAGCCTGGATGGGGAGACTGAACTGGAC
>Ga0160461_1000467_pt1 | contig 28416 bp, 24 predicted proteins | sample HID1975I_E6MG_FD_108266 | JGI IMG/M metagenome (GOLD analysis project Ga0160461, IMG submission 108266) | Enriched soil microbial communities from UW Madison campus, WI, USA - HID1975I_E6 MG | ecosystem: Environmental > Terrestrial > Soil > Unclassified | place: USA: Madison, Wisconsin...
CACGCAACGCGTAAATCGCGCCGTGCTGCCGCACATGCGCGCAGCGGGATCTGGCCTGTTGGTCTGGATCGGCAGCAGCAGCGTTGCCGGAGGCGTACCCCCGCTGCTCGGGCCCTATTTCGCGGCCAAGGCCGGGATGGACGCGCTGGCGGTATGTTACGCACGTGAGCTGGCACCGCTGGGCATCGAGACATCGATCATCGTTCCGGGCGCGTTCACGACGGGCACCAATCATTTCGCCCATGCCGGCGACCCTGGCGACGCAGATCGCGCCGCCGCCTATGCCGACGCCTGGCCGGCAGGTTTCGCCGACGACCTGAAGGTCGCTCTGGCCGCTACCGTGCCCGAATGGGCCGATCCGGCCGCAGTCGGGCAGGCCGTGGTCGATGTGGTCGCGGCACCGCACGGACGACGCCCCTTCCGGGTGCATGTCGATCCGGCGAGCGATGGCGCTGCAGTCAGTTTCGCCGTGATCGACCGCGTTCGTGCCGAATTCCTCCACCGGATCGGTCACCCGGGGTTGCTTCATCCCGAACCGAGGGCCTGAGCCATGGCCTGCCGCATGGCTGGCTCCTCCTATCCATGGATCGACCGCGGTATCGAATTTCCGATCGTCCTCGGCCCGATCGGCATCCTGTTTGCCGCCCGTGGTGGCGGCGCGCCTTTCGCTCGACGATCAGTTCTTTCCTCAACCCTGAACACACCAAGCAAAAGGAACAGTCCCATGCCATTCGCCAATTTCAAGCTGCCCGAAGCCGCTCTGACCGCCAAGCAGAAGGAGGAGATCGTCCATCGCACGACCGCCATGCTGGTCGAATATTTCAGCGAGGCGGCTCGGCCGCACACGATGGTCCTGATCGAAGAAGTCAAGGACGGGGGTTATGCCCGTGCCGACGAGGTGTTCGTCATCCCCGAAGAGTATCGCGTCAAGGAATGATGGCCCGCTGAGGGCAGCGACGGGGGGCACCTTCGACCGATAGACGCCGGTATCGATGCCCACCCGATCCAGCCCGAAGCGGCCAGGCGATATTCGGTTGAAGTGGCGACTAGCGGCGCTGGTATCGGAAGTACCAGACCACAGGATCAAAATAGATATAATATATTGATAAATAATGATATTTTTTCAGATATTTCAGGCATTGATAGGCGAAAGTAAGCACGGGGTAATCACCAAATCTGCTGAGTTTTCGTATAATAGCGTAGGCTGTGCGGCGCGGGAACCGCGCTCGACCTCAGGCTGCACCACCGGCTGATCCCGACCAGCAACCTCCAATCCAAGCTAGCCGCGCGACTGGCTGGTTCTCCAAACCAGACATGGAACAACGCGCCTGGCGCCCGGGAAAGAGCACTCCTGGCCGTCGTCGTTCTTGCTCGCAATCAATACGCTGATCTTGCATCGAAGTTTTCGCCCGCTGGCTTCTCAGAATGGAAACGCGAACTGGATCGCGACAATCGCCGCCACACAGGTGATGAAGTTCAGCGGCAGTCCCACCCGGACGAAGTCCATGTAGCGATAGCCGGCCATCTGATAGACGATGACGTTAGTTTGATAGCCGAAAGGCGTCGCGAAAGCTGCGCTGGCGGCCATCATGACCGCGACGAGGAACGGCCGCGGACTGACTGCCAGACTCTCGGCGAGCGCGACTGCGATCGGCGTGACGAGCACGGCGACGGTGGCGTTGGAGAGCAATTCGGTGAGCACCATGGTGACCACATAGAGGACGATCAAGGCCACCAGGGGGCTGAGCCCATCGACGCTAGCTATCAGGAAGCTTGAGGCCTGGGCGGCGAGCCCACTCTGTTCCATGCCGATGCCGATGACGACCATGCCGGCAATCAGGATCAAAATCTCGGGCCTCAGACCAGAATAGGCCTGGTCCGCGCTGATCACCTTCAGCAGAATCAGCAGCACGGCGCCGGCAAAGGCCGTAGCGGCAATCGGCGCGACATTCAGTGCCGCCAGCGCAATAGCGCCGATGAACACCGCGACGGCCGTCGCGGCCTTGAGCGGCTGCAGTGGCCTGGGCTCAGCGAATAGGCTGGCATCTCCGACCTGGGCACCATGGATTTCGTGGGGGTCGACCGGTGGATGCTCGCTCGGCTCTCCTTCCAGTTGTTTCCCGAGCAACTTGCCGCTGACGAGCAGCAGGTAGAGACCACCGGCCAGCGTCACGGGCAGTCCCACCGGGGTGATTTCAAATAGACCGAACCGTGGTTGGCCGGCCACCCTGGCCATGTCGTCCACCAGAAGGTTCGTGGACGTGCCGATGAGCGTGCAACATCCGGTCAGTACGGTGATGTAGGAAAGCGGCATCAAGTACCGCTTCGGCGACTGGCCCATGGTCTTGGCGATATCGCGGATGACGGGCGCGCCCAGCACGACGATCGGCGTCGAGTTGAGGAAGCATGAGACCCCGCCGATCATCGTCAGCAACAGCCAGATGCCCTTGGTGCCCATGCGCTTGCACAGGAACACGCCCAAGGCGATGGCGCGATCGAGCAGCCCGGTCAGCTCCATCGCGTACGCAATGACGAAGAGCGAGGCGAGCGCCATGATCGCCGGGCTGGCGAAGGCGGCTTGAACCTCGACCGGACGGACGACGCCGGACATGAGCAGGATTGCCGCCCCGGAAAGCGCGACGACATCGGCGCGCACCTTGTCCCAGATCAGCGCCGTGACCACTGCGCCAAGCACAAGCAATGTCAGGATTTGGTCGGCCGTCATCGCCCCTGACTCGGCGGAGCGGCGCGCGCTGTCAACGCGCGAGGCCAGTAATGTCATGGCGGGGCTGTGAGGAGACGGTTATCTTTGCTAGCAACACGACATGCGGGAACCGAGCCCTCGATCGAGCCGCCTGGTGATGGCCGGCGGCATTGCAGTCGCAGTCGGGCTCGTCGGTATCGGCTTTATTACTGGGCGCAATTCAGCGCCTTCGCCGGAAGCGCCGGTAGCGGCACCGGTGCCCCCTACGCCGCCCGCACCAGTTACGGTCGCGGTCGTTCCCGCAGCCCTGGGCAGGGCGGATCTGCTGGCATTGACGGGACAGGCTGCCGATGCCTTCGCGTCGAACACGCCGATGCCGGCCGCCCTTGCTGCAGCGGCCGGGCGCCGGTTCGATCTGATCCTGCCCTTTGGGTGCGTACCGACGGGCACGCTCGAAAGCCCCGGCGCGATGCGTTGGAGCTTTGATCCGAAGGCTGCCCGGCTGAAAATCAGCGTAGATCCAATCCTCTGGCAAGCCGAACAGTGGGGCGGTGCCGGGAACGCTGAAGTCTCGGAAGGTCTTAGGGGTTTCTGGGTCGCCAGACCCTGGTCATCCGCGACCACTTGCGCCGCAGCCCGGATGCCGGGCGCCGAACCGGGCGGCGCGCCGCTCATCCCGTCGTCACCGACGGTCGCTATCGCACGCGTTGCCGGCCCGGACCCCGGCGGGAAAGTTCGACCCTATGAAGTGGTCCGCCGAGCTGGCGTGGATGAAATTGATCCGCCGAAGGGGTTCCAATTCCGGATAGTCGGCCGATTGGGCGCAGTGTCAGAAGGCGGACCCGTGAAGTGCCGGCAACCCGGGGGGAGCGAGCAGCCCCCGATCTGCTTCATAATCGGCACATTCTCCGAAGTGAGGATCGAGAATCCGAAGGACGGCGCCGTCCTGGCGAATTGGCCGATAGGCGACGACGTACGCGGCGATGACAGTGCCGAGAGCCCGAGGCCGCTGGCCGATCCACTCTAGGTTTTTCCGCATTTTCATCCTTGCGCAGACAACGGATGATGCTGGTTTTAACTGATGTCGTTCGAGTGGCGCCCGCAGTATCGGGAGCCAGAATTTCGTTATCGACCGGCGGCGTGAAGCGGCAGCGCGACCGCCCGCTTGACCGGCAGCGCGATCAGGCAGCTCGGTTCCAACAGTCCCCCGCTCAACTTGTTCGCCCAGACCTGGCGAGGGCCGGCTGTGTGACGATGACATCGTCGTTACAGGGACGAAGACCTGTGATTTCGGCGCCAAGTCCCGCAACCCAATCGATCGGGTGCCGCGGTGCATCGAGATGGGCGACCGCTATCCTGATCGCCTTCGGCTTGCTGCTTTGCTGTTTGGCGTATCGCTTCTGTTGATCGCTGCGATGGATTCAGCGAGGCGACTGCGATCGAAGCGCCAGACGTGCCACGCCCAGCAAGATTGTAAATTTCGACATTTCTCGAAAGATGGATTGACTGGGTTCGCCGAGACGAATATTTCGATGATGTTAGAAGGGTCGAATCGATGAACGATGTCACTCCCCAAGTCTGGGCCGTCGATGCCTTGGGCGCGCTCGCGCATGAAACACGCCTCTCGGTTTTCCGCATGCTGGTGCAGGCGGGGCCTGACGGGCTGATCGCCGGTGCGATCGCCGAGCAGGCGGGCGTGCCTCCCTCGACCATGTCCCACCATCTGGCGACTTTGGAGCGCGCAGGCCTAGTGCTCTCCCAACGGGAAAGCCGGCTCATCCACTATCGCGCCGATTACATCGGCATGCGCAGGCTGCTCGCCTTCCTGATGCAAGATTGCTGCCTAGGCGCGCCTGAGATGTGCTCCGATCTGTTCGAAGGCCTCCTCTGCAACACCTCCGAAATACTGGCACCGGAGATATCCAAGTGACCGACAAGATCTACAACGTCGTGTTCCTGTGTACCGGCAATTCCGCCCGCTCGATCCTCGGCGAAGCTATCATGAACAAGCTCGGCGAAGGACGCTTCAATGCCTACAGCGCCGGGAGCCAGCCCAAAGGCCAGGTGCATCCGATGGCGCTTTCACTGCTGAACGGCCTCGGCTTCGACACGGCGGGGATGCGCTCCAAGAGTTGGGATGAGTTCGCCGCGCCCGGCGCGCCGAAATTCGATTTCATCTTTACGGTGTGCGACAATGCCGCCGGGGAAAGCTGTCCCGTGTGGATCGGTCATCCCATGACTGCGCATTGGGGGATCGAAGATCCGGCGACAGTTGAAGGCGAAGGCCAGCGCGAGGCCTTCCTTCAGGCCTTGCGCTATCTGCAAAACCGCATCGCGCTGTTCCTGGCGCTGCCGCTGGCCAGTCTTGATGACATGGCCACCCGCCGCAAGCTCAAGGACATCGGCCGGAGCGAAGGTGCGAGCGCCAAGGCAGGTGAAGCCCAATGACGCGCCGAACCGAAATCTATGACATCGTCATCTACCACAACCCCGAATGTGGAACGTCGCGCAACGCGCTGGCCATGATCCGCAACGCCGGGATCGAGCCGCACGTGATCGAATATCTCAAGACGCCGCCGTCGCGCGCCCTGCTTGAAAGCCTGATCTCCCGCTCCGGCATGGCGCCTCGCGACCTGTTGCGCGAAAAGGGCACACCCTTCGCCGAGCTGGGTCTCGGCAATCCCGCACTCACCGACGCGCAACTGATCGACGCGATGATGGACCATCCGCTCCTGATCAACCGCCCGTTGGTCGTCTCGCCGCGCGGCGTGAAGCTCTGCCGTCCGTCCGAGGCCGTCCTCGATCTGCTCCCGACCGCACAGCGAGGGGCATTCGCGAAGGAAGATGGCGAACAGGTCGTCGATCCCGCGGGTAACCGCGTCGGCGCCTGAACAAGGTATCAAAATATGACCATCCCTGCCGTCAGGCGCGAGCGCCTGTCCTTCCTCGATCGCTTCCTGACACTGTGGATCTTCCTTGCCATGGCGCTCGGCGTCGGACTGGGCGTGACCTTTGAGGGCCTGCCAAGGGCGCTCGACAGCCTCTCGGTCGGCTCGACCAATATCCCGATCGCGATCGGCCTCATCCTGATGATGTATCCGCCGCTTGCCCGCGTCAGCTACGAAGACCTGCCGAGGGTGTTCGAGGACAAGCGCGTGCTGGCCATATCGCTCATCCAGAACTGGATCATCGGGCCGGTGCTGATGTTCGCGCTGGCCGTCCTCTTCCTGAGCGACAAGCCGGAATATATGACTGGTCTCATCCTGATTGGCCTGGCGCGCTGCATCGCGATGGTCATCGTGTGGAACCAGCTCGCCAAGGGCGACAACCAATATGTCGCGGCGCTCGTGGCGTTCAACTCGCTGTTCCAGATCCTGTTCTTCAGCCTCTATGCCTGGTTCTTCCTCGCCTTCCTGCCCCCTCTGCTTGGGCTGCAAGGCAGTGCCATCAACGTCAGTTTCTGGACGATCGCGCAAGCAGTGCTGATCTATCTCGGCGTCCCGTTCCTTGCCGGTTTCCTGACCCGCAAGTGGCTCGTCAGGGCCAAAGGCAATGACTGGTACGAACAGAGATTCCTGCCCAGGATCGGGCCGATCACGCTCGTCGCCCTGCTCTTCACCATCGTCGCCATGTTCAGCCTCAAGGGCAATGAGATCGTAACGCTGCCCGGCGATACGATTCGCATCGCCATTCCGCTGACGATCTATTTCATCGCCCAGTTCTCAATCAGCTTCTTCATGGGCAAGCTCATCGCCAGCGATTACCCGCGTACCACCGCAGTCGCCTTCACCGCCGCCGGCAACAATTTCGAGCTGGCCATTGCTGTCGCGATCGCCGCTTTCGGCCTCGCCTCGCCGGTGGCCTTTGCCGCAGTGATCGGCCCGCTGGTCGAAGTGCCGGTGTTGATCCTGCTGGTCAATGTCGCCTTCTGGTTCGGGCGGCGCTGGTTTCCCGACAGCGTTCCGGCGCGCGGCCAATGAGCGGCGCGGGCATGACTTTCGAACGTCTGCGAGTGCTGCCGGAACCCGATCTGCTGCCAGCGCTGCGGCCGGAGTTCGCACACCGCGCGCCCGCGCTTGGCCTCGGCCCGCTTGACCCGCCCCCGCGGATTCTCCTGCTCTATGGCAGTTTGCGGGAGCGATCCTTCTCCCGGCTTGTCGTCGAGGAATCGGCGCGGTTGCTGCAGTTCTTCGGCTGTGAGACGCGAATCTTCGATCCAAGTGACCTGCCGCTGCCCGATCAGGTCACGGGCGACGATCACCCGGCGGTTGCCGAACTGCGCGCGCATTCGCTCTGGTCCGAAGGGCAGGTCTGGTGCAGCCCCGAGCGGCACGGACAGATCACCGGCATCATGAAGACCCAGATCGATCATCTGCCGCTTGCCTATAAGGGCATGCGGCCGACGCAGGGCCGCACGCTGGCCGTGATGCAGGTCAGCGCCGGTTCGCAGTCATTCAACAGCGTCAACACGCTGCGCCTCCTGGGCCGGTGGATGCGAATGTTCACGATCCCCAACCAGTCGAGCGTGGCCAAGGCCTTTACGGAATTCGACGACGCGGGGCGCATGAAGCCGTCCAACTACTACAACCGCATCGTCGATGTGATCGAGGAGTTGGTGCGCTTCACTGTCTTGTTACGGCCTTATGCCGGGGAACTGGTCGATCGCTATTCCGAGCGGAGCGAAGCGGGCGCTCCGGAGGATATGGCGAACGACCTCTCCGCGATGGCAATCGGCCCGCAAGCCACGCGGGAATGAGCGAGGTCGGTGCAGGCATCCTCGAGCTGCCACGCTGTTCCGGCCCGATCCGGGCGGGCTCCCTCGGGTAGCGGGCTGCCGTTATTCGACACCAAAGGCCGCAGGATAAGCTCGCCTTGCAGAGCATCGGTTGCCAAGCGAGAAGGGCGCGGGCTTGAGGCGCCCATGATCGAACATCGTCCCGCCAGCACGCATGGCCTCACCGAATTCAGCGGTTTGCACTCGGCGCATCATTTCTGCTTCGGCCGGTATCAAGCCGCAGATCGGATAAACTGGGGGAGCCTGCGGAGCCTCAATCACGTCTCGATCGATCCCAAAGGCGAGCGCGAGCCGCATTTTCTGGGCAATATGGAAGTCGTCCTCGTGATGGAGGCCGGCAGGTTGGTAGTGCATGTCAATGGTCTGGACATCCCGATCGAGTCCGATGACATCTTATCCGTGTCGACCGGCATGGGCACAGATTACGGAGTGTCGAACCGTTCGGCGCAAGCGGCCCAATACACCGAAATCTGGTTGGCCTTGACCGATCCGTCGGCGGCCAGGTCAAGCCGAAAGGGGAAGCTGGACCGCGATCATGATGCAATCCTTGCCAGTGCGAAGCGTTGCGATAGCGCGCTCATTTCCACACAGGCGCCTGCGAAATTGTCCCTTCTGGTGCTCGAAGGCGGTGAAGCGCGGACCATTGCCCTGCGCGCCGACGGCCACGCCTATTTCTATGTTTGTGAAGGCGAACTGACAATCGGCGGATACGGCTGCGTCAGCGGCGATGCCGTGGCTGTAAAGAAGGAAAGGGCTATAAACCTTCAGGCTCGCCATCTCTCCCGATGCCTGTTGATCGAGACGCCGTAGATGGGCCGCTAATACCTTAGTGCCCGCAGCCAATGCGTTACTTTGGCCTGAGCCGATCTCAGGCGACTCGCCAGCAGTCTGGTCATGCGCTCAAGATGCGATTGACGGCTTCGAGAAGAACCTCATTCCGGTAAGGTTTGTCCAAGACTGCGGCGAACAACTCCCCGTGCTGGCGGGCAATCGCCCCTTGCGCGCCACTGACCAGAATGATGGGCAAATCGGCGATTTCCTGATCGGCCCGGATTGCCTGAGCCAGTTCCAGGCCGGTCATGACCGGCATCATGAAATCGGTGATCAGGAGGGCAGGCCGGCGAATGCGAATCTGCTCGAGGGCATCCTGGCCATGGGCGGCCGTCGTAACTTCATGGCCTTCATCCTCGAGAATATCGGCGAGCATGAATGATAGGAGATGTTCATCATCGGCAACGACAATCAGCGCCATATTCTATCCTCTCCCCTTTCCGATCATCACGGATCAGTCCGCGACAGGCTCGCGGGGGGAGGATTTTCCCGGTGTGCCTGCCAGGCGATCACCGATCGCAAGGCCTGACGGGGCGAAGGAAAGGTGGCGCGCTGCGGTGTCGAACGCGCTGTCGCGCATCTTCTGGATGGACAAGGAGCGCTGGAGATCATGGTCTTCTTCAAATTGCCGCAAAAGGATCAGGTTATCGAGAACGGCCGAAAGATCGCTAGCCGGTGCGGTCACGTTCGGACCAATGATCTCGCGGACTTCCCATGTCGCCAGTGTCGTAACGCCGAGCGTGCGCAATTGGTTCGTGAAAATCGCGAAAAACTCGATCAGCCTGTCGCGGTGCACAGCGGCGCGTTCGAAGCCTCCCAGGCCATCGATGAAAAGACGTTTGATCCCACGATCGCGCACCGCATCCAGCAACTCATGCGCGAGCCGGTCTATCAGGTTCTCGCCCAGTGGACGCCATTGAACGGAAAAATGGGGAGATCCGCTTTCGGGCAGAACGATATTCTGGCTCTGCGCCTTGAGACGCAGGCGCGCCTCATTCTCGAAAAAGCCAAAATGCAGGGCAGGCTCGTCTGGCGACGCCTGGGACAGGAAATGCAGGCCCAATGTGGTCTTGCCGCTACCGGTCGGACCAGCGACAAGCGTGATGGAGCCCTGCGGCAAGCCGCCGCCCATCAGCGCATCCAGTTCGGGCAGGCCGGAACTTAGCTTGGCCGGTGAAATGTCGCCGGATGCTCCATTGCCAGCATAGAGCGCCTCGATCCGCGGATATATCGTGATGCCGCGACGGTCGATTTCGAACTTGTGCAGCCCGCCAAGGGCATTGCTGCCGCGTGACTTGCGTACCTGCAACTGGCGCACTGTCCGCACACCGGCCAGCATATCGCTCAGCTCGATGACCCCATCGACCATCGTATGCTCAGGACTGGTCTCTTCGAGACTCGCGCTGGTCAGGAAAAGGACGGTACAGCCGACAAAGGCAGCCTGGCCCTGAACCTCGGCGACGAATGTCTTGACGTCGAAATCGGTGTCCGCGCGATCCCGCGCGTTAAGCAGGCCGTCGAAGACCAGCAGGGTCGCATTGTGGCGCTTGGTTTCCTTGCGGAGCAGTTTAACGACCGCATCGAGCCCCTCTTCGCGCATCGCCTGAAAGACGCTCACATAGGAGATGTCCTGGCCAAGGATCTCCGCATCGAAAAAATCGAGCGTACCCAGCGCCTGGAACAGGCGGTCATGGCTTTCGGCAAGCAGGGTCACGAACAGGACCTTGCCCCCGCCCGCCGCGTGATGGAAAGCGATCTGATTGGAAAGAATGGTCTTGCCCGCGCCGGGTCGGCCCTGGATGATGTAAGAGGCCCCCTTGATCAGCCCTCCCGCAAGGATGTGATCCAGCCCGCTGATTCCACTCGCAAGGCGCGAGAATTCCTCCATTTGTGACTTCCTGCTTGAACATTTTGAGAGTGCAGCCCGACTAATATCTCGGCGCCGGCAATCGAAAAGCAAAAAGTGCATGGGGGTTAAGCGTTCCGGGCCGTTAAGTGGGCCTGTGTCGATCTGGCAGGGTGGGACAAGCGCCTGAGCGACCAGATTGGATGCGCCGCAACCGCCGCGCGCCTTCACCGACTCTGCTGATTTTGCGAGCGCATGATGAGCGAATGGTCGCGTCGCGTCTCGCCATGACCGCCCCTCAACGCGTTTTCCAGCCTCGCTTCCGGCGCTTGAACGAACCACGAAAATGCCGGGCGCCGCCTGTTTGGGTGGCTGAAAAGAGCCGTTTCGGCTAGGCATTACCCCATGCCTAGTTCACAAATCGTAAGACGCCCCTTTTCCATGATGCGCAGCTTCCTGGCGACCGAAGCAGCCGGCGGCATCATTCTGATTGCTGCGTCCGCCGCGGCGATGATGGTCGCCAATTCCGGCTTTTCGCGTGCCTATCTGGGCACCCTGCATATTGATTTGGGCGGCCTTAGCCTGTTGCACTGGATCAACGATGGCCTGATGGCGCTGTTTTTTCTGATCGTGGGCCTGGAGATCAAGCGCGAGGTGCTCGACGGCCAGCTCTCCCGCTGGTCCGACCGTCTCCTGCCCGGGCTTGCCGCAGCCGCCGGGGTGGCCGTCCCCGCACTGATCTATGTGGGCATCAATCATGACGATGTCGCGGGCCTGAGGGGGTGGGCCATCCCGGCCGCCACCGACATCGCATTTGCTCTGGGCGTATTGGCGCTGCTCGGCAGCCGCGTGCCAACATCGCTCAAGATCTTTCTCACGGCCGTTGCCATCATCGACGATCTCATCGCCGTCCTGATCATTGCATTCTTCTACACGGCGCAGCTCAACCTGGCGGCGCTGGCCGGAGCCGCGCTTGGGCTTGGTTTGCTGACCATCCTCAACCGGCGCGGCGTTGCTGCGCTCTGGCCCTATCTGCTGGTCGGAGTCGGGGTCTGGGTTCTCGTGCTGCAATCGGGCATTCACGCGACACTGGCCGGTGTTGCAGTTGCGATGACGATCCCGCTGAACCGGACGCCGGGACGGCCGGATGACGCGCAATCCCCACTCTATCGGCTTGAGCATGGTCTCCACCCCTGGGTGGCCTTTGCGATCGTGCCGATCTTCGGCTTCGCCAATGCCGGCGTTCCGCTGGCCGGCTTTACGCCGGCGGATCTTCTCGAGCCCGTGCCCTGGGGCGTGGCCTTGGGACTCTTCCTTGGCAAGCAGGCCGGCATTTTCAGTGCGGTATGGCTGATTGTCCGCCTGAAGCTGGCGGAGCGGCCGCGCGATGCGAGCTGGCTGCAAATCTATGGTGTCGCGCTATTGTGCGGGATCGGCTTTACGATGAGCCTGTTTATCGGCGGTCTCGCCTTCGGCGATGGATCGCATCTCAACGATGCTGCGAAGGTCGGCATCCTGCTCGGCTCTATCCTCTCCGCCTTCGCCGGCTTCCTCATCCTGCGGCTCGCGCCGCAAGGAAGGCGGCTGTGAGGCTGTTCCCCGGATTGCGGCAGATCGCGCCCGCCTGGCGGGAATTTGTCTCGAGCGATGCGAGTTCAAAGGCGCGCGATGCACTGTCTGTTTTTCGCCGCCGCATCGCGACCGGTATCGGCGCCGTGCTGCTGGGCCTGTTTGCGATCGCCTTCGCCAAAATGGGCGACCTTGCCCAGCGCCTATTCCTGCATCTGGAAAGCCTGTGGCCTTATGGAGCCCTGCTATTGACGCCAGCGGTGTTTGCCAGCGTCGTCTATATCACCAACCGTATCGCACCCGACGCACGCGGGTCCGGGATACCCCAGGTGATCGCAGCATCGCGAAATCCGGCACGCGACGCGCTGGGGCCGCTGGTATCGCTTCGAACCGCAGCGACAAAGTTGCTCATGACGATCGTGATGCTGTGCGCGGGCGGTTCGGTCGGGCGCGAGGGACCAACGGTCCAGATCAGCTCAGCGATCATGGTTGCCGTCCACCGCGCGTTGCGTGTGCCGATCACCGCAGGAGTGCTCATCGCCGGCGGCGCAGCTGGCGTGGCGGCCGCCTTCAACACGCCGCTTGCGGGCGTCGCTTTTGCGATCGAGGAACTGGCCTCGGCCTATGAACAAAAGGTCGCCGTGCTGGTCATGGCCGCCGTCATGGTGGCCGGGCTCGTCAGCCTGGGCATCGCAGGCGATTATATCTATTTCGGGGCGATGCGCGAGACGCTCGACCTGCGCTCGGTGCTGGTCATAGCGCCGATTGCCGGGATCGGCGGTGGATTGGCGGGCGGGCTGTTCTCGCGGATATTGCTGGCCTTCGCGGCGCCGACGCATCGCTGGATCCAGGTCGTCAAGCGGCGGCCGATCCTGCTGGCCGGCGTCTGCGGGGTGGTCGTCGCTTTACTGGGTGTGGCCACGACAGGCGCGACATGGGGCACCGGCTATGAAACCACCCGGCAGATTGTGGAATCGCATGGCGGCTCCGCCTGGTTTGGTCCCTCTAAATTTGTCGCTACCGTTGCAACCGCCGTGAGCGGAGCACCGGGGGGCATTTTCGCCCCGTCCTTGTCGGTCGGCGCAGGCTTCGGTGATTTGCTGACCGGGATTTTCCCGGACGATCCAAAGGGTGCGATCGTCCTGCTGGGTATGATCGGCTATTTTGTGGGTGTCGTCCGCGCGCCGCTGACAGCGGTGATAATCGTCACCGAGACCACCGCCAGTCGCGGGATGATCGTGCCCCTGTTTGCAACGGCTTTGATCGCTGATCTTGTCAGTGCGCTGGTCTGCCGGGAACGGCTCTATCACGGACTAGCAAAGCCCATCCTCCATGCGCACGGCTGCGCCAAGAACAATGGCGAACAAGAGGAAGAGGGTAATTTTGTGCGGAGACCCGCGCCAGAAGAGCATGCACCTTCTGCCTATCTCGATCTGCCGGATAGACGATCGGAATAGCCATCCGCTTTTTCGGGGGGCCTTGCTGACGGCCATTCTTTCAGAAGGATCCCCGAAGAGCAGTTGCGCACCAGGTAGGGTAAACGTTGCGGACTCGAAGCAAAAAACCTCATGCCCCGCCCGGATAAAAGTAATCACCGGGTAATCACCAGTCCAGTTTTCAATATATTGATTAAATGTGATAAAATCGGGAATCCGCAGAAGAAAGCTCTACTGGCGGCGAAATTTCATATACCAGACCTCATGGCCGATGCGCCGGGCTTTCGCTTCGTAGCGGGTTTCGGGCCAGCCGCCGGGGCGCTTGAGGAAATCCTGGGGGGTTTTGGCCAGCCATTCGAATTCGGGCCGGGCGGCCATCACCATCATCGCCCAGCGGACGTAGATCGGATGGTCGGTGCCGAAGCGGAATTCGCCGCCGGGCTGGAGCTTGCGGGCGATCATCTCGACCGGGCCGGCATTCATGAAGCGTCGCTTGGCGTGGCGCGCCTTGGGCCAGGGATCGGGGTGGAGCAGGTAGACGAAGCGCAGGCTGGCGTCGGGCAGGCGTTCGAGCGCCTCAAGCGCGTCGCCCATGTGCAGGCGGACGTTGGTGAGGTTGCCCTCGCGGATATGGCCGAGCGCGCCGACGACGCCGTTCAGGAAGGGCTCGCAGCCGATGAAGCCGTGATCGGGCAGCATGTCCGCGCGATAGGCGAGATGCTCGCCCGCGCCGAAGCCGATCTCGAAATGCAGCGGCCGGTCGTCGCCGAACAGCAGGGGGCCGCTGATCGGCCCTTCGGCGGGCAGGCTGACCGCAGGCAGCAGTTCCTCGACCAGTTCGGCCTGGCCCTGGCGCAGCTTGCGCCCCTGCCGGCGGCCGTAGAGTCGGCGGATGGTGGTGGGATCGTTCATGGGCCAGAGCCGATGCGACCGATCGGCCGCTTTCGCAAGACCCCGCCTGCCGGATATCACCGCCCCGCGACGGCATGTGCCGAGGGGGGGTGAGGCGACGTCAGGAGGTAGCGATGTCCGCCGCGGTGGCGCGATACTGGGTGTAGACGTGGTTGCGCGCCAGCGTCGCCGTCGCGAAATGCTCGTCCAGCAGCGTCGAGGTGACCAGCGGATAGCCTTGCGAATTGAAGCGGGTGACCCGGACGGTGACCCGGAAACGGCCTTCCTCATCCTTGGCGACAAGATAGGGGCGGACGGCAGTGCGTGACATTATATTCTCCAATCCCGTCCCCCTTCGGCCAATCCCGACCCGGATGCCAGCGATGAATCGGTATGGCGTGCCGAAACCGCGCGCTTTGGGGGGGATGGGGCGGGCGGCTGGCGGGGCAGCCGCACGAGGCTTTGCATCGCTCCCCCCTCTCCCAGCTGCGCCTAGTTCGGGCGGCAGGGCTTGCCTTCGTATTCGGTGCGGTGGAGTTCGTAGGCGCGGCCGTTCCAGCGCCAGATCGGGAAGCAGAAGCCGGGCCCGCCGATCTCGATGTCGGGCCAGCCGCCGACGCCCTTCGTCTTGAGCGGGTTCGCGAAGCCGGAGAAGGCGAGCAGATTCTTCCAGCCGCCATTGGCCTGCTTGCTGACCAGCGCGAAGCCGTTGCCGGTGTTGCCGTGGCAGAACAGGCCGCCTTCGTTGACGATCGCCTCGGGCAGGCCATCGCCGTTGAGATCGCGGGCCTCGTCGATCGTGGCGCCCTGCTGGTTGGGTTCGTCGGTGCAGATCACCCATTTGCCGCCCCGCTGGACCGCGCCGGCGGCCTTGAAGACGGCCGCGCGATCGGCGGCGGTCAGATCCTGCGGGCGGGTGATGACAGGTGCGGCCTTGGGTGAAGGCGGTGCGGCGGCCGGTTTCGGCTGTGCCGGCTTTGCGGCCACGGGCGCGGTCGCGGCTGGCGTCGCGGTTCCCTGGCAGGGGCCGATCGGGGAATAGCGCGCGCCGTCATAGCCGAAGGGGCGTGCGCAGCCGCGCTGGGTGATCGTGAGCGTCGTCCAGTCGCGATGGCGGGTCGACTGCTGCTCGATGCTGCCCGCGCCGCTGACCAGCTGTCGCCACGCCTTCCCCTCGCGGACGACGACCGCGAAATAGCGGTTCGCGCCGGGGTAGCAGACCGGATCGCTGTCGGTGACGATCGCCTCGGGCGCGCCGTCTCCGTTCAGGTCGACCAGTTCATGCGCGGGGCTGGCGGCGCGGCCGCAGTTGTTGCGCAGCTGCTTGTCGACGGTGGGAAAGCCGGCGGCGGCGTAGAGCTTCGCGATGTCGGCGGGCTTCATCGTGTCCTGCGCGAATGAGGGCGATGCCGTCGCCAATATGGCCGCCGACCCAGCTATCCAATATCGCATACGCCTCGCCCCCGATTCGTTACGTCGGTACGCTAGCAGGGATCGTTTCAAAACGTCCCAATCCGTTCGTGTCGAGCCCCTCGACTGCCTGCAAAGGCAGGCGCTCGGGATAAACTTCAGCCCAGGGGGCTGAAGTCGAGACACCGGGGCAGCCGGCCCGCGTGGTGTCTCGACTTCGCTCGACACGAACGGATTGCACCAAAGGGCCATTTGGCAACGCCCCTTCGTACGGGAAGGATCAACGCGCTGTTGCCGATCGGGGATACACCCCGGCGCCGGCATGGGCTACAGCCGGTCGATGTCACCAGCTTCCGTATGCGGCGTCTCGCACTCGATCCTCGGCCAGCCCTGGCGCTGGCGTGGGGCGGGGGCGGACGGGCGCGATCCGGGCTTCTCCCCGGACGATCTGGTCACCCAGCTTTTGCTGGCACGCGGCTGCGCGCGGCACGATCTCGACCGCCATCGCGTGCCGACCATCCGCGAGTTCATGCCCGATCCGGCGCTGTTCCAGGACATGGAGCGCGCGGCCGAGCGGCTGGCCGCCGCCGTGATCGCGGGCGAGCGGGTGACGATCTTCGGCGACTACGACGTCGACGGCGCGACGTCGGCGGCCTTGCTGGTCCGGCTGCTGGGCTCGCTGGGGCTGCGCGCCGACAGCTATATCCCCGATCGCCTGATGGAGGGATATGGGCCGAGCGGGGAGGCGCTGGTCCGGATCGCGCAGGGCGGGGCATCGCTGATCGTCACGGTCGATTGCGGCGCGCAGGCCTTCGAGGCGCTGGGCATGGCGCGCGACGCGGGGATCGACGTGATCGTGGTCGATCACCACAAATGCGCGGCAGCCCTTCCGCCGGCAATCGCGCTGGTCAACCCGAACCGCCTGGACGAGAGCGTCGAAGGCGCGGCGCATGGCCACCTTGCGGCGGTGGGCGTCGCCTTCCTGCTGGGCGCGGCGACGATCCGGACGTTGCGGACGCGGGGCTATTTCGCGACGCGACCCGAACCCCGGCTGATAGAACTGCTCGACCTGGTGGCGCTGGGCACGGTCGCCGATGTCGCGGCGCTGCGCGGGCTCAACCGCGCCTTCGTGACGCAGGGGCTGAAGGTGATGGCGCAGCGGCGCAACCTGGGCCTGTCGACGCTCATCGAGGCGGCGCGGCTGGATCGCGCGCCGACCTGCACCGATCTCGGCTTCGCGCTCGGCCCGCGCATCAACGCGGGCGGGCGGGTGGGGCGCGCCGACCTGGGGGTGCGGCTGCTGGTCACCGAGGATCCGGAAGAGGCGCGCGCCATCGCCGAGGAGCTCAACCGGCTGAATGAGGAACGCCGCACGATCGAGACGATCGTGACCGAGCAGGCGACCGAGGCCGCGATGCGGCAGGCCAATCGATCGGTCGTAGTGGTGTCGGGGGAGGGGTGGCATCCCGGCGTGATCGGCATCGTCGCGGGCCGGCTGAAGGAGAAGCTGGGCCGTCCCGCCATCGTGATCGCGCTGGACGGCGGGACCGGCAAAGGATCGGGCCGGTCGATCGGCGGGGTGGACCTCGGCGGGGCGATCCTGGCGGCGAAGGACATGGGGCTGCTGGTCGCGGGCGGTGGCCATGCGATGGCGGCGGGGCTGACGGTCGATGCCGCGCGGATCGACGCGCTCGCCGATTTCCTCGACGATCGCCTCGCGGCCGATGTCGCGCGCGCGCAGGGCGAACGCGCGCTGCTGCTGGATGCGGTGCTCAGTGTCGGCGGGCTCGGGCCATCGATGGTCGAGGCGCTGGAGGCGGGCGGACCCTATGGCGCGGGCTGGCCCGCGCCGCGCGTCGCCGCCGGCCCGGTGCGGGTCGTGAAATGCGATATCGTCGGGCAGGGACATGTCCGCGCGATCGTGGCGGGGGATGACGGCAAGAGCATCAAGGGCATCGCCTTTCGCGCGGCGGAGACCGAGCTTGGCCAGGCGCTGCTCGCCGCGCCGCGCGAAAGGCGGCTGTGGGTGGCGGGCCGCGCGAAGCTGGACGACTGGGGGGCGAAGCCGGCGGCGGAGCTGCATATCGAGGATGCTGCCTGGGTCGATTGAAGCGGTGGGGTGAAGAGTAACAGCCGGGCTTGACCGGCCGTCCCCCGTCTCGTAAGGCCCGCGCTGCCCTTCGCGGCCCCTTCGTCTAGCGGTTAGGACGCGGCCCTTTCACGGCTGAAACACGGGTTCGATTCCCGTAGGGGTCACCATAAAGCCGGGCCTTCGATATCCGGCCCCTGTGACAAACCGGCGCGACTGGCCCCGTATCTCATGGAACTTTGACCCCCGTAACGAGCGTTAGCGCTTGGTCGACAGTTCGGGGCCGGCATATGGCGTGCCGGACAGCCTGTCGGGATGGAAGTGGGGAGATCAGCGTGATGCCGGCGGAAAATGGGCGTATCTCGACCGGCAATGCCGGGCTTGATCTCATCCTTCGCGGCGGCATTCCGGCCAGCCGGCTCTATCTGGTCGAAGGCGCGCCGGGATCGGGCAAGACGACGCTCGCGCTCCAGTATCTGCTCGACGGGATCGCGGCGAAGGAGCCGGTGCTCTACATCACGCTGTCCGAGACGAGCGAGGAGCTGGCGGTCGTCGCGGCGTCGCACGGCTGGTCGCTCGACGGCGTGAACCTGTTCGAACTGGCGTCCGCCGAGGAAGTGCTCGGCGTCGGGCGGGACCAGTCGATCCTGCACAGCTGGGAGATGGAGCTGGGCAGCACGATGCAGCTGATCCGCGACCAGGTCGAGCGGATCAAGCCCAAGCGGGTCGTGTTCGACAGCCTGTCCGAGATGCGGCTGCTCGCGCAGGATCCGCTGCGCTATCGTCGGCAGCTGCTGTTCCTGAAGCAGTTCTTCGCCGGGCTCGACACCACCGTGCTGCTGGTCGACGACCTGACCGGATCGAATGGCCAACGCGACAACCACCTGCACAGTCTTTGCCACGGCGTCGTCACGCTCGAAAGGCTGACGCTGGAGTTCGGCGCGGCGCGGCGGCGGTTGCAGGTACAGAAGATGCGCGGCGTCGATTTCGTCGCGGGCTATCACGACCTGATCATCCGCAAGGGCGGCATCGATGTGTTCCCGCGCCTTATCGCGGCGGATCACCACACGTCCTTCCTTGGCGATGCGATGCCGAGCGGGATCGACGAGCTCGACGCGCTGCTGAACGGTGGGCCGGCGCGCGGCACCTCCACGCTGATCACCGGGCCGGCCGGATCGGGCAAGACGACGCTGGCGCTGCAGTATCTCGCCGCCGCCTGCGAGCGCGGCGAGAGGTCCGTCATCTACGAATTCGACGAGCGCATCGGCACGATGATCGCGCGGGCCAGGGCGTTCGGCATCGATCTCCAGCGCCACATGGATGGAGGCCAGCTTCTTATCCGGCAGATCGATCCGGCGGAAATCTCGCCGGGCCAGTTCGCGGCGATGGTGCGCGCCGAGTTGGAGGAGCGCGACGCGAGCGTGGTGATGATCGACAGCCTGAACGGCTATCTCGCCGCGATGCCGCAGGAGCATCACCTGGTCCTGCAGCTTCACGAGCTGCTTTCCTACCTCAACCACACCGGCGTCGTGACCTTCCTGATCAATCCCCAGCAGGGTTTCTTCGGGACGATGAACACCAATGGGCTGAGCGTCAGCTATGTCGCCGACATCGTCGTGCTGCTGCGCTTCTTCGAGAACGAAGGACGCATCCGCAAGGCGATCTCGATCGTGAAGAACCGGAGCGGGCCGCATGAGGACACGATCCGCGAACTGCGGATCGACAGCCAGGGCGTGCGCGTCGGCGAGCCGCTTTCCAACTTCAGGGGCGTGCTGACCGGAACACCCGAATATGTCGGATCGACGATGCCGCTGATGGAAGATCGCTTCTAGTGCATCGACAGGCTTCCGAGGGGCATCGGGTTCTCATCAGCGCGCCCTATGGCAACGACGCGCAGAGCGTGGCGCTGCTGCTGCGCAGCCAGGGATATGACAGCAAGGTCTGCCCGACCATCAACGACATCGCGGAGGCGATCGACGATCACGTCGGTGTCATCCTGGTGACCGAAGAGGCGCTGCACGCCGATCTGGAGCCATTGCACCACGCTCTCGCGGATCAGCCCTCCTGGTCGGACGTGCCCTTCGTGCTGCTTTCCGGGCGGCAGGCCGGGAGCCGGCGCTCCACCGACGCGATCCGCCGGCGGCTTCCCGAGAATGCGGTCAACGTGATCCTGCTGGAACGTCCGCTCAGCGGCGAATCGCTGACGAGTGCCGTCGCCTCTGCGATGCGGGCGCGGCAGAAGCAGTTCGAGATCCGCGACCAGATCACCGAACTGGCGAGCGAGCGCGCGAGGCTGTCGACGCTGCTGGAGTTGATCCCGGTGGGCGTGGCGTTCGTCGATCGGGAAGGCAGCACGGTCGTTTCCAATCCCGAATTCCGGCGCTTCCTGCCGAGTGGGCAGATCCCCTCGCGGTTGCCGGATGGGGAAGAGCGCTGGATCGGCCATGAGGCGGACGGGAGCCGGATCACCCGCAGTCGCTTCGTCACGGCGCGGGCCCTGCGCGGTGAACTTATCCAGGGCGTCGAGTTCCTCTACAAGCCGGAAGTCGGCGACCCGGTGTGGACGCGGGTCAGCGGTATCCCGCTGGTCGAGGACGATCGCATAACCGGCGCGATCTCGGTGATCGTCGACATCGACGAGCAGAAGCGGGGGCAGACGGCGTTGGCCGACGCCGCGCAGGAACTGGAACGCCAGGTCGAGGAGCGGACCGAGGCGCTGAGCGATGCGCTGGCCAAGCTGGAAGCCGAGATCGAGGAACGCGAACGCGCCGAGGCCGCGCTGCGCCAGGCGCAGAAGATGGAGGCGGTGGGCCAGTTGACTGGCGGTATTGCCCATGACTTCAACAACATGCTGACCGGCGTGATCGGCGCGCTCGACATCCTCAAGCGGCGGATCGCGGGCGGGCGGCTGGACGATCTCGACCGGTTCATGGATGCCGCCAGCACATCGGCGCAGCGCGCCGCCGGGCTGACCGCGCGGCTGCTGGCCTTTTCGCGCCGCCAGTCGCTCGACAGCAAGCCGACCGACGTCAACGCGCTGGTGCTGTCGCTGGAGGAACTGCTGAAGCGCACGATGAGCGAGCGGATCGCGGTGTCGATCGTCTCGCAGACGGGGCTGCCGGCGGCGATCGTCGACGCCAACCAGCTGGAAAGCGCGATCCTCAACCTTGCGATCAACGCGCGCGATGCGATGCCCGACGGGGGGGCGCTGGCGGTGGAGACCGATGTCGTGATCGTCGACGCGGCCTATTGCGCGACGCGGCCCGGAATCTCGCCCGGCCGCTTCGTGGTGGTGGCTGTTTCGGACAACGGCACCGGCATGGACGCGGCCACGCTGGAAAAGGTGTTCGATCCCTTCTTCACGACCAAGCCGATCGGGCAGGGGACGGGGCTGGGCCTGTCGATGGTCTATGGGTTCGCCAAGCAGTCCAACGGGCAGGTCCGCATCCATTCCGCGCCGGGCGAGGGGACGTCGGTCAAGATATTCCTGCCTGTCGCCGAGGAAGCGGCGGAGACCGGCGAGGCCGGCTCGGTTGCGCTCCATCATGGCGACGGGGAGGCGGTGCTGCTGGTCGAGGACGACGCGTCCGTCCGTCTGCTGGTGCGCGACGTGCTGGAGGAGCTGGGGTATGACGCGATCGAGGTCGCCGAGCCCGAGGCCGCGATCCGGCTGCTGGCCGGGGGGCGGAGCTTCGACCTGATGATCACCGATGTGGGCCTGCCCGGCATGAACGGGCGGCAGCTGGCGGAGATCGCGCGGGAGCATCTGCCGGAGCTGCCGGTGCTGTTCGTCACGGGCTATGCCGAAAACGCGGTCAACCGGTCGGGCTTCCTGGGCGAAAACATGCAGATGATCACCAAGCCATTCCAGATCGACGTGCTTTCGGCCAAGATCGGCGAGATGCTGAACCGCGCCGACCGAAACGACGATCCGCGATGACCGCCGAGCGGCGCTGCGCCTGGGCGGAGAACGACCCGCTGATGCGGGCGTATCACGACGAGGAATGGGGCGTGCCGCTGCGCGATCCGCGCGCACTGTGGGAAATGCTGATGCTGGAAGGGTTCCAGGCGGGGCTGGCCTGGATCATCATCCTGCGCAAGCGCGAGGCGTTTCGCGCCGCCTTCGCCGGTTTCGATCCGGAGCGCGTGGCGCGATTCGATGCCGGCGACGTCGACCGGCTGATGGGCGACGCGGGCATCGTCCGGGCGCGCGCGAAGATCGAGGCGACGATCGGCGGCGCGCGGATCTACTGCGACATGGCCGCGCGGGGCGAGGACTTCGCCGACTATTGCTGGTCCTTCACCGATGGCCAGCCGATCGGCGGCGACGGCGTGACGCTGCTCGCGTCCTCCCCGCTGTCGGAGCGGATATCGAAGGACATGAAGAAGCGCGGATTCAAGTTCGTGGGGCCGACGATCGTCCATGCCTGGATGCAGGCGGTGGGGATGATCAACGACCATTCGCGCGATTGTTTCCGGCGCGACGCGGTGGCCCGCTGAATTGATTTCGGCGGGCTGAGCCGGCTCGGCAGGCCGATCCGGAAGCGGGGTGGGCCGAAGGTGACCGGCCGGCGCCCGCGCGATATGCATTGCCTCGATCGAGAACGATACGGGGAATGCCGATGTCGAACGAATTTCTGATCAACACCTATGCCGGCCAGTGGCAAGAACATCCCGATGTGGCGACGCTGAACGACGGCAGTTTCGTCGTGGTCTGGGATTCCTATTACTCGGAGGGCGATCAGAGTTTCTATTACATCGCTTCGCAACATTACTCTGCTAGCGGCCAGAAAATCGGAAGCGAGAAGATCGTCGATTCGGACCTGAGCGGTCTTTCGCGCCAGGCGAGCGTCACCGCGCTGACCGACGGCGGTTACGCGGTCGCCTGGGAAACGGTGCAGGGCACGACGATCCTGGGCGAATCCGACGTCTACACCCGCGCCTTCAACGCCAACGGCACCGCGCGCGGCAGCTCGACCATGGTCCACGCGCCCAGCGACAGCGATCAATATGCCGCCAGCGTGACCGCCGCCGCCAACGGCAGCTATTTCGTGACCTTCACCAATTACCGCAGCGGCGACGTCGACATGTTCGACGACATCTTCGGCCAGCGCTTCAACCGGGCGGGCGGGAAGATCGGCGGCAATTTCCAGATCAACCAGTTCACCACCTTCGACCAGCACAACAGCAAGGCGATCACGCTGACCAACGGCAATGTGCTGATGGTGTGGGATTCGGAATATGCCGGCCAGATGAACCCGAGCGGGGTTCGATCGGACGCGGTGCGCGGGCGGATCTACAGCTGGAACGGCGTGGCGCGCAGCAACGAATTCGTGATCGTCGACGACAATGACGGGATGAACGAAGGCATCCAGCTGACCGACCGCGCGATGGACGTGGCCCCGCTGTCGGGCGGCCGCTTCGTCACGACATGGTACGAGACGGTGCTCCACGACGGCGCGGACACGACCTTCGAGATCCGCGGCCAGCTCTACACGGCGGCCGGGCGCAAGACCGGCAACGAGTTCATCGTCTACAGCACGACCGAAGGCGTTCCCGACCATTCCTCGGTCGTGGGGCTGGCCGGCGGCGGCTTCGTCGTCGCCTGGGACGGCTTCGGGCAGGAGACCTATGACTTCGAGGAGGTCTACGCCCGGGTCTATGACGACGGCGGCAGGGCGCTCGGCGCGGGGTTCAAGGTCAACCCGCCTTCAGGCGAGTCGGTGCAGGAGGATCCCGAGGTTGAGGCGCTTTCGGGCGGCGGCTTCATCGTCGTCTATCAGTCCGAGTTCGCCGATGGCGACGACGAGGCGATCGTCGGCCGGATCTACGGCCAGGGCACATACGCGAACGATGTCGACCAGCTTGCCTGGAGCGGCAGCTATCGCGGATTCGAGGGCAACGACACGGTCATCGGCACGACGGGCACCGACCGCATCTTCGGCGACGAGGGGCATGACCGCCTGTCGGGCGGCGACGGCAACGACACGCTGGGCGGTGGCGACGGCAATGACGTGCTGATCGGTGGGGCCGGCAACGACGTGCTGAGCGGCGGGAATGGCCGCGACCAGCTGATCGGCGGGCGCGGGGCCGATACGCTTTCGGGCGGGGCGCTGGCGGACCTGTTCGTCTGGTCATCGGTCACCGATTCGACGCCCGCCTTTTCGGACCTTGTCACGGATTTCCAGTCGGGCAGCGACGTGATCGACCTGTCGCGAATGGACGCCAATTCGGGTGCGGCGGGCAACCAGGCGTTCCGCTTCATCGGTGGTGCCGCCTTCTCCGGCGCGGCGGGCGACCTGCGCTATGCCGGCGGTCAGCTGCAGGGCGACTGGGACGGCGACGGGCTGGCGGAGCTGGTGATCCGCTTTTCGGGTGCGCCGACGCTGGTGGCGGGGGATATTCGGCTGTGAGGACGCATTCCTCACCCCACTAGAGTTTGTCCGGTTTCGCTCGAGGCCCCAGTGCTCCTGCGCAAGCAGGAGCCCAGGGCGGCAAGCGCTGCCCTCATGGCCCTGGGCTCCTGCTTGCGCAGGAGCACGTGATTCCATTTGATCCGGAACGACTCTAGCCGTTCGTGCCGAGCAGGGTTCGAGCCTGTCGAGAACCCGTGTCGAGGCAGCCGTTCCGCTTGGGACCATCCCTCGACACGCCATCTCGGCAAGCTCGATGGCTGCTCGGGACGAACGGTGTGACTGGGGACGACCGTCCGATCAGCGCCAACCCCTACCGTCTCCGCGCCTTCGAGGGGGGCAGGCCGTGTTGCCGGGCGAAGGCGCGGGCGAAATGGGTGGGGCTGGCGAAGCCGCAGGCCATCGCGACCTCGGTGACGGCCAGTTCGGTTTCGCGCAGCAGCGCCATCGCGCGGGTCAGCCGGAGCGTGAGATACTGGCGGCCGGCGCTGGTGCCGAGCCGATCGTGGAACAGCCGTTCGAGCTGGCGACGCGAAAGCGCCAGCGTGTCGGCGATATCCGCCAGCGACAGCGGTTCGGCGAGATTGGCCTCCATCAGCGCTAGCGCGCGCAGCAGCCGGGCGTCCGACACGCCGTAGCGATCGCGCAGGGCCATGCGCTGCGGCCCCGGCCCCTCGCGCGCCTGGGTGCGGATGTGCCATTCGCCGACCAGCGCGGCCAGCCGCTCGCCATGGTCGCGGCGGATCAGCTCGACCGCGAGGTCGAGGCCGGCGGTGCCGCCGGCGCAGGTGATCCGGTTGCCATCGATCACGAACAGTGCCGGTTCCAGCGCGACGCGGGGAAAGGCCTCGATGAAGGCGGGCTGGTGCTCCCAGTGGATCGTGGCGCGGTGCCCGTCGAGCAGGCCGGCGCGGGCGAGGATATAGGGCCCGCCCGAGACGCCCGCGATCCGCGCGCCATGCGCGGCCTGCCGGCGGAGCGCCGCGAACAGCGCATCGTCGCGAAAGGCGGCGGGATTGCCGGCGGCGAAGACGAAGAGGATGTCGCAGAGGCTGTCGGCCAGCCCGGCCTCGTCGAGCAGCGGCGAATCGACGATGACGCGCGCGCCGCTCGACGCCTCGGCGGCGATGCCCCCGCCCGACAGATGGACCCAGCGATAGAGCTCGCGCCCGGAGAGCAGGTTGGCCGCGCGAAACGGCTCGACCATCGCCGCATAGGACAGCATCGCGAAGCCATCGAGCAGGAGGAAGCCGAGCCGGGTCTGGCACCGGGTGGCGGGGATGTCGTGAACGGACAGGTCAGTGTCGCTTTCGGGCATGCGACCTGATAAGGATAAGTCATTCTCCTGCCTAGGACGGATCGACCACCAAGCTCCTCCCCCGCCAGGGGGAGGTGTCATCATCGCGGCAAGCGAGGATGACGGAGGGGGCGGGCGGCGGGGAGCCATCGACAGGCCCCGTTGCCCTCCCCCTCCGTCTCGCTACGCGAGCCACCTCCCCCTGGCGGGGGAGGATGGGATGAGGAGGTCGAACCGCCCGTGTTCAAGCAGATGTCCCGTCGGCAAAGGCAGCGTCGCCCATGGCCTATTCGATCTTCAGCCTCGCGCGGAATGCGCTGTCCGGCCATCGGCGCTGGCGGCCGACCTGGCGCGATGCCGCGCCGCGCGACGCCTATGACGTGGTGATCGTCGGCGGCGGGGGGCATGGTCTCGCCACCGCGCACTATCTGGCGAAGGTGCATGGCATCACCAATGTGGCGGTGCTCGAAAAGGGCTGGATCGGCGGCGGCAATGCCGGGCGCAACACCACGATCATCCGGTCGAACTATCTGCTCGACGGCAACATCCCCTTCTACGAGCTGTCGATGAAGCTGTGGGAAGGGCTGGAGCAGGACGTCAACTACAACGCGATGGTCAGCCAGCGCGGGGTGCTCAACCTCTTCCATTCGGACGGGCAGCGCGACGCCTATGTCCGGCGCGGCAACGCGATGCGGCTCCACGGGGTCGATGCCGAGCTGCTCGATCGCGACGCGGTGCGCGCGATGGCGCCCTTCCTCAACTTCGACCATGGGCGCTTCCCGATCCAGGGCGGGCTGCTGCAGCGGCGCGGGGGCACGGCGCGGCATGACGCGGTGGTGTGGGGATACGCCCATGCCGCGTCCGATCGCGGCGTCGACATCATCCAGAACTGCGAGGTGACGGGTTTCCGCCGCGCCGCCGACGGCCGGGTGATCGCGGTCGAGACCAGCCGGGGCGTCATCGGCTGCGGCAAGGTGGGCGTTTCCGTCGCGGGCAACAGTTCGCGCGTGGCGGCGATGGCGGGGCTGCGCCTGCCGATCGAGAGCCATGTGCTGCAGGCCTTCGTCAGCGAGGGGCTGAAGCCGGTGATCCCCGGCGTGATCACCTTCGGCGCGGGGCATTTCTACATCAGCCAGTCGGACAAGGGCGGGCTCGTCTTCGGCGGCGATATCGACGGGTACAACAGCTACGCCCAGCGCGGCGCGCTGCCGGTGGTGGAGGATGTCTGCGAAGGCGGGATGGCGCTGATGCCGATGATCGGCCGGGTGCGGCTGCTGCGCAGCTGGGGCGGGATCATGGACATGTCGATGGACGGATCGCCGATCATCGACGCATCCCCGGTGCCGGGCCTCTATCTGAACGCGGGCTGGTGCTATGGCGGGTTCAAGGCGACGCCGGCTTCGGGTTGGTGCTTTGCGCATCTGATCGCCACCGGCCAGCCGCATCGCGCCGCCGCCGCCTATCGGCTCGATCGCTTCGCCAGCGGCCGGGTGATCGACGAAAAGGGCCAGGGCGCCCAGCCCAACCTGCACTGACAATCCGAAGGACCGGCCGACATGCGCATCCCATGCCCGTTCTGCGGCGACCGCGACGTCCATGAATTCGTCTATCGCGGCGATGCGGCCCCGCGCCGCCCTGCGCCGGACGCGGGCGAGGCGGCGTTCGCCGACTATGTCTATCTGCGCGACAACCCGGCGGGGCCGATCACGGAGCACTGGTATCACGCGCAAGGGTGCCGCAACTGGCTGGCGGTGAAGCGCGACACGCGCAGCCATGCCATCGACGGCGCGACGCTGGCGCGTGGAGGCGAGGCATGAGCCGGCTGGCGCAGGGCGGCGCGATCGATCGCGCGAAGCCGATCCGCTTCAGCTTCGACGGGCGCGGCTATCAGGGGTTCGAGGGCGATACCTTGGCCTCCGCGCTGGTCGCCAACGATGTCCGGCTGCTGGGACGGTCGTTCAAATACCATCGCCCGCGCGGCCTGCTGACGGCGGGGAGCGAGGAACCCAACGCGCTCGTCACGCTGCGCGGCGGGGCGGCGGCGGAGCCCAATACCCGCGCGACCACGATCCAGCTGTACGACGGGCTGGAGGCGGTGAGCCAGAACCGCTGGCCGAGCCTGGGCTTCGACCTGATGGCGGTGAACGGGCTGTTCTCGCCGCTGTTCGTCGCGGGCTTCTACTACAAGACCTTCATGTGGCCGGCGGCGTTGTGGGAGAAGCTGTACGAGCCGGTGATCCGCCGCGCGGCCGGGCTGGGCGCGATCAGCATGGCACCCGATCCCGACAGCTACGATCGCGCGCACGGCTTCTGCGACCTGCTCGTCGTCGGGGCGGGGCCGGCGGGCCTCGTCGCGGCGCGGGCGGCGGCGGAGGCGGGCGCGCGGGTGATCGTCGCGGAGGAGGACTGGCTGGCGGGCGGCAGGCTCAACGCCGAACGGCACGAGATGGATGGCCGGCCGGGTGGCGAATGGGCGGCCGAGACCTGGGCGGCGCTCGCCAGGATGCCCAACGTGACGCTGCTGCCGCGCACCACGGTGTTCGGCAGCTATGACGACGGCGGCTTCGGCGCGGTCGAGCGGGTGTCGGATCACCTCGCCGCGCCGCTGCCCGGCCAGCCCCGGCAGCGGCTGTGGAAGATCGTCGCGAAGCGCTGCATCCTGGCGGCGGGCGCGATCGAGCGGCCGATCGTGTTCGGCGGCAATGATCGCCCCGGCGTGATGACGGCATCGGCGATCGGCAGCTATGTCCACCGTTTCGCGGCTTCGCCCGGCGAGCGGATCGCGATCTTCACCGCGGGGGACAGCGGCTGGTCGGTCGTCGACGACCTGCGCGCGGCGGGCGTGACCGTCGCGGCGGTGATCGACGCGCGCGCCGATGGCCCGCGCGATGCGGTCGCCCGCGCCAAGGCGTCGGGCAGCGCGGTGCATCTCGGCGCGGTGGTGACCGAAGCGCGCGGCGGCCTGCTCAAGTCGATCGACATCCGCGCCGCCGACGGCCGGACGTCCCGGCTGGCGGTCGATGCGCTGGGCATGGCGGGCGGCTGGAACCCGTCGATGGGGATCGGCTGCAACCGTGGCGCGCGGCCGGTGTGGTCGGAGGCGATCCATGGCTTCGTGCTGGAGACGCCGCCGGC
>Ga0160461_1000477_pt1 | contig 27797 bp, 9 predicted proteins | sample HID1975I_E6MG_FD_108266 | JGI IMG/M metagenome (GOLD analysis project Ga0160461, IMG submission 108266) | Enriched soil microbial communities from UW Madison campus, WI, USA - HID1975I_E6 MG | ecosystem: Environmental > Terrestrial > Soil > Unclassified | place: USA: Madison, Wisconsin...
AGCTGCAGGTACGCGAGCCGGTGGCACCGGAAGGCGAGGTGGAATGCACGTTGGCGCAGATCTGGCAAAGGGTGCTGAACCTGCCGCAGGTAGGCGCCGAGGACAACTTCTTCGAGCTGGGCGGTGACTCCATCGTCTCGGTACAAGTGGTTGCCCGTGCCCGCGAAGCTGGCCTGGCATTCACCCCACGCGATCTCTTCGAGCAACAGACCATTCGCCGCCTGGCCAAGGTGGCCGGGCGGCTGAGCGGCGCTGGCGCCGCGGTGGAGAGCCGCGGCCTGGCGCACCTGAGTGTCGCCGACCGGGCGCGCCTGCCGGTTGCCCTGGAGGCCCTGGAAGACGCCTACCCGCTGTCGCCGATGCAGCAAGGCCTGCTGTTCCACGGCCTGAGTGGTGCCGCCGATGGCGTGTACATCAACCAGCTGGCTTTCGACCTGGACGACCTGGAGCCGCAGCAGTTGCGCGCGGCCTGGCAGCAACTGCTCGAGCGTCACCCGATCCTGCGCAGCAGCTTTGCCTGGGAAGGCCTGCAGCAGCCGCTGCAACTGGTGCACCGCCAGGTGCCCGAGCGTTGGCAGGAGCACGACTGGCGCGGCTGCGATTGCAGCGCCGAGGCGCTGGAAGCCTTTGCCAGCCAGCAGCGGGCACTGCCGTTCGACTTCACCGAGCCGGCCTTGCAACGGGTAGTGTTGTTGCGCCTGGGCAAGGCCCGCTATCGCCTGGTGTGGACCTATCACCACTTGCTGCTGGACGGCTGGAGCAGTGCGCGACTGATCGAAGAATGGCTGGGCCGCTATGTGGGCGAAACTCCGCAGGCCCCGGCCGGCCGCTACGGCGACTACATCGCCTGGTTGCAACAGCAGGATCCGCAGCGCGGCGAAACCTTCTGGAAAGCCCGTACCGCACAGCTCGATGCACCGACCCTGCTGGCCGGGAATACCCCAGTGCCGGCGGGCAATGCCGGGCAGCACACCTTCGAATTGCTGCTCGACGCATCGCGCACCGAGGCCCTGGGCGCCTTCGCCCGCAGCCAGCGGGTCACCCTCAATACCTTGGTGCAGGCAGCCTGGCTGCTGTTACTGCAACGCCACAGCGGCCAGCGCGTGGTGTGCTGCGGTGCCACCCTGTCGGGGCGCCCGGCGGAACTGGCCGGCAGCGGCGACATGCTGGGGCTGTTCATCAACACCCTGCCGCTGATCGCCGAACCCGTGGCGCACCAGCCGCTGGGCGAGTGGCTGCAGGCCTTGCAAGGTGAAACCCTGGCGCTGCAGGAGCTGGCCCATGTGCCGCTGTACGAGGTGCAGCGCTGGGCCGGCAGTGCCGGGCAGTCGCTGTTCGACACCCTGCTGGTGTTCGAGAACTACCCGGTGGATGCGGCCTTGCGCAACCAGGCCATGCAGCGCCTGCGCATCGAAGGGGTGAGCCAGCGCGAGTCCACTCACTACCCGCTTACCCTCACCGTCAACCCGGGCGAGCGGCTGCAACTCGCCCTGGCGGCTCGCGCCGAAGCGTTCAGCCAAGCCGCGCTGGCGCAGCTGGCTGAACACCTGGGCGAGCTTTTGCGCAGCATTCCGGGCGACCCGCAACGCCGCCTGGGCGAGCTGACCATGCTGTCACCGCAGGCTCGTAGCCAAGCCCTGGCACGTAGCGCGCAACCACCGGTATTGGGCGCCGGGCTGAGCCTGCCGGCGCTGTTCGCCGAACAGGTGCGCCGCGGCGGCGCGCGGTGTGCGGTGAGCGACGGAGTGCAGACCCTGGACTACACCGGCCTGGACCAGGCCTCCACGCGCCTGGCCCGGCAGCTGCTGGCCCACGGTGTGGGCACTGACAGCTTGGTAGCGGTGTGCCTGGAACGCGACGCTCAACTGCTCGTGACCCTGCTGGCCGTGCTCAAGGCTGGCGCGGCATACGTGCCGCTGGACCCTGAGTTCCCGGCCCAGCGCCTGCGCCACATGCTCGACGACAGCGGTGCGCAACTGCTGCTGACCCACAGCGCCTTGCTGGCGCAGCTGCCGGAATCAGCAGCCGGCCAGCAGCGCTGGTGCCTCGACCAACTGGCACTGCCCGCCGATGATTCGACGGCGCTGCCGAGCATCGGCCCAGAGCAACTGGCCTACGTCATCTACACCTCCGGCTCTACCGGCCTGCCCAAGGGCGTGGCGGTGCGCCACGGCGCCCTGGCCAATTTCCTGCTGAGCATGGCAGAGGCCCCGGGCCTGGCCAGTGGCGAAAAAATCCTGGCCCTGACCTCGTTGTCGTTCGACATCGCCGCGCTGGAGCTGTACCTGCCGTTGCTGCAAGGCGCCAGCGTGGTCATGGCCGACCGCACCATGGCCCGCGACGCAGGGCGCCTGCTGGACTACATCAGCGCCCAAGGTGTGGGCTGCGTGCAAGCCACACCGTCGACCTGGCGCATGCTCAGCGAGCACCCGCGCTTCGCCAGCCTGCAAGGGTTGCGTGCCCTGTGCGGTGGCGAGGCGCTGGCCGGCGATCTGGCTGCGCGGCTGCAGGGCGTGGTGGGCGAGTTGTGGAACCTCTACGGCCCGACCGAGACCACCATCTGGTCGGCGCGCATGCGCCTGGGCCAGCAGGCCGCCCAGGTGGCACTGGGCGAAGCCATCGCCGGCACCTCGCTGCATGTGCTGGACGATAGCCTGGAACCGGCCGCCGACGGCGTGGCCGGTGAGCTGTACATCGGTGGTGCGGGCCTGGCCCGTGGTTACCACCGCCGTCCGGGCCTGACCGCCGAGCGCTTCGTCGCCGACCCGTTCGGCGCCCCCGGTGAGCGGCTGTACCGCACGGGCGACCTGGTGCGTCGGCATGGCGAGGCGCTGGAGTACATCGGGCGCATCGACCAGCAGGTGAAAATTCGCGGCCACCGCATCGAGCTGGGCGAAATCGAAGCTTGCCTGCGCCGCTGCGGCGGCGTGCGCGAAGCGGCGGTGGTGGCGCGCCCGGGTCCGGCCGGCACCGTGCTGGTGGGCTACGCCGAGGCGGACGAGACGCCGCAATTGGCGGCGCAGCTCAAGCAGGCGCTGCAGGCGGCACTGCCCGATTACATGGTGCCGGCCCAGGTGCTGGTGCTGGCGCGCATGCCGCTGACCCCCAACGGCAAGCTCGACCGCAAGGCCCTGCCGGCGCCCGACTGGCAGGCACGCCAGCAGGTTGAGCCGGCCACGGCCCTGGAGCGCCAGTTGGCAGCGATCTGGTGCGAAGTACTGGGGCTGGAACGGGTGGGCAGCAACGACGATTTCTTCGAGCTGGGCGGCCACTCGTTGCTGCTCACCCGGCTGGTATCGCGGGTGCGCGAGGCGTTGGGAGTGGACCTGGCAATGCACGAATTCTTCGACAACCCCAGCGTCGGCGCCCTTGCCGCACGCCTGGAGAGCGCGCCACCGGCCGCTGACGATTTGCTGGAAGTGGATTTCATGAACGATTTGCTGGAAGAACTGGAGCAGGCTGAATGAGTAGTGTCCTCGACCCCAAGGTAGCGGCGCAGGACCGTGAGTTGCTGGCCATCGGCGCGCGCCTGGCGCAACTGCCGCAGGACAAGCAGCAGCTGTTCCTGGCCAAGCTGGTGGCCGCCGGTGTCAATGTGCGTCGCCTGCCGGTGCCGAGCCTGCCGCGCGACGGCGCCCTGGCGCTGTCGGCGGCGCAGAGCCGGCAATGGTTCATCTGGAAGCTCGACCCACAGGCGCCCACCTACAACCTGCACCGCGCCGTGCAGCTGTGCGGGCCGGTGGACCGCGAGGCAGTGGCCGGCGCGTTGCACGCCATCATTGCCCGCCACGAGAACCTGCGCAGCCGCTTCCTCGAGGTGGAAGGCCAGCCACAGCTGTTGATCGAGCCCGAGGCCGAGCTGGACATGGCCTACGAAGACCTGACTGCGCTGCCGGCTCCCGAGCGCGAGGCCCGTGCCGACGCGTTGGGCATGGCCTGCGCCGTCACCCCCTACGACCTGGCCGCCGGCCCGTTGCTGCGGGTGACCTTGCTGCGCCTTGGGGCCGAGACCTTCCGCCTGCTGCTGGGCGTGCACCATATCGTCGCCGATGGCTGGTCGATGAACCTGCTGGTGGATGAGTTCACCCGTGGCTACAACGCCCATTGCCGTGGCCTGGCCAGCGAGCTGCCAGTGCTGACCGCGCAGTACGCCGACTGCGCCGCCTGGCAGCGCAAGCTGCTGGCCGCCGGGGAGGGCGAGCGCCAGCTGGAATACTGGCTGCAACGCCTGGGCGGCGAGGTGCCGACCCTGGAACTGCCGATGGACCACCCGCGCCCGCCGCGCCCCAGCGGGCAGGGTGCGGTGCTTTGCTTCGACCTCCCCGACGCCCTGGCCAGCGCCCTGCGCAAGGTCGCCCAGGCCCGGGGGGCGACGCTGTTCATGCTGCTGCTGGCGGCGTTCAAGGTGCAGCTGTACCGCTACAGCGGGCAGGCCGACCTGCGCGTCGGCGTACCGGTGGCCGGCCGTGGCAACGGCGAGAGCCAGCGCCTGATCGGTTTCTTCGTCAACACCCTGGTGATGCGCACCGAACTCGATGGCCGCGACAGCTTCGAAAGCGTGCTGGCACGGGTGCGCCAGGGCGCGCTGGCCGACCAGGCCCACCAGGACTTGCCGTTCGAACAGTTGGTCGAAGCCCTGGCGCCGCACCGCAGCCTGAGCCACAACCCGCTGTTTCAGGTGATCTACAACCACCAGTGGCACGACACCGACGCCTTGCAGTCCCTCGACGGCGTGGCCATGGAGTCGCTGGCACCGCTGATGCGCGCGGTGGATTGTGACCTGGCCCTGGACACCGCCGAGGACTCCGCCGGCCGGCTGCGTTGCGAGATCAGCTACGCCACTGACCTGTTCAGCGCTGCCAGCATCGAGCGCTGGCGCCGGCATTTCGAAGCCTTGCTGGCGCAGATCGCCGCGCAACCGCAAGCCCGGGTGTGCGACTTCGAGTTGCACCAACCGGCGGCCTGGGCGCAGTTGCAGGCGTGGAACGCACTGCCCGAAGCCACTCCCCATGAGCCGCTGGTACACGAGCTGATCGCCGCTTGGGCCCAGCGCACACCAGACGCACCGGCGGTGCGTTGTGGCGAACAGGTGCTGAGCTTCGCCGAGCTCGATCGCCGTGCCAACCAGCTGGCCCACCAGCTGTGCGCCCAGGGCGTTGGCCCGGAGCAGCGCGTGGGCGTAGGGCTGCCGCGCTCGCCACAGCTGCTGGTGGCGCTGCTGGCGGTGTTCAAGACCGGCGCAGCCTACGTGCCCCTGGACCTTGACTACCCCCAGGAGCGCCTGGCCTACCAGGTTCGCGACGCAGGCCTGGCCTGGCTGATCAGCGATAGCCGTGATCCGCGTCGGGCAGCGTTGCCCGAGGGCGTACAGCGGCTCGACCTCGACCTGCTCGACCTGGCCGCGCTGCCGGCCGATGCACCGGTGCTGGCGCTGCATCCGGGCAACTTGGCCTATCTGATCTACACCTCGGGCTCCACCGGCCTGCCCAAGGGCGTGGCCGTGGCCCATGGCCCACTGGCCATGCACTGCCGCACCATCGGCGTGCGCTATGAAATGACCCCCGCCGACCGCGAGCTGCACTTCATGTCGTTCGCCTTCGACGGTGCCCATGAGCGCTGGCTGACCGCCCTGACCCATGGCGCCAGCCTGGTGCTGCGGGACGACAGCCTGTGGACCCCGGAGCAGACCTACCAGGCCATGGGCCGCTTTGGCGTGACAGTGGCGGCGTTCCCGCCGGCTTACCTGCAGCAGATCGCCGAGCACGCCGAGGGCCGCGACGACGTACCGGCGGTGCGGGTGTACTGCTTCGGTGGCGATGCGGTGCCCCATGCCAGTTTCGAGCAGGTGCGCCAGGTGCTGCGTCCAGACTGGATCATCAACGGCTATGGCCCCACCGAAACCGTGGTCACGCCGATGATCTGGAAGGCCGGTCCAGCCGACCACTGCCAGGCCGGTTATGCACCGATTGGCGACCGCGTCGGCGCACGCAGCGTGTGGGTGCTGGACGGCGACCTGAACCCGGTGCCCACCGGTGTGTGCGGTGAGCTGTACCTGGGCGGCGAAGGGCTGGCCCGGGGTTACTTCCAGCGCCCTGGCCTGACCGCCGAGCGCTTCGTCGCCGACCCGTTCGGCAACCCGGGCGGGCGTCTGTACCGCACCGGCGACCTGGTGCGCCAGCGTGCCGACGGCATCATCGACTACCTGGGTCGCGCCGACCACCAGATCAAGGTGAGGGGCTTTCGCATCGAGCCGGGCGAAATCGAAGCGCGCCTGCGCGCCGACGCCCGGGTCCGCGAAGCGCTGGTGGTGGCCCGCGAGACCGTGGGCGGCAAGCAACTGGTGGCCTACGTGGCTGCCGATGATCCGCAACTGGGCAGCGAACTGCGCCAGCTGCTGCGCGGGCAACTGCCCGACTACATGGTGCCGGCACGGGTGATGGTGCTGGCCCAGTTGCCACGCAACGCCAACGGCAAGCTGGACCGTAACCAGCTGCCGGAGCCGGCGTGGCAGGGCGACAACGATGTTTACCAGGCCCCTGAAGGCGAGCACGAGCAACGGCTGGCCGAGGTCTGGGCCGAGGTGCTCGGGTTGCAGCAGGTCGGTGCACTGGACCACTTCTTCGAGCTGGGCGGCCATTCGCTGCTGGCGGTACAGGTGGTGGCGCGGTTGAAAAAGCGCCTGGGCATCGAGGTGCCGGTGCGCCAGCTGTTCGACACCCCGCGCCTTTGCGACCTGGCGTTGGCAGTGGCGGTTGCCGGCACCCACGGCGGCGCCCCGGCGATGCAAGCCCTGGTCCATGAAGATGGCGCGCCGCTGTCGTTCAACCAGCAGCGGCTGTGGTTCCTCTGGCAACTGGCCCCGGACAGTGCGGCCTACAACATCAGTGGCGGCCTGCGCCTGCGCGGCCAACTGGCGGTGCCCGCACTGCGTGCGGCGTTCGAGCAGTTACAGGCCCGCCACGCGGCGTTGCGCACGGTGTTCATCGACGACGGCGAGCAGGTGCGCCAGCAGGTGCTCGCCAACCCGGCGCTGGCGCTGCACGAGGTAAGCCTTGAGCAACTGCCGGCAGACGCCCGCGAAGCACGCCTGATGGAGTCTGTCGCCGAGGCGGGCGCCGCGCCCTTCGACCTGGCCCGCGGCCCGCTCATGCGCATCAGCGTGCTGCGCCTGGGCAGTGAAGAGCATGTGCTGGTGCTGACCTTGCACCACATCATCGCCGACGGTGTGTCGGTGAAGCTGCTGCTGGATGAGTTCGCGGCCTGCTACCAGGCCGCCCTGCAAGGCCGTGAAGCAGCGCTGCCGACGTTGGCCGTGCAGTACGCCGACTTTGCCGTGTGGCAGCGCCAGTGGCTGGCCAGCGGCGAGTGCGAGCGCCAGCTGGCCCACTGGCGCGCTCACCTGGGCAGCGAACACCCGCTGCTGGAGCTGCCGCTGGATCACCCGCGCCCGGCGCAACAGAGCCTGCGCGGCGACAGCGTCGACTTTGCCGTGGAACCGGCCTTGGCAAGCCAGCTGCAACAGCTGGCGAAAGCACGCGGCAGTTCGCTGTCGATGCTGCTGCTGGCGGCTTTCGGCACCTTGCTGATGCGCTACAGCGGCCAGCGCGACCTGCGCATCGGCCTGCCTATCGGTGGCCGCCAGCAGCAGGAGACCGAGCACCTGGTGGGCTTCTTCGTCAACACCCAGGTGCTGCGCCTGCAGGTGGACGGCGAGGGCTCGTTCAACCAGTTGCTGGCCCAGGCCCGCGACCATGTGCTCGACGCCCAGGCCAACCAGGACCTGCCGTTCGAGCAACTGGTCGAGGCCCTGCAACCGCAGCGCAGCCTCAGCCACAACCCGCTGTTCCAGGTGCTGTTCAACCATGACCGCGCCACCGGGCTGGACCGCCTGGCACTGCCGGGGCTCAGCGTCGAGCCACTGCCCAGCGCGCGGCGCAGCACCCAGTTCGACCTGGTGCTCGACACCCGCGAGCACGCGGACGGCCAGTTGTCGGGCAGCTTCGGCTATGCCACCGACCTGTTCGAGCACGCCACCATCGAACGCCTGAGCGGGCACTTCCAGCGCCTGCTGACGGCCATTGCCCAGGCCCCGGAGCAGGCCCTGGAGCGCCTGGCACTGCTGGCCGAAGACGAGCGCGAGCAATTGCTGCACGGCTGGAACGCCACCGCCCGCGACTACGCCGACCGGCCGATGCTGCCCGAACTGATCCGCCAGCAGGCCATCCGCACGCCACAGGCCTGCGCCCTGGTGGACGGCGAGCGCCGCTTCACCTACGCCGAGCTGGAAGCCCGCAGCAATCGCCTGGCCCACTGGCTGCGCAGCCAGGGGGTGGGTTGCGATGTGCGGGTCGGGGTGTTCGCCGGGCGTTCGGCGGAGCTGGCCATTGCCCTGCTGGCCATCGTCAAGGCCGGCGGTGCCTACCTGCCACTGGACCCGGACTACCCAGCCGAGCGCCTGGCTTTCATGCTCGAAGACAGCCAGGTGCCGTTGCTGCTGACCCAGCAGGCCCTGCTTCCTCGCCTACCCGCCAGTGACGCGGCGGTGTGGTGCCTGGACCGCGACTGGGCGCAGACCGACGCCCAGCCGGAACACGCGCCGGCCATCGACTACCCGGCGCAGAGCCTGGCCTACTGCATCTACACCTCCGGCTCCACCGGCCGGCCCAAGGGTGTGGGCAACCACCACGCCGGGCTGCTCAACCGCCTGCAATGGATGCAGGACGCGTATCAGTTGGACGGCCACGACCGCGTGCTGCAGAAGACCCCGTTCAGTTTCGATGTGTCGGTGTGGGAGTTCTTCTGGCCCTGGTTCACCGGCGCCACCCTGGTGATGGCGGCCCCGGGCGCTCACCGCGACCCGGCGCGCCTGCGTCAGGTGATCGTCGAGCAGGGCATCACCACGCTGCACTTCGTGCCGTCGATGCTGCAGGCGTTCATCGCCGCCGGCGAGCTGGCAGCGTGCACCAGCCTGCGCCAGGTGATGTGCAGCGGTGAAGCCTTGCCCCATGAACTGCAGCAGCAGTTCCAGCAGCACCACGGCGGTGCGCTGCACAACCTGTACGGGCCGACCGAGGCGGCCATCGATGTCAGCTACTGGCAGTGCCTGGACGAGCCGGGCCGGCACAGCGTGCCGATCGGTCGGCCGATAGCCAACACCCAGTTGATGATTCTCGACACCCAGTTGCAGCCGGTGCCGGTAGGGGTGGCGGGCGAGCTGTACATCGCCGGCGACAACCTCGCCCGCGGCTACCTGGGGCGTGCCGGGCTGACGGCCGAGCGCTTCGTCGCCAACCCGTTCGGCGCAGCCGGTGAGCGCATGTACCGCACCGGTGACCTGGCGCGCTGGCGCCCGGATGGGGTGATCGACTACGTCGGGCGCATCGACCACCAGGTCAAGCTGCGCGGTCTGCGCATCGAGCTGGGCGAGATCGAGGCGCGCCTGTTGGAGCAGCCCGGCGTGCGTGAAGCCGTCGTGGTGGCCTGGCAGCAGGCCGGCGGCGCGCAACTGGTGGGCTACCTCACCGGCGATGTCCCGCCGGCCGAGCCGCAGGCGTTGCTGGACGCCGTGCGCGAAGGCGTGCGCGAGCACTTGCCGGACTACATGGTGCCGGCGCTGCTGGTGTACCTGGAGGCGATGCCGCTGAGCCCCAACGGCAAGCTGGACCGCAAGGCGTTGCCGGCGCCGCAATGGCAGGCGCGCCAATACAGCGCCCCGCAGGGCGAGCGGGAAACCGCCCTGGCGGGCATCTGGCAGGCGCTGCTGGGCGTGGAGCGGGTCGGCCGCGACGACGATTTCTTCGAGATCGGCGGGCACTCGCTGCTGGCGGTGCGCGTGGTGTCCAAGGTCCGCGAGGTGTTCGGGGTGGAACTGGCCCTGCGTGCGGTGTTCGATTCCCCCACGGTGGCCGGCCTGGCCCAGGCCCTGGCGCGCAGTCGCGGCCAGCTGGCCGACGGCCCGCAACGCCGTGAGCGCCCGGCGCGGCCGGCGCTGTCGTTCGCCCAGCAGCGCATGTGGTTCCTCTGGCAGTTGGACCGCGACAGCGATGCCTACAACATGCCAGTGGCCCTGGAGCTGGACGGCGAACTGGACCGCACGGCCCTGGAGCGCGCCTTCAGCGGCTTGCTGGCGCGCCATGAAGCCTTGCGTACCTGCTTCCCCAGCGAGGGCGGCGAGGTGTATCAGCAGGTACTGCCGGCAGGCGATTTCGTCTTGCCGTACAGTGACCTGCGCGGCGCCGCCGACCCGGTCGGCCAGGCCCAGGCGTTGCGCGCAGCCCAGGCCCATGCGCCGTTCGACCTGGTGCAGGGGCCGGTACTGCGTGGCCAGCTGCTGCGCCTGGAACGCCAGCGCCACCACCTGCTGTTGACCCTGCACCACATGGTCGGCGATGGCTGGTCGATGGACATTCTGGTACGCGAACTGGGCCAGTTGTACGCAGCCCAATGCAGTGGCCAGCCGGGCAACCTGGCTGCGCTGCCGATCCAGTACCTCGACTATGCCCTGTGGCAGCGCGACTGGCTGGCCGCTGGCGAAGGCGAGCGCCAGCTGGACTACTGGCAGGCGCAGTTGGGTGATGCCCCGCGTATCCTCGAACTGCCTGCCGACCACCCGCGCCCTGCACAGCAGAGCTACCGCGGCGCCAGCGTCAGCCTGGCCCTGCCGGCGGACCTCGGCGCCCGCGTGCTGCGCCAGGCACAGGCGCACCAGGTGACGCCGTTCATGCTGCTGCTGGCAGCCTTCAACGTGCTGCTGCAGCGCTACGCCCGCCAGGACGACCTGTGCGTCGGTGTACCGGTGGCCAACCGTCTGCGTGCCGAGTGCGAAGGGCTGATCGGCCTGTTCGTCAACACCCAGGTGCTGCGCACCCGCATCGACACGGCGCAGGCATTCGGCGCGCTGTTGCAGCAGGTGCGCGATACCGTGCTGGCGGCCCAGGCCCATCAGGACCTGCCGTTCGAGCAACTGGTCGAAGCCCTGCAGCCGGAGCGCAGCCTCAGCCACAACCCGCTGTTCCAGGTGCTGTTCAGCCTGCAACGGCATGACGTGGCCTTGCGCGACCAGCTGGCCGGCCTGCGCATGAGCAGCCTGGAGCAGGAGCGCCGCACCGCCCAGGTGGATCTTGGACTGTTCGTCGACCAACAGGGCGAGGGGGCGTTCACCTTCACCTTCAACTATGCGAGCGACCTGTTCGAGCGGGCGAGCGTCGAGCGCCTGGCCGGGCACTTCCTGCACCTGCTGGGCGCCTTGCTGGAGCAGCCTGAGCTGCCGCTCGTGCAAGTGTCCTCGCTGACCGGCGCTGAGCGCCAGGCGCTGTTGGCGGCGGGCGTTGCCTGTAGCCATGGCATTGGCGCCTTCGACCTGGTCGAGCAGTTCGAGCAACAGGTGGCCCGTGTGCCGGAAGCCATCGCCGTGCGTCAGGACGACCTGGCGTTGAGTTACGCCGAGCTGAACCGCCGCGCCAACCAGCTGGCCCACCGTCTGCAAGCGGCCGGTGTGGGTCCGGACGTTCGCGTGGGGGTTTGCCTCGAGCGCACGCCGCAACTGCTGGTAGCGCTGCTGGCGGTGCTCAAGGCCGGCGGCGCCTATGTGCCGCTGGACCCCGAGTTCCCGGCCGAGCGCCTGCGCCACATGCTCGACGACAGCCATGCGCCGTTGCTGCTCAGCCAGCGCTCGCTGCAACCGGCACTGCAGGCGCTGGGCGCCGAGGCCGAGTGCTGGTGGCTGGACCAGCTGGCCGAGGAGGGCAGTGAAGCCAATCCGTCGAGGCAGGCCCAGGGCGATCACCTGGCCTACGTGATCTACACCTCCGGCTCCACCGGCAAGCCCAAGGGCGTGGCCGTGCGCCGTGCGGGCGTGGGCAACTTCCTGGCCAGCATGGCCCAGGCCCCGGGCCTGGCGGCTGATGGGCGGATGCTGGCGCTGACCTCGCTGTCGTTCGACATCGCCGTGCTGGAGCTGTACCTGCCACTGGTCAGCGGCGCCAGCGTGGTGCTGGTGGACCGCGACACCGCGCGCGACCCGGAGCGCCTGTGGGCGCAGATCGAGCAGCAGCAGGTCACGGCGATCCAGGCGACGCCGTCGACCTGGCGCATGCTGGCCGACCACCCCCGCTTGCCGGCCCTGGCGGGTCGTCAGGTGCTGTGCGGCGGTGAAGCCCTGCCGGCTGACCTGGCCGAGCGCCTGATCGCCGTGGCCGGTGGCCTGTGGAACCTCTATGGCCCGACCGAAACCTCGGTGTGGTCGGCCCGCTGCCACCTCGAAGGCCAGCAACAGGTCATGCTCGGTGAGGCCTTGGCCCATACCGCGCTGCATGTGCTGGATGACGACCTCGAACCGCTGCCCCTGGGCGTGGCCGGCGAGCTGTACATCGGCGGCGAAGGCCTGGCCCGTGGTTACCACGAGCGCCCGGGCCTGACCGCCGAGCGCTTCGTCGCCGACCCGTTCGGCAGCGGCGGTCGCCTGTACCGCACCGGTGACCTGGTCCGCCGCCGCGCCGATGGTGCGCTGGAGTACCTGGGCCGGATCGACCAGCAGGTGAAGATCCGTGGTTTCCGTATCGAGCTGGGCGAAATCGAAGCGTGCCTGCTGGCCGAGACGGGTGTTCGCGAAGCCGCCGTGGTGGCGCGCCAGGGGCAACTGGTGGGTTACGTGGTGAGCGACGCTGAGGTGCTGCTGACGCAACTGCGCGAGCGCCTGCAGGCACAGCTGCCAGACTACATGGTGCCGGCGCGGCTGATGCGCCTGGCGTGCATGCCGCTGACGCCGAACCGCAAGCTCGACCGCAAGGCCCTGCCGGAACCGGAGCTGCAGGTACGCGAGCCGGTGGCACCGGAAGGCGAGGTGGAATGCACGTTGGCGCAGATCTGGCAAAGGGTGCTGAACCTGCCGCAGGTAGGCGCCGAGGACAACTTCTTCGAACTGGGCGGTGACTCCATCGTCTCGGTACAAGTGGTTGCCCGTGCCCGCGAAGCGGGCCTGGCACTGACCCCGCGTGACCTGTTCATGTACCAGAGCGTGCGTGCCCTGGCCGCCCAGGTGCAGCCGCTGGAGCAAGACACCGGGCCGTCCGTGACACGCCTGGACCTCACCACCCTGAGCGAAACCGAACGCGCTGCACTGCCGGTCGCGCTGGACACCGTCGAAGACATCGTGCCCTTGTCGCCGATGCAACAAGGCATGCTGTTCCACGCACTGGACAGTGGCACCGACCTGTATGTCAACCAGTTGGACGTGGTGATCGACGGCCTGGACGCGCCGCGCTTCATCGCGGCCTGGAGCGAGGTCAGCGCATGTCACGACAGCCTGCGCGCCAGCTTCGTCTGGCAAGGCTTTGCCGATGCCATGCAGGTGATCCAGCGCAGCGTCAGCCTGCCGGTGGAACAGCTTGACTGGCAAGGCCGCACGCCCACCGTCGAGCAGGCCGAGGCGGTCGCGCGCGAGCAGCGCGAGCGTGGCTTCGACCTGGCCCAGGCGCCGTTGCAGCGGTTGCTGTTCGTGCAACTGGGCCCACGGCGCTACCGGCTGGTGTGGACCTACCACCACTTGCTGTTGGACGGCTGGAGCTTGTCGCTGCTGATCGGCCAAGTGCTGCGCCGCTACCTGGGCCAGCCACTGCCCACCCCAGGTCGCTACCGCGACTATCTCGACTGGCTGCAGACCCGAGACCCGCTGGTCAGCGAGCGATTCTGGCGTGAACGCCTGCAAGCGCTGGAAGAGCCCACTTTCCTCGCCCAGGCACTGGCCGGTGAGCGCGGTGAGCCAGGCCACCAGGCGATCTATAGTCGCCTGGACCAGGTGCGCAGCGAGCGCCTGAAACAGTTCGCCCGCAGCCAGCGGGTCACCCTCAATACTTTGGTGCAGGCGGCCTGGCTGCTGTTGCTGCAACGCTACACCGGCCAGCGCTGTGTGGCCTTCGGCGCCACCGTGTCGGGCCGCCCGGCGGCGCTGCCGGGGGCCCAGGACACCCTGGGGCTGTTCATCAATACCTTGCCGATCGTCCAGGCACCACGCCCCGAGCAGCACCTGGGCGACTGGCTGCAGGAACTGCAGGCCTACAACCTGACTGCCCGTGAGCACGAGCACACACCGCTCAGCCAAGTGCAGCGCTGGGCCGGCCGTGGCGGGCAGGCGCTGTTCGACAGCATCGTGGTGTTCGAGAACCAGCCGGTGGACAGCCTGCTCAGTGAGTGGGACGACGGTGAGTTGCAGTTCGAAACCGTGCGCGGCCATGGCGTGACCAACTACGCCATGGACCTGATGGTCACCCTCGGTGACACCCTGGAAATCGAATACATGTTCCTGCGCCAGCACTTCAACCTGGGCGAGGTAGAGGGCATACGCCGTCATCTCGAACAGTTGCTGGAAGGCTTCTGCGAAGGCGCCGACCGCCCGCTGGGCGCGTTGGCGATGCTCGGCCAGGACGAATTGCAGGTGCGTGCCGAGGCCAATCGCCTGCCGGCCCCAGGCCATCTGCCGACGGTCACCCAGGGCATCGCCGAATGGGCACGCCGCAGCCCTGACTGGGATGCTGTGCTGTGTGGCGAGCAGCGCCTGAGTTTCGCCGCGCTGGAGGCCAGGTCCAACCGCCTGGCGCACTGGTTGCGCTCGCAAGGGGCGGGGCCGGAAACGGTGGTGGGCGTGGCCCTGCCTCGCTCCACCGACTGGCCGGTTGCGCTGCTGGCGGTGCTCAAGTGTGGCGCCGCCTACCTGCCGCTGGACACCCGCCACCCGGCGGAGCGCCTTGCCTTCATCATGCGCGATTCGGGCATGCACCTGCTGCTGGCCCATTCCAGCCTGGAGGCGCAGTTGCCGGCACTGGCCGACGTGCCCCGCGCCGACCTCGACTGCCTGATGCTGGATGACCTGCCGTCTACGGCACCTGCGGTCACCCTGCATGCCGACAGCCTGGCCTACCTGATCTATACCTCCGGCTCCACCGGCCAGCCCAAAGCCGTGGCCGTGGCCCACGGCCCGCTGGCCATGCACTGCGAGGCGATCGGCGAGCGCTACGGCATGGGCCCGTCGGACCGCGAGCTGCACTTCATGTCGTTTGCCTTCGACGGCGCCCACGAGCGCTGGCTGGTGCCCCTGCTGTTCGGCGGCAGCGTGCTGGTGCGCGACGACGAACTGTGGACCCCCGAACAGACCCTGGCCGCCATGACCCGACACGGCGTTACCGTGGCGGCGTTCCCGCCGGCCTATCTGCAGGCCCTGGCCAGCCAGGCCGAGGCCGACGGCAAGGCGCCACCGGTACGGGTGTACTGCTTCGGTGGCGACGCGGTGCCGGATGCAGCCTTCCAGCGTGCCCGCGCAGCCTTGCGCCCGCGGACCATCATCAATGGCTACGGCCCGACCGAAACGGTGATCACGCCGCTGCTGTGGAAGGCCGAGGGCGATACCACCTGCGGCGCGGCCTACGCCCCCATCGGCGAGCGAGTCGGCGCGCGCACCCTGCATGTGCTGGATGTCGAGCTCAACCCGGTGCCCGAAGGGATAGCGGGCGAGTTGTACATCGGCGGTCATGGCCTGGCCCGCGGTTACCATGGCCGTCCAGGGCTGACTGCCGAGCGCTTCGTCGCCGACCCGTTCAGCCCGGGCGGGCGGTTGTATCGCACCGGCGACCTGGTACGCCGTCGCGCCGATGGCACGTTCGACTACCTCGGTCGTCTCGACCATCAGGTGAAGGTGCGCGGCTTCCGGATCGAACTGGGTGAGATCGAAGCACGCCTGCGCGAGCAACCGGACGTGCACAGCGCGGTGGTGGTGGCCCGCGACGGGCAGGGCGGCAAGCAACTGGTGGCCTATGTGGCTGCCGCAGCAAGCGAAACGCTGGGCGAATCACTGCGCCAGCGCCTGCGCGGGTGCCTGCCCGACTACATGGTGCCGGCCCACGTGGTGGTGCTGGAGACACTGCCGCTGAACGCCAACGGCAAGGTCGACCGGCTGGCCCTGCCGGCACCGGTGATCGGCCAGGCCGGCGCCTTCGTCGCCCCGCGTACCGAAGAGGAGCACGTGCTGGCCGGTATCTGGCAAGCGGTGCTGGGTGTCGAGCGGGTCGGGGTCGAGGATAACTTCTTCGAGCTGGGCGGCGATTCGATTCTGAGCCTGCAGGTGGTGTCGAGGGTGCGCAACCATCCAGGCTTGCAGCGGGAGATCCGCTTGCGCGACCTGATGCGCCGGCCGACCATCGCCCAGTTGCTGGCGGCCGGGCAAGACACAGCCGCGCCAGTGGCCGAAGTGGCACTGCCCGAGGGTGAGCTGTTCAACCTGCTGCCGATCCAGCAATGGCTGTTCGAGTTGCCGATGCCGGAACGCGGACACTTCAACCAGGCGCTGTTGCTGGATGTGCTGCAACCGCTGAACAGCGCCGCACTGCAACAGGCTGTGCAGCAACTGCTGGTGCGCCACGAGGCGCTGCGCCTGCGCTTCGTCGAAGGCGTGAACGGCTGGTCGCAGCGCTACGCCAGCCTCGATGAAGCCGCCCAGGTGCCGGTGTTGTGGCAGGAGCAATTGGCCGACAGCGCTGCGATGGAGGCTGCGATCCAGCGCGCCCAGCGCAGCCTCGACCTGACCCAGGGGCCGCTGTTGCGGGTGTTGCATGCACGCCTGGCCGAGGGTGGCGAGCGGCTGGTGCTGGTGGTGCACCACCTTGCAGTGGACGGGGTGTCGTGGCAGGTCCTGCTCGAAGACCTGCTGGCGGCCTACCAGGCCGCCAGTACCGGCCAGGCGGCCCAACTGCCGACGCCAAGCAGCCGTTACCGAGATTGGGCCCAACGCCTGCAACAGCTGGCGCGCAGCCCCGAGGGCGAAGCCGAGCTGGGCTATTGGCAGCAGCAACTGGGCGGCGCTGTGCCGGCCGAGCTGCCCGTGGACAACCCACGCGGGCGCAACCTGGTGGGCGCCCAGTCCGAGGCGCACATGAGCCTGGACGCCGAGGCCACCCAGCGCTTGCTCAAGTCCGCGCCAGCGGCCCTGCAGGTGCAGATCAACGACTTGCTGCTGACGGCGCTGTCGCGGGCAGTGTGCCGCTGGAGCCAGGCGGGTTCCATGCTGGTGCAGCTTGAAGGTCACGGCCGCGAAGACCTGTACGACGAACTGGACTTGAGTCGTACCGTGGGCTGGTTCACCAGTCTGTTCCCGTTGCACCTGCAGCCGGGCAGCGGCACGCCGGGCGAGTCGTTGCGGGCCGTGCGCGAGCAACTGCAAAGAGTGCCAGGGCGCGGCTTGGGCTATGGCGTGCTGCGCTACCTGGGCCGGGCCGAGGTGCGCGCAGCCCTGGCGGGTCTTGCGCAGCCGCGCATTACCTTCAACTACCTGGGACAACTGGACCAGAAGGCCGACGGGCAGGTGTTGTTCGGTGCGGCCCAGGAAAGCCTGGGCGACTTCCGCAACCCGATGGCACCGCTGGCCAACTGGCTGGAAATCATCGGCCAGGTCCAGGACGGCCAGTTGAGCATGCGCTGTCTCTACAGCCGCAAGCGCTACCGCCCAGAAACCGTGCAAGGCCTGATGGATGCCTTCCAGGCCGAGTTGCACGAACTGATCAACCTGTGCGAGCGGCCGGCATGAGCCGCTCGCTTGCCCTACAAGGATCTACAAGCATGTCACTGCACCCTGAGTTGAGCGCGTTCCTGGACCTGGTGGAGGAGGGTCGGCTCGCCGGCCGCCCGCCGCTGCATGCGCTGACGCCCGAGGCGGCCCGCGCGCAATTCGAGCAAGCCTCGAGTGGCCTGGTGTGGGCCTGGCCGCAGCAGGTGGAGCGCCGCGCACTGAGCGCCCGCAGCCGCGACGGCGCAGCGCTGGGCTTGCGCCTGTACCTGCCGCAACAGGTCAATGATCGGCCGTGGCCGGTGCTGCTGTACTTCCACGGTGGTGGCTACGTGGTCGGGAGCCTGGATTCCCACGACGGCATCTGCGCCGAGCTTGCCTGGCGCACGCCCTGTGCGGTGTTGGCGGTGGATTACCGGCGGGCGCCGGAGCAACGCTTCCCGACCGCCGTGCATGATGCCGAGGATGCGCTGGCCTGGCTGCTGGCCGAGGGCCCGGCCCAGGGGCTGGATGTGGGGCGACTGGCGGTGGGCGGCGACAGTGCCGGTGCCACCTTGGCCACGGTGCTGGCGATCCAGGCGGCGAGGGCAGGCGCGCCGCAGATACGCCTGCAGCTGTTGTGCTATCCCAGCACCGATGCTTCGCGCACCACGGTGTCCAACGAACTGTTTGACGAGGGCTACCTGCTGGAGAGTGCGACGCTGGAGTGGTTCTACAGCCAATACCAGCGCACCCCGGATGACCGCCTGGACTGGCGTTTCTCACCGTTGTTGTGCGATGACCTGCAAGGCGTGGCGCCGGCGTTCGTGGCGTTGGCCCAGTACGACCCATTGCTGGACGAGGGCCTGGCCTATGCCGAGCGCCTGGAACAGGCGGGGGGAGCGGTGACCTGCCGGCGTTATGCAGCGACCCACGACCTGTTGCGCATGGGTGCAGTGATGCCGGGGATCGACCAGGTGTATGAGCAGTTGGCGCAGAGCCTGGGAGAGGCTTTGCGGGATTGAGTCTGGGCGGGTAATGACGGATCGGTTCGCGACACGGGAGGCAGGAGGGTCCCGGTGTCGCGATGGGCTGCAGTGCAGCCCTCGCTTCGTTGCGTCAGCCCACCAGCACCGGCCCGAAATCGCTGCGATCGAGCAGCATCAGCGCGGCGCGCTTGTGGGGGAAGTCGAACTCCTTGTTCTTGGAAAAGCCGATCGACTCCATGTAGCTGATCATCTTCGCGTTGTCTGCCCGGGGTTCGGCCACCACCTGGGTGGTGCGAGGCTCGTCCACCAGCAGCCAGCTGACCAGCGAGCGCAGCCAGCAATCGACCTTGGCAGGCCCGCGATGATGCTCCTCGCCCACCAGCATGTGGATGCCGCGGTCGAACTCGCCTGCCGGGTAGAACGGCGCGATGCGGTCGTCCTGGGCCCAGTACACCTCGAAGTAGGCGAACGGCTCGTCGTCGAAGCAGCCGATCACACTGAAGATGTGCGCCGTGTCAGCGACTTTCTGCAGATACTCCCGGTGCTCCTCGAGGCTGCCTTCTTCTTGCCAGAAGTGCGCCACCCGGGGGCTGTTCTGCCAGCGGTTGAAGCGTTGCAGATCTTCCTCGATGTCCAGGGTGCGCAGCGAGAACCACGCGCCCACCTGCTCGTCGAAACGCCGGTACAGCTCGCCTTCTGGCTTGCTGCGGGGTTGGACGGGGCGATGCTGGCTGGTGCTCATGTTCATGCCGCCGACTCCTTCAGGCCTTGACGCTCGGCGCGTTGTTCGGCGGCTTCGGCGTGCGTCAGCAGGGCTTCGGAGATTTCCCAGGCACGTGCCGGCAACACCGACAGCAGGGTGTCGCTCAAGCCGTGGTTGGCCTCCGAGAAGCCTTGCACGAACACGCCGGCCTTGAGTGCCGGGGTGGCGCGTACGCGATAACTGCGCTCGACATCGAAGTCGCCCAGGTAGTCGGCCAGGGGCGCCAGCAGTGCTTTGTGCGACTTGCGCTCGTAGCCGGTGGCGAGGATCACTGCATCGTAGTGGTGCGCCTCTTCCTGGCCGGTGGCGATGTCGCGCAGGTGCAGGCGCACACCGTTTTCCTGGCTGCTGGCACTGAGCACCTGGGTGCGACAACGGAAGGCGTGGCGCTGTTTGCCCGAGACTTTCTGGCGGTAGAAGATGCCGTAGATCTGCTCGATGAGGTTGAGGTCCACCACCGAGTAGTTGGTGTTGTGGAACTCGTTGATCAGCCGTTCGCGCTCAGTGTCGGGCTGGTCGAAGAACAAGTGGGTGTTTTCCGGGGCGAAGATCTGGTTGACGAACGGGCTGTCGTCCGCAGGCTTGAGTACCTCGCTGCGCAGTACCAGGTCGACGCGCACGTTCGGGAAGCTGTCGTTGAGGTCGATGAAGGCCTCGGCGGCACTTTGCCCCCCTCCGACCACGGCGATGCGCATCGGCTCGCCACGTGCGCAGCGCTGCTGGTTGATGCGGCTCAGGTACTGGGAGTGGTGGAACACGCGGGTATCGTCGCGCAGGCTCTGGAACACCGACGGGATGCGCGGCGTGCCCCCGGTGCCGACCACCACCGAGCGCGTGCGCCGGCGATGCTCGCGACCGTGCCTGTCGACCGATATCACGTCCAGCAGTTCGATGTCGCCACCTCCGGCGCTCACCGGCTCGATACGCTCGACGCGTTCGCCATACTGGCACTGGTCGCTGAAGTGAGTGGCTACCCAGCGCAGGTAGTCGCTGTATTCCATGCGGCAGGGGTAGAAGGTGCCGAGGTTGATGAAGTCGATCAGGCGACCATGCTGCTGCAGGTAGTTGACGAAGCTGTAGCGGCTGGTGGCGTTGCGCAGGGTCACCAGATCCTTGAGGAAGGAGATCTGCAGTTCGCTCTGGCTGACCAGGGTGTCGCCGTGCCAGTGGTAGTCGGTCTGACGGTCGAGGAACAGGCTGTGGGCCCGGCGTGCGCCGTTCTCGGCCTGCTCCTCGAGGGCGATGGCCAGGGCCAGGTTGGATGGGCCGAAGCCGACGCCGATGACGTCGAAGGGCTTGGTGCTGGGCATGCGCGAATCCTCCTTTGCTGGGGTGTCCTGGTCCGCCGTCGGAGGCGGTGCAGGAGCGTTCATCTGCGTTGACGAATGAGCGGGCGGGTTGTTCAGCAATGGATCGGATAATGGAGGGCAGCGCCAGGCACGAGGGACGGCTGCGCGGTTGCTGTTGGTCGCCTGCAAGGGCTGGCGCAGCAGTGAGCAGGGCTGATTCTCAAAAATGCGAAATTGGGGCATCAGGCCACCACTGGACCTTGACATGGAGTAAGCTAAGGCAAATTTCTTCACCGCCAACCGCACATGCCAACCCCTCCCCAAGCCCCGAAGACACCCTGCGAAATGGCCGCCGACTGGTGTGTGCGTCTGCATTTCGATGAGTGCACCGATGCCGACCGCAGCGAGTTCCTGCGCTGGTACGACGCCGATCCGCTGCACGCCGAGGAATACTTGAAGATGTGCCGCGTGTGGCAGGTCAGCGAACAGTTGCCAGCGCGTCCCGCCACGCGGGTGGCATTGCCTGCACGGCAACGTCGGGCGACTGTCTGGCTGGCACGGGCTGCGGTGTTGATGCTGGCCGTGGGGGCTACCTGGACCGCAGGCTGGTCGCTGGGCCTGTTGCCGGGCAGCGTGCGTTACTACATGGCCGGGCAGAACGCCCGCCAGGTCCAGTTGCCGGACCGCAGCGAGGTGGAGCTGAACCGTCGCACCGACCTGCTGTACCTGGGTTACCGCGACCAGCGTCAGGTGCTGCTGCATGATGGCGAGGCCTACTTTGCCGTGCACCGCGACCTCGACAAGCCCTTCGTGATCAGCACCGACAATGCCCGCGTGCGGGTCACGGGTACGCATTTCAACGTGTGGACCGGCGAGACGCAGACGACCGTGACCGTCTCCGAAGGCACTGTGCTGGTGACCCGCAACGAAGGCGGCGAGGGGCGTAATCAAGGGGCGGAGCTGACCGCCGGCATGCAGGCAGTGGTGCGCCAGGGCCGCATGCTGCAATTGGGCAGAACCGACCCCGCCTGGGCCCTGGCCTGGCGCGACGGCAAGCTGATGCTCAATGACATCAACTTGCGCGACGCCCTGGTGCAGATCAACCGCTACCTCGACGTGCCACTGCAACTGGACGCCGGCAGCGAGGTCGGCGAGCTGCGGTTTGGCGGTATCTACGACACCCGTGACCTGAACCAGCTGGTCAATGCCCTGCCACGGGTGCTGCCGGTCAAGCTGCACCGCGGGGATGGCGTGATCTTGATTTCGTCGCGCTGACAGCAATCTTCGACTATTTGCTGAACAAAAACTAACTTCATTCGTCATTCAGGCACGACCCGCCTGGAACCCGCGACGATGAGCACTCCCCGAAAATCCGATCTGCATGAACTGACCCAGGTGCTGCGCCCGTTCTGGCCGCTGCTGCTGGTCTCCACCGTGCTGGGCATCCTCGGCGGCCTGAGCATCACTGGGCTGCTGGCCACCATCAACCACGCCCTGCACGCCGAGGGCGGCGCCAGCCGTGGCGTACTGCTGGGCTTTGCCGGGTTGTGCCTGCTGGCGCTGCTGGGGTCGGTAATTTCGGACATCGGTACCAACTACGTCGGCCAGCATGTGATCGCGCGGCTGCGCAAGTCCCTGGGCCTGAAGATTCTCAGTGCACCGATCGACCAGCTGGAGCGCTACCGCAGCCACCGGCTGATTCCGGTGCTGACCCACGACGTCGACACCATCAGCGATTTCGCCTTCGCCTTCGCACCGCTGGCGGTGTCGGCCAGCGTGACCCTCGGCTGCCTGGTGTACCTGGTGCAACTGTCTCCGGCGATGTTCCTGACCACCACCCTGGCCATCCTGCTGGGCTCGGTGGCGCAGTACTATGCCCGTTCCCGCGGTATCAAGGGTTTCTTCGAAGCCCGCGACCTTGAAGACGACTTGCAGAAGCACTACCGCTCCATCGCAGAAGGCGCCAAGGAGCTGCGCATCAACCGCCCGCGCCGTCTGCGCCTGCTCGGCGAGAGCATCGAGGGCACGGCGGATGCCATCTGCAAGAAGCAGGTCAACTCGATCAACCAGTTCGTCGTGGCCAAGGGGGTCGGCTCGACCCTGTTCTTCATCGTCATTGGCGTGGCCCTGGCCTTCCAGGCTTTCTGGCCAAGCACCAGCACCGCCACGCTCAGTGGTTTCATCCTGGTGCTCCTGTACATGAAAGGCCCGTTGGAGCATCTGCTGGGCACGCTGCCGAACATCGGTCGGGCACAAGTGGCGTTTCGCCGGGTGGCCGAGCTTTCGGAACAGTTCACTTCGCCCGAACCCTGCCTGCGCGAGGCCAAGGACACCCCTGCACGGACCGCCATCGACAGCATTGAACTGCGCGACGTGCACTACCAGTACGCCACCGACGACGGTACCCAGGGTTTTGCCATCGGCCCTGTGAACCTGTCGCTGCGCAAGGGCGAGATCGTGTTCATTGTCGGCGAGAACGGCGGCGGCAAGACCACCCTGATCAAGCTGCTATTGGGCCTGTACGTGCCACAGGGCGGCAGTGTGCTGCTGGACGGCGCGCCGGTCGGCGAGCAGCAACGTGACGATTACCGCCAGCTGTTCACTACCGTGCTATCGGACTTTTTCCTGTTCGAAGACCTTGTGCAGGCTGGCAGCGAGGTACCGGCCGATGCCCTGGCCTACCTGGAACGCCTGGAGATTGCTCACAAGGTGAGCATCGACGATGGTCGTTTCTCCACACTCGACCTGTCGACCGGCCAGCGCAAGCGCCTGGCGCTGCTGCAGGCCTGGACCGAGGGGCGCCCGGTGCTGGTGTTCGACGAATGGGCCGCCGACCAGGACCCTGCCTTCCGCCGCATCTTCTACACCGAGTTGCTGCCTGACCTGCAGCGCCTGGGCAAGACCATCGTGGTGATTTCCCACGACGACCGCTACTTCGATGCCGCCGACACGCTGCTGCGTATCGAGCAGGGCAGGCTCGTGCGCCAGGCGGTCGGCGCTGTCGAGTCCGAGCTGACGTGAGTCCGGCGCTGTTCGCGCGACTGCCTGCGCAGATGCAGCCACTGGCCGCACGCTGGCGCAGGCTGCCACACAGCGACGCACCGTCGCTGCGCGACTGGCTGGAACCCGAGCTGCTGGGCGGCACCTTGGCGCGCTATGCCCGCAACTGGCCACAGGCTGATCCGCGCGCGGTTGCTTCCCAGTGGCACCAGGAGGGCTGCGCGCTGGTGCTGCCGCCTTTGCTGCTGGGCGGTCTGCTCGATGTCGAACCCGCGACCCTGGACCCGGCCCGGCTGCGCATGACAGTCGACGACCAGGGCGTACCGACCGAGCTGCACCTGCCACTGCACACGGCAGAGGCGTTCGTCGAACCCAGCGGCGCGCGCCTGCTGGAACGGCTGCACGCACAACTGCTGCATCCGCAGGTCGCCCGCTTCGCCGCCCACACCGGGCTAGCGCCGCGGCTGCTGTGGGGCAACGTTGCGCTCTGCATCGACTGGGTGCTGGAGATCGCCCAGGCCAGCCTGCCTGACCGCGTGTTGGGCGAAGCCCGCGCGCATGTTCGCGATACCCGCCAGCAGGATGCTTGCACAGCCATGCGTGCCGCCCTGCGACGCGATGCTGCCGGGCTCATGCGGCGAGTCTGTTGCCTGCGTGAACGCCTGCCGTTGCAGCGCTGCGTGGTCTGTCCGCAGGCCAGGCGTCAGAACCGAATCAACATGCCAACATAACCATAACCATAATCATCAGGAGTATCATGAGCGTCTTCTCGCTGAATCTACCGGCCCACCGGCTGCGTCGTTGCATCGCCGCCGCCACCCTGGGCCTGGCCATCGCCGCCGCGCTGCCGGCCCAGGCCGAGCCCGTGCGCATCGACATCCCGGCCAAACCGCTGGCCACGGCGCTGAACGACCTGGGTAACCAGGCCAACCTGCAGATCATCTACAGTCAGGACACTGTCTCGGGTCTGCGCAGCCGCGGCGTGTCGGGGCAAATGGAGCCGGAGGAGGCCCTGCGCCAACTGCTGCAGGGCACTTCGATCGCCTATCGCATCGAAGGCAACCATGTGACCTTGCAGGGCGGCGGCGACGACGGCTCGGCGATGACGCTGCCGAGCACCAGCATCTCTGGCCAGGCCTACAGTTCGGTGTCACCGGACGACGGCTACGTGGCCAAGCGCGCCTCGGCCGGCACCAAGACCGACACGCCGATACTTGAGACGCCCTATTCGGTGTCGGTGGTGACCCGTGAACAGATCCAGGCCCAGCAGCCCAAGACCGTGGCCCAGGCCTTGCGCTACACCCCAGGCATCAACGCCGAACTGGCCGGCCCACAGTTCGTGACCGACCAGTTGACCATCCGCGGCTTCCAGCAGGGCACCGGACGCATGCTGCGCGACGGCACGCGTACCTTTCTGCCGGACTTCCTCGGTTGGGATGCCCCCGAGCCTTATGGGCTGGAGCGCATCGAAGTGCTGCGCGGGGCCAGCTCGGTACTGTACGGCGCCTCCGATCCTGGTGGCCAGATCAACCTGGTGAGCAAGCGCCCGACCACCGAGCCACTGCGCCAGGTGCAAGTGCAGGCGGGCAACCACGACTACCAACAGGCAGCCTTCGACCTGGGTGACGCGCTGGACGAGGAGGGTGTGTGGAGCTACCGTCTGACCGGCCTGTTCCGCGAGGCCGATGCACAGGCCGACCACATCACCAACCGCCGCGAGTACGTGGCCCCGGCCATCAGCTTCCGGCCCAACGCCGACACTGAGCTGACCGTGCTGGCCGAATACCAGAAGCAGACCGGCAACTTCGCCAACCCGTTGCCGGCCCAGGGCACGGTATTCCATGACCCGCGCGGGCGCCTCGACCGTGACACCTACGTCGGCGACACTGCCTTCGACTACATGACCAACGAGAAGACCTCGCTGGGCTATGTGTTCGAGCACAATCTGGACGAGGTCTGGACCCTGCGCCAGAACGTGCGCTACAGCGACTACCGCCAGTCCAGCGCAGAAATCGCCCTGCTCATGCCGGTGGGCGACGAGTACATGCGCTATGCAGACGAGCGCAAGGGCGACGGCCGCCTGTTCACCATGGACAACCAGGTGCAGGCAAACTTCGCCACCGGCGCCGTGGAGCATACGTTGCTGACCGGCGTGGACTACAACAATGGCAAGTTCGATCAGGATCAGGCGCTGAGCTTGATCGACGGCACCTTTGATGTGTTCAACCCCAACAACAACCAGCCGCTGAGCTTCACCCCGTTCAGCCAGGCCAGCTACGAGCAGAAGCTGTCGCAGACCGGCCTGTACCTGCAGGATCAACTGAAGGTGGACAAGTGGGTGTTCCTGCTTGGGGGCCGCTATGACTGGGCCAGCAACCAGAAGGACGACCGCGAGCCGCAGACCCAGAAGGACGAGAAGTTCAGCGGCCGCGCCGGTATCGTCTATCTGTTCGACAACGGCATCGCCCCGTATGCCAGCTATAGCGAGTCGTTCCTGCCGGTCATGGGCGTAACGGCCGACAATTCGCAGCTCGACCCCGAGATCGGCAAGCAGTACGAAGTGGGTGTGAAGTACGAACCCCCAGGTTCCAACAGCTTGTACACCGTGGCGGTGTTCGACCTGACCAAGCAGAACGCCACCGAGAACATCAACGGTTTCTCCCGCCAGGAAGGCGAGGTACGCTCCCGGGGCGTGGAGCTGGAGGGCAAGACCGAGATTGCCAAGGGCTTCAATGTGATTGGCAGCTACACCTGGAACGATGTCGAGGTGACCAAGTCGGAGGCTGGCAACAAGGGCAACACGCCGTTTCGCACCCCCGAGCACATGGCCTCGATCTGGGGTGACTACACCTTCCAGGGCGGTGTGATGGACGGCTTGCGCCTGGGCGCAGGTGCCCGCTATGTGGGCAGCACCTACGGCGACACGGCCAACAGCTTCAAGGTCGACAGCTACAGCGTCGTCGACGCACTGGTTGCCTACAGTCTGGGCAAGGTGGACAAGTCGCTGGACGGCATGGAGGTCTCGCTGAACGCCACCAACCTGTTCGACGAGGACTACGTGGCCGGATGCTTCAGCAACATGGGTTGCCAATATGGGCAGCAGCGCACGGTGTACGGCACAGTGACCTACAACTGGTAAGGTCGACGCCAGCAGCATGCGTGCTGCTGGCGTCGTCCCTGTGGCCTGCATTCCTGAGCTACAAGTGTCATCCTGTGCACATCGACCAAGGGGCAGGACCAACCCGGATGGCTCTCCCGATGTCTCCTACACCGGTAAAAACCGGGCCAATGGGGTCTGCCCGCTGAAGGAGTAGCGGCCAAGGCACTTTTTCTTACGTTCCCCTGGCATCCACACACCGCGCTGTGCTTTATAGTGGCCACCTCCGTCAATCGCGTCTCCGCTCAAAGGATTTGGTGTGTTTTTCAGGCTCATTCTGATCGCTGTCCTGCTGTCGATCTCCGCGTGCAGTTCCCAATCACCCAGCACCGGCACCTCTGCCAACAAAGTCGTCAGCGGCGTTTACAAGGTCAAGCGTGGCGACACCCTCTATTCGATCGCCACTCGGCACGGCTGGGATTTCAAGGCACTGGCGCGCTACAACAACATCAGGCCACCCTACGGGGTAAACGTGGGCCAGAGCATTCGCTTCGGCCCGGGCAGCGCCACGGCCAAGACCGCAACCAGAACCGCAAGCAAAACCTCGACTGCGCCGGCCACCAAGGTGACCTTGCGCGGCTGGGGATGGCCGATCAAGAATGGGGTGGTCATTGGCCGCTATGCGCCAGCCGACAAGCTCAGCAAGGGCATCCGCATCGCCGCCACCCCAGGCCAGCCAGTGTTCGCCAGCCTCGATGGCAAGGTGGCGTTCGCCACCAATATCCGCGGTTACGGCAACCTGATCATCCTCCAGCACGGCACCGCCCATGCCAGCGTGTACGGCCACAACCGCAAGTTGCTGGTCAAGGAAGGCCAGACCGTCAGCAAGGGGCAGAAGATCGCCGAGGCCGGCGACCTCGACACCGACCGCACGCAGCTGTACTTCGAGATCCGCCAGAACGGCAAGCCGGTCGATCCGCTGAGCGTGCTGCCGGCAGCCAACTGAGTGCGCTCACAGAGAGCCGGCATCCACCCGCGCAAGATCCTGCGACTGCTGGCTCACACCACTGGCTGCATGCAAGCCCCCAGGTCCTCCAGAAACGCCTGCAATATCGGCGGCGCAGCCACCCCG
>Ga0160461_1000490_pt1 | contig 27130 bp, 25 predicted proteins | sample HID1975I_E6MG_FD_108266 | JGI IMG/M metagenome (GOLD analysis project Ga0160461, IMG submission 108266) | Enriched soil microbial communities from UW Madison campus, WI, USA - HID1975I_E6 MG | ecosystem: Environmental > Terrestrial > Soil > Unclassified | place: USA: Madison, Wisconsin...
AAGGTGCCGGTGTTGTTGGCCTATTGGACGGTCGACTTGAGCACCGAGGGGCGGGTGACGTTCAAGCCCGACATTTATGGCTACGACACGCCGCTATTGCGGCAGTTGAATTTGCCTTCAGCACTGCCCGCCTTGGCGTTGCCGCAGGCAGAAACGACGATGGTGGTCACAGGGAAAAGCCAGATTTAGGCAGCGCATGAGCAACCAGAAATTGCGACGCCCACCGATTGGAGCATGTCCACTTGCGCTGTGCTCGAATACGCTAGCCTATCGGCAATACAAGATGGTTGATCGAGCGGTGCGTCCCAGCTTGAACTGAGTGATCGGTTGTGGCCGAACAGGGTCCAGATGTAGTTGTACAATGTGAACGAAGCGAAGGCGCTGACCACGACCAGGGCAGCGGCCAACAGAATCTTGTAGCTGAATTTCATCATCAAGGCCCTAAAAAGGGCCGCGCAGTCAACTCTGCGCGGCCAAACACGCTCTACGCCATTCGCGGCCCCAGGAGCGCGAGGACGCGAATGCTGGCAGAGCCTCAGGCGACCCGCCCTCCCAGGTACAGTTCGCTGACTTGCGGGTCGTGCATCAGCTCCCGAGCATTGCCGGTCAACGCGACACTGCCCATCGACAGCACATAGGCACGGTCGGAGATGCGCAGCGCCTCCATCGCGTTCTGCTCCACCATCAGGATGGTCACGCCTTCCTGATCGCGGACCTGCTGGATGGCCTCGAACACTTCCAGCAGCACTTTGGGCGACAGGCCTGCCGAAGGTTCATCGAGCAGCAGCAGGCTAGGCCTGGGCATCAGGGCCCGGGCCAGGGCGAGGATCTGCCGCTCACCACCGGACATGGACGCCGCGGGTGCGTTGAACTTCTTTGCCAAGATCGGGTAGGCCGTGCACAGTTCATCGATACGTCGCTGGTTGTCCTGGGGGCGCTGGTAGTGCCCGCCCACATGGAGATTTTCGCGGATGCTCAGGCTGGCGAACACGTTGTCGGTCTGCGGCACGAAGCCGAGCCGGCAGCGGCGGATCTTCTGATGCACCGGTACCCGCGACACGTCCTGCCCCTGCAGCAGGACCTGCCCCTTGCGCGGCAGCAGGTAACCGGCAATGGTTTTGAGCAAGGTGCTCTTGCCGCAACCATTGGGACCCAGCAAGGTAACGATTTCCTTCTGTTCGGCATGCAAAGTCATGCCGCGCAGGATGTCCACCTCGGCGGTGTAGCCGGCGACGACGTCCTTCACTTCGATCATGGCGCGTTCTCCTCGAGGGCTTGCGGGCTGTGACGGCCACCCAGATAGGCCTGGATCACCCGCGCGTTGGAGGCCAGTTTGTCGGGCCTGCAGCTGGCGACGATCTCGCCGCGGTCCAGGACTACGCAGCGGCTGCAGACATCGCGGATGAAATGCATGTCATGCTCGACGATCACCAGCGTCATGCCTTGGGCATTGAGGCGCTTGAGCGCCTCCACCAGGTCACGGCGCAGGTTGGGGTGCACTCCGGCGGTAGGCTCGTCGAGCAGCACCAGCTCAGGCTCGCCCATCAAGGCACAAACAATGCCCAGCAGCTTCTTCTGCCCACCCGACAGCGCCGAAGCCGGCAGGTCGCGCACAGGGCTGAGCAGCAACTCATCGATCAGCCGCTCGGCCTTGGTCCGCGCCTGCTCCTCGGCCCGGCGCAGCGCCGGTAGGCCGAGCAGCGTGGCGAACACACCATGCTGGCGAGTGCAGGCTGCCATCGCCACTTCGATGACCGACATCTTGGTGGGCATGGAAGGCAGCTGGAAAGTCCGGGCAATGCCGTGGCGGACGATACGATGGGCCTGCAACCGCTCGATACGCCGTGCTCCCAGCGCAATGGCGCCGCCATCCACCGCTTCAAAACCCGTGATGCAGTTGAGCAAGGTGCTTTTGCCGGAGCCGTTGGGCCCAAGCAGGCCGACGATTTCGCCGCGCTGCACGTTGAAGCTGACGTCACGCAGCACCTGGTTGCCGCCAAAGGCCTTGGCTACCGATTGCACGTTGAGCAGGTATTCGCGCGAAGCACTCATGCGATCTTCCTTACTTTTTCAGGGATCAGACCTTCACTGCGCCACATCAGGCAGGCCAGCAGGATCGCGCCGATCAGGCCCAGGCGCAGGGCGCCGGCAAGGTCGGAGTCAAAGCCCAGGTAATCCTTGGCGAACGGCACCAGGCTGTAGGCGGCCTGTACCAACAACACCCCCAGCAGTACGCCGCGCAGGTTGCCCAGGCCACCGATCATCAACATGGTCCAGAGCAGGAACGTCTCGGAGGCGAGCAGGTAGTCGGGGCCGACATAACTCATGAAGTGGGCGTACAGCGAACCGGCGATGGCGGTAAGCGCAGCGCTGGCCATGATCGCCCGCGACTTCAGTGAGATCAGGTCATAACCCATGCAAGCGGCCAATTGCGGTTCCTCGCGCATCAGCCGCAGGGCACGGCCGAAGCGGCCATCGGCAAGGCGCTGGCAGAGCAGCGTGGCGATCCCCAGCAGCACCAGCATCATCACCAGAAAGCCCACACCGTCGAACAGCGTAGGGATCGCGCCGATGCCTTGCGCACCACCGGTAAGCCAGCCCTCATTGGTCGCCACCACGCGCAGGATTTCGGCAATTGCCAGGGTGGCGATACCCCAGTAGTCCGAAGCCAGCTTGCGCCCCAGGCGGGCCACGCACCCGCCCAAACCCATGGCCAGAAGAACACCAACGGCCATGCCGAGCCACGGCGAATAGCCAGCCTGGACCGCGATGCCGGTGGCATAGGCGCCCAGGCCGGCGAAGGCGATGTGACCGAAATTGAGCAGGCCGCCATAGCCGGCCTGCAGGTTGAGCCCTAGCGCCATCAGGCCATACAGGCTGGCGAAGGTAAGCGCGGAAACAAGGAAATCAAACACGGCGCACCTCCCGGTCGAACAGGCCGTAGGGCTTGAACAGCAATGCCAGTAGCAGGATCAGGAACGCAGCGCCGCTGATGTAGGACACAGGCAGGAAGGCCATTTCCCGGCCCACCAGCCAACCGAAGTTCAGGTTGGTGACCAGGGTTTCGGTGAAGGCGATCAACAAGGCGCCGGCGACCGCACCCATGGGGTTGCCAAGGCCACCGAGGATGGCCGCAGCGAACACCGGCAGGAGCAGGTCATGCCCCAGGTTGATGTGGGCACCGGTGGACAATGCCAGCAGGCCGCCGCCAAGCCCTGCGATGGCTCCACTGGCGAAGGTCACCATCAGGGTGATCCGGGCAGCGTGCAGGCCGCTGGCGTTGGCCAGTGCCGGGTTGCCAGCCAGCGCGCGCATGGCGCGCCCCAGGCGGGTGTGGAACAGTGCCACGGTGAAAGCTGCCAGCAATATCAGGGTGGTGGCGAAGAAGTACAGCTGGGTGTGGGTGATGCGCGCATCGCCCAAAAGGATCGGCGCCTTCAGGGGTAGCTCGAACATCCGCGGGAAGGTACCCGCGCTGCCCTGAAGCGCGGCGACCAGCAGCATGGCAATGGCCAGCGAGCCAATCATGGCGATGGCCGGGCCACTTTTGAGCAGGCGCTGAAACACCAGGCGCTGCAGCACCAGGGTCAGGGCACCGACCAGCAGTGCAGCAAACAGCAAGGCCAGCGGCAAGGGCACGCCGGCGGCGTCCAGGCCATAGGTCAGGTACGCACCAAGCATGGCGTACTGTACGTGGGCGATATTGGGAAACTTGACCAGGCCATACACCAGGCTGAGGCCGAAGGCGATCAGCGCCAGGTCGGTTGCCCGCAGCAAAGTATCGATCAGGAACTGCAACATGGAAAACACTCCGCAAGAGCAGGCACAAGCCCGCCCGGCGAACCGGGCGGGCGTATCGCGTACTTATCGAGGCACGACTTTGCCGCCGTCATACTTGAGCTTGGCGTAGGGCGGGTCGAGCCGCTGGCGGCCGTCGTCGAAGGCGACTGTGCCAGTCACGCCGTCATAGCCCTTGCCCACCTCCTTGAGCGCAGCCTGTACTGCGGCCGGCTCAGTGCTGCCGGCCTTTTCGATCGCCTTGGCCGCCATCAGCACAGCGTCGTAGGCATAGCCGGTGTAGGAGGTTTTCATGCCTTCCTTGTATTTGGCGGCAAAGGCATCGGCGTAGGCCTTACCGGTCGGGCCAACGAACGACCCAACCTCCATCCCCAACTGGCCCTGGGCGATGTTGGCCGGCGTGTCCGACAGGCTCATGGACAACAGGATCGCGTACCACGGCTGTTCACGCAGCCCCAGCTCCAGTGCCTCGCGGTTGATGACCGCAGACTCCTGCCCATAGGCGGTGTAGATGTATGCGTCCGGTTTGCTGCGGGCGATCTGTTGCAGTTCGCGGCGGTAGGTTGACTGGCCGGCGGTGTAGAGCGTCTCGTTGACGATCTTGCCACCGAGCTTTTCGAACTCGGCACGAAAACCGTGTGCTACGCCCTGGCCATAGGCATTATTCGGCGCCAGAACGGCGACGTTGCGAAAGCCCAGGTCCCAAGCATCCTGGGAAGAAAACTTGTTGCCCTTGTCTTCCAGGCCGATAAGGTTGAACGAGCTGCTGCCCAGGTCGCGGATCTTCACGCTGGTGCTGGCGATGTTGATATGCACCACGCCCTCTTTCACCAGATACTGGCCCATCGGGATGCTGATACCCGACGAGTATTCGCCGATCACCACAGGCACCTTGTCGACGCTGACCAGCTTGCGTGCGGCGTTGATGGCGGTGGTGGGATTGCCGCCGGAATCTTCGACGAGGACCTGGAATGGCTTGCCGAGCACACCACCGTCGGCGTTGACCTTGTCTTCAGCCAGCTTCACGGCGCGGCGCACGTCTTCGCCAACGGTGGCGTTGGCGCCCGTCAGTGAGAGCACGGCGCCCATCTGCACAGCGTCAGCGGCAGATGCGAACGGCGCGGCCGTGGCCAGGGTAAAGAACATCGAAGTCGAAATAAGCATGGAGCGGAACTTGAAAGGCATAACTGTCTCCTTGAAATGATCGTGACGGCGTCGCCGTCGCTCACTGCGTCATCCAGCCCCCTGCGCCAGCGGGGCAAAACAGCTCAAGCACCGATGCTCCCTGAGTCGCTCGTGGCAAATCACGGACGCACCGCTCCGGTCCTCCCGAGGGTTGCGGGAGGAGGAAAAATTCATTGCATCGCTTCGAAGCTCTTACCAGATAGGGACGGTGTAACTGACGGTCAGGCGGTTGTGGTCGATATCACCGAGCACGTCGCTGCGCAGTACGCCGTTGCGCCAGGCGACGCCCACGCCTTTCAATGGTCCGCCTTGCACCACATAGCTCAGTACGATGTCGCGCTCCCACTCATCACGGTCGGAACCAACGGCAGTCTTGATCTGATCGCCCTTGAGCCAGGTGACGCTGGTGTTCAGGCCTGGTACGCCGAGCGCGGCGAAGTCGTAGGCGTAGCCGCCCAGGATGGTGCGCTCACCTGCGTAGGTGAAGTTCTGCACCAGGCTGTCAGTGATCACATAAGTGCTGGTGCCGCCTGCGCCCTCGTTGGCCAGGCCGCCCTGGTTCAGCTGGGTAAAGACGCTGTCGTCCGACACCTGCTGGTAACCCAGGGTCAGGGCATGACCGCTCAGGGCGTAGGTGAACTTGGCGCTCCAGGTCGAGTTGTCCAGTTCGCCATCGTTGCCACTGGCATTGGTCGATGCCAGGTAGCCTGCAGCACGGTCGGCATTCTTGCCATCAGAGGTAGTGCGGAAGTAGCGCAGATCGGTCTTGAGCACGCCGGGGCCCAGTGCCAGGCTGTGCAACGCACCGAGGAAGTGCTGGTCGTAATAATCTTCGAGGTTGGCGAAGTAATACTGCAGGGTCAGGTCCTTGATGCCCTTGTAGTCGCCCCCGGCGAAACGCAGGTGGTTGCTTTGCTGGCTGCCACCGGCGACAGACATACCGGTGAAGTTGCTCGACATACGGCCCACCACATGCTCGATCTGGCCGCCAGTGAGGGTCAGGTTGTCGATCTCGTTGCTGGTGATCTGCCCGCCTTCGAACAACTGCGGCAGCATGCGGCCGTCGTTCGACCAGAGGATGGGCAGCTTCGGCGTGAGGATGCCATAGCGGGCCTCGGTCTTGGACAGACGTACCTTGCCGGTCAGGCCACCGCGGCTGAAGTTGTCCACGGCCTCGCCGTCGCTGTCGGCCGGGAAAATGGACCGCGCACCGGGTGCATCGAGCTTCACGCCCAAGGTGTAGGTGGCGTCTGCCCCGAAGCCGACCACCCCCTGGGTGAAACCGGACTGCACGTTGAGCAGGAAGGCTTGGCCCCACTCGTCCTGGGTCTGGGTATCGGTGTCACGGAAATCGTGGTTGAAATAGAAGTTGCGTAGCTCCAGCTTTGCCGTACTGTCTTCGATGAACCCTGCGGCAAGCGCCTGCCCGCCGAAACTCCCCATGGCCGCAAGAATGGCCATATTCAATCGTTTTCTCTTCATGTGAAGCGACTCTCCCTTGTATGTTGCTTTTTTTTTAGGACGCACGTCCCCGCGGGGCTGCCGTGGCTAAGCAGGCCCGGGGAACGGATACGGAGTGGCGACAGAAAGAACCCGGAGCGCGCAGGCTCCGGTCAGTGCATTCAGGCGGCGCGAGCGCCGCCTTGAATTTCGTCGTCTTTGCGACGTTTACCTACAGACAGGATGGCGACCAGCGAGATGGCCACGGTTGCCAGCATGTACAGGGCCACCGGCTGCCAGTCGCCCTTGTACTCGGACAGCAGCCAGGTTGCGATCAGTGGTGCCGTGCCGCCCGCCAGTGCAGCGCCCAACTGGTAGCCCAGGGTGATGCCGGTGTAGCGCACGCGGGTGGAGAATATTTCCGAAGACAAGGTGCCGAGCACGGCGGTGACCGGCGCCCAGAGCACGCCGAAGCCAATGACGGTGGCGACGGTGATGCCCCATTGGGTGCGGGTATCGAGCAGCATGAAATACGGCACGATGTACAACGCGATGGCCAGGATGCCGCCGATGTACACGCGCTTGCGGCCGATGCGGTCAGACAGCCAGCCCATGACCGGGATCAGCAGCGAGGCCACCAGGGCACCGATCATCACGGCGTTCAACGCTGAGACTTTCTGGTAGCCGAGGTTGTTTACCGCATAGCTGACCACGAAGGTCGAAAAGATATAGAACGGCGCCGTCTCGACCACCTTCAGGCCCGCGGCGATCAGCACTTCACGCCAGTGATTGCGCAGCGTCTCTACGACCGGCATTTTCGAAACGTTACCGCTTGCCTTGGCTTCCTTGAAGTCCGGGGTTTCGTCGAGACCGTGGCGGATCCACAGACCGAGGAACACCAGGCCGGCGCTCAGCACGAACGGCACACGCCAGCCCCAGGACAGGAAGTCTTCCTCGGGCAGCATCGCCATCAGGCTCACGGCCATCGTTGCGAGCAGCATGCCGAGGGTCACGCCCACTTGCGGCACGCTGCCGAACAGGCCCTTGCGGTTGGCCGGTGCGTACTCATAGGCCAGCAGCAGCGCCCCACCCCACTCGCCACCAATGCCAAGGCCCTGGACCACCCGCAGCAGGATCAACAGGATCGGTGCCCAGACGCCGATATGTTCATAAGTAGGCAGACAGCCGATCAACACGGTTGCGCCCCCCATCAGCGACAACGTGATGACCAGAGTTTTCTTGCGGCCGATGCGGTCGCCGACATGGGCAAACAGTACGCCGCCAATAGGTCGAATAAAGAACGTCAGGGAAAACGACAAGTAAGCCAGTAACAGTCCGACGACCGGATCGAAGTTAGGAAAGAACAGTTTGTTGAACACCAGCGCTGCGGCTGTTCCGTAAAGAAAGTAGTCGAACCACTCGATCGAACTGCCTGTGAGGCTGGCGACCAACGCGCGGCGACGGGTCTTGGCCGATTGCGTCTCGGCGAGGGAATTGCTCATGTGTTATGCCTTATTTTTTTTGGGTTGGGCCACAATGACCCAAGTATCACTGGGTAGCACCGATCCTAGATTTCATCGAGCACAAGGTGCAACCACATATTTTGCTATAGGTATAACAAAAAGGGTGAATGAGGCGTAAACGCACCATTGCAGTGCGTACCGCGCAACTGCCAAACGTTTGCCGCCTTGGACTGGCACACAATTGTTTTTATTGAACAAACATTCAATAAAGTTCACTGGAAGTATTGGGTTGCACTAGGTTGCACCTTTATTAATTCCGGGTTTAATCTGCGCACCGTTCCGTTTAGCCAACTCCCTACCCGGTGATAACAACATGGCAACCACCACACTTGGCGTGAAGCTTGACGACGCCACTCGCGAGCGACTCAAACAGGCTGCACAACAAATCGCCCAGACCCCGCACTGGATGATCAAGCAGGCCATCTTCAACTACCTGGAGCAGATCGAAGGCGGTATGACGCCCGCTCGGCAATCTGGCTTGGCCGCTGCTGCAGGCGAAGAACAGGTAGAACACCTGGATGAGGGCGCCTTGCAGGTATTTCTCGACTTCGCCGAGAGCGTCCTTCCGCAATCGGTGCTGCGCGCTGCCATCACCGCAGCCTACCGCCGCCCCGAAGCGGACGCCGTACCGATGCTGCTGGAGCAGGCGCGCCAGCCGACAGAGATGGCGAAAGCGTCTCACCAGTTGGCTTACAGCATCGCCCAGAAGCTGCGTAACCAGAAAAGCGCCGGCGGCCGTCAGGGGCTGGTGCAAGGCCTGCTGCAAGAGTTCTCGCTGTCGTCGCAGGAAGGGGTGGCGTTGATGTGCCTGGCCGAGGCCCTGCTGCGCATCCCCGACAAGGGCACCCGTGACGCCTTGATCCGCGACAAGATCGCCAATGGCAACTGGAGCCAGCACCTGGGGCAGAGCCCGTCGATGTTCGTCAACGCCGCCTCGTGGGGCCTGCTGATCACCGGCAAACTGGTGTCGACCCACAATGAGACGGGCCTGTCGTCCTCACTCAACCGCATCATCAGCAAGAGTGGCGAACCGCTGATTCGCAAGGGTGTGGACATGTCCATGCGCCTGATGGGCGAGCAGTTCGTCACCGGTGAAACCATCGGCGAGGCCTTGGCCAACGCGGCACGTCGTGAAGCAAAAGGCTTCCGCTACTCCTACGACATGCTGGGTGAAGCTGCACTGACCGAGCACGACGCGCAGAACTACCTTGCCGCCTACGAGCAGGCGATCCACTCGATCGGCAAAGCCTCGCACGGCCGCGGCATCTATGAAGGCCCGGGCATCTCGATCAAGCTGTCGGCCCTGCACCCGCGTTACAGCCGCGCCCAGTACGAGCGCGTGATGGAAGAGCTGTACCCGCGCCTGTTGTCGCTGACCCTGCTGGCCAGGCAGTACGACATCGGCCTGAACATCGACGCTGAAGAAGCCGACCGCCTTGAGCTATCGCTCGACCTGCTCGAGCGCCTGTGCTTCGAGCCGTCACTGGCCGGCTGGAACGGCATCGGATTCGTCATCCAGGCCTACCAGAAGCGCTGCCCGTACGTGATCGACTACGTCATCGACCTGGCCAAGCGCAGCCGCCACCGCCTGATGATCCGCCTGGTCAAGGGCGCCTATTGGGACAGCGAGATCAAGCGCGCCCAGATCGACGGCCTGGAAGGCTACCCGGTCTACACGCGCAAGGTTTACACCGACCTGTCCTACATTGCCTGCGCCCGTAAGCTGCTGTCGGTACCGGAGGCCATCTACCCGCAGTTCGCCACCCATAATGCTCACTCACTGGCGGCCATCTACCATATTGCCGGGCAGAACTACTACCCGGGCCAATACGAATTCCAGTGCCTGCATGGCATGGGCGAGCCACTGTACGAGCAGGTGGTGGGCAAAGTGGCCGATGGCAAGCTGAACCGCCCGTGCCGCATCTATGCACCGGTCGGCAGCCACGAAACCCTGCTGGCCTACCTGGTGCGCCGCCTGCTGGAAAACGGCGCCAACACTTCGTTCGTCAACCGTATCGCGGATCGCTCCATCACCCTTGATGAACTGGTCGAAGACCCAGTGCTGCAGGTGGAGAAGATGGCCGGGCAGGAACCCGCGTTGGGCCTGCCGCACCCGCGCATCCCGCTCCCGCGCAACCTGTATGGCACCAGCCGCCTCAACTCCGGTGGCCTTGACTTGTCCAATGAGCACCGGCTTGGCTCATTGTCCTCGGCGCTGCTCGCCAGCGCCAACCAGCCATACACTGCCGGCCCGACGTCAAGCAACGATTGCAGCCACCCGCGCACCGTCACCGCCGTGCGCAACCCGGCGGATCATCGCGACCTGATCGGTCAGGTGTACGAAGCCAACGAAAGCGATGTGCAAAACGCCATTCTGTGCGCCCAAGCCAGCGGCCCGATCTGGCAGTCGACCCTGCCCGCCGAGCGCGCAGCCATTCTGGAACGCGCCGCCGACCTGATGGAAAGCGAGATGCAGCAACTGATGGGCCTGCTGGTACGCGAGTCTGGCAAGACCTTCAGCAATGCGATCGCCGAAGTCCGTGAAGCGGTCGATTTCCTGCGCTACTACGGTGCCCAGGCTGGCAGCTTCAGCAACGACAGCCATCGCCCACTGGGCCCTGTGGTGTGCATCAGCCCTTGGAACTTCCCGCTGGCGATATTCAGTGGCCAAGTCGCAGCTGCCCTGGCCGCCGGCAACACAGTGCTGGCCAAACCTGCCGAGCAGACGTCGCTGATCGCCGCCCAGGCCGTGCGCATCCTCCATGAAGCCGGCGTGCCGACCAGTGTTGTGCAACTGCTGCCAGGCCGGGGCGAGACCGTTGGGGCGAGCCTGGTCGGTGACAGCAGAATCAGGGGGGTAATGTTCACCGGCTCCACCGAGGTCGCCGGCATCCTCAGCCGCAACCTTGCCGCCCGCCTGGATGGCCAGGGCCAGACGCTACCGCTGATCGCCGAAACAGGCGGCATGAACGCCATGATCGTCGACTCCTCGGCACTGGCCGAACAGGTGGTCGTGGATGTCATCAGCTCTGCGTTCGATAGCGCCGGCCAGCGCTGTTCAGCGCTGCGAGTGCTGTGCGTGCAGGCAGACGTGGCCGACCACGTCTGCCAGATGCTGCGTGGTGCGATGGCCGAGTACCGCGTCGGATCTCCTGAGCGCCTCGATACCGACATAGGCCCGGTGATCGACCGCGAGGCCCGGGACAACATCGTCAACCACATCGAGCAAATGCGCCGTAAAGGCCGTACCGTCTTCCAGGCTGCCCGGGCCGACGGCCAGGTGCTGCAACGGGGCACGTTCGTGCTGCCGACCCTGATCGAACTGGACAGTCTCGACGAACTGGAACGGGAGATCTTCGGCCCCGTGCTGCATGTGGTGCGCTACGAGCGCAGCCAGCTCAACGAACTCCTTGAGCAGGTCAACGCCAGCGGCTACGGGCTGACCCTGGGCGTGCATACCCGCATCGATGAAACCATCGCCCAGGTGGTCGATACCGCCCGCGTGGGCAACCTCTACGTCAACCGCAACATCGTTGGGGCCGTGGTCGGCGTACAACCGTTCGGCGGTGAAGGGCTGTCCGGCACCGGCCCGAAGGCGGGTGGTCCGCTGTACCTGTATCGCCTGCTCGCCACCCGCCCGCACGATGCCGTGGCGCAGGCCCTGGCTGAGGGCGATGGGCATGCGGTTGCAGCCCCCACAGGCCTGGAGAATGCGCGCAAGGCATTTGCCGCTTGGGCCGAGCAGAAAGAACCGGATATCGCCAACCTGTTCGCCCGCTATCTGGAGCAGTCGCAAAGCTACACCACTCACCTGCTCGCCGGCCCCACCGGTGAGCGCAACAGCTACACCCTGCTGCCGCGGGAGGTGGTGCTGAACCTTGCCGAAAACCGCCTGGACCTGCTCACCCAACTCGCCGCCAGCCTGGCGGTCGGCAGCCGCGTGCTATGGCTCGATAGCCACCAGGCCCTACGCGAAGAACTGCCAGCATCGGTGCAAGCGCGCATCGACAGCATCAGCGACTGGACCGACCCGGACGCCCATTTCGACGCGATTCTGCACCACGGCGATAGCGATCAATTGCGCCACGTCAGCCAGCAGTCTGCACGGCGCCGCGGTGCCATCGTCGGCGTCCACGGCCTGGGGCGGGCAGACACTGACATTCCACTGGAACGCCTGCTGATCGAGCATGCCCTTAGCGTTAACACAGCAGCGGCAGGTGGTAACGCCAATCTCATGACCATCTGCTAGGCCCACGATCGCAACCGACGCAGCGCATCCTTGCGCTGCGCACCTTCGCACAACCACGAGGAACAACCATGAACGCACTTTTCCTGGGCTACGGCCGCATGGGCAGCGCCATTGGCCAAGCCTGGCTCAAGGCCGGCCTGGTCAGCCATGTCAGCGCCGTTGACCCCTATCTGCAAACAGCCAGCCAAGTCACCCTCTACAGCAACGTCGATGCCCTGCCTGCACAGCCTTTTGACATCATCGTGGTGGCGGTCAAGCCGCACTATGCGTGCGAGGTACTGGCCGCCCTACCCCGCGCAGTACGCGAGCACGCCGTGGTGATTTCTGTCGCCGCCGGTGTATCCCATGACAAGCTCAGCCTGGCACTGGGCCACAGCTGCCCGGTGGTACGCGCGATGCCCAACACGCCGGTACTGGTCAACGCGGGCTGCACCGGCCTGTTCTCCACCCCTGACCTGGATGCAAACCTGCGCGAGCGGGTGACTCGGTTGTTCGAAGCCGTCGGCAGCGCCAGTTGGGTGGAGCACGAGGGCCTGCTGGATGCCGTGACGGCATTGTCCGGCAGCGGCCCTGCCTACTACCACCTGTTCAGCGAAGCCCTCGCCGCAGCAGGTGTAGCACTTGGCCTGAGCCCGGAACTGGCAAAGACCCTGGCAGCGCAGACAGCGCTGGGTGCCGGGGCGCTGCAAACTCAGCCGGGCGCAGACTTTGTAGAGTTGCGCACCGCAGTCACCTCGCCCAATGGCACTACGGCGGCGGCGATCGCCTCATTTGAACACAGTGACGGCTTGCGTCGGCTGGTCGACGCCGCCGTGCAGGCCGCACATTCCCGTTCACAAGCACTCTCACGCGAGTCCTGAAAGCCCCGGGCAGCGGGCGGCCAGCAGGACGCCAACGCTGCTCCACCTAGCCGATGTGCATAGCCTATGAAACTCCATCAACTGAAAGTGTTGGTCACCATCTGCGAGAGCGGCAGCTTTCAGGAAACTGCACGTTTGCTGCACCTTTCCCAGCCTGCACTCTCCAGGACCATCAAGGAACTCGAGACATCTCTGGGGGTGCCTCTGTTGGTTCGTTCCAACCGCGGCATCACCACCACCGAATACGGCGAACGCCTGATACGCAGGGCCCGCCTGATGCTGGAAGAGGCTAATCGGGCCAGGGAAGAAATCGCAGCGCTGAAGGGGGAAACCAATGGCCGGGTATCAATCGGCTTATCACCGGCGACGCCCCGTGCACAGGTGATCGCGGCGATAAATCAATACAGTGAACGCTACCCAAAGGTGCGGCTGCGCATTCATGAGATGCGTCCTTCAAAGCTGATGGAGGGCCTGCGTGAAGGGCAAGTGGACCTTGCATTGTCGTGCCAACCGGCCAGTCGCTATGGCGACGGGTTCCAATGGACCGAGCTTTACCATCAGCCAACCGCATTGGTGGTACGCAGAGGCCACCCACTGCGCCACACACGTTCCCTCGACCAACTGCGCGAGCAGCGCTGGCTGCTGCAGGAGCCATTGGAAAGCTCGCAGATCGGCTTGATGTTTGAGCAGTACCAGCTGGCGCCGCCGGAAAACATTCTTGAATGCTCCGCTGGAATCATATTTTGCGAACTGGCCCGCACCACGGACGTGATCAGTTTTTGGCCTCTTCGCATGCTCGATTACGTCAACCGAGATGGCCAGGCGATGGAGATACTGAACATCGAGGAACAGGCGCCAGCGCTCAATATCTCACTGGTTTATCGAAATCAGGAGCTTCTCACGCGAGAAGCCCGGCTTCTCGCCGATGAGCTTGTGTATGTGTTTACCAACCCACGCGCACCCCAGAGGAACGCCGATTACTGAGATGTCACCCTTGAGAACTGGTCAGCCAGGAAGGATGGCCGACCGTCAGTTTTGGGCCGATAGCTGTCCTTCATGACCGGCAGCTGTCGACCCATAGCGAACAATGCACCGAGAATGGTCGACCCTGGCACGGGGAGTTGCGGAGAACTTAGGCCGGGCGCTGTGCACTACATCCCCAACCGTCGTAATCAAGATCAAATAAGTGTGCCAGGCAAGCCATGTAACCCGACAGGCACAGAATCACTTCCTGTGTGATCTGGCTGCGGATAGTCACCCGAATTCAATGGCTGCGAATAGTGCCACACCTGCCTTCAATCCTATGGTATTTCCAGATTGCATCAGGTCCGTTTCGGGTCGAATCTGACCTGTCGCGACAAACGCCCTCCCCCTTTTGAGAACGCACTCTCATGAGCGACATCGAAATACTGTCCTCGTCTCCGGACGCTCGCTACCAAGTCCAGGCGGCCCCGTGGGAAGCTGGCAACTCGCACTGGCTGTTCCCGCCGCAAATCATAGATACTCAAAATGGAAACGTGGTGTTTGCCTTCGAAGACCCTCTGTGGTCAGCAGACCTCAGCACTTGGCTAAGCCCGACCCGGGTCGAACTCAAGCTGCGCAAATACCCCGGCCATCGAGCACCTCTGGGGCTCACGGTGATCGTTGAATGTGCACTGCGTATCGCTGAATATGGCGATGGCACGCACATTGAATTAGCCCGTCTGGAAAGCACCCTCGAGGGGATGCTCGATCTGCTCGGCTGAACTCACTCGTCAGCAAGGACCTGAATGATGAATTGGAAGGATCTGGAACAGGCGCTGTTCGACGCCGCCAGGCAAACATTGCAAACGCTGATCGATGAGGGGGGCAGCCCTTTGTACGCTGCAGCCTTTCATGCCAGCTACCGAGAAGAAGAGGCGGTTCTGTCGCTGCCCAGCTTTGCCGCAAACAGCCTGCAAGCACTCAGCGAAGACTACCCCGACGAGGAAGATGAAAGCTTCAGTTCGGTGAAGTGGAACCCGGCGGACTGGCGCTGGGATTGGGAAATCTGCGCGGATGAGCCGTTCACGCGGCTCGATGATGAGCTGCAAGCCCACGCCAATCGGCTTGGCCCGCGCCAATGGCAAGCGGCTGAGCAGCGCTTGCTGGTCACCGTTAGCCGTGCCGCCAGGGCGCTGGGCCGCCATTTCAGTCAGCATCCTGGTGTGACGCCTGGCTTCGTGGTGATCTTCCATGACTTCGCTGGCTATATGCCCTTGGCCAAGCGCAGCATGACCCGCCAGCAATTCGAGGATAATTTCCCTGTCGAACTGGCCATTGAGAACACCCTGCGCCATGTCGCTGCATTGCCGCTCGCCGAGCAGATCGCGTTCTACGTCAGTCGCTTGCATTGTTCGGATGGCATCTCGGGGGAAGACGCAGAGCGCTGGCTGATTGCCAACGGCCGTCCCGCACAGGCAGCGCTTATCGAGCAACTCAGCGGGCATGAAGCGCCTACCGCTGCCGCGCGTATTCTCGGGCTGGCCGGCATGGCAGATGAGCCTGTCATCCAGGCCTTGCGCCAGCAGGCGATTGAGGGCAGCGAGCAGACGACCCGCAACTGGTGCGCAAAAGCCTTGGGTTACCTTGAAGATTTCGACTGGCTCCTGCAGCAAGCGCCCGACGTCGCTGTCGCGGGGATTTGCGCTAACTTCGACGGTTTCCGCTGGCGGGGCGTGCAGCCACCGGTGCTGGACTACACGCACGTTGAGCGCCTGCTTGATCAGCGTCCTGAGCTTCGGACTGCTGTTGTAGAGAGCCTTGGAGAAGTCTATGGCCAGACCAGTAACACCACCGCCGATGTCAGCGAAGCCGCCAGCTTCGCTTGCAGGACCAATCGAACCCTCGAAGGTCCTTGAGCCTTTGCGGCACGCCACTGACCGATTGCAATCCATTTAATCACTTTCACAGGCCACCATTCCCAATCTTATCTTTGCCAAGTACACTTGCGAAAAATTCCTATTTGCATCTGTATCTTGGGGAGAAGCGCGCGATGTCCACCGTTGTTTTCGACGGAGCTGCGCATAGGGGCCTGGAGACGCTGTACCGCGAGCACAACGGCTGGCTGTACGGCTGGTTGCGTCAGCGCCTGAGCAATTCCGCCGATGCCGCGGACCTGGCCCAGGACACTTTCATCCGGGTAATGCTGGCGCGCTCCGCCAGCACGCTCAAGGAGCCGCGGCACTACCTGGCGACCATCGCTCGCGGTCTGGTCATCGACCTGTATCGCCGCCGCAGCCTGGAAAACGCCTACCTCGAAGCCCTGGCACTGCAGCCGGAGTACCATGCGCCATCTGCCGAAGTCCGCGCCGCGATCATCGATACGCTGATGGCCATCGACCGAATGCTCGATGGCCTCGGCCCGCGTACACGTGCGATCTTTCTCGCCGTGCAACTGGATGGCTTGAGCTACGAGAAAGCCGCCGAACGGCTCGCAGTGTCAGTAAGCACCGTTCGCAAGCACCTGGCTCGCGCACTGATGCATTGCTTACTGATCGAGGACGCATGAAAGCCATTCTCGCTGACGCCGTGGACTGGTACGTGCGCTTGCATGAAAGCAACGTCGATGACTCCACCCGCTCGGCCTGGCAAGCCTGGGTTGCCGCCGACCGTCGCCACGCCGAGGCCTGGGCGCGCCTGGAGCAACTGCAGTGCCACCTGGACAACGCACCCAGCGGTGCAGCGCAAACGCTGGCGATTGCGCGGCGGGATCGGCGCAACGCCGTGAAGGCATTGACGATGTTGCTCGGTGTCGGGGTGGTCGGTTGGCAGGGCTATCGGGTTTCGCCGTGGCGTTGCGATTACTCGACACGGATCGGCGAGCGACAGCAATTCTCCTTGGCAGATGGCACACGCCTGGACCTCAATACCGACAGCCGCGCGGATGTGACCTTCGACGCAGGCCAGCGCCTGATCCATCTGCACCAGGGCGAAATCCTGGTGGAAACTGCCAAGGATCCCCGCCCACTCAGCGTGCGCACCGTTTCCGGCGACATCCTCGCCCTCGGCACCCGTTTCAGCGTGCGCCAGCATGCTGCCTCGACGCGGGTGGCGGTGGCCGCCCATGCCGTGGAAGTACGACCCAGACGATCATCTGAGGTGGTGCGCATCGATAGCGGCTACAGCATGAGTTTCAACGCTGACAGCGTGGAGCCACTGCGCGCCCTGCCCCCCGATGCTCTGGCCTGGGTCCAGGGCATGCTGGTCAGCGTCGATTGGCGTCTGGGCGATGTGATCCACGAGTTGGCGCGCTACCGCCCCGGTTATCTCGGGTGTTCCCCGCAAGTCGCCGAGCTACGCCTGTCCGGTGCATTCAATCTCGACGACACCGACGTCGCCCTGCTCAGCCTGGAAGATGCCTTGCTGATCCGCGCCCGGCGCATGACGCGCTACTGGGTGCGATTGGAGCCACTCGGGCTTCATTCATAGCCAGCGCAGACCTCCCTACCCGAGTCATTGAAAATATTTCTCATTCAGGGGTAGCAGATTTTCCCCACTGATTCGGCTCTTGAGGACGCGCGCGTTCCACGCGCTCAAACCCATCTGCACAGGAGCCACATTTCATGTCCGCAAGCCGTACCTCGCTAGCCTGTAGTTTCCGCAAGGCCGCCCTCGCGTTCAGCCTTTGCAGTGCCTCGCTGGCGACTTCGACTGCCTGGGCTGCCCCGCAGCGCTACGCAATCCCAGCAGGCAGCCTGGCCTCTGCGATCAGCCAGTTCGCCGCTGCCAGCGGTGTGACCATCAGCTTCAGCAACGACGAGACGGCCGGGCTGCAGTCATCAGGGCTGCACGGTAGTTTCGAGCTGGAGCAAGGGTTCGCCACATTGCTGCAGGGCACTGGGCTACGGGCACAGCAGGCTGGGGAAAAGCGGTACGTGCTGAGCAAGGCGGACACCAGTGGAGCCCTCGAACTGGGGGCGACCAGCGTCAGTGCCACGGGCCTGGGCAGCACTACCGAAGGTACCGGCAGTTACACTACCGGCTCGGCCAACACCGCGACCGGGCTACGCCTTTCTGCACGCGAAACGCCACAATCGATCAGCGTGGTCACCCGCCAGCAGATCGAGGACCAGAACCTGACCGACGTTGCCCAGGTTCTGGAACAGACGCCCGGTGTGGTCGTCGACAGCATGGGGCCGGCCGGTAGCGACGCCAACAATATCTATGTACGCGGCTTCTCGGTCGGCAGCATCCAGGTTGACGGCGTCAACCGCCCTGATACCTACGGGTTTCGCGATGACCTTGCCGACATGGTCAGCTACGACCGGGTGGAGGTGGTGCGCGGGGCCACGGGGCTGATGTCAGGGACCGGCGACCCGGGTGCGACCATCAACCTGGTCCGCAAGAAACCGACGCTTGAAACAAAGCGCACGCTGACACTCAAGGCAGGCTCGTGGGACAACTACCGCACCGAGCTGGACATGTCCGGAAAGCTGAGCGAAAGCGGCAATGTACGCGGGCGCTTCGTGGCGTCGAACACCGACAGCAAAAGCCATGTCGATCGCCAGTCCCTGGAAAGACAGGCCGCCTACGGCGTGGTGGAATGGGATGTCACCGACGCTACGATGTTGACCGTAGGGGCCGAGTACCAGGAAATGGACAACGATGGTGCCGGCAACCATGGCTTCCCGATGTACAACTCCGATGGCAGCCACTTCAGCCCTTCCCGCTCGTTCAACTCGGCCTCGGACTGGAGCTACCACAAGCGTAGAACCAAGACGGTGTTCTCCACGCTGGAACATCAACTGGATAATGGTTGGCAGCTCAAACTCAATGCCGAACACAGCCGGCGCAGCTATGACGACGCCTTTGCCACAGCCGCCAGCGGCACCGTGAACCCCGATGGCAGCGGGGTCAGCACCTGGACTGGCCGCTGGGCCGGCGAGCCCCGGCAAACGTCGTTCGATCTCTCGGCTTCTGGGCCATTCGAGCTGTTCTCTCGCGAGCACCAGGCCTACCTCGGGGCCAGTCACTACAAAGCCTACTACCGCAACCCCGGTTACTCGCTCTGGACCATCCAGAGCATCGACAACATCCATACCTGGGACGGTTCGCTGCCGATTCCGGATGCCATCCACACCAAGGTGTCGGAAGATGCGCTGGATGAAACCCAGGACGGCCTGGTGGCTTCGGTACGCTGGAGCCTGGCCGATGACTTGTCATTGATTACCGGTGCACGGGTGATCGACTGGCACCGTGACGAAACCTCCACCACCCTGTCGACCGGCGACACCAGCCGCACCTCGCGAAGCGAAACCGGAGTTCTCACGCCTTACGTCGGCCTGGTTTATGACCTCAACGAGAACTGGTCGGCCTACGCCAGCTACACCACCATCTTCAAGCCGCAAAGCAACAAGGATGTCAGCGGAAAGTACCTGGACCCCGAAGAAGGTGTGAACTACGAACTGGGTATCAAGAGCGAGTTCTGGGAAAAACGCCTGACCGCCGCCTTCAGTGTCTTCGAGGTGCGCCAGGACAACCTGGCCGTGGCCGACGGCAACAACCTGGCACCCGACGGCAACCAGGCCTACCGTGCAGAGTCCGGCACCAAGACCCGCGGTTTCGAGGTGGAAATGGCGGGCGAGATCCTGCCCGATTGGCAAGTGTCCGCCAGCTACTCCTATGCCGAGATCAAGGATTCGGATGACGAGCGCCTGCTCACTGAAGTACCACGCGACACCTTCAAACTGTTCACCAGCTATCGCCTGCAGTCGGTGCCGCAATTGAAGGTGGGAGGTGGCGTGCGTTGGCAGGGTACCGAGTACTACAAGGGTGCCGGGCCGAACGACGAAACGTTCACCCAAGACCCCTACAGTGTGGTCGACCTGATGGCGCAATATGCGTTCACGCCACAAACCAGCGTAGCGCTGAACCTCAACAACGTGTTCGACGAGAAGTACTACACCGCGATCGGCTCTCGCGGCTGGTACGGCACCCCGCGTAGTGCCACGGCCACGTTGGGGTACGCGTTCTGACGCGAAGGCACTGCCTTCGATGGCTCCCACGTGTGGGAGCCATTGGCGTGCCCTCTTCCAAGGATTCATCTCTCTGCAGCTGATCGGGAGAGGCAGCTTTCGACCCAATGCTGCCCTTCATGAAGGGCAGGATTCGGCCGGTAGCGAGTGAACACTGCTTTGCTTAATCGGCGTCAAGGCCCAGGGCGGCACAAAAACATCATTCTTGACCAAGGTACCAGATCGGTATGCCAGGTTTACCAGGGTGTAGACCACCCTTTTCTGGAGGTGTATCGCACATGAATGGTTGTACACGCACAACCTTCTGCCCCGTTGCCTCTATGTATTTAGCGATTAACTCGCAATTATCTGAAAGCGCGTACTTAGACTTCAAAATCGCCCGACGCTCAGCTTCGACGATTTTGGGGATGGACTCATCGGTTGATGCTCTGATGTTGTAAGTTTTGCCTGGCTCCAGAATTTCGCCATCCGTATTACTTGCCAAAAACCATGTTTTCGTATTGGTCGTGGCTTTCGATGTGATTTCGAAGGCAACTAAAGTTGCAGGTTTTGACCCGTTATTGGTCAACATAAGCTGGGCGGTTTTGTAATCACCACCTGTGATGGAGATTTGTAGCTCTGCTCGCTGGGCATCGAACAATCGCTCCACAGGTTTTGTGGCAGCGATTGATAATAAGCTAAGGACTAACGCAACCACTGAGGTTGGAGAGCTCACGAACCTTCGCCAGCCTTGGGGTTGGCCGCACTGCCGACAACGAATCGCATGAACATGAATTATTTCTTTGCAGGCGAAACAGCACTTTTCTAGGCTTTCCACGCATTCCCTCAACGAGTCTATTTAAGCCATGCATCGTCACTAGAACTGGCAGCCAGTATTGATCGCCAATCCACGCCGCTCATGTATGTTATCGACCGAGATCTTGCTTTACAAAGCTGTTGTGTGATTTTTTAGCTTCAGCTGATCCCGCAGCGTGCCCGGTGCTTAGCCGCCCTTACGAAGGGTAGCAATGGGTCGTAAGCGATCACTCGAGAAGGGTAGCTTCCGACCCATAGCAGACGGTCGAAATGACCTTCGCTGTGGATGCTACCAATCGGACATCAGATGAATGGTCAACGAAATTACCGCATGTGGCCGGTGTTGGGGCTAGCGTTGTAATGCCGCACTGCCAACCCGGCACTCCTGAAGTGGAGACATGCCATGCAAAAGACCGACAAGAAGCTGATCAACTCTGCTGTAACCTGCATAACGGGACTTGCGCTTTTCATGGGGCTTGGCATGCCGATAGCGGCACATGCCGATGAGGCCTATGCCAAGGCGTTGCTCAAGAAGATGTCCGACTATATGTCAGCGCAGAAAAGCCTGTCGTTCAAATACGACACCATCCTTGAGGTCGTCACCCACGATCAGCAGCGACTGGCTTTGGCGGGCTCCGGCTCGGTGCTGATGGAACGCCCTGACAAACTGCGCGGTACGCGTTCCAGTGGGTTTGCCAACATCGAGATGCTGTTTGACGGCAAGACGCTGACCTTGATCGGCAAAGGTCAGAACATTTACACGCAACTCGAAGTACCGGGCACGCTCGATCATCTACTCGATGTGCTGAGAGACAAGTACAACCGGCCCATGCCCGGTGCCGACCTGTTTATGTCAAACCCGCAGGAGCAACTGATGGCCGGGGTGAATGACATCAAGGATCTGGGCAGTGGGGTGATCGGCGGCGTGGAGTGCGATCACCTGGCATTCAGGAAAAAAGAGGTGGATTGGCAGATCTGGATCGCTCAGGGCGACAAGCCCTACCCTTGCCGTTATGTCATCACTTCAAAATTGGTCACCGGTGGCCCGCAGTACAGCATTCAGCTCAGCGACTGGAAAAGCAGTGATGCGGTTGCGTCCGATGATTTTGCTTTCAACAACTCGACAAATGCCAAGAAGATCGACCTCAAAGACTTGCCCAATACCGAGGATCTGCCGAGCAACTTTGTACGAGGAAAAACCAAATGAACCTCTTGATGAAATCGGCTGGTCTGCTTGTGCTGGGCCTGGTGTTGATGTGTGCGCTTGAAGTGGGCGAAACGTTGTCGATCCCGGGTGTACACAGCATGATTGCTCCAGCCGAAGCAGTGGTTGGGCGTCCTCTCACCCCTGTCAGCGTTGCCGGTGTAGCGCGGCGTACTGCTCGGCGGAATAACTAGAGAAACGTGCGTGTGGCTCCCTTTGCCCGGGTTGCCACTGTTGCAGTGGCAACCCGTCAGGCCTTTTTCGGCAATTGCACTGGCACAACACTTTCGGCTGACTACCCTGTATTGACGCTGCACATGGTCCAGTGGACGCGCAGCGCATTGACGGGGGCGTTATGTTCAAATCGAGTTACGCCGTACAACTGCTCAGTTTGTTGATGGCGACCAGCACCAATGCTGCCGACATCTCCCGCTTGCGCGATATAGATCTGGAAGAGCGCGCCAATGGCATGCTGGCCTTGATGTCCTACGCCATGACGCCGGACCTCACCTCCAGTTCGTTGAGCATCAATGACAACAGTGCCGGCAACCCGAGCCTGACCATGACTCAGGCAGGCGGAGGTTCGACGCTTGGCAAGGAATTCCCTCTGTACCTCGAGGGCGCAGTCGCCTACAGCCGATACGACCCGCGCTTCGTTGCCACGGACGGCGAGCAAACCCAGACCATCCCGGTGAAGTGGAACTCCATTTCCGCCACAGGGGGTATCGGCTGGGACTTTGCGCTGACCGACGAACTCGCCCTGCGGCCGATTTTCAACTTCGCCGCGGGTTACCTGACCAGCGACATCAACGCCGCTCGCCTGTTCATCAACCGCCGCTTCGATAAAGACATCAAGTTTCTCGACAACGGGCACATGACGGCGGTCGGTCTGGGCGGTGCGCTGATGCTCGACCTGGAGCGTGTCAGGCCCAATTACGAACTCGATATCGAACTGCGCTACAGCTACATGAACTTGCAGAACGTTGGCGGCAAGAATGACATAGACGGTCAGGCCATTGCCGACTCCGTCAATCTCTACACCCGATGGCGTGCACCTACGGGTTTAACTGCCCTGCAGCGTCCGCTGCGCTATGTGCTGGAGGGTTCCCACTCGGAATACCTGGGCGATCAGCGAGGGGTCCTGGGGTTTGATCGGCTTTCGACAGTGGGGGTAGGCCTGGAGTTGGATTCCAGTGCCTACGATGTCTTTATCACCCGCACTCGCCTGGTGGTGCGCCATGTCACAGGGGATCACGTTTCCGGAGTTTCGCTCGGGCTGGCGTGTAGCTTCTGATTTGTAACGCTACAGTCAGCCATGGGTCGAATAGCGACTACGACGCACCGTGACTGAACCACCCTATGTCCGACCCATAGCTGACGTTGTTGGCGTCGATGTGAAGACGTTCATTCAGGACGCATGCTGCCCGGTAATGGTCGAGCACAGTGCAAACCTTGCGAACTCAAGCGTTGATGATGTCGATCACAACCTTGACGTTTGCGCCTTGTTCGACGGCGTTGTGCTCAGCCATGGCGGTATCGAGGGTGAAGCGTCGTGGGTCCAGCACCGGACGCACCTTCCCGGACTCAACCATGGCGGTAATACCGAGTTGCGCCGAGCGAGGCTTCCAGCGTTGCGCCCTGGCAATTTGTACCGCCAAGTGACCAACTCCACTGGAGCCACCTTGCACCAGGACCTTCCCAGGCGGTCAGCGCCACCAGAGGTAGTGCTGCGGCCTCGCGCATCGACAGATTTTTTGGTTTGAGTGCCAGCAAGGCGGCATCAACGTTCGCGCTGATGGCCAATGTGCGATCTCCTGAAGTCGCTCAACAACCTTAGTCGGGTTTCGCACCGTCAAGCGCCGACTCCGAGAAAATGATTTCTGAACCGATGCATCCAGAACGGCAGCTGGTGGGTAGTCATTATCAGGCAGTCGATGATTGCCCATCCCATGACCCCAAAGGAACTCACCACATGAACCTCAAGCCCGCTTTGTCCCTGCTTGTCACCGGTCTCGTCCTTGCGTCTGCAAACGCCCATGCCCAGTCAGGCATCCCGGAGGCCGTCAAGGTTCCCGACGGCCACAGCGTCATGCTTGAAACCGTCGGTGTGGGTGACATCACCTACGAGTGCCGCGACAAGGCCAATGCTCCCGGCCAGACGGAATGGTTTTTCGTAGGCCCCAAAGCGGTGCTCAATGACCGTGCCGGCAACCCTGTGGGGGACTATTTCGGCCCACCAGCCACCTGGCAGTCCAAGGACGGCTCGAAAGTGACCGGCACCCAGCTTGCCGTCGCCCCTGCGGCCAAAGGCGACCTCCCCTATCAACTGGTCAAAGCCAACCCTGCTGATGGCAAGGGCGCCATGCAAGGGGTCAGCTATATCCAGCGGCTGGCGACACGCGGCGGCGTAGCGCCGAGCATGGACTGCACGGCGCAGAACAAGGGCGCGCAACAGGTCGTCAAATACCAGGCAGACTATGTATTCTGGTCAGCCAAATGATGAGGGCTTGAGCCGCGCACCTGCGCGTGATGATCTAAGCTCCTGGGCAAGCCTCGGCCGCCAGGCCGGGGCATCGCCTGGCCGTCATGAAAAAAGGGAACGCCCCCATCTTGAATTCTCCAGTTGTTCCTTTTGACTTCGAGGGCTGCCTTGCTGCTTGCGCCCAAGGGGACCGCCATGCCCTGCGCGCGCTGTACGACCACGAGGGCGGACGATTGCTGGGCGTCGCACGGAGGATCGCACGCGACCAGGCGAGTGCTGAGGACATTGTTCATGATGCCTTTGTGCGTATCTGGACGCGTGCTGCCAGCTTTGACCCCTCGCGTGGTTCGGCCCGAGGCTGGGTCTACAGCATCACCCGTCACCTGGCGCTGAACTTCGTGCGAGACAGCCGCTGGGAAGCAGGCCTGGACGAGATTGGCAGTATCGAGGCCTTGACAGTGCCTGCGCAGCTGGATGACCTGCAACTGTGGTCAGGCTCGGCGAAGATCTATCGCTGCCTTGAGCAACTGCAACCCGCGCCTCAGCGCTGCATCTTGCACGCCTATGTGGACGGGTGCAGCAACGCAGAAATCGCAACCCTGCTGGGTGCACCGCTGGGCACCGTGAAGGCATGGATCAAGCGAAGCCTGAAGGCCCTGCGGGAGTGCATGGCATGAAACGTAGCCCCAATGATGGCAATACCGAGGACCTGGACGAGCTGGCGGCCGAGTATGTGCTGGGTACCTTGAGTGGCGAACAACGTACTGCCATGCAGGGCCGGCTGGAAACAGAGCCGGCCCTGCGTGCCGCAGTTGATGCATGGGAGGCTCGCCTGCTCGAATTGACCTCGCAGGTAGAGCCCATCACGCCGAGCCACCGCTTGTGGGCTCGGATCGAACGCAGCCTTGAGCAGGCACAGCCTGCAAGACCGCAAAGTACTCGCTGGTGGCAGCGGCTGGCCGTCTGGCAGGGCTTGAGTGCCGCGGGCCTTGCCGCGAGCTTGCTGCTCGCCCTCGCTCTGTGGGCCACGGCACCGCCGGTAACCACTTACATGGTTGTACTCGTAACGCCATCGGGGCAATCCCCAGGATGGGTAGTGCAAGCCAACGATGCGCGCATGATCGAACTGATTCCCCTGGGCCATGATGATGTGCCTGACGGCATGACTTTGCAGTTCTGGACCAAGGGCGAACAGTGGCGCGCCCCTGTTTCGCTGGGGTTGGTGAAACCAGGCGCTCATTACCGCGTGCCGATGGAGCGTTTGCCTGCGCTTGAGCCTAATCAGTTGTTCGAGCTGACACTCGAGAAAGAAGGAGGCTCCCCGACCGGCACGCCAACGGGCCCAGTCAAGTTCATTGGCCGTGCGGTGAAAGTCATATGACCCAATCAGACTAGTGCCAACGATAACCAGCGGAAAAATGCGAACAGTAGCTTATATCCTGGCGGGAAGCCTGGCACGGGCTACGCCCATGTTCGCGGGACAAGCCCGTTTCCACAGGACTGTGCTTCTTCGTCGTCACTTTCCGGCGAATGCTCCAGGTCCCAGGCAGCCATGTCCAGATAGCGCTTTATCCAAGCCTTCTGGTAAGCCCCGCTGTAAATGCCATCGAGCACCAGCCAATAGATGAACAAGGCGACAACGCCGATTATCACGACTGCCAACCCTTGGCTTGTGAACACCTCTGCGCTCTTGATGAGCTCTGTGCTGATGGCAATCATGAAGGCGACGAGCGACGCGAAACCCAGGTTCTGCGACAACGGTGGCCTTGCAGGCTTGCCGACAAGGTCTGAATACGCTGACAGCTCACGGGCCTTTGCAGCCGTGTAGCCCTGCTTGCGCAGGCTCTCCAGGAAAAAGGCGTAACACAGGGTGCTTTCCCGGTGGTGGAACGACTGCCGATCGATCACATGGTCGTCGAACGCCTGCGCATGCATCGCCCGCAGCCCCTTCAGACGCGTGAAGTAAAGCGCGAGCCCCCAGGGCAGCAGCGCCATGTAGGCGTACGGTAACAGCGCCGGGTGGATCATCGCCCACAGCGCGAAGGCCACCAGCAGCAGTGTCGATGCAAATGCTCCCCACATTGGCCACAACCTGCGTGCATTGGCCCACTTGAACAATTGCTTGTTCGGTTGCCGACGGCTGCGTTTGTAGATTTCCTGGACCTCTGCCCACTCTACCAGTTTCATGGTGACTCATTCCCTCGAAGTCATTTCTATTACAGTGACCGCTCCGAGCATACGTGGCGGCACCCTCAACGTCAGTGCCGAATGGACCGAATTCAGCATGGGTGTATGGCGCTGATTGATGTCAGCGCTCCACCTGTCATGAAAAGACAGCCCCCTGTCACCCGATGTGAAGCACCGCCCGCCCCTGCGGCCTACAGTCTGTTCCAGCGTGTCCAAGCGCTCACAACAACAATGCAGACTGGAGAACACACTCATGGCCAAAGCCGTACGCTTCTACGAAACCGGTGCCCCCGAAGTCCTTCGCTATGAAGACGTCGAAGTCGGTGAACCTGGCCCGGGAGAAGTACTACTTCGTCATGTGGCCGTTGGCCTGAACTACGCCGACACCTATTTCCGCAACGGCACCTACCCG
>Ga0160461_1000491_pt1 | contig 27047 bp, 13 predicted proteins | sample HID1975I_E6MG_FD_108266 | JGI IMG/M metagenome (GOLD analysis project Ga0160461, IMG submission 108266) | Enriched soil microbial communities from UW Madison campus, WI, USA - HID1975I_E6 MG | ecosystem: Environmental > Terrestrial > Soil > Unclassified | place: USA: Madison, Wisconsin...
CAATACGGGCTCGATGCCCTCGGAGCAGCTCCGCTTCATGACCTTCCCTCGATGATCAGTCGAGAACTTTCGCTTTTTTGGAAGGGAAAGTCGAGATACAAGGAGCAGCCTTGTGCTGCGAAGGGGCCGGTGACAGCAGCGAAAATACGCTGTGCTGTCACCGGCCTCTTCGCAGCACAAGGCTGCTCCTACACGAAAATGCGTCGATTCTGGGACGACGAACGCTCAGCCACTCACCCCGCCAGAATGAAGTCTGCCGCCGTCACCGTCGTGGCGTCGGCCACCCCCACCAGGCGGATCGAGTCGGCAGCGCCGATGCTGACCAGCGTATCAGCGCCGACATCGGCGATGGTGACGCTGGCAGCGAAGGTGGCAGCCGTGATATTGAGCGCGGTGATGTCCAGCCGGTCCTGGCCGCCCGACGCGATGGCATCGAAGTTGATGATCAGGTCGTTGCCAAAGCCTGCAGCGAACTGGAAGACATCATTGCCGTCAGTGGCAATCATCGTGTCGTTGCCCGCCCCACCTGTGACCGTATCGTTGCCAGCGGCACCGTTGATGAAGTCATTGCCGGCACCGCCCAGCAAGGTGTCGTTGCCGACGTCACCAAACAGCGTGTCGTTACCGTCGCCACCCTGCAGCAAATCGACGCCGACGCCACCGTCAAGGGTGTCGTTGCCCAGGCCGCCCAGCAGCGTGTCGTTGCCAGCGCCCCCCAGCAGTGAGTCATTGCCATCACCGCCATCGAGGCTGTCATCGCCACCGCCGCCGTTCAAGGTATCGATACCCAGCCCACCAAACAGCTGGTCGTTGCCGGCGTCACCGTTGAGCGTGTCGTTGCCCGCGTTGCCATTGAGGATGTCGTTGCCGCCGTCACCATTGAGCGTGTCATTACCTGCCCCGCCGTTGATGAGGTTGGCCAGCCCATTGCCCGTGGCGGTGAAGTTGCCCACCCCGGTAAAGGTCAGGTTCTCGACGTTGCCGGCCAGGGTGTAGGTAACCAGCGAGGTCTGCACGGTATCGGTACCGGCACCCGACGCTTCGACCACCACATCGTTGGCATTGTCGACCACGTAGGTGTCATTGCCGACGCCACCCACAAGGCGGTCAGCCCCCGCACCGCCATTGAGCACATCGTTGGCGGCCCCCCCAGTGAGGGTGTTGGCCAAAGCGTTGCCGGTGCCGGTGAAGCTGCTGCTGCCGGTGTAGGTCAGGTTCTCGACATTCGCCGTCAGCGTGTAGCTTGCCAGGCTGGTCTGCACCAGGTCGGTCCCGCCGTTCAGCGCTTCGGTCACCGTGTCACCGGCGTTGTCGACCACGAACGTGTCGTTGCCGGCACCACCGTTCATGGCGTCCGCGCCAAGCCCGCCGTTGAGGGTGTCGTTGCCATCGTCGCCGTTGAGGATATCGGGGTCGTCACCGCCGTTGAGCACGTCGTTACCCAGGCCGCCGAACAGCTGGTCCGCGCCGCCCAATCCGTTGAGGGTATCGTTACCGCCCAGGCCCGAGATCACGTCATTACCCGCCGAACCGGTCAGGGTGTTGGCCGCGTTGGTACCGACCAGGGTCACACCGGGCGGCACCACCACGGGCGCGGTTGCTGCCGACGTCAGCGTCTCCAGCGTGCCGAAGCCGTCGGTGTAGCGCACGATCACCCGCAATTGCTGGTTACCCTGGGCAAAGCCCGGGGTGAAGGTGGCTGCTGTTGCGCCGACGATGTTGCTGAAGCTGCTGCCACTGCCTTGCTGCCACTGGAAGCTGAACGCACCCAGGCCGTCGAGGTCGGCAATGCCAGCGGTGAGCGCGGTCAGCACCTGGCCGCGGTCCGGTGTGGTGTCGCTGATCAGCACCGCGCCTGTCGGTGCATCGTTGACGTTGGCCACCGGGTCGAGGATGTCGGAGGCAACACTTTCGTGCACGCCGAAGTCATCCACGTAGCTGACCACCACCCGCATGTTCTGCCCCACCTGCGCCTGGGTCAGGACGAAGGTGCTGTTGATGGCACCGGCAATGTTGACCCAGCCAACGCCCCGGTTCGACTGCCACTGGAAGGTGAACTGCGGGTTGCTCAGGCCGTCGGCATCGACAATGGTGGCCGGGTTGGCCGTCAGCGTCTGGTTCTGTATCAGCAAGCCGGTCACGGCCGGCCCGGCGCTCGGCGCGCTGTTCGGCGCCGAGTCGACGATTTCCAGGGTGCCCTTGGCATCCTGATACACCGCCCGCACCCGAATGCTCAGCCCCGCCACATCGTCGGTCACCCGGTAGGTGCTGCCGATGGCCCGCGACACTTCGCCGGCCGCGACGAAGGTGATGTCCTCATACACCCCCGAACCCGGCAATTGCTCGACCTGCCAGTAGTAAGCCACTGGGCCGTTGACCGCGCCGGTCGGGTTGCTTGCACTGGTGTTGTCCGCGTCGTGCACGGCCAGGTCAGTGACCCGCAGCAGCTGGCCAGCCACCGGTGTGTCATCGCGTACGCCGGTGGCATCGTCGAGGATCACCAGGTGGCCCGTTGGGCCTGCGTTGGCGGCCGTGCCAACACCGGAGGCGATGGCCCGGTCGGAGAACTGCAGCCGCTCGATGCCGGTCAGCCGATCGACCCCGTCACGCCCCGCTACCAGGTCGGTGACAATCACGGTATTGCCGTCGACCACGACGTTGTAGTCCGTCGCCACGCCTGAGAACAACGCAGTGTCGAAGTTGTCAGTGCCTTTCAGGATCTCCCGCACGATCACCAGTTGCCCGGGGTTGTAGGTGCCGTTGAGCATGAACGGCACCATCGGCTCCATGCTGTCGAACGAGGCGATTTCCGGGCCGGTGCCATCGCTGTTGGCGCGTACGCTGATGCGCACGTTGAGCCACTTGTCACCGTCGAGGATATCGTCACCGCCGCGGCCTTCGATCAGGTCGCTGCCGCTGCCGCCGAGGATGATGTTGCCGCCGTCGTAGAACGTCGCGCCAGCCGCCAGCAGATCGGCCAGGCCGTTGATCAGGCTGATGTTGGTCAGCACGCTGCCATTGGCACCGGCGGTGGGCAGCGAGGCGGCGTCTTCGTTGTCGCCGCGCAGGAAGTCACCGTGCGCCGAGCCTGACAGGCCCTCCATGATGTCGAAACGCACCAGCGCCGACGCCCCCGAACCCGGTACCGGCGGCACATCGAAGAAGCGGTCGCTGTAGTCGATGGTCACCCCTTGGGCGAGCCCCTTGAAGGTCGCCCAGTCGTAGCCCGAGCCGCCGATATAGCGGTCACCGAAGCCGAGGCTGCCGACCATGATGTCGTCGCCCCCTTCGCCGTTGAACTTGTCGTTCTCGTTACCACCGATAAACACATCGTTGCCGATGATCGGGTCGTTGCCGAGCGGGTCGAAGTTGTCGCCAGGGGCACCGTCCGAGGTGCCCTTCTCGATCCAGTCGTCCCCTTCGTTACCCATGTCCTGTTCGTTGGCCTTGCTGCCCAGGATGAAGTCATTGCCCTGGCCGCCGATGGCCTCGGAGGCGTCTTCACCGGTGACGATGAAGTCGTTGCCGAAACCGCCAATGATCAGGTTGATGCCATTACCGCCGTGCAGCACGTCGTTGCCGTCGCCGCCCTGGATATTGTCGTCACCGCCCATGTCGCTGATGATGTCGTCGCCGGCACCGCCGCGCAGTTGGTCGTTGCCGTTGCCGCCTTCAATGCGGTCATTGCCGGCATCGCCCCAGACCGTGTCGTCCCCCCCGCCGGAGACGAGCACATCGGCGCCGTTGGTGCCACCCAGCACAATGTGCTCGTCACCGGCATAGCGGATGTAGTTGCTGTCCGGCCCTGCGGTCAGCGGGCTGTCGCGGAACACCACCTGCTGGCCGTTCTCGCCCAGCGGGTCGGCATTGCCCAGGCCATCGTTGTACTGCTTGCTGCGGTCCACTTCGAGGTAGAACGCCGGGTCCGTGAACACCAGGCCTGGCAAGTGGGTGGCCGAGGTGTTGGCCATGATCAGCTTGGCGAACGAGTTGCTTTCCAGTTCCGCGTTCATCGACAGGCCAGCGGTGCGCTCCAGGTAGTAGAAGCGGTCGCCGTCCTGGAGTTTTTCCAGCTGGTTCTCGAACACGAAGTTGAACGTTGAACCGAGCATGCCGCCGAACGGGGTTTTCGCTTCGGCCAGGCCGCCGATCCACAGGTCGATGGCATCGACACCCGTCACCGTGACGCCCTTCAGGTCATCGGCCGTGCCCAGCACGCCGTCCTTGCCGGGCCGTGTCACGTTGGCCCAGGCCCCGGTGCCGTTGAGGAAGTCGAGCCGGTCAAGCGGCGAACCGTCGCCACCGAACACCAGCGCCATCGCCGCCGCACGCTTGTCCACCAAGGTTGTAGCCCCTGTGATGGTGCTGTGCGTGCCATAAGCGGCGATGAAGTTGATCAACGACTCCGGATGCTTGAGGTGTTGCACCAGGTCGACCCAACTGGTGTACGGCTTAAGTTGGGTATCGCCGGTTTGCCCATAGATGTCGCGGCGTACGGCGTTGAGCGAAGGGATACCGACATCGCGGCCACGAGCGATGTTGATCGCCGGCAGGTCGAGCGGCAGCCCGAGCAGGTTGTTGCGCAGCGCCTCGGTGACGAACTCGTCGATTTCGTTACCGGCCTGGCGGGTAACCCCGCGCACGATGGCACTGGTCGCATCCTCGGGGGTGACGCCACTGGCGGCGTACGCCAGCGGGTTGAGGAACGCGGCGATCAGGCCCAACTGCTGGTCGGGGTCGGCGCTGGAGGGGTCTTTGACCACGTTGAAGTCGATGTCGAAACGGTCGACGGTCTCGGTCAGCATCGAGTGGCCGAAGCGGTACACCGTGTGCGCGAACTCGGCGACGATCGAGGCGTCGAGGTCGACGTCGTACACCTGGGTCGGGGCGAAGAACAGGTCGACACGCGGTTGGATGGTGCGGGCGAACTCCTCGAACACCAAGTGTTGGTACTGCATCTCGGTACCGAACTTGGCTGCCTGGAACAACCGCTCGCCATTCCACACCAGTGCATCGATCTCGGCCTGGCTGGCCGGCAGTGCGTTTACAGGGTTGAGCAGCCACTCGTTGAGGAAGGCCACGTCGCCCGAGTCGAGCACGGTGTCCTTGGTCTGGGCCACCAGCCGGTTGTGCTCGGCGTGGAAGATCGCATGCACGGCGGTCAGGCCGATGTTTTCGTTAACCCGGCCGTCGCCTGCGATGTAGTGCGCATCCAGCAACTCGTTGTCGTAGGCCAGGTTGGCGCCTGTCTGCGGGTTGACCGGGACGGCGTTGCCGACCTGGGTACCTGCATCGGGTGCCAACACACCGCCGCTGAAAACTGGCACGGCATTGTGGGCGATGTCGGCGAGGAACTCGTGCCCGGTGCGCACGGCGTTGGTCAGGTCGATAGGCGCCAACGGGTTGCCTTCGACCAGCACGTCATCCGCCGTGCCGCCCAGGCCATCGGCGCCCTTCATGACCACCATCGGGTAGCCATTGGGCCCTTTGATGAAGTTGCCATAGGCATCGGTCGCCAGCAGCGGCACGTTGTTGACGTCGGCATCGGTGAGGTGAATGCCGAGCAGGTCATTGGCCTGCGCCTTGACCACTTTCCAGGTCGCCATGCCGCCGATTTCGCTGTCGTCGGCACTGCCGAACTTGCCATCGGCGCCCAGGTCGCGGTTGGTGATCAACCGGCCCGTGGCGACGGGGCCATGGTCCGTCATCTGATAGCCGCGCAGGAACACCTGGTGCGACGGGTGCGAGCTGTAGGTCTGGTTCTGGTCCACGAACGGCGTGGTGGTGTTGCTGTGCTCATGGATATCGTCGGCGTTGCCGAGAATGCCATCCGGCCCTGGCTGGTTGGTGGCCCGGGTCAGCACCATGAAGTTGGTGTTGCCACCCGGCACATACAGCGGGTCATCCGGTTGCAGCGGGATGTACACAGTACCCGAACCGCCCTTGGTGACCAGGTCCAGGCCATGGTCGAAGAACTGGCCAAAGAAAGTCATCCAGGCGTTGAACGGCGCAGACAGCCCGGCATCCGCGGTGGTGTTCTCGAACAGGTACACGTCGTGGTCGTCATTGGTGCCGAACTGCCCGTCCAGGCCGGGGCTGGCGACGACCCGCACGCCATCCTTGAGCACATCGTCGTTACCCGGCGTGCCGAAGTTGAGCACGCCGTCGGCGCCAGGGTCATAGGCCGTGGCATAGGCGGCCGGGTTGTTCGAGGTCTGGTCGACGATCAGGTTGCTGATGGTGCGCGGCTGCGAGTCGAACACTGCGCCGCTGGTTTGTTGGTACGACGACCCAGGAATGGCCGGCGAGCCTGGGCCGAAGAAGCCGGCAGGCGCGCCTTCAGCGGGGTTGAACACCGGGTCGGTGAGGCGTGGGAAGACATTATCGGCCGCCCCGAACTGGGTGTTGTTGATGCCGTTGAGGTTCATCAGGTTATTGTTCGAACCGTCGACTGCTCGCAGCCCCAGGGGTGCACGAATGTTCGGTATCAGCGAGAGGATGTCCTGCCCGGCGGCATCAGCCTCGGCGATCTTGATTTGCGCGAGGATGAAATTGAGGTCGGAACGGACCATGTGCAGGCCTGCGCCACCTTCGCTGGCATCAACTACCGGCGTCGGCGCGGTCGGCACCACAGGGGCGCCCGCCTCGACCACGGCCGTGGGTTGTGAGAACAGCACTTCAGTGGTGCCGTGCGCATCCTGGTAGATCGCCTTCACCCGCAGTGACAGCCCGGCAAGGTCTGGCGAGACCTTGAACGCCGTGCCATCGGCGCTTTGGAACGCCAGGTCGCCGGCCGGCAGCTGGATGATGTCCTCGAACACACCGCTGCCTGGGTCCGCTTCGAACTGCCAGTAGTAGGACACCGAGGTGTTGTTGAGCACGCCTTGCGGATTGGTCAGCGACACATTGTCGCCATCGCGCACCCCGGCCATGCTCACGGTCAGCATGTCGCCCACGGTGATCGCGCCAGCGTTGTTGTCGGTGACAGTCGGGCTGCCGGTTGGCTGCGCATTCACCCCGGTCACCAGCACGCGCTGGCCATCGGCAAATTGCAGGCGCTCGATATGCAGCAGGGTGTCGACGCCGTCACGGCCGGCAACGGTGTCGGTCACCGTCCACACATCGTCCGACACATCGGCTGTGCCACGGTTGTTCTGGGTAACCACATAGTCGGCCTGAACACCGGAGAACACAGCGGTATCGAACGCCGCGCCACCCGTCGAAGTGCCCGGCAGGATTTCCCGCACGGCCTTGAGCTGGCCTGGGTTATAGGTGCGGTCGAGCATGAACGGGATCATGTCGACCATGCTGTCGAAGCTGGCGATTTCCGGCCCGGTATGGTTGACGTCGCCGGCGGCATACACCGCGATACGCACGTTGATCCACTTGTCGCCGTCGATCAGGTCATCGCCGCCGCGGCCCTCGATCAGGTCGCTGCCATTGCCACCGAGGATGATATTGCCGGTGGCAAAGCCGGTGGTGGGCAAACCAGCGTCAGCCAGGAACTGCTGCAGCCCGTGGATCAGCGCCACATTGGTGAGCGCACTGCCAGTGGCACCGCCGTGGTTGAGGATGGTGACTGCATCGACGTCGTCACCCTTGAGCACATCGCCAAACTTGGAACCGGACAACCCTTCGACTTCGGCAAAGCGGTCGAGGATCGAGGCCGGCGAGGCGCCGACCGGGTTGAACACGCCGGCGTTCTGGTTAGGCGCGTTGCCATGGGGCTGCGCCAGTGCGGCCAGGCTCAGGTCGACTGTGACGCCGGCCTGGTCATTCTTGTAGGTGACCCAGTCGAAACCGGACATGCCGTCCATCTTGTCCTGGGCATCGCTGCCGACAAAGATGTCATCGCCACCTTCACCGATCATCTCGTCGAAGCCACCGCCGCCGACGAAGATGTCGTTGCCGATCACTTCGTCACCCAGCAGCGGCGCGAAGTTGTCGCCGGGCGCACCGTCCTGGGTGCCCTTCTCGATCCAGTCATCGCCCTCGTTGCCGGTGGGCGGCAGGTTGGTCTTGGCGCCGAGGATGAAGTCGTCGCCCTGGCCGCCGAAAGTGGTGCTGATGTCTTCGGTGGTGATGATGAAGTCTTGGCCATCGCCGCCCAGGATCAGGTTGCCGGCAACGCCCATGCTGCCGGCGACGATTACATCGTTGCCGGCGTTGCCTTCCAGGCGGTTGTCGCCGAACGAATCGGTGATGATGTCATCGCCCGCGCCACCCAGCACCGCATCATTGCCGGCGCCCCCTTCGAGGCGGTCATCGCCGCCGTCGCCGTAGAGCGTGTCGTCACCCTCGCTGGAGATGATGATGTCATTGCCCGCAGTGCCCCCCAGAACCACATGGTCCAGGCCGGTGTAATGCAGGTAGTTGCTATCGGGGCCCACAGTATCCGGGTTGTCGCGGATCACCAGCGGGACGATTTCCTGGCCGTAGATCATGATGCCGCCGGTAGGGTCGGCCTTGCCGTCGGCACCCAGCCCGGTGAACTGGTTGGCCTGGTTCACTTCAAGGGTGAACGTCGGCGTCAGGAACACCGTGTTGGACAGGTGGGTGACGTCGGAGTTGAGCATGATCAGCTTGGCGAAGGAGTTGTTTTCAAGCTCCGTGCCGAAGTTCAGGCCCGCTGTACGCGACAAGTAGTAGAAGCGGTCGCCGTTCTGCAGCGCCTCCAGCTGGGTTTCGAAGACGAAGTTGAAGCTCGAGCCCAGCATGCCGCCGAACGGCATCTTCTGCTCGGCCAGGCCACCGACCCAGAAGTCGATGGTGTCGACACCCGTGATGGTCACCCCGCTCACGTCGTCCGCAGTGCCCAGCACGCCGTCTTTGCCGGCCCGGGTCACGTTGGCCCAGGCGCCGGTGCCGTTGAGGAAGTCCAGGCGGTCGAGCGGCGCGCCATCGCCCCCGAACACCAAGGCCATGGCGGCGGCACGTTTGTCAGCCAGCGTGGTCGCCCCGGTGATCGTCGCATGGGTGCCGTAGGCGGCGATGAAGTTGACCAGCGATGCCGGGTGCTTGAGGTGGCCGGCAAAGTCGACCCAACTGATGTAGGCCTTGAGCTGGCTGTCGCCGGTGGCGGCATAGAACTCACGGCGCGCCTCGTTCAGCGAGGGGATACCGGTGTCGCGCCCACGGGCAAGGTTCAGCGCCGGCAGGTCGAGCGGCAGGCCCAGCAGGTTGTTGCGCAGGGCTTCGGTAACGAACTCATCGATCTCGTTGCCGACCTGGCGCGTCACGCCGCGAATGATTGCCCCTGCCGCTTCATCGGCCGTCGCCCCGCTGCCAGCGAATGCCAGCGGGTTGAGGAAGGCAGCGATCAGGCCAAGCTGCTGGTCGGGGTTGTTGGGGTCGGTAAGAACGGGGTTGAACTCGGGGTCGAAGCGGTCGACGGTCTCGGTCAGCATCGAGTGGCCGAAGCGGTACACAACGTGGGCGAACTCGGCGAGGATGGCCGGGTTGATCGAGGTGTCATAACCGTTGGGCGCCAGAAACTCGTCGATCTGCGGCTGGATGGTGCGGGCGAACTCCTCGAACACCAGGTGCTGGTACTGCATCTCGGTGCCGAACTTGGCGGCCTGGAACAGACGTTCGCCATCCCACACCAGCGCGGCGATCGCGGCAGGTGTGGTCGGCAGCGCGGCAACGTCATCCACCAGCCATTCGTTGAGGAAGGCCAGGTCGCCTGCGGCGAGGATGGTGTCCTTGGATTGCTGGACCAGGCGGTTGTGCTCGGAGTGGAACACGTGGTGCACGGCGGTCAGGCCGATGTTCTCGTTCACCCGGCCGTCGCCGGCGATGTAGTGGGCGTCGAGCAGTTCGTTGTCGTAGGTCAGGTTGTTGCCACCTGGGCCCACCAGCTGCGCATTGCCCACCGCGGTGTCGCCGTCGGCCTGCAGCACGCCGCCGACCACCACGGGCGCGGCGTTGTGGGCGATATCGTCGAGGAAGCCGTGCCCGGTGCTGACAGCATTGGCCAGGCTGATCGGCGCGGCGCGATTGCCCTCGACCAGTTGGGTCACATCATCGGCCGTGCCGGCAACCCCATCGGCGCCATTGCTGACGCGCATTACCACCTGCGGCATGCCATTGGGCCCGCGCAGGAAGTTGCCATAGGCATCGGTCGCCAGCAGCGGCACGCTGTGCACGTCGGCATCGGTCAGGTTGATACCGAGCAGGTCGCGGGCCTGGGCCTTGACCACGGCCCAGGTGGCCATGCCGCCATTTTCGCCATTGCCATCGTCAGCCGTGCCGAACTTGCCGTCGGCGCCGAGATCGCGGTTGGTGATCAGCCGCCCGGTGGCGATCGGGTCGCCCGCGGCGTTGAGCATGTACTCGCGCAGGAACACCTGGTGCGAGGGGTGCGAGCTGTAGGTCTGGCTCTGGTCCACGAACGGCGAGGTGGTGTTGGGCTGGCCATCGTCGGCCGTGCCCAGCACACCGTCCGCGCCGGCCGTGCGTACGGCACGTGGCAGCACCATGAAGTTGGTCGGGCTGTTGGGCACGTACAACGGGTCGTCCGGCTGCAACGGAATGAACACGATGTCGGTGGTGCTCTTGGTCACCAAGTCCAGGCCGTGATCGAAGAACTGGCCGAAGAAGGTCATCCAGGCGTTGAAACCGGCCGTCAGGCCCGCGTCTGCAGACTGGTTGGGGATGAAGAACACGGGCTTGTCGTCAGCCGTGCCGAACACCCCATCGAGGCCGGGGCTCATCACCGGCGCCGCGCCGCCATTGGCTTCGACGGCGGCGGGGTTGTTCGGCGTCTGGTCGACGATCAGGTTGCTGATGGTGCGCGGCTGCCCGTCGACCACCGTGCCGGTGCCGCCATAGGCCGCGCGGTACGACGCATCAAGCAAACGCAGGAAGGAATTGTCAGCGGCACCGAACTCACTTTGCCCGGCCACCAGGTTGTTGTAGCTGCCGTCCACGGTGCGCAAGCCAAACGGCACCTGGCTGTTGGGCAGCAGATCGATGAGATTGGCGCCCTTGGCGTGGGCTTCGGCGATGAAGATCTGCTTGAGGATGAACTCCAGGTCCGACTTGCTGAAATTGGCCATTTAGATTGCCCTCGATCTATCGGGAGAAAGACACAGGGCAACAGGGTCCATCCCGCGCCCAGTCAGTACTGACGTGCGCAGTTCGTGGTTCGGTTTTCCGGGATCGGTGGTGCGATGACATCTGGTCAAGCGCGGTCCGTAGGAGCGGCCCGAATAATCAAGACTAAAGTCGTAGGTTCAAACCTTGTCAATAAGCCGTCGAAAAAATGACTCTCGATGATAATGCGTTGCAACTCGCTGTTTTTACGTGACTTATAAAAAGTTCAAAGAATTTATAGAGCGAAATGATATTACAAGATGTTTCGTTGCAACCTACGCTCGTGCTTGTGGGGCACCGCAGCGTTTTCGGATGATTCGCCTTCAGAGCGACCCGCCTGCGTGCCGTCCAGAAGCCACATCTAGAGCAGTCCAGAGCGCCGCAACGGCCTCCGGTTTGGTACAGAGGGAGGCCCAAGATGCACAAGCAACCGCGCACCCGTTCCGAGCTGGCCGAGGCGCTCTTTCGCCTGCGCCGCAGCTTCTACTCACTGGCAGGCTTCAGCGGCGTGATAAACGTCATGATGTTGACGCCAGCTGTCTACATGCTCCAGGTCTACGACCGCGCCCTGGTCAGCCGTAACGTCACCACATTGACGATGCTCACCGTGCTGGTGGTCGGGCTGTTCCTGCTGATGTCCGCCCTGGAAATGATTCGCACCCGCGTGTTGATCCGGGTCGGCAACTGCCTGGACATGGACCTCAACCGGCGCATCTTCAGCGCCGCCTTCGAGCGCAACCTGAACCGCGCCGGTGGCAACCCGGCCCAGGCCCTGCAAGACCTGGCACAGGTCCGCCAGTTCTTGACCGGTAATGGCTTGTTCGCCTTCTTCGATGCACCGTGGACGCCCATCTACCTGCTGGTGTGCTACCTGATCCACCCGCTGCTGGGGCTGGTCACGATGATCGGCTCGATGATCCTCGCCGGCCTGGCGTACCTCACCGAGAAGGCCACGCACAAGCCGTTGGCCGAGGCCAACCACGCGGCGCTGTCGTCTGCCAACTACGCCAACAACAACCTGCGCAATGCCGAAGTCATCGAGGCCATGGGCATGCTGCCGTCGATCAGCAAGCGTTGGTACCAGAGCCATCTGCGCATCCTGCAGATGCAGACGCTGGCGTCCGACCGTGCGGCCTTGATCAGCAGCACCGGGCGCTTCGTGCGCATCACCCTGCAATCGCTGATCCTCGGCACCGGTGCGCTGCTGGCGATCGAAGGCAAGATCACCCCGGGCATGATGATCGCCTGCTCGATCCTCACCGGTCGCGCACTGGGGCCGGTGGAACAAGTCATCGCCTCGTGGAAGCAACTGCTTGGCTGCCGGTCAGCCTGGGGGCGGCTGACCGAGCTGCTGCAGGACTACCCGCGCCGCCCACCGAGCATGTCGCTGCAACGGCCCCTGGGCATGCTCGCCGTGGAGAACGTGTTTGCTGGCGCCCCCGGCACCAACACCACCATTCTGCGCGGGGTGAGCTTCAGCCTGGCGCCGGGCGAAAGCCTCGGCATCATCGGCCCCTCCGCCTCGGGCAAGTCCACCCTCGCCCGCCTGCTGGTTGGCGTCTGGCCGACCCAGGCCGGCAAGGTGCGCCTGGACGGCGCCGACATCTTCACTTGGAACAAAGGCGAACTGGGCCCGTGGCTCGGCTACCTGCCGCAAGACGTCGAACTGTTCGAAGGGACCATCGCCGACAACATCGCGCGGTTTGCCGAGGTGGACAGCGATGCGGTCATCCGCGCAGCCAAGAGCACCGGCGTGCACGAGATGATCCTGCGCTTCCCGCAGGGCTACGACACTCGCCTGGGCACCGATGGCAGCCCGCTTTCCGGTGGCCAGAAACAGCGCATTGCCCTGGCCCGTGCGCTGTATGGCGAACCTAACCTGGTGGTGCTGGATGAGCCCAACGCCAACCTCGACGATGTCGGGGAAAAGGCCCTGGTCGATGCCCTGGGCGAACTCAAAGGCCGTGGCGCCACGGTAGTGCTGGTTTCTCACCGGCCCAACGTGCTGTGCGCCGTCGACAAGGTGTTGATGCTGCGTGACGGCGGCGTGCAGATGCTGGGCACGCGCGACGAAGTCTTTGCCGCCCTGCGCAAGGCAAGCGTGATACCGGCGGCCGCAGCAGCGCCGCTGGCTTCGGTAAAAGTACGGGAGTAACCGATCATGCACATGAGCCAACCGACCGAGTTGATCCCTGCCGAGGCGAAGAGCCTGATCGACCTGGATGCCGGCAAACCGGTGCGCTGGGGCCTGTGGCTGGTGCTGGCCGGCTTCGGCGGCTTTTTGCTGTGGGCCTGGCTGGCGCCGCTGGATGCCGGCGTGGTCGCCACCGGCACGGTCAAGGTCACCAGCAATCGCAAGGCCGTGCAGCACCTGAGCGGCGGCACCGTGGAGGCAATCCTGGTGCGCGAAGGCGACGTGGTGAAAAAGGACCAGGAACTGGTTCGCCTCGATGCCCTGCGGGCCGTGGCCGAACAGGGCGCAGTCAGCGCCCAGTACATTGTCAGCAAGACCGTGGAAAACCGCCTCGAAGCCGAGCGCGACAACCGCGACTCGGTAACCTTCGACCCCGCGCTGCTCAAGCGCTTCGGCGCAGACCCACGCCTGCTGGCTGCCATGGACTTGCAGCAGCGCTTGCTGGACACCCGCCGCGCCGGCCTGGCGGGCGAACTCAGCATCCTCGAAGAGAACCTGGCGGCATCGGCCGTGCAGCTCAAAGGCCTGCAGCAGGTGTACGGCGCCCGCGCCTCGCAGATCAACTTCCTCGGCCAGGAGCTGCAAGGGACCCGCGTGCTGGCCGCCGAAGGCTATGTACCGCGCAACCGCCTGCTGGAACTGGAGCGCAGCAACGCCGACCTCTCCGCCGGCCAGGCCGAAAACCTCAACAACATCGCCCGGGTGCGCAGCCAGGCCACCGAGATCAAGCTGCGCATGCTTCAGCGCCAGCACGATTACTTGAAAGAGGTCGAGTCGCAACTGACCGACACCGCCAAGGAAAACACCACCCTGGCCGACCGCTTGCGTGCATTGGACTACGAAGTGACCCACACGGTGATCCGCTCACCCATCGATGGCATGGTCCAGGCGCTGGGCATCGCCACGGTCGGCGGGGTTATCCAGCCTGGCGCCAAGCTGATGGAAATCGTCCCGCTCGACGAGCCGTTACAGGTCGACGCGATGATCCCGGTGCAGGCCATCGACAAAATGGTCCCAGGGCTTGCCGTGGACATCGCCTTCCCGGCCTTCAACCACGCTCAGACCCCAAACATCCCCGGCCGTGTGAAAACCATCTCTGCCGACCGCCTGCTCGATGAAGAGAGCAAGCAGCCGTTCTACCTGGCGCAGGTGGACGTTTCACCCGCCGGCATGAGCTTGCTGGGCAGCAACCACATACGCCCCGGCATGCCGGCCACCGTCACCATCAAGACCGGCGAGCGCAACCTGCTCAGCTACCTGCTCAAACCCATGCTCGAACGCGTCGACAGCGCTTTCAAGGAGCAATGAGATGAACCGCCACTGCCTGATGTTGTGCCTATTAGGGTTGTCCTTGCCAGCCAGTGCCATGGACCTGAAGCAAGCCTGGGACCTGCTGCAGTACCAAGGGCCCATCTACCATGCCGCCGAGCATGAGAAACAGGCCGGCCTGGAGAACCGGGCCATCGGCCAGGCCGGCCTGCTGCCGCAGATCAATGCCACGGCCTATTACAACAAGGTCAATGGCTCGCAGCGCCAGAGCGGCCAGGACAACGACCTGGACTATGACTCCAAAGGCGCCAGCGTGCGCCTGCGCCAACCGCTGTTCAACAAACAGAAAATGGCCGAATACCGCCAGGGCCAGCAGCGTGCCGACTACAGCGTCGCGGTGTTCGATGCCAAGAGCCAGGATGCCGCCGTGCGCCTGGCCGACAGTTATTTCGATGTGCTGTTGGCCAGCGAAACCATCACCCTGGCCAGGGCCAAGCTGAACGCTTTCGAGGAGCAGCTTGCGTCAGCGAAACGGCGCATGGAGCTGGGCGCCGGCACGGTGACCGATATCGACGAGTCGGTCGCTCGCCGCGACCTGGCTGAGGCCGACCTGATCGAGGCGCAGGACAACCTGGTCAACGCCCGCCGCAAGCTCGAGGAGTACATCGGTGAAACCCCGGCATCGCTGACCACCTTGCAGCCAGGCTTCACCACCCCGCCGCTGCTGCCGGGCAACCTGCAGGACTGGCTGGTCAAAGCACAAACCGACAGCCCGCTGATTCACGCCCGCCGGCACAGCTACGAACTGGCAGAAGAAGAGGTGCACCGGGCCAAGGCCGGGCACTGGCCGACCCTGGACTTCGTTGCGGGCTACACCGCGGGCAGCAGCCAATCGATTTCAGAGCTGAACCAGCGCAACCAGTACAGCTCGATCGGCCTGGAACTGAACATCCCGCTGTACAGCGGCGGCAGCACCAGCGCGCTGACCCGCCAGGCCAGCGCCAACAGTTCGAAAGCCCTGGACGAGCTCGACGCCACCCGCCAGGAAGTCATCTCCGGCACCACCCGTGAGTACCGAGGCGTGCAGAGTGGCGCCATGCGTATCCATGCGCTGGAAAAGGCCGTCGCGTCCAACGAACGTTCGCTGACCTCGACACGCAAGGGCTTCAAGGAGGGCGGTACCAGTACCAACTCAGATGTGCTTAATGCCGAGGAATTGCTGTTCGACGCACGGCATGACCTGTTCGAGGCCAAGTTGAACTACCTGATGTCACGCCTGCGCCTGGCCTCATCGGTGGGCAGCCTGGGGGACGACGATATCGAGCTGGTCAACAATTACCTTGGGCCGGAGTTGATGGTGAGTAACTGACCTGCTCTGGCTTTGTTTAAGCTTGAGATTGTTGGGGCGTTTTGCGCCCCAAGATCCTAAAGCCTACTTACAACCAACAAGCCTGCAAGACCGTTAGCGCCAGCCCCAGCAAGCACACCAGCCCCACCACAAAGCTGACTGTCCTCCATGGCTGCAAACCGCTCAGGTAGCACACCGTATGCGCCACCCTGGCAACGGTGAACACCACACTCAGCCAAATAATGACGACCGCAGCAGCATTCAGCGCAATAGCCAAGCCGGCCAAGGCAAAAAACGCCGGAATATTCTCCAGATCATTCGCCCAAGCCCTGCCCGCCCGGCTGACCTGCGGCAATTCGTCAACATTGGCCAAGCGCCCTAAGAACGCCGCGTCTTCACCATTGGTAAAGGCCTTGTAACGCAGGCGGTAATAGCCTTGGTAGCAAGAGATCGCCAGCATCTTCAGGAACAGCGCGACCACACAGACCGCATAGACAGACAGGGCACCGTGCATCACGCCCCCTCCTGAGCAGGATGTGCCGAGCGCCTGCCAAAGCCTTCAAACACGATGTACAGAAGCGGCCCCACCGACACAAACACAGCCGTGAGCAGCAAAAAAGGGGCAACCCGTAACCACGATCGCCCTTTCGAACGGGCATCCCTGATCATCCAGGCGCACGCAAGCCCAGCCATCACGTACAAGTCGATTACAACCTGCGCAGTGTCAGGCCGGGCCATCAGTTCAAGGCCAAATGCGAGCAATGATTGCTCTGCAATGAACATCGTCCAGCCGGTGTATAGCGAAAACGACATCAGGGTAGCCAGCGCGATCCAAGTGCTTTTCATCTGCAACGCTCCTTAACCAATACTGCGCCAAGGTAGTGCTATGGTTGCAGACTGCTCAATGACCTCACAGGTCATCGACGCCCCGCTCACGCCCCGTCAGAGTTGCCCCATGAGTAACCGCCCTTTCCACCCGACCGCCTCAACCGGTAACCCGGCAGGCAACCACTTGCGCCGGCACCGTCAACAGGCAGGTTTGAGTCAGCTTGAGCTGGCGCTACGCGCCAACGTATCCCAGCGTCACCTGAGCTGCGTGGAGACCGGTCGCGCCAAACCAAGCCCAGGCACGTTGCATGCCCTGCTTTCTGCGTTGGACGTACCATTGGAGGAGTGCAACGAGGTTTTCCTCGCGGCAGGTTATGCGCCCCGCTACACCGCGTCGCCGCTGAATGCGCCCGCCATGGCAATGGTGCACGAGGCGATTGCGCATATTTTGCAGGCCAACAACCCCGCTCCAGCGATCGTCCTGGATAGCATGTGGTACATCACCGCCGCCAACACCAGCGCCGGGCTGCTGTTGCAGATGGCGGGGGTACAGCCCCGTGATGATGCGCCGCTCAACCTGCTGGAAACGCTGCTGTGCCCCGAGGGCCTGGGCGACCAGTTGATCAATGCCGATGAAATCCGCGCCACCGCGTGGCACAGGGCCTCGCGGGAAGCGGCGGGCAACCCTGAGTTGGCGCAGCTTCTGCAAGACCTGCCCTGCCCCGCCGCGCTGGCGATTGCCCCATCGCCTTCGCCGGTCGTGTTGACGCGCCTGCGCTCGGCCCACGGTGAGCTGAAGTTCCTGTCCACCTTCACCACCTTTGGCATGCCGCTGGACGTGACCGTGGCCTCGCTGCGCATAGAACACCTGATACCTGCAGACACGCATACCTGGCACACCATGACCCTGGCGTATGAACAAGTGACCACAACCCCCTGAGTGCGCCCAGGCCGAACCGGCCTCAGAAATCGACCGTGGCCGACAGCTGCAGGGCGCGTGGGTAGCCAGGCGATATCGCGCCATACGAAGCGACCCCCGACCAGTACTCACGGTCGAAGACGTTCTGCACTGTGGCCCGGAAGGTGGTAGGACGGCCTTCGATGTGGGTGGTGTAGCGCGCCCCAACATCGAAACGTGTCCAGGCATCGAGCTCTTGGGTGTTGGCCTGGTTGATGTACTGGCTGCCGGTGTAGATCGCGCCACCGGTCAAGGTGACACCTTCGACCCAAGGCGTGTCCCACTCGGCCCAGAGGTTGGCCTGCACATCGGGCACGCCCACAGGCTCATTGCCCTTGTTGGCCGCCGTGGCCGAATCGGTCAGTTCGCCATCCAGCAGGGTCACGCCGCCCAGCAGTCGGGTACCGGGCGCGACTTCACCGAACATGCTCAACTCGATGCCACGGTTGCGCTGCTGCGCCTGAACCGAAAACAGGTTGCCAGCGCCCAGTTCGCCACTGGGTTTTTCGATCTGGAACAGCGCCAAGGTGGTCATGAAGGTGTCCCGTTCAAACTTCACCCCCAGTTCGTGCTGCTTGGTTTCATAGGGGGCAAAGGCTTCACCGGCGTTGCCCGCCGTGGCCGGTGCCACATCGCCTTTGCTCAGGCCTTCGACGTAGTTGTAGTACAGCGAGACATTCTCCCAGGGTTTCACCACCACCCCGACCACGGGCGTCGTCGCACTGTCTTTGTAGCGGGTAGTCATCGCGCCTGCGGTGCTGTAGTTACGCGACTCGATCGCTTGCCTGCGCACGCCCAGGGTCAGTTGCACGCGGTCATCGAGCACCGCCAAGGTGTCGGTCATGGCTACGCCGGACAACTCGGCTTCAGACACCCGATTCACGTTTGGCGCACTGATGTACTGCTTGGGCACCGCTATGGGGTGATAGATGTTCGAGAGTATTTCCGTGCCATTGTTGATGCCCCGCGATAGCTCATCCTGGTAACGGGTCGCCATGAGCGTGGCGGTATGGTTGATCGGCCCGGTTTCGAACAGCCCGCGTAAGCCCACGTCGGCGGTGGAGCGGTCGACATTGAACTTGTAGTAGCCCGGAGTATTGCTGGTGTCGCCCGCGTCATTGAGGATTTTCGGCACCTGGTCGGACATCCGCGCGACATCCGCCCTGCCGCCACCCGCATGGGCAAACACAGTCAACGAATCGCTCAAGTCGTATTCCCCACCCAGCAGCGCGGATTGCTCGCGGGTGTCCGACCAGCCCCAGTCCTGTGGCAGGTTGGTGCGGCCATTGGCGGCCGAAGGCACGTCGACACCCGGCGCCACGGTGAAAGGCCGCGACGCGGCATCCCAGCGCTCCCGCTGGCTGATGAAGTCCAGGTTCAGGCGCAGGCGCTCACCTTGGTAATCCAGGGCGATAGCACCGATATCCAACGCCCGTTGCTGGTCATCAATGGCCGTGTCGCCCTGGGCGAGGCTGCCGTTGAAACGCACGCCCCATTGCCGCTGATCACCAAAGCGGCGGCTGATGTCGAGGTGGCCACCGGTCTGTGTGTCGGAGCTGTAGCTTGCGGTGAAACGGGTCAGGTCCTCGGCCAGGGCGCGCTTGGGGACGATGTTGATCACGCCGCCGACCCCGCTGTTAGGCGAAATCCCATACATCAGCGCGCCTGGCCCTTTGAGTACCTCGACGCGCTCGGCATATTCGGTAAACACGCGGTAGTTGGGCGCCACGCCATACACGCCGTCGAAAGCAAGCTCCCCTAGGTTGCCCTCACCGACAGGGAAGCCACGAATGAAAAACGAATCGACGATGCCACCGGTCTGCCCCGTGGAGCGAACCGAAGGGTCACGCGCCAGGGCATCGGCGACGGTGACCGTCTGCAGGTCCGCCAGGGTTTTGGCGGTATAGCTGGTGACGTTGAAGGGCGTGTCCATCACGTCCTTGTTGCCCAGCATGCCCAGCCGCCCGCCACGGGCAACTTGCCCGCCGGCATAAGCCTCTGGCAGGGTTTCGTAGCGCATGCTGTTGGCGTCGATGGTGGTCGCGGCCAGGGTCAGGCGGTCGCCACTGGCCACTTGCCTGATCAGTTTGAAGCTGCCGTCGCCCAGTTCGACCAGTTCGAGCCCACTGCCGGCGAGCAGTTGCGCCATGCCGTCACGCGGGGAATAGCGACCGTTGAGGCCTGGGCTGTACAGGCCTTCCGTCAATGCAGGCTCGAACGACAGGGCCACACCGGAGGCCAGCGCGAAGCTGGCCATGACCCGGCCGAGCGGCCCTGGGGCGATGTCGTACGGCCTGGTAGCCGTCGCCTCCAGTGGTTGTGCGAGCGCCGCCCATGAATGGCTGGCACCTGCTACCAGCACACAGCTGAACAGGGCGCGACGGATTGCAATGGCGAGCTGGGGACGACTTGCAACAGGCATGACAGGAGGGTCCTTCTGACCGGGAATGGAGGTGTTCACTCCTATTGCCAGCCGAGGCGGAAAAAAGTATCACCTGGGGCACGACTTTTTTTTTGCGGTGCGGTCAACGCGGCGCAAGCATCGTCCAGTAGCCCCCCATGTGCGCCTCCACCCGCAGGGCATAAGTCGACTCCAGCATGCTCAACGTTCGACGCGGGTCGCTGATGGGGAATGCCCCCGATACGCGAAGGTCGGCAATGCCTGGATCACAACGAATGAACCCCCGTTGGTAACGCGCCAGCTCGGCAACGAAAGCGTCCAGCCTCATCTTGTCCGCCAGCAGCATGCCCTGGGTCCAGGCCGTGACAGCCTCGTCTGCCGGCCTTGGTGCAGCGATCGTTCGGGCGTCGAAGTCAGCGCGTTGGCCGGCTTGCACGACGCGGCGGGCAAGGTGATCGGCATTGCCAGGTTCGATGCGAATCGCACCTTCGATGACCGCCAGGTAGGTACGCCCGCCGAACTCCCGCACGGTGAACCGGGTGCCCAAGGCTTGCATGCGCCCCTCCCGCGTCCCTACCCACAGCGGGCGAGCAGGGACCACGATGTCGGGGGCCGTCTGCACCAGGATTTCGCCACGGAGCAAACGAATGAACCGCTCGCCGGCATTGAAACGTACATCGATCGCGGAGTCGGTATTGAGCACAACCTGCGTGCCATCGGCCAGGGTAAGGTCAAGGCGTTCGCCAATGCCGGAGCGGTAATCAGCTGCCCAACCTTGTTGCTCGGTCAGCCGCCAACCTGCCCAGCTGGCCGGGGCCAGGGCCAGCAGCAGGGCCAGCCGGCTGACCAGTGCACGACGGCCAGGGTCGGCCGGGCGGTCCAGTGCAGGCATCGACAGTGCCGGTGGCAGGCCACCCAACTTGCCCATCAACCGCTCCGCGCGCTGCCAAGCGCTTGCTCGGGCCGGGCTGCTGTTGCGCCAGGCCAGCCAGTCGGCCTGCTGCGCATCGGTCACGTCGCCTGCGCTCATGCACATCAACCACTCGGCGGCTTCTTCGAGCGCTTCGGCGTCTACCGGCTCGGCGCGCTGTGCATCGGCCATCTAGTCGACCAGCCTCAAGCACTGAACGAATGCCTGCTTCATGTAGCGTTTGACGGTAATCAGCGATATACCGAGCTGCTCGGCAATCGCCTCGTACTTCATGCCAGCCAACTGCGACAGCAGAAACGCGCGCCGGACCAGTGGCGGCAAGGTATCGAGCATGGCATCGATCTCGTGCAGGGTTTCCAGGATCAGCAAGCGCGTCTCTGGCGAAGGCACTTCAGGGGCAGGCAGGTGCTCAAGTGCCGCCAAGTACGCACGCTCCAGTGATTTACGTTTGCACCAGTTGGCGAGAATGCCGCCAGCGACGCAACTCAGATAAGCGCGGGGCTCATCGAATACGACGGCTTTGGAGGCGAGGATACGGGTGAACGTGTCCTGAACCAGGTCGGCCGCATCGACCGCGTTGCCCAGGCGCCTGCGCAATTTCGCGTGTAACCAGCCCTGGTGGCCGGTGTAAAGCGCTTCGACATTGCGTATGTGATTGTCAGGGCTGGGCAGCACGTCGCTCATGGGCGGTCTTGTCTACGCAAGTGAGAACTATTTTCAATGGTAAGTTAGCGCTGGCGCGCAAAGCAAGTTCAATATGGGCCAGCATTCAGCCGCAAAGGCGCGCGCTCGCGGCCTATGCTTCAACTCACCCAAGGCGGCGGAGCCCCCCCATGCACAACCCCGAAGACAACCTGCTGCACAGCTGGCAGCACAACGCCCAGGCCTGGATCGACGCGGTGCGCAGTGGCGCCATCGAGAGCCGTCGGCAGGTGACAGACCAGGCTATCCTGCTGGCCATTCTCAGCCGGCAACCCGAGCGCGTGCTCGACCTTGGGTGTGGTGAAGGCTGGTTGCTGCGGGCGCTGGCTGATCGCGGCATTGAGGCGGTCGGCGTGGATGGCGACAACACCCTGGTGGAGGCGGCCCGTGCGGCAGGCTCCACCGAGGTGCACCTTGCCAGTTACGCACAGCTGGCCGAGGGCGACGTCAGCGTTGGCCGTGGCTACGATTTGGTTTGTGCCAATTTTGCGTTGTTGCAGCAGGACGTCATCCCCTTGCTGGCGGCGATGAATGGGCTGCTGGCTCCGGGTGGTGCAGTGGTGATCCAGACGTTGCACCCCTGGAGTGTGGCTGCGGGCGATTATCAGGATGGTTGGCGGGAAGAGTCGTTCGCAGGGTTTGCCGGGGACTGGCGGCCGATGCCCTGGTACTTCCGCACCTTGGCCAGTTGGCTGAATGCATTGGACATGGCCGGGCTGCGCCTGGTCAGCCTGCAGGAGCCGCAGCATCCGCAAAGTGCGGTGCCGCAGGCGTTGTTGATGGTGGCCGAAGGGCGGTGAACCCTGTGTGGCATTGCAAGCGAGTTGCCGACCCTTGTGGGAGCGGGCTTGCCCCGCGAACACCGGCAAAGCCGGTGCCATGCACCGCGTAGCCCCATTCGCGGGACAAGCCCGCTCCCACAGGGTTGTGACAATCACAGAGCGCGACTACCACTTGAACGCTTACAGCACCGGCTTGCGCGCTGCCCCGCTACGGGCCTTGGCCATTGCTGCCAGGCGCACGGCGACGTTCGCTGCGCCATACCCGGCATAGCCGCCCTTGCGCTGGATGATCTCGAAGAAGAAGCGCTCCTCGAACGGCTCGGTGTACACGTGGAACAGTTCGCCGCCTTGGGCATCGCGGTCATACAGCACATTGTAATACGCCAGTTCACTGAGGAATTCGTCGTCGAAATCGAAGCGTGCCGCCAGGTCGTCGTAATAGTTGAGCGGGATTTCCAGCAGCGGCACGCCAGCCAACTTGGCACGCGCCACTTCACGGAAGATGTCATCACAATCGAAGGCGATGTGATGCACACCCGAGCCGCGGTAACTGGACAATGCGTGGGCAATGGCGGTGTTGCGGTTCTCGGAAATGTTCAACGGCAGGCGCAAGGTGCCGCACTGGCTGCGCAGCGCACGGCTCTTGACCAGGCCGTACGGGTCGGGCAGCACCACTTCGTCGTCGGCGGCGAAGTCGAACAGGCTCTTGTAGAACAGCACCCAGCTGTCCAGCGACTCGGCCGGCAGCGCCAGGGCCATGTGGTCGATACGGCGCAGGCCACCGCTGGCAGTGGCGGTTTTGTCCAGGCTGAAGTCGGTGTCGTACAGGGTCTGGCCAGCAGTGCCCTGTTCTACCAGGTACAACAGGCTGCCGTCGGGCGCGCGCACGGCGGGTACTTCGCACTCGTTGGGGCCGACCAGGCCACGGAACGGCTGGCCACGGAAGGCCGTGGCGCGCTTCAAGGCAGCTTGTTGGTCCTTGACGCGCAACGCCGTGGCGCACAACGACGGGCCATGCGCCTCGAAGAAGTTGTGGCCAAACGAATAGGGTTCGGCATTGAGGACGATGTTGATGTCGCCCTGACGCAACAGTTGCACGTCCTTGCTGCGGTGCTTGCCGGCGTCGGCGAAGCCCAGGCGTTTCAGCCAGTTGCTCAAGCGCGCACCCACCGCCTCGTCGACGGCGAATTCGAGGAACTCCACGCCATCATAGGCACTCGCCGCCGGCGGGTTGAACAGCACGCCCGGCTCCACCGCCACGGCCTCTTGCTCCAGGCGCAGGCGGGTCTGCTCTTCGAGGTACAGCAGCGAGCGCAAGCCGTCGGCGGCATTCTGCCGAGGTGGCGCGGCGCGGAAGCCGTCGTTGAAGATTTCCAGGGACAGCGGGCCGCGGTAGCCGGTGGCGAGGATCGGCGCGAGGAAGCCGGCCAGGTCCATTTCGCCCTGCCCCGGGAAGCAGCGGAAATGCCGGCTCCACTCCAGCACGTCCATGGCCAGGATCGGTGCGTCGGCCATCTGCACAAAGAAAATCTTGTCGCCCGGGATGTCACGGATCGCGCTCGGGTCGCCCTTGAGCGACAAGGTATGGAAACTGTCAAGAATCACCCCAAGCGACGGATGGTCGGCCTGGCGCACCAGGTTCCAGACCTGCTGGTAGGTATTGACGTGACGGCCCCAGGCCAACGCTTCGTAGCCGATGCGCAGGCCACGCTTGCCGGCATGTTCGGCCAGCAGGCGCAGGTCATCCACCAGCAGTTGCTCGTCGCCCAGGGCATCGGCCTGGACGTTGCTGCACACCAGCACCAGGTCAGTGCCCAGCTCTTGCATCAAGTCGAACTTGCGCTCGGCGCGGTCGACGTTGCGCTGCAGCCGGTCGCGGCGGCAGCCTTCAAAGTCGCGGAACGGCTGGAACAGGGTGATGGCGATACCCAGGTCCGCGCACATCTGGCGAACCTGACGCGGGCTGCCGGCATAATAGAGCAAGTCGTTTTCGAAAATCTCGACGCCGTCGAAACCGGCGGCGGCGATGGCTTCGAGCTTTTCCGGCAGAGTGCCGCTCAAGGACACGGTGGCAATCGAACGCTGCATGGCGGGAGTTCCTTGTTGTTAGGGGACGACGGCGCAGGAAAACCACGGTAACGGTGCCTGGCATGATGGATTATTCGCAGGTAAAGTCGCCTCATCAATCTCTTTGTACGGAATGGTTAGTTTTGTGTTCGATTACCGAACAAAACCGGATTTCGCGAATTGCTAGACCGCCACCCCGTGGTCAACATGAAACCAGACGCAGGCACACCGACCACTGCCTTCTTGCCAGACGGTCGTTCGGCAGAACCTGCGCTAACAAGCCCAACGCCACAACATAATAAGTTCAATAAAACCGGGTACCGACCTATGAACACTGCTCTCGCCTTGCGATCCGCACCTGTCTCCTGGCTGCCTGTCACGGCCTTGGCGCGGAATACGCCCGCACTTCACGTTTGACCCCACTCCCGAGATAACCCCACGCTCGCCTTGCGCCGTGCGGGAACCAACAAGAACAACGGAGACACCGATGGCTCACTCCAGCTCTCAAGCCAAGAAAGCGACCGCCAGTGGATGGATAGGCTCGGCACTCGAGTACTACGACTTTTTCATCTATGCACAGGCTGCGGCCCTGATTTTCCCGCAAATCTTCTTCCCTAACACCGACCCGAAAATGGCGATCATCGCTTCGCTGGCCACTTACGGTGTCGGCTACCTGGCCCGCCCGGTCGGCGCCATCGTGCTCGGCCACTGGGGTGATACCCGCGGACGCAAGAACGTACTGCTGCTGTGCATGTTCCTGATGGGTGTGTCGACCATGGCCGTCGGCCTGCTGCCGACGTACCACGACATCGGCATCCTCGCCCCCGCCTTGCTGGTGCTGCTGCGCCTGGTCCAAGGCTTCGCGGTAGCCGGCGAGATCTCCGGCGCCAGTTCGATGATCATGGAGCACGCGCCGTTCGGCCGACGAGGCTACTACGCGAGCTTCACCCTGCAGGGCGTACAAGCCGGCCAGGTATTGGCGGCGGCGGTGTTCCTGCCACTGGCCTACTTCATGCCGAGTGAAGCCTTCAACGACTGGGGCTGGAGGATTCCGTTCCTGATGAGCGCCGTGGTGCTGATCGCCGGTTTCATCATCCGAAAAGAAGTGCACGAAACGCCTGCCTTCGTGAAGGAAGAGAAGCAGGATAAAGTCGCCAAATCGCCAGTCAGCGAGGCCTTCCGCCACAGCTGGAAACACATGGTGTTGGTGATGTTCATGGCCCTGATGAACGTGATCCCGGTCGTCGCGACCATTTTCGGTGCGGCCTACGCGGTGCAGCCGGCCTATGGCATCGGCTTCGACAAGAGCGTGTACCTGTGGATTCCGGTGGTCGGCAACATCGTCGCGGTGTTGGTGATTCCATTCGTCGGCAACCTTTCCGACAAGATCGGCCGTCGCCCGACCATGATCGCCGGGTGCCTGGGTTCGGGCCTGCTGGCCTTCGTCTACCTGTATGCGATCAGCATCCAGAACGTACCGCTGGCCTTCGCTGCCTCGATCGTGATGTGGGGCATGGTCTACCAGGGCTACAACGCGGTGTTCCCAAGCTTCTACCCTGAGCTGTTCCAGACCCGCTACCGTGTTTCGGCCATGGCCATTGCGCAGAACATCGGCACCATGCTGACGGCCATGCTGCCGGCGCTGTTCGCCCTGGTGGCACCACCGGGCTCGGACAACATTCCACTGGTCGTGGGTGGCATGGCGTTCTTCATCACCTGCATCTGCGCCCTGGCGGCGTACATCGCACCGGAAACCCATCGCCTGTCGATGGAAGACCTCGGCAACCCGCAAGCCAAGCCGATGGAAAAGGCCGCGTACGAAGCCAGCCGTAAAGGCAGCTTGCAGACTGCAAGCCACTGATAGATCGCAGGGGCTGCTGCGCAGCCCTTTCGCCGGCAAGCCGGCTCCTACAGGTGTGCGCAAATCCCTGTAGGAGCCGGCTTGCCGGCGAATGGGCCGCAATGCGGCCCCAGCGTTTTCAGCCCTTGATCACTTCCTGCAGCCGCTGCCACAGTCTTTCAACATGCTCCCGCTCGGTCGGCAATGCGCCAATCGACACCCGCACCATCCACCGCCCTTCAAGGGTAGCCGGCGTTACATACGCCTCCCCAGAACTATTGAGCCGCTCGGCCCAGGCCTTGGTATGCGCATCCAGCGCCTCCCCTTCCAGCCCCGCCGGCCGATGCTGGATGCACAGCGTCTGCAACTGCACGGGTGCCAATAGCGTCCAACCCGGCGTCGCCTCGACCTGCCCAGCAAGCCACTGAGCATTATCCAAATCACGGCGCAAGCGCGCCTGCAGCGCTTCGACGCCCTCGCTGCGCAACATGAACCACAGTTTCAAAGCGCGGAACCGCCGGCCCAGTGGAATACCCCAATCACGCAGGTTCTTGACCTCACCATCCACCGCCGACTGCAGGTAGCTGGGGTTGGTGCTCATCACCCGGATAAGGTGCTGCGGGTCGCGCA
>Ga0160461_1000498_pt1 | contig 26630 bp, 24 predicted proteins | sample HID1975I_E6MG_FD_108266 | JGI IMG/M metagenome (GOLD analysis project Ga0160461, IMG submission 108266) | Enriched soil microbial communities from UW Madison campus, WI, USA - HID1975I_E6 MG | ecosystem: Environmental > Terrestrial > Soil > Unclassified | place: USA: Madison, Wisconsin...
CAAGAGCGTCGAAAGCTGGACCGCGTTGGGATCGTGATGCGCCCGGTGCACGGTCTGCGCGCGGAACAGCAGATCGGCAAAGGGCAGATCGAACAGCCCGGCGATGGCTTCGCGGGTCCAGGGCTGGGGGGCGGCCTTCGGCGGGGAACTGAAGGAAATCAGCGAAATACTATGCGTCAGAGTCACTCGGCAGCCTCGTCGATGCCCTCGGGCGGCAGGTTGTGGCCGAGCAGGCGAAGCACCTCGCCAGCGGCCGTGATCAGGTTCGTACCCGGTCCGAAGATCGCCTGCACCCCCGCCTCGCGCAGCATTTCATAATCCTGCGCGGGGATGACGCCGCCGGCGATCACCTTGATGTCGGCCCGGCCGGCATCGCGCAGATGGCCGATCAGCTCGGGGATCAGCGTCTTGTGCCCGGCCGTCAGGCTTGACGCGCCCACGACATCGACATCGGCCTCGATCGCGAGTTCCGCCGCCTCCTTCGGCGTCTGGAACAATGGTCCTGCGGTAATCTCAAAACCGAGGTCGCCAAAGGCCGAGGAGACCAGGTTCGCGCCGCGATCATGCCCGTCCTGCCCCATCTTGGCGACGAGCATGCGCGGGTGGCGGCCCTTGCGCCGCGCCACCGCCTCGACCGCCTCGCCAAGCGCCGCCCAGCGCCTGTCATCCGACTGCGCACCGCCATAGACGCCGGCGACCGGCCTGGGCCGCGTGCTGTGACGGCCGAACGCCACCTCCATCGCACTGCTGATCTCGCCGAGCGTCGCGCGGGCACGGGCGGCCTCGACTGCAAGAGCAAGCAGATTCGTTTCAGCTCCTCCCCAGGAAGGGGAGGTGGCATCGCGAAGCGATGACGGAGGGGGATCGCCACCAGCGACACCGTCCGTTGCCGCCCCCCCTCCACCATCCTGCGGATGGTCCCCCTCCCCGTTCCGGGAAGGAGTCTTGAACGCCGCCTCCCGCAGCGCACCCAGCGCGCGCAGGCAGGCCGCCTCGTCGCGTTCGGCGCGAAGCTTGCGGATGCGCGCGATCTGCGCCTCGCGCACCGCGTGGTTGTCGACATCGAGGATGTCGATCGGGTCTTCCTCGACCAGCCGGTATTTGTTGACGCCGACGATCACCTCCTCGCCGCGATCGATCCGGGCGGCGCGCGCGGCCGCGGCTTCCTCGATCATCGTCTTGGGCCAGCCCGCCACGACCGCATTGGCCATCCCGCCCTCGGTCTCGACCCGCTCGATGATCGCCCACGCGCGGTCGGCGATTTCCCGTGTCAGCGCCTCGACATAATAGCTGCCGCCGAGCGGATCGACGACATGGGTGATGCCGGTCTCCTCCTGCAGCACGATCTGCGTGTTGCGGGCGATCCGGGCGGAGAAGTCCGTCGGCAGCGCGATCGCCTCGTCAAGCGCGTTGGTGTGGAGCGACTGGGTGCCGCCGAACGCCGCCGCCATTGCCTCCACCGTGGTGCGGATGACGTTGTTGTACGGATCCTGCTCGGTCAGCGAGACGCCCGATGTCTGGCAATGGGTGCGCAGCATCTTCGATCGCTCGTCCTTCGCCCCCAGCCCGGTCATCACCCGATGCCAGAGCAGGCGCGCCGCGCGCAGCTTCGCCACCTCCATGAAGAAGTTCATGCCGATCGCAAAGAAGAAGGAGAGCCGGCCCGCGAACGCATCGATATCGAGCCCCGCCGCCATCGCCGCGCGCGCATATTCGCGCCCGTCGGCGATAGTGAAGGCCAGTTCCTGCACCTGCGTCGCCCCCGCCTCCTGCATGTGATAGCCGGAGATCGAGATCGAGTTGAACTTGGGCATATGCGCCGATGTGTAGGCGATGATGTCCGCGATGATCCGCATCGATGGCTCGGGCGGGTAGATATACGTGTTGCGGACCATGAACTCCTTGAGGATGTCGTTCTGGATCGTGCCATCCAGATCCGCCTGGGCCACACCCTGCTCTTCGCCCGCGACGATGAAGAAGGCGAGGATCGGGATCACCGCGCCGTTCATCGTCATGCTGACCGACATCCGGTCGAGCGGAATCCCGTCGAACAGGATCTTCATGTCCTCGACGCTGTCGATCGCGACCCCCGCCTTGCCGACATCGCCGGTGACGCGCGGGTGATCGCTGTCGTATCCGCGATGCGTGGCGAGATCGAAGGCGACCGACAGCCCCTTCTGCCCGGCGGCGAGGTTGCGGCGGTAGAAGGCATTCGACTCCTCGGCGGTCGAGAAGCCGGCATATTGCCGGATCGTCCACGGCCGCCCCGCATACATCGACGCGCGAACGCCGCGCGTGAACGGCGCGAAGCCGGGCAAGCCCGGATCGATCCCCGCCACATCCTCGGCGGTATAGAGCGGCTTGACCACGATCCCTTCGGGCGTGTGCCAATCGAGATCGCGGCCCTTCACCTCCTTCGCGGCGAGCGCGGCCCAATCGGCGGGGGAGGGCTTATCGGTCACCGCAACGTCCCGTCACCCTTGGCAAGCATTGCGCTCTCACCAGTCTTCCCGCGTCGAGTGAACGCGAAAGATGATGATGTCCTGATGATCGACGCCATAGATGAGCACATACTGGATGTCCGGTATCGAAAGCCGGCGGAGCCCTGAACCACCGAGCGGGGCCCCCATGAAAGGCGCACGACCGAGCGCTTGCCCCCGCGCGAGCAGTCGATTTTCGACCCGTATCGCGTACGCTTCGCTACGTTCATGATTGAACTCGAAAATCCGCGCGAGGTCCGCACGCGCTTCCGCAAGCCAGACGACCGCCACTATTCGGCTGCGCTCGCCCGATAATGTCGTCGGCGCTCGGCCGCTTCGCGGACCACCTGTTCATGGGGCACCGATCGTCCGGAGCGGACATCGTTCAGCCCGGCTCGAATGCTCGCCAGGAAGTTCATCGCATCCGCCTCGGTGCGCAGGAAAGACAACTCTGCCATGAGTTCCGCGATCGACATGTCCGAATTGTCGAGCCAGCGCTCGATCCCGGCGATATCGAGCGCGGACACTTTCGGGTCTGTGCTCATGGCCGCAGGATATCATGCTTGGTGTCCACCCGCCACATCGGGCGTCTCCATGATCTCCACCAGCACGCCGCCCATGTCCTTCGGATGCACGAAGAACACCGGCGTGCCATGCGCCCCGATGCGCGGCTCGCCCAGCACCCGCGCGCCCTTGGCCTCCAGCTCCGCCCTGGCGAGATGGATATCGGGCACCTCGAAGCAGACATGATGCTGCCCGCCCGCCGGGTTCTTCGCAAGGAAACCGATGATCGGGCTGTCGTCGCCGAGCGGCTCGATCAGCTCGATCTGGCTGTTGGGCGTGTCGATGAAACAGACCCTGACGCCCTGCGCAGGCATGTCGAACGCCTCGCGCACGACGGTGGCACCCAGCAGGCTGCGATAGGTCTCGATCGACCGCTCGATCGAAGGCGTCGCCACGCCGACATGGTTGAGCCGACCGAGGGTCATGAACCAGTTCTCGTCATTGCGAGGAGCCGAAGGCGACGAAGCAATCCAGCATCGACGTGTCCGCTCGCGGCACGGCTGGATTGCTTCGCTGCGCTCGCAATGACGGAGGGGGGCTCAGCCATGCGCGATGCTATCATACAGATCCTCCCAATCCGGATTGAGCGCCTCGATCAGCGCCAATTTCCGGGCGCGCGAGCCACCCTTGATCTGCTTTTCGCGCAGGATGGCGCTCTCCATGGTATCAGCCATTTCGTACCATACGAGCATCTTGCAGCCGTAACGCTTGGAGAAACTGTCCGCGACGCCGTCGCGGTGCTGCCACGCACGCTGCGGCAGATTGGACGTCACTCCGGTGTAGAGCGTCCCATTGCGCTTGTTTGCCATGATGTACACGGCGGGCTGCATCAGCTTGGCCACAACAAGCGCTCACCCGTCATTGCGAGGAGCAGGAGGCGACGAAGCAATCCAGTGCGACGCTTCCTCTTGCTGCACGGCTGGATTGCTTCGCTCTGCTCGCAATGACGAGAGAAGGAGCGATCGTTCCATCACAACGGAATATTGTCATGCTTCTTCCACGGGTTCTCGAGTTTCTTGCCCCGCAGCTTGCGTAACCCCAGCGCGATCCGCCGCCGGGTCGCGTGCGGCATGATCACCTCGTCGATGAAGCCCTTGCTCGCGGCGACGAAGGGGTTGGCGAAGCGGGCCTCGTATTCGGCGGTCCGCTCCGCGATCTCCTCCGGCGTACGGCCGCGGAAGATGATCTCGACCGCGCCCTTGGCCCCCATCACCGCGATCTCGGCGGTGGGCCAGGCATAGTTGAAATCGCCGCGCAGATGCTTGGACGCCATCACGTCATAGGCCCCGCCATAGGCCTTGCGCGTGATCACCGTAATCTTGGGCACCGTCGCCTCGCCATAGGCGAAGAGCAGCTTGGCACCGTGCTTGATGATCCCCGAATGCTCCTGCGCGACGCCGGGCAGGAAACCGGGCACGTCGACGAAGGTGACGATCGGGATCTCGAACGCGTCGCAGAAGCGCACGAAGCGCGCCGCCTTCTTCGATGAATTGATGTCGAGCACACCCGCCAGCACCATCGGCTGGTTCGCGACGATGCCCACCGTGCGCCCCTCGATCCGGCCGAAGCCGATGAGGATGTTGCCCGCATGCCCCGGCTGCAGCTCGAAGAAATCCCCCTCGTCGACGACCTTTGCGATCAGCTCGTGCATGTCATAGGGCTTGTTCGCGCTGTCGGGCACCAGCGTGTCGAGGCTCGGCTCGTCGCGATCCCAGGCGTCGGCGGTCGGGCGCACCGGCGGCTTCTCCCGGTTGGAGAGCGGCAGGAAATCGACGAAGTCGCGCGTCGCGCGCAACGTCTCGATATCGTTGTCGAAGGCGACGTCGGCCACGCCCGATCGGGTGGTGTGGGTGACGGCCCCGCCCAGTTCCTCCGGCGTGACGATCTCGTTGGTTACCGTCTTCACCACATCGGGGCCGGTGACGAACATGTAGCTCGAATCCTTCACCATGAAGATGAAGTCGGTCATCGCCGGGGAATAGACCGCGCCACCCGCGCACGGCCCCATGATCACGCTGATCTGCGGCACCACGCCCGATGCCAGCACGTTGCGTTGGAACACCTCGGCATAGCCCGCCAGGCTCGCCACCCCCTCCTGGATCCGCGCGCCGCCGCTGTCGTTGAGGCCGATCACCGGCGCGCCGACCTTGAGCGCCATGTCCATGATCTTGCAGATCTTCTGCGCGTGGCGTTCGCTCAGCGATCCTCCGAAGACGGTGAAGTCCTGGCTGAACACGAAGACCAGCCGGCCGCTGATCGTGCCCGATCCGGTGACGACGCCGTCACCCGGCACCTTCTGCGCCTCCATGCCGAAATCGACGCAGTTGTGCTCGACATACATGTCGAGCTCCTCGAAACTGCCGTGATCGAGCAGTACCTCGATCCGCTCGCGCGCGGTGAGCCGGCCCTTGGCGTGCTGCGCGGCGATCCGCGCCTCGCCGCCGCCCGCCCGCGCGGCGGCGCGCTTGTCCTCCAGCTTCTGCAGCGTGGCGAGCATCCGGCTTCTCCCGCATGTGCTTTTTGTCCGGGTCTTTCCTTTCAACTTTCGCCGGCGCGGGCAACCTCCTTCGCGTGCAGGCCGTTCCGCTGCGCGACACGCCCCGGCGCAACGTTAAGGCATCGGCAACCATTGACCCCGACAGCCATGTTGCGCTCTGTGTGGCGCACAAGGGTCCGGAGCGCGAAGAGTGACGACAGACAACGGCCAAGAGGCCGATCCGTCAAAAGAGATGACGGCGGCGGAGATCATCGCCGCAGAGACTGCCGAGGTCGATGACGACAAGAAGCCGTCGGCCGAGCCGGTGCGCGTGCTGATCGTCGACGATTCGCTGACCATCCGCGCGATGCTCAGCCAGATCATCGATCAAGACGAGCATTTCCGGCTGGTCGGCGCGGTCGCCAGCGCCGACGAGGCGCGCAGCCGACTGGCCTTCAATCCGCCGGACGTGATGCTGCTCGACCTCGTGATGCCCGGCAAGGGTGGGCTCGAATTCCTGAGCGAGGTGATGGCGACCGAGCCGCTGCCGATCGTCATCGCCTCATCCCAGGTCAACTACGCCGGCAAGATGCACGACGAGGTGCTGCGCCGGGGCGCGGTCGCCTGCGTGCCCAAGGGGTCGATCACCCGCGACACGCCGGGCTTCCTCAAGACGTTGCGCCAGGCCGCGAAACGCAAGGTGAAGGCGAAACCGCTGCCCGAGTGACGCGCTCGTCCACCTGACGGCAGGTACTGCAAAACTCACCAAACCGTTCTTGTCGAGCGAAGTCGAGACACCTGGCAACCGACCCGCGAAGTGTCTCGACTTCGCTCGACACGAACGGACTATGAAACAGAGTAATTTCGTAACGATCCTGGACACCGGGCAACCGGCGACCCCGCCCCGTTACCCCTTGGCCTTCGCCGCGCGGGTTTCGGCGATCGCCGCCTTGAGCACGTCATAGCCCACCGCGCCCATGAAGATCTGGTCGCCGACGATGAAGGTCGGCGTGCCGCTCATGCCGAGCGTGCGCGCCATCTCGATATTGCCGTCGATCTCGCGCTGGGCATCGGCTGCGGTCGCGCCCGCCTTGATCGCGGCCTGATCGATCCCGCTTTCCTTCGCCACCGCCGCGATCTTGGCCTCGGTCGGCGATCCGGCGGCATAGAGCCGGCGGTGGAAATCGATGAAGTTGCCATGCTTCGCCGCGACCAGGCTGGCCCGCGCGGCGAGATCGCTCTCCGCGCTCAGGATCGGCAGTTCGCGGAACACCACCTTCAGCTTCTTGTCCTCGGCCAGCAGCCGGTCGACCTCAGCGACGCTGCGCCGGCAATAACCGCAGTTGTAGTCGAAATACTCGACCAGCACGACATCGGCATCGGCCGCCCCGGCCCATGCCTTGGCGAAGGGCGTCTCGATCGCGGCGCGGTTGGCGTCGATCTGCTTTCCGCGCTCCCGCGCCTCAAGCCGCTTCATCGCCTCGGGCAGGATTTCGGGATGCTCCAGGATGTAGTTACGCACGATCGCCTCGATCGCGGCCTTGTCGCCTGCGCCCACCGACGGAGCCCCCTCCGCCGCGAACACCACGCCCGCCGACCCGCCGAGCGCAAGCCCGATCGCCGCCGCGACTGCGCGGCCCCGCCAATCCTTCGTCACTTCTTGCGTCGCTCCTCGTCAACTTCCGTGCGCGATACCATCGCGATGTCCTGGGCGCGCAGATAATCGGGCGTGCCCTGCGGAATCCCGCGCATCGCGGCTTCCGCGCTCACCAGGGCCAGCCGCGACTGGCCGGTGAGATTGTAGCGCTCGGCGGTCGCGAGCGACGCCCGCGCCTGATCGCCCTCATGCGCGTAGACGATCCCCAGCTGATACCAGGCGAACGGGTTCTGGTTGTCGCGCTGCACCGCCGTCCGCAGAACCTTGCGCGCTTCGTCGAAATTGGCCGGATCCTCGGTCGCGATCAGCGCGTGACCGAACAGCGAGGCGATCAACGGCTGATAGTTCGATCGCTGGACCGCCTCGCGCAGCGGCACCAGCGCATCCTTCGGCCGCCCCGATTCGAGCAGGATCTGCCCCTTGAGCTCCAGGAAATACGGGTCGTGCGGCGCGGTCGCGACCAGCTTGTCGGTCTCCTCCACAGCCTTGTCCGGATAAGCCCCACGGTGCCAGGCATAGGCGCGCGCATAGAGCGCCGGGACGGACTGGTCGCTTTCCGGATATTTGCGCAGCGTGATCGGCGGATCCTCGACGAAGCCGGAAAGCTTCGCCTTCACCCGCTGGAACTTCGCCTCCAGCGCGGCGTCGGTCGGCTTGTTCCAGGCGGGATCGTTCTCATACATGTGCTGCAGCACCGATATCCGCTCGCCCGTCAGCGGGTGGGTGCGGGCATAGCCGTTGTCCTGCGGGATATAGAGCCGGAATTCCTGCGCCTGCAGCTTCTTGAAGAACGCGATCGATCCCTTGCCGCTGATCCCGGCCTTGTGGAGGAAGCTCGCCCCCGCCTGGTCGGCGCTGGATTCCTGCGTGCGGCTGAAGGCGAGGAAACGGCCCATCGCCGCCTGCTGCCCCGCCGCGAGGATACCCGCGCCCGCCTCGCCGGCACCCGCCGCCATCGCCGCAGCGCCCAGGATCAGCGAGATGATCGAGATGCCGGTCGCCGCCTTCGCGCCCTCGGAAAAACGCACCACATGGCCGCCGGTGATATGGCCGAGCTCATGGGCGATCACGCCCTGCAGTTCGTTGACGTTGTCCGCTGCGGCGATCAGCCCGCTATGGATGTAGACGATCTGTCCGCCCGCGACGAAGGCGTTGATTTCCTTGTCCTGGATCAGGACGATGTCGACATTGCCGGGCTGCAGCCCCGCCGCCTCGATGATCGAGCGGGAAGCCTCGGCGAACAACGCCTCGGTCTCGGCGTCGCGAAGGATCGATTGGGCGCTGGCCGGGCGCGCGACCAGCGATACCGCCAGCACGAACAGCAGCACCATCCGCCCGAGACGAGCGAGCCGCGCTGCATGCGGGAAGGAGGCTGGGGCGGCGGCGCGCATCGGATCAGGCCCTGATATGCCCCGGCTGAACCGCCAATGAAACCCCGCCCGCCCGAAGATCGACGAATGCGATCTCCGGACGGGCGAGCGGTTCGGTTACGCCCCGAAGGTGCGCTGCCACCAGCCGCGACGCGGCGTGCCACCGGCTTCGCCGTCGCCATCGGCAGGCGCTTCGGGATCGGCATCGGCCTGGGCATCGGCATCGGTCGCCTCGGCGACCTCTTCGACCGGTGCCTCGGCAGCCTTCGGCGCGGCCTTGCGGCGGGTGCGCTTCGGCTTCTCCGCAGGCGCGGCCTCTTCGGCCACCGCTTCAGCCAACGTCTCGGGAGCCGGCTCCGGCGCAACGGCCGGCGCTTCCTCGGCAACCTTCGGCGCGGCCTTGCGGCGGGGGCGCTTCGGCTTCTCCGCAGGTACGGCCTCCTCGGCTACCGGCTCCGGCGTGGCGACCGGTTCGACCGTCGCTTCCGCTACCGCCTCGACAGCGGCATCGGCCTTGCGGGCGCGCGGCCGACGACGGGCCTTGGGCTTCTCGGCAGCGGGCTCCTCGGCGGCGACAGTCTCGGCCGGAACCTCATCGACCGGGATCGACTCGGCGGCAGCGGAGACGGCCTCGACCGAAGGCTCGGCCGGTGCGGCTTCGCCATCGACCTGCTCGGTCGTCTCGGTCTCGGCATCGCCATCCCGACGACGACCACGACGGCCGCGGCGACCGCGACGGCGACGCGCGCCGCCTTCCTCCTCGGCCGCGGCTTCCTCCGTCTCGACGGCGGCATCGCCGTCGCTGGCTTCGGTTTCAGCCAGCTCGACCGCTTCGGTTTCCGCTTCCTCGTCGCCGATCTCGGCGTCCTCGTCGCCCTCTGCGGCCGCATCGGTGCCTGCAGCGGCATCGCCATCCTCGCGGCGTCCGCCACGACGGCGACGGCGGCGACGACGGCGGCCACGGCCCTCTTCCTCACCACGCTCGCCGCGCTCGCCACCTTCGGGGCGACGCTCGCGACGCGGCTGGGCCTCGACCTCGGCCTCCTCGGCCTCGATCTCCTCCTCGTCCTCTTCCTCCGGCAGATCGTCGTCGTCGTCGATCTCGATCGGGACGTGACGCAGCGCCTTGGGCGGAGCGACCGGCGGCGGGCCACCGGCCTCGACAGTCATCCGCGCGCCCTCGAGCGTGCCGTCCGGCAGCACCTCGATCAGGACGCCGTAGCGATCCTCGATCTCGGCCAGCTCGGCGCGCTTCTTGTTGAGCACATAGACCGACGCTTCCTGGCTGCAGCGGAGCAGCAGGCGCGATCCGCGACCGCGCGCGGCCTCGTCCTCGAGCATGCGCAGCGCCGACAGCCCCGAAGACGAAGCGGTACGGATGAAGCCGGTGCCCTCGCAATGCGGGCACGGGCGCGTCGAAGCCTCGAGCACGCCGGTGCGCAAGCGCTGGCGGCTCATCTCCATCAGGCCGAAGGACGAGATGCGGCCCACCTGGATGCGGGCGCGATCGTTCTTCAGCGCCTCCTTCATCGCCTTTTCGACCTTACGGACGTTGGAGTTGTTCTCCATGTCGATGAAGTCGATGACGACGAGGCCCGCCATGTCGCGCAGGCGCAGCTGGCGCGCGATTTCCTGCGCGGCTTCCAGGTTGGTCGCGGTCGCGGTCTGCTCGATATTGTGCTCGCGCGTCGACCGGCCTGAGTTGATGTCGATCGAAACCAGCGCCTCGGTCGGGTTGATGACCAGATAGCCGCCCGACTTCAGCTGCACGAGCGGCTGGTACATCGCGTTGAGCTGATCCTCGACGCCCGCGCGCTGAAACAGCGGCACCGGATCGTCATAGATCTGCACGCGCCGCGCATGGCTCGGCATCAGCAGCTTCATGAAGCTGCGCGCCGCGCGATAGCCCTCTTCGCCCTCGACGATCACTTCCTCGATGTCGCGGTTGTAGATGTCGCGGATCGCGCGCTTGATCAGATCGCTGTCGCCGTAGATCAGCGCAGGCGCCGCCGATCCCAGCGTGTTCTCGCGGATCTCGTCCCACAGGCGGGCGAGATAGTCGAAATCGCGCTTGATCTCGGTCTTGGTGCGCTGGAGGCCGGCGGTGCGGACGATGCAGCCCATCGTGCGCGGCAGGTTCAGCTCGGCCATGATCGACTTCAGCCGCTTGCGATCGGCGGCATTGCTGATCTTCCGGCTGATGCCGCCGCCATGCGACGTGTTCGGCATCAGCACGCAGTAACGGCCGGCCAGCGACAGATAGGTGGTGAGCGCCGCGCCCTTGTTGCCGCGCTCTTCCTTCACGACCTGGACCAGCAGCACCTGGCGGCGGCGGATCACGTCCTGGATCTTGTAGCGGCGGCGCAGGTTCATCCGGCGCTGGCGCAGGTTTTCTACCGCGCCTTCATCGCTGTGATCGGCACGGGCCGGGCGCGCGGGGCCGTCTTCCGACGCCTCTTCCTCGTGACCTTCGTCATGGCCGTCATCGTCATGGACGTCGCGCGCCACAGTGCGCTCGTCCTCGTCTTCGTCGTCGTGATCCTCGTCCTCGTCGTCCGAGTCACGGGCGCGCAGCGCCTCCTCGGCGGCGGCGTGCTCGGCCTCCTCGCGAAGCAGCGCCTCGCGATCCTCCTTGGGGATCTGGTAATAGTCGGGATGGATTTCCGAAAACGCCAGGAAGCCGTGACGATTGCCGCCGTAATCGACGAACGCCGCCTGCAGCGACGGTTCGACGCGCGTCACCTTGGCGAGATAGATATTACCCTTGAGCTGCTTGCGCTCAGCGGATTCGAAATCAAATTCCTCGATTCGGTTGCCCTTGACGACGGCCACCCGGGTTTCTTCCTGGTGGCGCGCGTCGATCAACATGCGCATTGTCATTCAATGTTCTCCGGGCGCGCGGTCCGCCCCGCCGTGACGGGGGCCGCGCGCGATATGATGCGGGCTCGGCGGCCAGATCGCCGCCGGACGCCCGGGTTTCGTTGAAACGGTTTGGTCTGAAAAATGCCTCTGTCGCACGGGCATTTCCGGCCGGATCGACCGGATTGATCGCCCGAAGCCATCGCGCAGGAACGATGTCCTGGCTCGCGACGGTCGGGATGGAATGCCTCATGCAACGTCAACCTAGCAGGCCGGCCTACAGCGCCGGCGTCATGATCCGGCGGCATCGCGATCGCATCCCTGCGGCGCGCATACAAAACCGGTCGGTACGGACGCTAGCATCGCGTCGCGGCACGGGCAACACAAAGCTGAACGCTCCCACTCGCCCCGGACCAGCCACATCCTGCCCGTAGCAGCGGTTTGGAGGCAAGGCTTCTAACATCGTGTTAACTTCGACGATTTACCGATTGGTTAGATGCAGCTATGGAGCGGGCTGCCTAAAGGGAACCGGACCGAAGTATTGGAGCGGCGGGCGAAATGAATTCAGGGCGGAAGGCCAGTAGAAGGGCGCAGATCCTGCGCCGTATCGGACTCGTGCTGAGCCTGCTCGGCATGCCGGTGGCGCTCGCCGCCGCCGCGCCGGGCCAGCCCCCCCAGGGCCGTCTTTCGGTCGACAGCGACGCCCTGCTCTTCGGCGAACCCGCCACCGACCGGTCCGCAAAGAAACCGGCGGATATCAGAACTTCCGGCACCAAGGCGTCCGGCGGCAAGTCCGCCACGGTCGCAAAGCCGAAGGAAAAGGACAGGCAGGCCCGCAAGCTGGCGATGGTCGACGATTCGACCAGTCGCAAGAAGGACCGCAGCGTCACCGTGCCGATCCAGCCGGCGCGCGCAACCATGCCGATGCCCGTCGCCGCGGCTCCCTCACGCAGCTTCGCGCGCCCGCTGGTCGTGATCGATGCCGGCCATGGCGGGCATGATCCGGGATCGCTCTCCACGGATGGCGGTCGACGGGAGAAGGACGTCGCGCTGGCGATCGCCCGCGCGATTCGCGACGAGCTCAACGATTCGGGTCGTGTCCGCGTCGCCATGACCCGTGACGACGACCGCTTCCTCGTGCTCGGCGAACGGCGCGAGATCGCGCGGCGGCTGAAGGCCGACCTGTTCATCTCGGTCCACGCGGACAGCGCCGCCAACAAGGATGCGCGCGGTGCGACCGTCTACACATTGTCCGAAGTCGCGTCCGACCGTGTCGCCGCGCAGCTTGCCGCTAAGGAGAACAAGGCCGACATCATCAACGGCGTCGATCTCGGCGGCGACAACAGCGATGTCTCCTCGATCCTGATCGACCTCGCCCAGCGCGAGACGATGAACGTGTCGTCGAGCTTCGCGGCGCTGCTCCAGCGCGAGATGTCCTCCAAGGTCTCCTTCCGCACCAGCTTCCACCGTTTCGCCGGGCTCGTCGTGCTCAAGGCGCCGGACGTGCCCTCGGTGCTGCTCGAAACCGGCTATATGTCCAACGACGACGACCTGAAGCTGCTCCACTCGTCCGATTATCGCCGCAACGTCGCGGTGGGCGTCCGTCGCGCGGTCGAGGCGCATTTCGCGCGGCGGCTGGCGCAGCGCTGACCCCCGTTCCGCTGGCAAAGCCGTTCAAAACTGCTAGATGCTCGGGCCGATGGAAGAGGACGCCCCCGCCCCCAGCCTGAAGCTGCGCCTGCGCCGGAGCGCGGGCAGCCTGACCTCCGGCCGCTTCCGCCGCGTGCTGTCGAGCCGCTGGACCAAGCTGGGCCTGGTTCTTCTCGGCTTCGTCATGCTCGGCTGGCTCGCCGTGTGGCTCATGTTCGCGCGCGGCCTGCCCGACGCGCAGACGCTGCTCGCCTATGAGCCGCCGCTGCCGACCAACGTGCGCGATATCGACGGCACCCCGGTCGAGACCTTCGCGCGCGAACGGCGGGTCGAGCTGTCCTTCGACGAATTCCCCAAGCTGCTGGTCGATGCCTTCATCTCGGCCGAGGACAAGACGTTCTTCAGCCATGGTGGCCTCGATTACGCCGGCATCGTCCAGGCGATCATCACCAACCTGACCAACGACGGCCGCCCGGTCGGCGCATCCACGATCACCCAGCAGCTCGCCAAGAACCTCCTGATCGCGCGCGGCCTGACCGACGCCAGCGAGCGGAGCTACAGCCAGAAGATCAAGGAGGCGATCCTCGCCCGCCGGATCGAGGCGACGCTGACCAAGCAGCAGATCCTGGAGCTTTACCTCAACCAGATCTTCCTGGGTCGCAACGCCTATGGCGTCCAGTCGGCGGCCCGCGCCTATTTCGACAAGGATGTCGAGAAGCTGACCCTGCCCGAGGCCGCCTATCTCGCGATCCTGCCCAAGGCCCCGTCGAACTACCGGCCCGAACGCTTCGCCGATCGCGCACTCGCCCGCCGATCCTATGTGCTGCGGTCGATGGCCACCAATGGCTACATCACCGAGGCGCAGCGCGCGGAGGCCGATGCCGCCCCGCTCGGCGCGGTGCGCTTCGCCGGCAATCGCCGCAATATCGGCGGCTATTACATGGAGGAGGTCCGCCGCCAGCTCATCGAGCGCTATGGCGAGAATGACGAGACCAGCCCCAACAGCGTCTATGACGGCGGGCTTTGGGTGCGCTCCTCGTTCAACCAGTCGATGCAGGACGCCGCCGCCCGCGCGTTGCGCGACGGGCTGACCCGTTATGACCGCGGACGCGGCTGGCGGGGCGCGATGGGATCGATCGAGACCGGCGAAGGCTGGGCGCAGCGGCTGGCCGCCACGTCGATCGGCACCGGCTATGCCGACTGGCGGCAGGCGGTCGTGCTGTCGAAATCGGGGGGTGCGGCCGAAATCGGCTTCACCGACGGGTCGACCGGTACGCTGCCCGCTTCGGCGGCCTCGATGCCGCGCCGGGGCCAGGGCGGCCAAGCCTACAACTTCCTGCGCGCCGGCGACGTGATCGTCGTCAAGCGCGAGGGCGACATCTGGAGCCTGCGCAGCGTCCCCGAGGTTTCCGGCGGCATGGTGGTCGAGGATCCGCATACCGGCCGCGTGCTGGCGATGCAGGGCGGCTTCGACGTGCGCGGGTCGTCTTTCAACCGCGCCATCCAGGCCCAGCGCCAGCCCGGATCGAGCTTCAAGCCCTTCGTCTACGCGGCGGCGCTGGACAACGGGATGACCCCGGCCTCGATCATCGTCGACGGCCCTTTCTGCGTCTACCAGTCGGCCCGCCTCGGCAGGAAGTGCTTCCGCAACTTCTCCGGCGGCAACGCCGGGCCGCAGACGATGCGCTGGGGCGTCGAACAGTCGCGCAACCTGATGACGGTGCGCGCCGCCAGCCAGACCGGCATGGACAAGGTGGTGAAGACCGCCAGCGCGATGGGCATCGGCGATTATCCCAAGGTGCTCGCGATCTCGCTCGGCGCGGGCGATACCACCGTGCTCAAGCTGACCAACGCCTATGCCATGCTGGCGAACAACGGCCGGGCGCTGAGCCCCACCGTGGTCGACTACATCCAGGACCGTCGCGGCAAGACCATCTTCCGCGCCGACACCCGGCCCTGCCCCGGCTGCAACGCGCCCGACTGGAACGGCAAGGCGATGCCGCGCCCGCCCCGGCGCACCAAGCAGGCGATGGACCCGCTGACCGCCTATCAGACCGTCCACATCCTCGAAGGCGTCGTCCAGCGCGGGACCGCCACGGTGCTGCGCGATCTCGGGCGGCCTCTGTTCGGCAAGACCGGCACCTCGACCGGCCCGACCAACGTCTGGTTCGTCGGCGGATCGGCCGATCTGGTCGCCGGCGTCTACATGGGCTTCGACCAGCCCCGCTCGCTCGGCGGCTATGCGCAGGGCGGCACCGTCGCCGCGCCGATCTTCAAGCAGTTCGCGCAGGTCGCGATGAAGGACATGCCCGTCGTCCCCTTCAAGGCGCCGGCGGGCATCCGCATGGTCCGCATCGATCGGCGCTCGGGCCGCCGCGTCTACGGGGCCTGGCCCTCGGCCGAACCCAAGGCGGCGGTGATCTGGGAAGCCTTCAAGCCCGAGAGCGAACCGCGCCGCACGATCCGCAAGGACGAGATCGTCAAGCGCCAGGAAACCGCGCCGACCACCCAGATGCGCGGCGACAGCGATTTCCTGCAGGAACAGGGCGGCATCTACTGATCACGGGCGCGGCACCCGGTCCCGCTGCCCTGCGCACCACGACCCGGGAATCGAAAAGGGCTCCGGCGTTGCCGCCGAAGCCCCCTCTCCCCCGCCCCCAGGCGTAACCGTTTAGATCAGGCGGTGCGCAGTGCGCCCTGCCGGCCCTGACGCCGCAACGCGCCGCCGACGAGCCCGAAACCCGCGATCATCATCGCCCAGCTCGCCGGCTCCGGCACGGCCGCCGGCACCGACAAAGAGAAGTCGTCGACCGCAAGGCCGCTCTCCGCCGTGGCGACGTCGTTATCGAGCCAGCGGAACCAGAAGGTCTCGCCATCCTCGATCGTCAGGCCGGTCAGCGTCGTGTCGAGATCGGCGCGGTTGACGTCGGCGTTACCGACCTTCTGGCCGCTTCCGGGTCGCTGAAGCGAGAAGCCGAGCGCATCGACCGTCGTCCAGGTGCCGACCGTCAGGCTGGTCGCGTCGGTCGAGTACTGGAAGGTCAGGCCGTCGAGCGAGTTGGCCACGCCGTTGCGCCACAACTCCCCGGTGTAGCCGATCGCAAGGTCCGTGATCGTCGCACCGCTGGTGTTGGTGAAGACCGCGCCGAAGATCGCCGAGAAGCCGGCGTCGCGCACCGTGCCCAGCGCCCGATCGGGGCTCGTGCCGTTCCGGCCGAAGCTGTAGGAGTCGCCAGCGGAAGATCCGCCGGCTCCCGGTGTATACTTGCCGTCAGCCTTGTCGCTCCGGCCGGTCTCATACAGCAGCCAACCGGTGGGCAACGCAGAGCTGGTGCCGGCACGCTCAAGACTATCAAAATCCTGGGTATAGGCGCTGCCGTCGAATTCGAACGCGGTCGCAGCCTGCACCGAAGTCGACGCCAGCCCGGCAAGGCCCGCCGTCATCGCCATTCGGATCAGTTGCTTCTTCATCTTGCCCGCTCCCCCGCGAATCCCTGCTCTTCTGATTAATACATCATTAATCCTGCGATCGCTTCACAAATAGACTCAAATACCTGAATTCGTTACTGTTTCATAATGGGACAAGGATTGCCGATCGACGGTGGGAGCGCCTACCCCTTCCGTGTCGCCTATTCCGGCGCAACCTTGCGTCCTCCTACGCCGGGGAGCCTTGTCAGGCACGCCGTCCGCCAAGTAAGGCGCATCTCTTGGCCACGGCCGTCATCGGGCGTGAGCCTCGCGAAATCCTGGAGTGAGTCCCATGCGCGCCGAAGCGCAAGCCCATGCCGATCAGATCAACCAGGCGCTGGCGCTGCTGCGCCGCTTCCTCGATTGGGATCGCGCGCTTCGCCGGCTCGACGAGCTGAACAACCGCGTCGAGGATCCCAAGCTGTGGGAAGATCCCAAGCAGGCGCAGGAAGTGATGCGCGAACGCCGCCGGCTCGACGAGGCGATCGGCGCGACCCGCGCGATCGAGACCGAGTTGAGCGACACCATCGAACTGATGGAGATGGCCGAGGCCGAGGGCGACACCGCGCTGGTCGACGATGCGATCGTCGGCCTCGCCGCGCTGTCGCTGCGGGCCGACCAGGACAAGGTGAAGGCGCTGCTGTCCGGCGAGGCCGATGCCAACGACACCTATGTCGAGATCAATTCGGGCGCGGGCGGCACCGAGAGCCAGGACTGGGCCGGCATGCTCCAGCGCATGTACACGCGCTGGGCGGAGCGCCACGGCTACAAGGTCGAGCTGGTCGACTACCACTCGGGCGAGCAGGCCGGCATCAAGTCGGCTACGCTGCTGGTCAAGGGCGAGAACGCCTATGGCTATGCCAAGACCGAAAGCGGCGTCCACCGGCTGGTCCGGATCTCGCCCTATGACAGCGCGGCGCGGCGTCACACGAGCTTTTCGAGCGTGTGGGTCTATCCGGTGATCGACGACAACATCGAGGTCGAGATCAACGAGAGCGAGCTTCGCATCGACACCTACCGCGCATCGGGCGCGGGCGGGCAGCACATCAACACCACCGATTCGGCGGTGCGCATCACCCATCTGCCCACCGGTATCGTCGTCCAGTGCCAGAACCAGCGTTCGCAGCACAAGAACAAGGCCGAGGCCTATAACCAGCTGCGCGCGCGCCTGTACGAGCGCGAGCTGGCCGAGCGGGAAGCCATCGCCAACGCGCAGAACGCGACCAAGACCGATATCGGTTGGGGCCACCAGATCCGCTCCTACGTCCTCCAGCCCTATCAGCTGGTGAAGGATCTCCGCACCGGTGCGACCTCGACCGCGCCCGGCGACGTGCTCGACGGGGATCTCGATCGCTTCATGGCGGCCGCGCTGTCGCAGCGGGTCACCGGCGAGAAGGTCGAGGTCGAGGATGTCGACTGAGGCCGCGCGCGGCGCGGCAGTGGGGAGGCCGGCGTTCGCGCTGGCCTGCGCGCTGATCCTCGCCGCATGCGGTAATGCGGCCGGCGACGATCACGACGCCTTCCCCGCCCCGCATCGCCCGGTCGCCAGCCTCGACGACGACCGGCTGTCGACCGAGGAGGCGCGCGACCGCATCCGCGAGGCGGACACGGTGATGGACGGCGCGGGCATCAGCCCCGGCATGACCGTGGCCGATATCGGCGCGGGCGAGGGTTACTACACGATCCGCCTCGCCAAGCGCGTGGGCGAAAACGGCCGCGTGCTGGCGCAGGACATCGTGCCCGAGATCCGCGACCGGCTGGCCGAGCGTGTCACCCGCCAGGAGCTCGACAACGTCAGCGTCCGGCTCGGGGAGGGTGACGATCCCAAGCTGCCGCCGGCGAGCTTCGACCGCATCCTCATGATCCACATGTACCACGAGATCGAGCAGCCCTACGCCTTCCTGTGGCACATGCGCCCGGCCCTCAAGCCCGACGGCCAGGTGGTGGTGGTCGATGCCGACCGCCCGACCTCGGCCCATGGCACCCCGCCCGGCCTGTTGGCCTGCGAATTCGCGGCTTTGGGCTTCCGCCTCGTCAAGTTCGTCGAAATTCCCGGCAGCGGGGCCTATCAGGCGACCTTCGCGACGAATGGCGGGCGGCCCGAGCCCACCGCCATCCGCCCCTGCATGATCCAGTGAGCCCATCATCGAGTGAGAACAGCGTGACCACGCCCCATCCCGAGCGCCAGTATCTCGATCTGATGGCCCGCGTCTGGGCGGAGGGCGTCGAGCGGGTCGACCGCACCGGCGTCGGCACGCGATCGATCTTCGGCGCGACGATGCGCTTCGACCTGTCGGGCGACATGTTTCCGCTGCTGACCACCAAGCGGCTGTCCTGGAAGACCGCCGCGCGCGAGCTGATCTGGTTCCTGAGCGGCGACACCAGCATCCACCCGCTCGTCGAGCAGAAGGTCCACATCTGGACCGACTGGCCGCTCGACCGCTATCGCCGCGCGACCGGCGACCCGATCTCGCGCGACGATTTCGAGGCGCGGATCATCGCGGACGATGGCTTCGCGGCCGTATGGGGCGATCTCGGCCCGGTCTACGGCAAGCAGTGGGTCGATTGGCCGCGCTACACCCCCGCCGGCGACGGCCTGTTCCGGCGCGAGGAGCAGGGCTTCAACCAGATCGCCGACCTCGTCCGCGCCTTGCGCGACAATCCGGGGTCGCGCCGGCACATCTTCACCGGATGGAACGTGGCCGAACTCGCGGGAATGGCGCTGCCCCCCTGCCACATGACCTATCAGTACTATGTGGCGGACGGTCGCCTCTCGGGCATCCTCTACCAGCGCAGCTGCGACCTCGGCCTCGGCTTCGGCTTCAACCTTGCCGAGGCCGCCTTGCTGATCCGCATGCTGGCGCAGCAGGTCGACCTCGAACCGGGCGAGCTGGTGTGGATGGGCGCGGACACGCATGTCTATTTGAACCACGAGCATCTCGTCGCCGAGCAGACCGCACGAGAGCCTCGCGCCTTCCCCACGCTGCGCTTCACCCGGCGGCCCGACAGCATCTTCGATTATCGGATCGAGGATTTCGCCGTCGACGGCTATGATCCGCATCCGCACATCGCGGCGCCCGTCGCGGTCTGAGCGGTTCCGCCCCGGCACCGTCGCGCTTCGCAGCGGGACGCGCCGGCCGGTCGCCCACCGTTAGGCTCCGTCCGCAAAATCGGGAGGATGCTAATCATGAGCGAAGATCAGGCACCGGGCGGACCCGGCGGACAGGGCTGGATAGACGGCGGCGCGGAGATGGAAAGGCCGGCCGCGGTTCTGAACCGCAACGCCCCCTACAAGCGGATCGCGACCGAAGAGGCGTGGAACATCCCGGAGATCCTGGAGGCGCAGCTGGCCTATCTCGCCAGCGCCTGCCCGCCGGACGACACCTCGCTGAAGATGGTCGGCAATTTCGCACGGTTCAAGGAACTGCAGCAGCAGCTGTTCGACATCGGCCCCGGCCGCATCGCGCGGATGGACGAGCTTGGCATCGATCGTCAGCTTCTCCTGCTCACCGCCCCCGGCGTGCAGGTGCTCGATCCGCGCACCGGCACCGAGCTCGCCGCGCTCTCCAACGACCGGCTGGCGGAGGCCTGCGCGAAATATCCCGATCGCTTTTCCGGCATGACCGCCTTCGCGCCCCAGAATGTCGCGGGCGCGGTCAAGGAGATCGAGCGCGGCATGAAGTCGCTCGGTCTGGCGGGCGCGGTCATCAACTCGAACACCCAGGGCCATTATCTCGACGAACCGCAGTTCCTGCCGATCCTCGAAGCGCTCGAGGCCAATGACGCGGCGCTCTATATCCACCCCACCCTGCCACCGTCCTTCATGAATGCGCCCTATGCGTTTCGCGGCATCGGCGGCGCGCTCGCGGGCTTCACCCATGAGGTATGGGTGCATGTCATGGGCCTGATCCTGTCGGGCGCGTTCGATCGCTTTCCCAAGCTCCGCATCGTGATCGGCCATATGGGCGAGGCGATGCCGCTGCTGCTCTACCGCTTCGACTGGTGGCAATCGAACGCCGATGGCGTGCCGGGCCTGCGCGGCGGCCAGCCGGCGGTGAAGCTCAAGCACAAGATCTCGCATTATTTCCGCAACAACATCTGGATCACGACCAGCGGCGTGGGCTGGGAACCGGCGGTGAAGTTCTGCATGGACGTGCTCGGGCCGGACCGCGTGATCTACGCGATGGACTATCCCTACCAGCAATCCGCCGAGGAACTGGCGGGATATGACGGCTTCGCGATCAGCGACGAGCACAAGAAAATGCTGATGCAGACCAACGCCGAAACCGTATTCCGGCTTCAGGCGTGACACAAAATCCTCCCGCCCGGCATGGGCGGGAGGAAATCGCCGCGCGACGTCCCGAAAACCCTCGTCGACGCTTCGAAATATCGGGCGCAAATGCCCGACATTGATTTTATCTGATCACTGGCTTATATTGCGCTGGCTAACGTCGCCTGCGACGGAATTTGGTGCGCACGCATCTCCTTCCCTTCCACGCTTCCTAGCTCCGCTGGCATGTCGTCAGCGGAAGCGCATTTCCGTGAAAGGGAAAGATCATGCCCATCGGCACCGTCAAGTTCTTCAATATCGACAAGGGTTATGGCTTCATCGCGAACGAGGACGGCTCGGGCGACAGCTTCGTGCACATCTCCGCGGTCGAGCGCGCCGGCATGGCGACGCTCAACAAGGATCAGCGGGTCAGCTACGAACTGGAGACCGATCGTCGCGGCAAGCAGTCCGCCGTCAACCTCCAGTCGGCCTGATCGATCATGGCCAAAGAGGATCTCATGACCCTCGACGGCCTGATAGACGAAATTCTGCCGGACGGGCGCTTTCGCGTCCGTCTGGAGAATGATCATCAGATCATCGCCTACACAGCCGGCAAGATGCGGCGTTACCGCATCCGCAGCGTCGTGGGCGATCGTGTTCAGGTCGAAATGACGCCCTATGACCTCGACAAGGGTCGGATCGTCTTTCGTGAACGCACCCCCGGCGGTGGTCCGGGCGGGGGCGGTCCACGTCGGGGCAATCGTCGTTAGTATCTCGCCAACACATAGCGCCAAGATTTCGCGCACAGGAAAATATGCATTTCAGTACCAATACCGTTCGTAACTCAGTTCGAGTAAATTCCTTCAAGATGTCCGCCACCGCGTCGCGGCCCGAGCGCAACTGGACGAGTTCGTCCCGCTCCCCGACGCTTTCGCGGCCCGAGCTTCGGCGCATCGTCGCAGACCTGCTCGGATAACGAGTGACCCCGGAACGGCTATGGCCGTTCCGCCCTTTCGAGGAGCGCCGCCATGTCGGTTACCAGCGAGTTCTACACAACCCGGGCTGACGAGGCGGCGCGCGACGCTGCCGCGGCCACGCTCGACAATGTGCGTGAACGCTGTCTTCGGTCGGAAGCGGCGTGGCGGTCGATGGCCAGCCGGATCGCGCGTGGTGAAGCCATGCGCGAGACGCTGGCCGCCGAAAAGGCCGATCGACCGGCCTGACGGCCGGCGGTCGCCTTTTTGCCTTCCGCACCAGTTCCTATCCCGCGAGCAGCACGGCCCCCGCGCCGATCATCGCCGCGACCAGCGCCACGGCCGCATAGCGCCACCCTCCCCCGATCCGGATCACCTCCACCTCGCGCAGCGGGGGCGGCGGCGGCGCGGCGCCAGGGGCGGGGAAGCGCGCTTCGATCCGCCGCAGCAGATCGGGCAGCCGCGCCAGCGTCTTGAAATCCTCGACCAGCCGGTCGGCGACGAACGCCTCGGGCCCCAGCTCGCTGCGCAGCCATTCGCCGACGAACGGTTCGGCGACATCCCACATGTTGATCTCGGGATCGAGGCTGTTGGCGACACCCTCCACCATCACCATCGTCTTCTGCAGCAGCAGCAGATGGGGTTGCGTCGGCATGTCGAAATCGCGTGTGATCGCGAACAGCCCGTCGAGCATCTGCCCGACCGAGATGTCAGCGGTGCGCAGCCCCCGGATCGGTTCGCCGACGGCGCGCAGTGCGGTGGTGAATTCCGCCAGGTTGTGATGCGGCGGCACATAGCCCGCCTCGAAATGGATCTCCGCCACCCGGCGGTAATTGCCCGTGATCAGCCCGTAGATGATCTCGGCGAGCCACAGCCGCGCGCGCCGGTCGATCCGGCCCATGATCCCGAAATCGATCGCGCAGATTCGCCCGTCGGGCAGCGCGAACAGATTGCCCTGGTGCATGTCGGCGTGGAAGAAACCGTCCGCGATCGCCTGGCGCAGGAAGGCGCGGACCAGCCTTTCGGCCAACTGGCGGGGATCATGGCCGGCGGCGATCAGCGCGTCGCGGTTGGACAGCTTGATCCCGTCGACCCACTCCAGCGTCATCACGCGCCGCGCGCTGCGCGCCCAATCGATCGCGGGCACCTTGAATTCGGGGATGGCCTCCATCCCCTCGGCCAGTTCGGACGCCGATGCCGCCTCGCGCCGCAGGTCGAGCTCGCGCATCGTCCACTGCTTGAAATGCGCGATCACCAGCCGGGGCCGCAGCCGCGCCAGTTCGCCGCCCAGCGCCTCGGCCTGCGCGGCCGCCCATTCATAGGTGTCGATCGCTTGCGTCAGCGTCTCCTCGACCCCCGGACGCAACACCTTCACCGCCACCTTGCGGCCATCGCGCGTCACCGCCCGATGCACCTGCGCGATCGATGCGGCACCCACCGGTTCGGGATCGAAACTCTCGAACAGTTGCTCGATCGGCCGTTCCAGCCCCCGCTCGACCGCGCGGCGGATCTCCTCGAACGGGGCCGGCGGCAGCGCATCCTGCAACCGCAGCAGATCCTGCGCGGCAACCTCGCCCACCAGGTCGGGGCGGGTGGCGAGCGCCTGGCCCAGCTTGATCGCCGCCGGACCGATCGCCGTGAAGGCCTCGGCATAGGCCGGCTCCTTCGGCACGCGCGCGCCGATCCGCGCGACGCGGGCGATCAGTTTCAGGCGCGGGGGCGTGTTCGGGTCACGCTCGATCCCGCGCAGCGCGCCATGGCGCGCCAGCGTCCGGCCCCATTTCAGGAGCCGCCAGAGATGGACGACGGGAAGGGTCAAATCTTCCAGCCGCTGTGGATCGCCACCAGCCCGCCCAGGATCGGCTCGACCGATGCCCGCACGAAGCCCGCCTGCTCGATCATGCCCTTGAACGTCGGCATGTCCGGAAAACGGCGGATCGATTCGATCAGGTAGCGATAGCTGTCCTCGTCCTTCGCGACGACCTTGCCGATCTTCGGCACCAGCTTGTGCGAATAGCTGTCGTAGACCTCCGCGAAGCCCGGCCACACCGTCGTCGAGAACTCCAGGCAGAACAACCGCCCGCCGCGCTTCAGCACACGATTGGCCTCGGCCAGCGCCTTGTCGATATGCGTGACGTTCCGGATGCCGAAAGCGATCGTGTACGCGTCGAACGCATGGTCGCCAAAGCTCAGCGTCTCGGCGTTCTGCTCGCCCCAGACCAGCCCGTCGATGCCGCGCTGCCTCGCGCGCTCCATGCCCACCTCGAGCATCGCGCCGTTGATGTCGGCCACAGTGACATGCGCGCCCGCCTTCGCCATGCGGAACGCGATGTCGCCGGTGCCGCCCGCCATGTCGAGGATCGCCTCGCCGGCGCGCGGCTTCACCCGGCGCACGAAGCGATCCTTCCACAGCCGGTGCATGCCGCCCGACATGAAGTCGTTCATGATGTCGTAGCGCCGGGCGACGTTGCGGAACACCTCGCCCACCCGCTCGGTCTTTTCGCCGGGGGCGACATCCTGATAGCCGAAGGAGACGGTCTCGGTCATGGCGGGGCTCCTCGGGCGGCGGGGCGGAAACCGGATCGCTCTAGCCAAGCCTTGCCGTCGCGGCAAACCCAACCTAGCTGCGACAGGCCATGCCCGAGCTTCCCGAAGTCGAGACCACCGTTCGCGGCCTCGCCCCCGTGCTGGAGGGGCATCGCCTGACGCGCGTCGAGCCGCGCCGGGCGGACCTGCGACGCGCGATCCCCGTCGACCTTCGGCAACGGCTGACGGGCGCGGTCGTCACCCGGCTCCACCGCCGGGCCAAATACGGGCTGATCGATACCGATCGTGGCGACACACTGATCTTCCACCTCGGCATGTCCGGCCGCTGGCGGGTCGACCCGGTCGAACTCCTCACCCATGATCATCTGATCCTGGAGACCGACACCGATCATCGCCTGGCGCTCAACGACCCGCGCCGCTTCGGCTCGCTCGATCTGGTCGAGACGGCGTCGATCGGCGATTTCGCGCCGTTCAGGGCGCTCGGTCCCGAACCGCTCGGGCCGGTCTTCACCGCCGCCTATCTGGCCCGCGCGTTCGAGGACCGGATCGCGCCGGTGAAGGCGCTGCTGCTCGACCAGCGAATCGTGGCCGGGCTGGGCAACATCTATGTGTGCGAGGCGCTGCACATGGCGGGCATCGCGCCGGACAAGCCCGCCGGCCGGGTGTCGCGCGCGCGAATCGACCGGCTCGTCCCCGCGATCCGCACGGTGCTCGCCGCCGCGATCGAGGCAGGCGGCTCTACCTTGCGGGACTATGCCCGGCCCGATGGCGAACTGGGCTATTTCTCGAAGCAATGGCTGGTCTACGGTCGCGAGGGCGAGCCATGCCATTGCGGCGCCACCGTCCAGCGGCGCGTCGATTCCGGGCGATCGACATTCCATTGCGCGAAGTGCCAGCGCTGATCGCGAATCCGGCGCGTACGAGGTTGACCCGAAGCCGTCATATCGCTAGGGACCACGCCTTCCCGGCGCTGGGTCACCTGTGCCGTAACCCGTTTTGACCGCTCGGCCCGCCGGGCAACTAGTCGAGGACATCATGGCGAATACGCCGCAGGCAAAAAAGCGCATCCGCCGTAACGCTCGGCGCACCGAGATCAACAAGGTTCGCGTGAGCCGTCTCCGTACCTTCGTGAAGAAGGTCGAATCGGCGATCGCCGCCGGCGACAAGTCGGGTGCCACCGCCGCGCTCGCCGCCGTCCAGCCGGAACTGGCCCGGGGCGTGACCAAGGGCGTGGTTCACAAGAACACCGCTTCGCGCAAGTTCTCGCGGCTGACCAAGGCGGTTACCGCGCTCGCCTGACGCGCCTTAGAGGCGCGATTGCAGGAATGTTACGGGGCTCTGCGACATGCCGTCGCGGAGCCCTTTTTCTTGGGCGCGCCTGTTGCGACCGGAGTCCTTGATTCACCGCGATTCGGCGCATGTCACCCGCATGTAACGATTTCGTTTTTCCAATAAAAACAACGTGTTGAATTGAAAATGCGGAACTCCGCCAATCCGCTTGTCAATCGCAATATTTCACTGTGATTACGTCGACGGGTCTTGATCGGGGACGCCCCGGCTTCCAAAACAGACCCATCGAAGGCGAGCGAATCGTCTTCGGTGCAGCAGTGATCGAGGTTTCTATCGGCCGGGAGGGGTAGTTCCCGGCGAGGGTTCCCTTGTGCCTTGATTCCCGCGGACCCGATGGCTCCGCGCCGGATCGAGGAAGCCGTTCAAAATGGGGTGGAGTTTTCCTGAATGGATTTCGAGCGGGGACAGAATGGCGATGAGCATGATCTCGGGATCGCCTCCCCCGCCGAGGTCGCGTGGGATGCGATTCGCGCCGGGCTGCGCCGGGATTGTGGCGCGCGCACCTTCGACGGCTGGCTGAAGCCGATTCGGCTGGTCGATTGCGATTTCGAAAGCGCGACCGTCCGGCTCAGCCTTCCGTCCGATTTCATGGCGAGCTGGGTCAAGACCCATTTCGCCGACCGCCTCGCTGCCGCCTGGCGCGCTATGCTGCCCGCGATTCGCGTCGTCCTGATCGAAACCGATGGCGAGGCGGAGACGGGCCTGGGCATGTTCGATCCGGCCCCCCTGGCCGTGCCGGCAGCGGCGGGTGAGGGCACCCGACCGGCTGCCCCCATCGATCTCGCGGCGGCGCTCGCGGCCGCCTCGCTGGAGCAGCGCTACACCTTCGACAGCTTTGTGGTCGGCAAGCCCAACGAGGTCGCCTATAATGCCGCGCGGACCCTGGCCGAGGGCGGTGCGCTGACCTTCAATCCGCTGTTCCTGCATGGGCAGACCGGCCTCGGCAAGACGCACCTGATGCACGC
>Ga0160461_1000506_pt1 | contig 26178 bp, 11 predicted proteins | sample HID1975I_E6MG_FD_108266 | JGI IMG/M metagenome (GOLD analysis project Ga0160461, IMG submission 108266) | Enriched soil microbial communities from UW Madison campus, WI, USA - HID1975I_E6 MG | ecosystem: Environmental > Terrestrial > Soil > Unclassified | place: USA: Madison, Wisconsin...
AGGTATCGTTTGTCAACACATTCGGAACAGCAACTCCTCCGGTAAAGCCATTGGCCGAACCGGTATCAGTATTGGCGTTCATCACTGGTGCATTTACAGTTACCGTTACTGAAGCTTGTTTGGTCTGACCAGGGTTCAGTTTGTCCTCAACCTGATAAACCACCGTGTAAGTTCCGGCAGGTGTGTTTGGTGCTACGTTCACAGCACCTGTTGCAGGATCTAAAGTTACACCTGTATTCGTTGTGGAAACTTGTGTAAGTGTCAGTTCAGTTAAATTGGCTGGCGCACCATTATAAGTATCGTTTGCCAATACGTTTGGTACAGCGGTACCACCAGTGAAACCATTTGCAGAACCTGAATCACCGTTAGCCACGATCGCAATAGGATCTACTGTTACCGTAACATTTGCAGTTTTAGCCTGACCAGGGTTCAGTTTATCTTCGATCTGGTAAACAACAGTGTAAGTTCCTGCAGGCGTGTTCGCCGCAACGTTTACTTTTCCGGTTGCCGGATCTAAAGTCACTTTAGCATCCGTTGTTGAAACCTGGGTTAAGGTTACGTTCGTCAATGTTGCTGGCGCACCATTGTAGGTGTCATTCGCCAATACATCTGCAACTGCAGTACCACCAACAAAGCCATTTGCAGAGCCTGTATCGTTAGTTGCAACCAAAGCAGGTGCACCAACAGTTACCGTTACAGAAGCTTGTTTGGTTTGGCCAGGGTTTAATTTATCTTCAATTTGATAAACCAGAGTATAAGTTCCGGCAGGTGTATTTGGTGCTACGTTTACTGCACCGGTTGACGGATCTAAGCTTAAGCCTGGGTTGGTTGCCGAAACCTGTGTTAAGGTTACGTTTGCCAAACTTGCAGGGCTCACACCATTATAGGTATCGTTTGTCAACACATTCGGAACAGCAACTCCTCCGGTAAAGCCATTGGCCGTACCGGTATCAGTATTGGCGTTCATCACCGGTGCATCTACTGTTACGCTAACACTTGCAGTAGTTTTTTGTCCTGGGTTTAACTTATCTTCAATTTGATAAACTACTGTATAAGTTCCAGCTGGCGTGTTTGATGCTACATTAACAGCACCCGTTGCAGGGTCTAAAGTTACACCCGTATTGGTTGTTGAAACCTGCGTTAACGTAACATTCGTTAAAGTTGCAGGTGAACCATTATAAGTATCATTTGTTAAAACATTAGGTACAGCTTTTCCGCCAGTAAATCCGTTAGCATTACCATTATCTGCATTAGCCACAATGGCAGGAGCATTAACAATAATGGTTGCTGTTGCATTTGAAGTTAATGTAGGATTCACTTTATCCGCAATGCGGTATTCTACCGTATAGGTTCCGGCAGGTGTAGCTGGATCTACATTTACCGCTCCGGTTGTTACATCAAATTTGATTTTCGGATTAGATGTTGAAACCAAACTTAAGTTAACCTCATTTAATGTTGCGGTCGTTCCGTTGTACGTATCGTTAATTAATACATTACTCACAGCTGTGCCACCGACAAAACCATTGATCGAGCCGGAATCGTTAGTCGCCAAGATACCTGGCGCAGTAACCGTAACCGTTACGTTAGCTGTAGTTTTCTGACCAGGATTTAATTTATCTTCAATTTGATAAACTACCGTATATGTTCCGACCGGAGTTCCAGCCTCAACCAGGATTGCTCCTGTTGCCGGATCTAATTTAACCTTCGCATTGTCAGAAGAAACCTGTGTTAAGGTCACGTTGTTTAAAGTTGCAGGGTTTCCATTATAAGTATCGTTAGCCAATACATTTGGAACCGCTGTACCACCAGTGAAACCGTTGGCATTTCCATTATCGGCAGTTGCCACCATTGCAGGTGCATTTACAGTAATGGTTGCCGTGGCAGTTGTAGATTGCGATGGATTTAATTTATCCGTGATGCTATAAACAACATTGTACGTACCAGCTGGGGTATTGGCCGCAACGTTTACTGCACCAGTAGAGGTATTTAAAGTAACGTTAGGGTTCGTTGTAGAAACCTGACTTAATGTAACATTTGTTAAAGTTGCAGGTGCACCGTTGTAAGTATCATTAGTTAATACGTTTGGAACAGCAGTGCCTCCCGTTAAACCATTTGTGGTACCCAAATCTGCGTTTGCAATAATTTGCGGCGCTGTTACCGTAACTACTGCATTGGCATTTTTCGTTTGAGCAGGATTAATCTTATCCTGAATCTGGTAAACGACAGTATAAGTTCCGGCAGGTGTATTAGCTCCAACATTTACTTTCCCGGTTGTCGGGTCTAAAGTGACGTTGTTATTGGTAGTTGATACCTGGCTTAAGTTCACATTATTTAATGTAGCCGGTCCGTTGTTATAAGTATCGTTAACCAATACATCAGCGATTGCAGTAGCGCCACTAAATCCGTTTGCTGTTCCGGCATCATCATTTGCCACCAATGCAGGTGCATCAACGGTAATGGTTGCCACGGCAGTTTTAGTTAATGTTGGATTTAATTTATCAGCAATTTGATAAGTAACCGAATATGATCCGCTTGGTGTACCGGCTGCAACATTGATTGCACCTGTAGCAGGATTTAAAGTTACGTTGGCATTTGTAGTAGAAACCTGCGTTAAGGTTACCACTGCTGTAGTAGCTACATTTCCATTGTAAGTATCGTTGGCTAAAACATTATTTACAGCGATGCCACCCGCAGCGCCGTTAGCAGTACCCGCATCATTGGCCGCAATCAAATCTGGTGCATTAACAGTTACTACAGCATTTGCTGTTTTTGTTTGAGTTGGATTTAATTTATCCTGAATCTGATAAACAACGGTATAGGTTCCGGCAGGTGTACCCGAAGCTACATTTACCGCTCCTGTCGCTGGATCTAAAGTGACATTGGTATTGCTTGTGGATACCTGGCTTAAATTAACATTTGTTAAAGTAGCAGTTCCTGTGTTATAATTATCGTTCGCTAAAACGTTATCGATTGCTTTACCTCCAGCAAAACCATTAATGCTGCCAGCATCAGCGTTAGCGGCTAATGCAGGTGCAGTAACCGTTACAGTCACCGTTGCTGTCTTAGTTTGCGATGGAATAGGATTAACCTTATCCTGAATTTGATAGACGAGCGTATAGGTTCCGGCAGGTGTATTTGGATCTACATTTACAGCACCAGTTGCTACATCTAATTTAACTTTTGTATCAGAAGATGATATTTGAGAAAGATTTACTTCAGCTAATAAAGCCGTATTTCCGTTATACGAATCGTTAGCTAAAACATTATCTACAGCTTTGCCACCCGTAAAACCATTAATAGTGCCGCTATCATTATTGGCAACAATTGCAGGTGCAGTGACAGTAACCGTTACACTTGCCTCTTTAAATTGACCTGGATTTAATTGATCAGCAATTCTATAAACAACTACGTACGAACCTGCCGGTGTATTTGCAGCAACGTTTATCGCTCCTGTTGTTGTATTTAAGGTAACGTTAGTATTTGTGGTTGATACCTGAGTTAAAGTAACGTTTGCCACGGTAGCAGGCGCACCATTATAGGTATCGTTTGCCAACACATTTTGTACGGCAACATCACCGGTAAAACCATTAGCCGTACCGTTGTCAGCATTGGCCACAATCGCAGGAGCTGTTACAGTAACGGTTACGGTTGCATCTTTAAACTGACCTGGATTTATTTTATCAGCAATTCTATAAGTTAAAGTATAGGTGCCGGCTGCTGTTCCAGGATCTACATTTACTTTACCGGTTGCAGGATCTAATTTAACTTTCGTACTTGTTGATGTTAATTGCGATAACACGACTTCATTAAGCGTAGCCGGGTTTCCGTTGTAGGTATCGTTAGCCAAAACATTATCGACAGCACCGCCACCGGTAAATCCGTTAACAGTACCATTATCATCGTTTGCAACAATTGGCGCCGCAGCAACTACAACCGTTACAGTTGCTTGTTTAGATAATGTTGGATTGATTTTATCGGTGATCTGGTAAACAACGGTATAGGTTGAGGCAGGCGTACCAGGATCAACATTAACCGCACCAGTTGCCGGATCAACATTTACACGTGGATCAGAAGTAGATACACGTGATAAAGTTACACCCGCTAAAGTTGCTGTGTTTCCGTTGTATTTATCATTAGCCAGCACATTACTTACCGCCACCCCACCCGTGAAACTATTTGCGGCGCCATTATCAGCATTTGCAATTAATTCCGGAGCTTCAACAGTAATCACCACTTGAGCCGTTTTCTTTTCTGTCGGATTTACAAGATCAGTAATTTCGTAAACTACCGTATATGTACCTGCAGGTGTACCCGGTGTAACAGTTACTTTTCCCGTAGCTGGATCAAGCTGAACTTTTGGATCTGATGTCGAAACCTGGCGCAAGGATACCTCATTTAAGGTAGCAGTATTGCCATTATAACTATCGTTTGCCAATACATTCTCGATAGCAGTACCGCCCGTTAAACCGTTGATTGATTTTGCATCATCAACAGTAACCATGGTTGGTAAACCAACAGTTACAGTAACAGATGCAGGAGAGCTTAAAGTTGGGTTTAATTTATCTACGATTTCGTAATTTAAAGTATATGTGCCCGCTTTTGTTTTTGGAGCAACAACAACATTTCCGTTAGCAGTATTTAAAGTGATTTTCGGATCTGAAGCGCTTACAAATCTTAAACTGACAGTAGTTAAGGTTGCAGGATCGCCATTGTAAGTATCATTGGTTAAAACGTTATTTACGGCTACCCCACCTGTGAAACTGTTAGCGTTTCCGGTGTCATTATTGGCAGCTAATGCCGGCGCATTAACAATAGCCGTAGCAACCGCCTCAGCAGTTTTGCTGGCATCCAATAAATCGATAATACGATAACGAACACTGTAAGAACCTGCAGCTGTATTTGCCGCAACGTTTACTTTTCCTGTTGCAGGATCAATCGTTACATTATTGTTGGTGGTAGAAACCTGTTCAATTTTTACGTTGCTTAAAGTAGCTTGCTGTCCACCATTAACATTGTCATTTACCAGAACGTTGTTAATAGCAGTTCCTCCCGTGAAACCGTTTGCTGAACCTGAATCGTTATTGGCAAGGATGTTTCCTGAACTAACATTCACCGTAATTTTTGCTACCGATGATTTATTAGCATCTAACTTATCAGTAATTCTATATTCGATAACATAAACTCCCGCAGGCGTGTTTGCCGCAACATTTACTGTTCCATTGGCAACATCTAAAGTCAGCTTTCCAGGTAAGGCATTACTAACTTCGCTTATGGTTACCGAACTTGTAGTTGCAGCATTGGCAACACCGTTATAGGTATCATTAATTAAAATATTTGGAGATGCTACACCACCAGCTGTACTGGCTGTAACCGCATCGTCAACAGCTAAAATTGTTCCTGTGGTAACCGAAACAACTGCATTCGCCTGAGAAGTTTTAGTATTATCGAGTTTATCAGTAATGGTATAGCTGATGGTATAAGTACCAACAGGTGTTCCAGCTGCTACAGAGATTTGACCTGTAGTGGTATTTAAAGTAACCTTACCATTGCTGTTGTTGGTATTCTGACTGATCGTAACATTATTTACAGTAGCTGAGTTGGCAACACCGTTGTAAGTATCATTTGCTAATACATTTAAAACGTTTGCGCCTCCGTTAGCACCGTTTGTGGTTACCGCATCATTTTGCGCCAGAATAGTACCATTGATCACAGTGATTACCGCATCAGCTGTTGAAGTTTTGCTGTTGTCTAACTTATCTGTGATGGTATATTTAATGGTATAAGTGCCTACCGGAGTGGCCGGATCTACGGTAATAATTCCGGAAGCTACATCAAGTTTAACTTTACCTCCACTGTTATTTGCATTTTCAGCGATGGCTACGTTCGCTGGAGTTGCCGAATTGGCAATACCATTATAAGTATCGTTTGCTAAGATATTTAATCCCGTTGCATCACCGGTGGTACCATTTACAGTCTTCGCATCATTCTGTGCCAAGATGATACCATTCGCAACGGTTACGGTAACCGTGATTTCATCAGAAGTTACGCCATTTGAAGTAAGTCTGTATTTATAGGTATCCGTTCCGATGTACCCAGTTACAGGAACATAGTTTACTGTTCCATCTGCGATTACACTTGCAGTACCATGAGCTGGAGGCGTAGAGATACTAACCGTGGCAGTTGCAACTGCTGCGCCATCATTAACTCTTACATCGTAATTTTTTGTGGTATTGATAGAAGTACTATAACTGTCGTTTACCCCTGTTGGTTTAACTGTAACCGTTGCACTCTGACCAGTCACCGCACTACTGCATCCATTGGCATCAGAGATATTAACTAAATTATAAGTAAATACACCAGCAGCAGCTGTAGTTTGTGTTATGGTTGCACTCGAAGTGCTGCTGTTAAGCGTGTTATTTGAACCACCGTTGATGGTATATGTGAATATAAACGGCGCTGTTCCTGTAGCAGTAAAAGTTACATTCGGATTTGTGGCGCCAATGTTAACCGTTGTCGTACCAGAAATGGTAGCAGTTGGTAATGGATTTACGGTTACCACTACACCGTTGGAAGATGGACTTGCACAGCCGTTCGTATTAGTCGTAACAACGGTATATGTTCCAGATGTAGTTGCCGTGTAAGTTTGATTGGTTGCTCCGGAGATGGCACTACCACTCCTGAACCATTGATAAGTTGTTCCTGTTGTTGAGGTTAATACAACACTTCCACCAGTACAGAATGTGGTCGTTGTGCTCGCCGTTGCAGTTGCTGCAGGTAGAGCATTAATGGTAATGTTTGCAGTTGTCGTATTTGAGCATATACCGTTGCTAAAGCTATAAGTAACGGTATAGATTCCGGCAGTACTCGCACCAAGATCAATGGCGCCGGTTGATGGATTAATAATTAAACCTGTAGAAGAAGAAGTATATGTACCATTTGCAGTTCCCGTTTGTGTGACTGTTGCTGTACCGGTTGCACAATATGGTGTTGAGCCATAGCTGATGGTAGCGGTTGGTAAAGGGTTTACTGTAACCGAAGTATTAGCAGAAGCTGCACTTGAACAACCCGTAGTAGTTACAACAACATTGTAGTTTCCGGAAGTAGTTGCCGTGTAGGTTTGATTGGTTGCACCGGAGATTAACGTTGCTCCGTTATACCATTGGTTTCCGGTAGCTGATGAAGAAGTTAATACAACGTTTCCACCTGTACAGAAAGTAGTCGGACCACCTGCTGTTACAGTTGGTGTTGCAGGTATTGGATTCACTGTAACTGAAGTACTGGCGGAAGGAGCACTTGAACAACCCGCAGCTGTTACAACAACATTATAATTTCCAGAAACAGTTGCAGTATAAGTTCTGTTGGTTGCTCCGCTAAGCAATGTTGTACCATTGTACCATTGGTTACCAGTTGTTGCTGATGAAGTTAATACAACGCTTCCCCCGTTACAAAAAGTAGTTGGTCCGCCTGTAGTTACCGTTGGCGTGGCAGGTGTTGGATTTATTGTAATAGCCTGTGTTCTGGCTGCACTTATACCGCAAGCGTTGTTGGCCGTTACTGATAATGTACCGCTGGTTGCGCCGGCAGCGAAAGTAATCGTAGTAGACGCAGCATTGGGGCTGGCAATAGTGGCACCCGACCCAGAATAAGTCCAGGTGTAGGAAGTTGCATCAGCAACAGCAGCAACAGAATAAGTTTGAGCAGGTGATGGCGAACATATGGAGGTTGCACCAGTAATTGTACCCGGTTGCGCTGGTGCAGGATTTACTAGTGTTGCAGAAAGCGCTGGAGAACTACAAGTTCCTGTAGAAACCACAATATTTGCATAAACGCCGAAACCCAAATTTGGTATGGTAATCGCATTATTTGTGGGTGTGGCTATAATTGCTGTTTGAGCTGCACCACCTTTTGTATAATTGACAGTATAAGTAATTCCATTTGTCAAATTACCAAGAACAATCTGTCCGTTTGTACCATTACAAATGTTTGGACTTGTAGCGTTGATTGTTGCTGCGACCGACACTGCAGATGCCGTAATTGTAAATGTTTGAGGAGCAGATTTATCTACTCCGTTGTTAGCTGTACCACCGTTATCTTGCGCTACAACGGTAACTGTAACAGTTCCAGAAAATGTAGACGCCAATGTATAAGTTAGGGTACCAGCCGATGAAACAGCTGGGGCAGTTGTAAATTTAGCTGCATCAGCGGAAAGAACGGTTACCAGGAACGATACGACCTGGGTTGATTCGTTCGGCGGACCTGGAGATATTGCCGTAGCCCAGTTTGTTATACTTTGTGCAGTAGCACACTGCGCAACCGACTGGTTTGCACCTGCCGTGAACGAAGGTGCATCATTCACAGGGGTCACAGTTGCTGTGATGTCAGCCGCATTACTTTCCAAACCTTCATCATCTTTTACTGTATATCTGATTACAGTCGGGCTTCCATTATAGTTTGCAACTGGAGTAAAGGTTACTATGCCAGTTGTGGTATTAACAGTCCAGGTACCCTGATTAGCAATAACAACTGTGGTTTTCTTCACATTATCAGAAGGGTCAATTAATAATACTGTCGACTTGGTGATCGTTGTATTACCATCAAGATCTGTATCATTAGCCGTTACATCAAAGGTAATCGGATTATCTTCCAACCCAGTTTGACTATCTGCCACCGCCACAGGAGCAACACCAGTCACATTAATACGGTCAACAACTGTTGCACAGTTAGCAGGCGTTAATTTATCGCATAATTGATAAGTTACATTGTAAGCTCCTCTAGGGGTTAATGCAGCAACGGTAATGGCGCCTGTAGTTGTATTTAAGGAAATACCTGCTGGCCAATTACCCGATTGCGCAATGGTTGCATTACCTGAATTTCCTAATGTTGCTTGCGCACCATTTACAGTATCATTAGCAGCCACATTGGCTACTGCGGTAGTACCAATTACGCTAACTGGTACACTACCAGTTTCTGTAACAGGAATAATGCTTGGAGCAACCGAAACACCGCTGTTTACGGCGATGTTATTACAGCCGAAGGGCCTTGTAGCAGTAACTGTGCTTGCTGGCACATTGCCGGTACATTCAAGCTGTGGGTCAGAAGGAACGCCTGTGGTGTTCGGATTAGTTGCATCCGGGTCAGTAACATCCGCAGGTCTCAAAATTGAGGCTTGAACCGTAAAAGGGTTATTAATGGTTGAGCTAGAAACTGCCCTTATCTGTACGGTATAAGTTACAGTACTATTATTGGGCATATTCAACGTTGAGTTGAACTTAAGTTTATCTGCTGATATGGCTCCACCTTGATCAGCTGTTGCGCCTAAAGTGGTGTTCGTAACATTAGCAGAAACAACTTCAAAGCCCACTGGAACAGTAAATGCAAATGGTGCAGTAGTTACATCACTCGGACCAGCATTTTTAACAACAACTGAATATGATAAGTTTGCACCAAAAGCAACACTAGGAGAAGCTGGTACTATGCTAGTGACTTCTAAATTAGCCTCCCTAACTGCAAATTGCGTGCTTGACGTTGCAGTAGCACCTACAACGAATGCCCAGGTATCCATTCCACGGTTATTTCCATAATCATTACTCCAAGTATGAGAAGTTGCCTGTGTAGCACTTGGCGATCCACCTGGAGGTGTGGCAGCGTTAAATTGGCTACGATCTCTATTTGGCGGCGGTGTTCCTCCGGCTGTAAACGGATCTAACCAATAAACCCTATCTGAGGCAACACTTCCATAGTTAGTGCCTGTCATTCGCTGAATCACAGTTCCATTAGGATTTTCTTCCATATCAATAAATGGAAAATGGACTTCGGCTCCCTGCAGTTGTACCGAAACTGAAGCAGGAACGCTGCCCACTGGTAGTTTGTTTCCATTCCCATCTCTACCATCCCAAAGGACAGGATTACGACCTGCAAATCCACTGCCAGTTAATATTCTTGTTGCAAAATAGCGAGGATCACTAGACGGAACAGTACTCGAAATTGTTATGGTATATCTACCAGCTGACGCAGAAGTATAGTAAATAACACCTCCTTTGCTACTCACTTGATTGGTTTTACCTTCAACACCAGTAACCTCTATTAAACTTACTACTGGTGCGGTTTCTTGATTTAATAACCAAGTACTACCCGATGGTACGGCACCATTTGCACTAGTTGGCAATGTGCTGCTAGGAACAGTATAAAAGATCTTGTGTGTTATGCTTGTGGGACTATCTACTTCTAAAGGATTTTTTGATTGTGCTGCAATAGCAGCAGTTGAAAGTCCGGTTTGATTTACACTACTGTAAACGGGATTTCCATTACCATCTATGAACCCAACATTATTAACAAAGAAAGTAAATGCAATCCCGTTATTCCCATTATTACTAATCTTGTATACATAACCGTCTTTTGTTAAAACATATAAAATACCATAAAAGCCTATTGAATTCAGATTCGGAATATCTAAATTTAGAACGTTCGTATATACTCTGCCAGCGATAAATGCGTTGTTAGCTGTATTAATTACTGAAACATCCCAAGCGGATATACTCGCTAAAGCACCAGTAGTACCTCCGCCAACATTTGTTCCTACTGTTCCCTGTGTCCAATTATCGTATGGCGTACTCTGTCTGTCAGTACCTACCGCAGCCTCACCTCCTGGACCAACAAATTCAACCTTATAAATTCCAGGAGTTGTACCATTTGGTACTGTGAATGAAATTGGCAGGTATCGATTTGCACCTGCAGCTTGCCCCAGCCTCCTAGGACCAGCCACTTCAGCAGCTCTATCTGGAATCAATCCTGTACTACCATCAGGTAAATACGTAGTTACAGTACCATCAGGTTTAGTCAGTTTAATTGCAGATGATGTTGAATTCAGCATTGCGCTTGAGGCCATAGTTATAGTCTCATTAGCACTAGCATATACATAATGTATTCCTAAATTTGGATACGGAAATGAAGAAGATGCAACTGTAGTTGTAGCTTTTAATTTTGCTCTACCATTATTAGTTGGTGCAGTACCAGGATATAAGTTTATACTCCCATCTGCAAAAGCATCTTGCATCCCTGCAGAAAGAAATAAAAGTACAAAAACAAGGAAACGGGTAAAACATTTAACGAATTTTTGCGTTAAACTAATGTTAAAACAAGAATAATTTCGTGTGAAGCCACACGAATAAAGTAGAGTTTTATTCATACACGGGACGATAAGAGCTGCAACAATTGGGATGATGCAATTTTATAAGTCTGTTGGTTATAAATTTCTTACGAAATTTTAAACCTTCCGGTTTTAAAAGCCTTTAACTTTTATCACCTCTGCTTACAGGCATAGCAATTCTGCTACGAAGATATTATAATGCTTTGTCAAATTAATGTAACGAATTATTTATGTGTATTATTAGTTCTACACGCTTTTAATATTTTGACTTATCCAAAAAATAAAGGCTGTTTATAGGCCAACTGAGGCTAATGAAATTGCCTGAATCCATAAGATCATTTGACTTATGTCAATTCTAATTTTACAACCATTAGTTGTAAATATAATCTATTCGTGATTTTGTAAAGTACATTAGAAGATTTCAACCTTCATCGAAATTTCTATAGCTGATTCCATTAAAGACTTTTTGTATAAATCGTTCTCGGTTTGAAAAATTTTACTGTTTAAATAAAATGCTACCTCACAAACAATTGCGCATCATATATGTATTGTTAACATGAAATTTGTACTTCTGTTGATGATCACTTTATTGGGTATCGGGTGCCATAACACAAATCCAGAACAGGGCGCCGGAGGAATCAAGGTAGACAAACCGGTAACGCTATCAAATGATGCGATTGTTGATTCAACCAGAGCCCTTATCGATCAAAAGTATGCACTACGGAAAAAATTGAGCGAAGGAAAGATAACCGAAGCTGCGTTTAATGAACAAAATACGATGCTTAACAACACTTTCAAAGTGCTTTTCAATAGCCTTTCACCAGCCGACACGCTAAAGATTGCAAACTACCAAAAAGAGAAAGCACAGGATGCGGAGAAAGATTCCATAAAATCAAATAAGGCGCCAAGATGGGAATAAACAAACATGAAAATAGTAAAGATGCGCCGAAGCCGGTTGGCAAATTTGCGCAAACATTCATTAGCCTTTACGAAGTTTTTAGCTTTATAGGTCGCTTTTTTAAGGAAGCATTCCTCCCGCCCTACGAGTTTAAAGAATTGATGCGGCAATGTTATGAAATTGGCTATCGCTCTGCGCTGCTGATTTCTACTACAGGCTTCATCACAGGATTGGTTTTCACCAAGCAATCTCGTCCCTCACTTTCTGAGTTTGGTGCAACGTCATGGTTACCCTCATTGGTGGGCATTGCCCTTTTGAGAACTTTGGCTCCCCTACTTACTGGTCTCATCGCAGCAGGGAAAGTAGGATCAAGCATCGGGGCTGAATTAGGATCGATGAAGGTGAGCGAGCAAATTGATGCGATGGAAGTTTCAGCAACCAACCCTTTTAAATTTTTAGTAACCACACGGGTACTAGCGGCAACCATCACCATGCCTATTTTAACTTTCTATACCGCTATGGTAGGGATGTTAGGTGCTTTGTTAAATGTTTCTGTAAATGAGGGCACAAGTGCGACTACCTTTTTTCAAAGCGCATTGGAAAGCATTACCTTTTTAGATATTATCGCTTCGACCTTCAAAGCCATTTTATTCGGATTTACCATCGCTATAGTAGGTTGCTACCAAGGGTACAATTCCTCGAAAGGAACCGAGGGTGTGGGTAAAGCAGCGAACTCCTCTGTAGTAACCGCCATGTTTTTGATTTTTATTGAAGAGGTGGTTTGCGTTCAAATATTCAGTCTTTTTAACACTTAACAGCAAATGGTACAGAAAGAAAATATACATACAGATGCGGAAAAGGTAATCGAGATTAATGGACTCTACAAAGCTTTTGGCAGTTACCAGGTACTTGAAAACGCGTCTCTTGATTTGTATAAAGGCGAAAATTTGGTGGTTTTAGGAAAATCTGGGACAGGAAAATCTGTACTCATCAAAATTATCGTGGGCTTACTTCGTCCTGATTCTGGATTAGTGAAAGTGCTGGACCACATCGTTGATGAAATCTCCTACGAAGAACTTTTGGCCTTACGGTTAAGAGTTGGTTTCTCCTTCCAGAACAGTGCGCTTTATGATAGCATGACTGTAAAGGAAAATCTTGAATTTCCACTGGTAAGAAACCGAAGAGACATGGGTAAAAGCGATGTAAATGCGCTTGTAGAAGAAATGCTCGATGCGGTAGGTCTCTCTCAAACCATTAATCAGATGCCTTCAGAACTTTCTGGTGGTCAGCGAAAACGAATTGGTATAGCCAGAACTTTAATGCTGAAACCTGAAATTATGCTTTATGATGAGCCAACCGCTGGCCTTGACCCCATTACATCAAAAGAAATAAACAAATTGATTAATACAGTACAGGAGCGTTACCACACCAGTGCAATTGTGATTACACATGATCTAACCTGCGCTAAAGAAACCGGAAACCGAGTAGCCATGCTGGTGGAGCGAAGTTTCGAACGCCAGGGAAGTTTCGAACAGATCTTCAATACTGGCGATCCACAGGCACAACCATTTTTTGACTACAACTTTATACAATAAACATGAACGACAATAAAAAGAAAATAACGGTTGGAATATTCATTGCCATTGGCATTCTAATATTCGTATTTGCCATATTTACATTGGGCAGTCAAAAGAAAACCTTTGTAAAAAGCTTTACCCTTAGTGTGGTTTTCAATGACATTCAGGGATTAAAGAAAGGCAATAATGTGTGGTTTTCAGGAGTGAAAATCGGCACAATCAAAAAAATAGAATTTTTTGGTACCTCACAAGTGCGGGTATTTTTAAGTATTGAGGAAGATATGCATAAATACATCCACAAAGATGCCGGAGCAAGCATTGGCGCTGATGGGTTAATCGGAAATAAGATTGTGGTGTTAACAGGGGGTAATCCTAAATTTCCTTTTGTAGAAGATGGTGATGTGCTAAAAGTAAATAGCTCTTTATCTACAGATGATATCATGAAAACACTTCAGGTAAACAACAAAAACCTGGTAGATGTAACAGGTGATTTCAAAATCTTGGCCAGAAATTTAGTGGATGGTAAAGGTGCTGCAGGTGCGCTTTTATCTGATGAACAGTTGGCAATGAACTTCAAAACAATGGTTTCCAATCTAAACCGCATCACACTTTCAACGGCTCAAACCGCTCAGGATCTTAATACCTTTGGCAAAACTTTAAATAGTAAAAATGGATTGGTGAATAAAATGATGACTGATACAGCTGTTTTTGCTAAATTGGAAAAATCTGCCGCTTCCCTACAACAAACTTCACAATCTGCCTCTCTGATGGCAGCTAACCTGGAAAAAGCTTCGGGCAAATTAAATACTACTGATAATGCGGCTGGTTTACTTTTAAACGATGCTAAAACTGCAGAACAGGTAAAAGCAATAATGACCAACCTGGAAAAAGGCAGTAAAAAACTCGATGAAGATTTGGAAGCTCTACAAAGTAATTTTCTGTTCAGGGGCTTCTTTAAGAAACGAGCCCGTGATTCAATAAAAAACCAATAATATTTAATTAGGCTATCTTTTAAAATGAAAAGATAGCCTGATTCATTTTTAATTGATAAACAAAATAGCAGTTATGCCGAAATGGTTAATTATTGTTTTAATTTTTTTAACGTTAGTTTTGGGATTGTTCTATGCTCAAAAAAAACAGCTATTAAATATGGGCAAAACCCACGGCACATCAAAAGGTCATTACTAGCTTTGAGTTCCTTTCTTTAACGAAACTTACGATATAGAACTTAAAAACCTTTAGCTTATACTTTTTTTACATTAACTGCAATTAGTCCCTTTTTTCCCTGTTCGCTATTGTACTTCATACGATCTCCAGATTTAAGTTCACGCGAACCAAATAAACCGGTTACATGTACAAATAAATCTTCCGAATGACTATCTGGTATAATAAAACCAAATCTTTTTTTGCTATTGTACATTTTCACTATTCCTTGTTCCATAATTTTCATTTTATATTTCGGAGTATATTTCCCAATAAACAAGTTAAAATGTCAACAAAATATCTATCGAAGATTTAAGAACGATTTTTCGTACAGAATGAACTTGAAGTGCAAAGAATCAAAACTTTGCTGCGCAGTTCTTGTTGTAGATTAAAAACATGAACGATATGGCAGCTAAAGAACAAGAAGAAGAAAAAGGCAAAACTAAAGGGACTTCTAAAGAGAAAGCCAGTTTTGATCAGAATGGAAAAGGTGCTTCAGAGAAGTATGGTCAGGCGGGTGAAACGCCTAATGAATCAGAAACGGAAAAAGGTGCTGGAACTACTAATGAGAATAGAAAATAAGGAATGCTTAAAAGCATTCCTTATTTTTCATAAATGCTCATTTTCTCTGCAAGTTCTATAATACTTTTTATTTTTAATTTCTGGAAAAGTCTGAGTTTATAAGTACTTACAGTACCCATCTGAAGATTTAACTGGTTGGAAATTTCCAAAACACCAACCCCTTTGGTTAATAACTCTGCTACTTCCAACTCTCTGCCCGATAGTTTTGTAAATGGATTATCAGCATCATTACCTAAAATACTATTAAACATATTTTCTTTAACATTCCTGCTAGAGTAACGGCTTCCTGCCAATATTGTAGTGATCGCTGTAACAATCTCAGATTCTTCTGCATTTTTTGTGAGATACCCCGATGCGCCTGATTTTAAATAAGGCACAGCATAGATGTTCTCGTTTAACGAAGAAAAGACTAATATTTTAGCATTTGGCTGAACCAGTTTGATTTGATCAATCACCCTTAGATTATTCCCACCAGGCAAATTCACATCGATAATGATTAAATTAGGTGATTTCTCGGTTTCTACCAATGCCTGTTCAAGCGTTCCGGCACAAATGATTTCAACACCAGCCCAAAAGTCAGAAATCAAACTTTTTAAGCCTCTGCGAATAATTTCGTGGTCATCGGCAATCAATACCGTGAATGTACTCCCTGTGTTCTTTGCTTTCATGTTCAACTAATATCTTGCAATTTAATAATTTGTAACCTTTTTATCTAATTTGTAAACATTTTTATTCAAATCTCGACTACTTTTATCTAATTCAAAGTGTAGGCTTTATTATACATAACTTCAAAATTCATATCATTTAGAAAACCCTCGGTGTTGCGATTCTGATATTAGGCTTGATAAAAGAGTATGCTATCGAAATTTCATGTGTTCCGCCACTGTAGCCTTGCAATGGTCCGATTGAAAAATCATAACCATAACCAATCCTTAACTTCTCTGATGGGAAAATTTGAATGGCGGCTACAGCAGAGTTTCTTTGAGACAAATCTCTTTGTAAATAGCTTTTGTCATAAAGCTTCACTCCGGTACGGTATGAACCACCCACCCATAAAAACTCTTTAATTAATAAAAAAGCATTTACATCTAAACTGGTTGGCCCACCCCTGTCATCTTTTAATAGGAAGGATGGTTTTACCTGGAAGTTTTCATTAATCGGAAACAAAGCGCCTGCCGTTAAGTAGTAATGTGGCTTTGGTTGAGGAATGAAAGCATAGCGATCGATATTGATGTAGGTGGCAATCAGGTTATCAGCAGAAAAACCGGCGTAAAATTTATCATTAGCAAAATAAACTCCTGCCCTTGCATCTGGTACAATGGTGCTTTGAACGCCTACCGGTTGAAATGGCTCCGGATCGTTCGGGTTTAATAGCGAACCATCAATACCCAGTTGCGCCATCCCTACGCCTAAACCTAAAGCTAGTCGCGAGCTACCATCATCATTTAAACGAATCCGGTAAGCATAGTTTCCGTAAACCGCGAGGTTGGTTTGTGCACCAAGTTTATCACTTGATACCTGAAGGGCCAAACCCACATTTCCACTATTGGCAATAGCATCAACAGCAAGCGACATACTTTTCGGCGCTCCGGTAATGCCTGTCCACTGGCTCCGGTAAAAACTGTGCACATTCAACACCTCTTTATAACCTGCATAAGCCGGGTTAATGTAAATGCCGTTGAACATGTACTGGCTATACTGGGCATCTTGCTGAGCCGAAACGGGCATCGCAAAGAATAAAATGAAACACCCAATTATCAATAATAATTTCTTCATCATCACCTTAGCCTTAATTTTTAAATGCACGAATTAATGTAATATATCCTTTAAACACTTGCCAAGGAGCTGAAGCGTTTTCTTTAACCCGAAGCAAATAGTAGTAAGTTCCTTCGTTTAAGCCTTCTCCCGACCAGTTATTTTGGTAATTGTTAGATTTATAAACTTCGTTACCCCATCGGTTTACAATTACCAGATCATTTTGAGCGAAAAGGTTCAGTCCGCGGATTTCGAATAAATCATTTATACCATCACCATTCGGTGTAAATAAATTAGGTACAAAAAGGTTATTCCCCGAAATAGAATGTTTCGTAAAAAATGCACCGTTAGCTGCCATGTCTGCGCCAATTAAAACATTAGAGCGGGTATGAATGCCAAGCGCAGGATTAGTTCCGGACACGATATCCCAATTTGAATTGCCTAAATAACGGGCAATTGTTGCGGTAGCATCGACGAATTTAGATCCATTTGTATTCTGATTATGCTGAAGCGTGATCGTAGTTTGAACTGGAGCTGACGAGTAAATATTCCAGGTACGGTCCATCCCTTGCACCGAAGTAATTCCGGGAAGGTTAGCAGCTGAATAATTTTGAACACTTACATAAAGTTTAGCTGCCGCTTGCGGTGTTAATGTTGCAGGGGTATAGTCACCTTCAGCAATACCTATAGGAAATACAAAAGCGGTATTGTCAGAAAATTCCTTAACCATATGCCCAGCGATGCTGTTTCCGGTAACCACCATTCTATTTTGGCTGTAGTTCGTAACTTTACCTGCAGCATTAAAGGCAAGGTTATTTCCATTTAAAATGATGTTTGCGCCATTTGTAGCTAAATCAAGTGTACCACCGATATTAAGTGTTGCAGCTAACGCACCAGATGGATTCGCCGTGTTATAACCTGGATCAGCTACATCAGTTAAAGTGGCATTGTTTCTGTTTCTATGTTCAATGATCAGGTCGATAAAGTTGCTATTGTTACCATCAATCATGGTTGAACTGGCAGGCATATTCGGATAAAACGGATTATCTGCCGGATTATAAATTACAATTTTCCCAGATCCTGAAAACTTGGCTCCAGGTGCTATCCAAATGTTTTTGCTGTATATTTCTAATGTTCCGTTAATCACCCAGTTTGCATTCGGACCAAAGTAAGTTCCTTCAGCATATCTAGTTTCTGTATTACCAACAGATACAATCACTGCCGAATCATCGACAGTTTTGCTGCCTGCTCCTGTTTGCGCATAAATTTTAGAGCTACTGATCAACAGAAAAATCAAAAGCAGAATCGGTATAATTTTCTTTCTCATTTTCTTAGTTCTTGATAATTTTAGCAGGAAGCATTGGATTGGTAATGATGTTACACAAACGCACCTCAATAGTTACTTCTTTGGAGTAAATTGTACAACTGTTTGATGAGGTCAATTTTGCACGAATCTTTAGTTGATCACGATCAATTGATGGGCTGGTAAATTTAACCTCAGATCCTGTTGGTGTTACCTCATCAACAAAGGTGTTCGCAGTTAAGACAGACCAGCTGGAAGTATTAGTATTAAAATATTCCCAAACCACTGTGGTTGCATTACTTTGAATACTGATTGTTTTTGCATCATCAGCACATACGAAGAAATCCTCGGCCAAATTTTGGGTGATAACTGGTAATGCATAAATATCTACTCGGAAAGGAACTTTTGGACCAAAACAAGTTGTTCCGTTTTTAGTTAACCCTTCAGCAACGAAATAATTATAGGTACCTGCTGCAGTTGGATTTGGCACAGATGATAGTGGATTAGTATCATTTGCATTAGCGAAGTAATACAATTGATTACCATTTGCTGCGCCTGCTGGTGATAGTTGATTGTTAAAGGCAACCGGGCTTCCGGCACACCAGTTAAGATTATTTACTGTAGGCTGGGTTGTCACGATTTCCGTCAAGGTTTGCAACTTCAGGAAACATCCGGCAGCCATACTTTCTAAAACTGCATAGTATGCAGTTGGGTTACCATCATTTGTTACAGGAAAATCTCCCGAAATCAAAGAGGTGGTATAACCTGCAACCGCTGGACTCACCGAATAAAATTTGCTACCTAATGGATATGCTGAGGTGATAGTGCTACGCGGAATAGCGTTTCCAGGCGATGAACAGAATGCTTTGAACTGTTTTGTTCCATTATTGACCCCTACCGGACAATTATCGATAAAAGCCTGAGAAGGAACGATGTTCATTTGAAATGGATCACGAATTGGTGTATTTCCACAATCGGCATTGTACCCGATAACAAATCCATTGTTGATTGCAATACCAGAATTTGTACCTGTACCTTTAAAAGTACCATCTAAATTGATGACCAAACCACAGGCACCTCCGGTTGTCAGAATGGTACAATCGTTGGTAACCCTGATGCGGTATTTCAATTGGGCCAATATGGTATTTGGATCCGTTGGCTTAGTTAAATTACCAACAGTCCACGTTAATTTACCACCAGGAGTGATGTTTGGATCTGTTGCACCAGATGGGTGCGACCAAACTACTGATGTACCTGAACCAACAGTTACATTCGAACTTACATAATGCACATTATGCGGCAAAGGTATTTCAACCACTCCGTTACTTATCGGTTCGGTTCCTTTATTGTAAATTGTAGACGTAAATTCAATCGTTTGATTTGGATCGACTGTACCATTATTAGAAACGCTTGATTGGTTTGCATTAAAAACCTGAACTTCCGGAATGTAGGCGTCAACGGCAAATACGATATTAAAGATGCTGTAGGTATCCTGTGTACTCCCGTATTGAAATCTTGTTGAAACTTGGTTATTACTAATAATGGAGTTGCCACTATTTGCCAGGTTAAACATACTCACATCAATTCCAGTGTTATTAGACAAATTGGGATTACGAGCATTACCGCCTGTAACAATACTGGAATTAAAAAAGTTATTACCAGTATTTCCAGTATGATTTAACGTGACCCATGCATTATTTGCCGCATTACGTATTTTGAAATAATCACCTGTAATATTTCGATCACCCTCACCCGCCATCATGCCCATTTTGATATTAACGGGGCCATTCTTCACTGCTTGAAAACCAGTAACTGGTAACTCAAGTGCGGTGGAAGAACTTCCTAATAAAAATGCATTCCCATCAAAAACTGTTATGTCCCTCCAAACCTTAGTTGGATTTTCATAAATAACAACCATTCCCCATCCTCCATAAAACCCTGTACCATCACTTGTACCCTCATTGATGGCAATGTCAGCAACGGTATAATTTCCTATACCTTGAGCAATTACATAATCCGTAACATCTGCATAAGCAGAATACATTACACGATTACCGCTTGTTGGAAAATATATGTCGTTTGTACCTGCAGTTACCTCCTGATAGCCTCCATTTGGCCCTTTGAGCTTTACCTTTCTCTTGTTGAAGCTTTTTGTAACTCCATTTTTGGTTACATTAAAAATATTTGGACTATTATCATTATCATTATGAGCCCTACCTGTCCAATACAAACCAGCGAAAATAATCTTAGTGCATGCCGCATCTGTACCGAATTGCAAATCCGCAGACGATGAATTAAAAGTATTAGGATCATTATCAATATCGACATATTTCATTATACTACTGCTGTTATCGACATTATCATTATAGACTGATAAAGTTAGGTTTGTGTTTCCAACCATAACAAAATCACCCTGTAGATTATATGTTGCTTTACCTTTATAATTTCCCGGTGCTTTCTGAGAAGTACGCGGAGTAAAGGGAACTTGTTGAGAGTATGCAACGTGAGAAATTAGAACAGTTACAACAAATGCTATAACAATCTTCAAACTTCGACTTATTAATTTAGAACTGCTTTTCATTGAGGGTATTTAAGATGGAAGTTCCATTTCGAAATAAACAATTTCAATTTTTGTAGAAATTCTTTTAGTAGAGATTAAATCTTTAAAAAGTTCTTTTAGTTGATCAATATTCACCGAATCATAACTTTTTATCAAAATATATTTCAGACTTTTTAATTGGTTTAAATGATCTTCATTAAGTATAAGATTTTTATCTTTTTCCCATTTGATAGAGATTACTTCAACAGACTTTAATTGGGTTGAAAAATTTGTATCTTTTAGTTGATTTGTCAGATCATTAGTTAGTTCTACACCTTTTACACTACCCTCCTCTGCCCATAGAAATGTAGGCTTGCCAGTTTCATTGAGTTGCATACGTGATATCGGTCCAAACAACAATTTGTCTAATTCTTCACGTTCTTTTAGTGAAAGACGCTTAATCTTATTACTATAAGTATCTATTTTAGTAATCTGCGCTTTTGCTGCTAATGTGAAACAAAAGCATAATACCAATATGATTTGAATTGATCTTTTCATGTCCTGATTATTTAACTACGAATACAATGTTAGCAAACGAGGTTGTTTTAGCTTTACCGGTTACATTATAAGTCATTACTCCGTTAGCATTAACTGATGTAACCGTAATTACAGTAGCATCAACATAGGTGACATAGTACTCCAAATCTGCAGGATTTAACAAGAATGGGATGCTTTTCTGTACTCCTGTACTATTCATTGTGCCTGGTACACTTTCGAATTGTGATTTGTAAAGATTGTACAGGTTGACAGTTTTCCCTGTGCCGATCGTTGCCACATCTAATACGATTGATGGCATATAGAACCATTTAGGCATAGCAGCATTAGCCAGTTTTAAAACACCACTTGTTGGATCGGCCACTACAATTTTATCAGCTGTTGTTCCTGTAATAGGTAAACCTGAAATTGCGAGGGTATTGGTTCCAGTGGTGGCGATTGCTGTTGGTGCAGTTAAAGCACCACCCAATTGAATATTATTAGCAGTTTTGGTTAAACCATTACTCGCAGTTGTATTGTCTCCTAATGTAGATTGATCAACCCATTGCGTAGTTCCAGCAGCATTTGTAATTAAAACCTGACCAGTTGTACCAGTGGCGATTTGATTGTTAGTCACCTTGCCTGCCATGTTTTGTAAATTCAACTTCGTTTCGTCTACATCAATATTAAATGGTTTTAATGCTGCACCTGTAGGTGTACCAGTTAAAATTATTTTGTTTGTAGAAGTAACATTTTGTCCGGTAGTGATCGCAGCAGCGTCCACGGAAAGGGCGCCATCTGTGGCTACTACTACAGAGCCATTACCCTGTTTCACCACTCCTGGAGCTGTACCATTTGCTGTGGCAACATTTACAGTATACGCAGTATTTCCAGTTGCAGCTGGAGTAGCTGGTGAAACAGTAACATTTGTACCGGCAACTACTGTTGTCGTTTTTTGGGCGGCCTGTATAGCTGGTGTTAAATCTAACGCTGTAGTAGCTTGACCATTAACAGTACCAACTAATTTATTAGTACCATCAAGTGCTAAGGCATTTGAATTAATAATGTTCACACCAGTTCCGGTAACTCCATTAACCGTTGTTGATAAGCTATTTCCTGCTGAGGTATTGCTTACAACAGTTGCAGGAACAAGAGTTGATTTATCTACCCATGAACCTACATTTCCTGCACCAACCACCATCACTTGTCCAGCTGTGCCACCTTTGATTTGATTGGCATTTAGGTTTAATTTGGTTTCGTCAACATCAACAGAAAATGCTTTTAATGCAGCGCCAACTGGTGTTCCACCCAATTTTATTTTATCGCTACCAGTGGTAACATCTTGGCCAGTTGTGATGGTAGATGCATTAACAGTTAAAGTTCCTGTTCCATCAATTGCTAAACCTGCGCCTGGTTTTACAGCACCAGTTACTGATGTACTAGCCACATTAGTATTCACAATATAATTTGTATTTTTTCCACTTGTAGTTGAGGTAACTGTTGTATTCGAACCATTAGATAATGAAGTTGTATTTTGGCCAGCTTGAATTGCTGCATCGGTTACTTCTACCTTATAAGCGGTATTGTTTCCAGCTATAGTTGAAGTAACAGTTGTAGTCGTTCCATTCACTACCGAACTTGTTTTCTGAGCCGCAGCAATAGCTGGCGTTAAGTCCAAAGCTGGTGTAGTTGCAACACTATTGACAGTACTTACTAATTTATTCGAGCCATCTAATGTCAAAGTGTTAGTGTTGATAATTGGAGCTGTTCTAGAAACTCCGTTCACATCACTTGTAAGTGTATTTGCTGATGAGCTTAATATATTCGTTGTTGTTGGAACCAAAGTAGATTGATCTACCCATTGAGTCGTAGTACCATCTGCTTTAGTAATTAGAACTTGATTGGCCGTACCAGTTGTAATCTGGCTATTGGTTACTTTCCCACCTAAATTAGATAATGTTAATTTCGATTCAACAACATCTACTGAATATTCTGTATTGTTACCTGCTGTTCCAGTACCTGTTGTTACTACAGAAACTTTATCAGATGCATTTTTTACAGAAGCAGTTTTTTGTGCAGCAGTAATAGCCGGTGTTAAATCTAAAGCTGGTGTAGTTGCAATTCCATTTACTGTACTTACTAATTTTTTGTCAGCATCTAAAGATAAAGCATTAGTGTTAATAATGTTTACTGCAGTTCCGGTTTTACCATTTACTGTCGTAGTTAGGCTATTGCCAGAGGAAGTATTGCTTACTGAAGTTGCATCAGCTTTATTAACCCATTCCGTGGCTGTTCCAGCGGCATTGGTAGTTAAAATTTGCCCGGCTGTACCTTGTTTGATAGAAAGACTTACATCTTTTAAAGTTGCTCCATCACCACCTAAAACATTAATGTCACTTCCGGTAATTTTCTTGGCACTTACTATGCTCGCATCAGTAATAGCTTTATAAGTCACATTACCTGCGGCGTCTGCTGTAGCTACTTTGTTGGCATCCGTTCCATCAGTTGCTGCTCCTAATTTGGTTGCAGTAACCGCTTTATCTTTAATGTTAATGGTTACATCTTTCAATAGCGAAGTACCAGCATTTGCAGATAATGATAAATCGGTTGAGCTTAATGCTTTACCAGTTGTAATTGCAGCAGCATCAACTGAAAGTCCGCCATCAGCAGCTACTACTACTGAACCATTACCCTGTTTTACAACTCCTAAAGCTGTACCATTTGCAGTAGCAACATTTACTTTGTATTGATCAGCAGTTGTGCCTGATCCTGTAACGGTTGTATTTGTTCCGTTAACTAATTTAGTTTCTGCTCCAGTTACTAAAGTAGTTAAATCTGTATAGGTTACATTTCCTGCTGCATCAGCAGTAGCTACTCTATTTACAACCGTACTTGTACCAGCGGTTAATTTAGCAGCAGTTACATTTTTATCTTTAATATCTGAGGTTTCAACAGCGTCGTTAGCAATTTTAGCAGTTGTAATCGCATTATCTGCGATACCTAATTTTACATCTTTTAAAACAGCATCTGTTCCATCACCCGCCGGGCTATTAACCGTGATTCCGTCACCTGTAATTGCTTTTTTGTTCGCTAGAGCTGTTGCATCGAAGGTTTTATAAGTTACCCCTCCTGTTCCATCAGCAGTTGCCAACTGACCAGCAGTGGCACCATCTGAATTTAACATTGCTGCTGTAATTGATTTAGTTTTCACCGTAGCTACCACGTTTTTCAAAGTCGCACCATTACCATCAGCAAATGTGATTTGATCAGATGTTAAATTACCAGCATTTAAAACATCGGCAGCTCCCACGGTAGGTTTTTTACCTACCCAGGCTCCATTTTCAAATGTTAATACCTGATTAACCGCCGGAGCAGTTGCATTCACTGGCGTACCTTGTAACTTTTCAACTTTCGTTGCATTTGCAGCTCCAGTTACATCTCCAGCTAAAGTAATGTTTGCCAAATCTGCCGCAACAGTATAGGTGGTTACATTACCAGTAGTTGATGGTGTGACTATTGTACCTGTACCGGCTGCTACTACCGAAGTTTTTTGTCCTAATTGAATAGCATCTTTTAGATCAACTGCAGCACCGGTTGTACCATTTACCGTAGTGGTTAAAGCGGTACCTGTGATGTTATTACTTACTGTAGTACTTCCGGCAATTCCATCAACTGTAGACCAGATTACATTTCCAGCACCGTCGTAACCAAGAACCAACTTATTGGTTCCCGCTGGAGCATTGATTTTTTTGGTAGTAATCGAATTATCATTGATTTTAAGATCAGTTGTTTCTAAAACTGCACCAGTTAGTAAGTTTGCGTTGTTTACGCTGATGATTCCATCAGTTGTGATGTCTTTTTTGCCTGTCAAAGTAGCTGGGCTTAAATTTTGATAAGTTACCACACCATTTGCATCAGCAACCCCTACTCTTCCAACACTTCCTGCTCCGGCATCTAATTTTGTAGAAGTGATCGCCTTCTCAGCAACTTTATCAGTAGTGACTGCGTTGTTGGCTAGCTTAGCAGTTGTAATCGCTAAATCTTTCACCTCCACTTTATATTCGGTATTTTTAGCATTAGCCGCACTTGCAGCAGAAGTTACATTTGTCGTAACGCTTTCCACAACACTGGAAGTTAATTGATTGGCTTCCACTAAATCTTTAATGGCAATTGTTGTTGAAACGCCTTTTGAATCCGTGTAAGTTAGAGCATTGTTTGCTTTATCATAAACCAAAGCGGTAGTATTTAATGGTAATGCCGTTACCACACCTTTGCCGTCTGTATAATTTAAAGTATTGGTGGTTTTGTCGTAAGCCAAAGCACCATCGTTCAGGTCGATCAGTTTCGCAACACCGTCCTCACCTGTATAGGTCAGTTCGTTTTTAGTATTATCGTAAGTTAAAGTGGTTTTGGTTTCATTCGCTGCAACTAAATCTTTAATGGCGATTGTTGTTTGTGCACCTTTTGAATCCGTGTAAGTTAAAGCATTGCTTGCTTTATCATAAACCAAAGCAGTAGTGTTTAAAGGCAATGCCGTTACCACACCTTTGCCATCTGTATAATTTAAAGTGTTGGTGGTTTTATCATAAGCCAAAGCACCATCGTTCAAGTCGATCAGTTTCGAAACACCGTCCTCACCTG
>Ga0160461_1000508_pt1 | contig 26055 bp, 22 predicted proteins | sample HID1975I_E6MG_FD_108266 | JGI IMG/M metagenome (GOLD analysis project Ga0160461, IMG submission 108266) | Enriched soil microbial communities from UW Madison campus, WI, USA - HID1975I_E6 MG | ecosystem: Environmental > Terrestrial > Soil > Unclassified | place: USA: Madison, Wisconsin...
TCCTTTAGTCAGAAGGCTTTGGATCAATTCTTTACCATCCTCGTTGGTGTAATTTAATTTTACATCTCCTGAAACTATTTGATAATAGCACCTAGGGGTTTCTTCTATTTGAAATATATAATCATGAGAGTCATAGGTATGAATTGTACCTCCGTGGGCACTGAGTAAATCGAGATCAATGAGCATATTAGTTGTATCGGTTAAATTCCAGCAAATTTACTGCAGGACCTCTCTTCAATTTTATGATCCGAATTTGCAATAGGCTGTTTCTGGGATTAATTTTCGTAAATGAAATTTATATCGCCACCAATTATATGCTTTTGTTCTAATAAACGATTTTTCTCAGTTAGCTGGTTCGCTTTATTTGAAAATAATTTATTTTTTACAGGTGTAAGAACAAATAGGATGATTTTCAGAATAATCCGATGGCCATCGTAATATTTAATAAGCTTATGTTATTATAACAGAACGAACTGATTTATCAAGAGCATTAATAAGGATTAAAATTTCAATGACCTACAGTTGCTTCCTGTGAGGTTGACCTTTCTATACAGATTACCATTCAGGCAGGCACAGGGAAAACTGCAATCAATTCGTTGAATACAATAAGAAAGAACATTGATGAAAGCTTAAAATGTTTTTTAGAGGGATTGAAATCTCTGATTCCGGATACCCAAAAACATTTTTTTTCGAAGGGACAACGGATATATTTGCCATAGAAAATCAGGTAGCTTAGGATATAATACACAACTTTGAAATTTGCTTATATGGTCAAAAAGCAGACGGATATTCTGTTTATAGTTAAATAATAAAATACATTTACTATTTTGTATTACATAGTATTAAATTATTAACATATCTTTGCATTAAATACATCTCACAATGCAAAAGTTATTCGTACTCTGTTCTATTTTCATGCTGGCATTCTCACTGAATGCCCAAAAATTAGATCAAAAAATTGACAGTCTTATCCTGTCGAAATTTAAAGAAGCTGATGGACCTGGAGGCATTTTCATGGTAGCTCAGAAAGGTAAACCTGTTTACCAAAAAGCAGTCGGAATGGCTAATCTCGAACTGGATGCAAAACTGAACACCAATAGTGTTTTCCAGATCGGATCTATGACAAAGCAGTTCACCGCTATTGCAGTCCTGATGCTCGAAGAGCAGGGAAAACTAAAAGTCAGTGATCCCATTTCGAAATACATTCCGAGCTATCCGAATGGGAACAATATCACTATTCATAACCTTTTGACCCATACTTCCGGAATTAGGGATTTCACAAAAATGAAAACCTTGCAAGACATTGCGCAAAAGGAAATGACGCCCGAAAAAATGGTCAACTTTTTCAAAAACGAGCCAGTTGATTTAGCTCCCGGTGAAAAGTTTGAATATAATAATTCGGGTTATGTGATTTTAGGCTACATTATCGAAATTGTTTCAGGAGAAACTTATGAAGATTTTATTAAAAAAAATATATTTGATAAGGTTGAAATGATAAATTCTTATTACGCAACCGATCGAAAAATTATTAAAAACAGAGCTTACGGCTATCATAAAAAAGACTACGGCTATGTTAATAAAACGGTAATTAACTTTAGTGTTCCGTTTGCTTCAGGATCGTTAATGTCTACTTTGGATGATATGCTAAAATGGCAGAATGCCTTAAATGAAAATCTATTATTAACTTCAAAGGGAGAGACAAAAGCTTTTACTAAATACCAGCTTAATGACGGAAAAGAAATTGAATACGGCTACGGATGGCATCTGAAAAACATCAACGGAATTGCTACAAGAGAGCACGGCGGAAGCATCTTTGGGTTCAAATCGATGGCGGTGTATATTCCAAGTGAAGACATTTATGTTTTAGGATTCAGCAACTGCGACTGCAATTCTCCTACCCAATTGGTAAAGGACATTGCGAAACTTAGTCTGGAAAATATGACAGTAAAATAATAAATATCCAATTGCCCAGAATTTTTAGGAATTGAAATTTTCAAACTAATAAACATCAACACTCATAAAAAATAAAATATATCACTCTAAATAGAATAAAAATTTCGTCATCCAAACAAAATTTAACATGAAAAACATTTGTAATTAGCTAATAGCTATCCCATCAAAAAATCTTACCATAACGGCGGTAATAGCTTATTAAATTTATGTAAATTGAGATTGATGAAATGTATCAATTTGAAAATTAGCTGTATTTTAAATGGCGATGTAACATCATGCAGTTCATAGCTGTCATACTAATAAATAAAAATGAAATGAAATGAAAAAAATATCAAAAGCTATTAACACCATATTTTTACTTGTTGTAACATTGTTTTCATATCAATTAATAGCTCAAAATACTTCTGACAGCATTGATACTTTTATCAACGCAAAGATGATACAGCTACAAATACCTGGAATTCAATTAGCTATAATCAAAAATGGCAAATTAGATAAGTTAACGAATTATGGTTTCGCAAGTATAGAGCATAAAGTACCAACAAATTCTAAAACAACTTTTTCTATTAATTCTATGACTAAAGCTTTTGTGGGGGTTGCCGTTATGCAATTGCAAGAGCAGGGAAAGCTAAATGTTAATAATCCCATTTCTTCTTATATTTCTGATATTCCTGAAAATTGGAAATCAATAACAATCAAACAATTATTAAGCAATGTTTCCGGACTTCCAAACAATATAGATGAAAGGGAACAAGTATTGGGAGGCGGTTTGGAAAGTAAAAACTGGGAAACGGTTAAGAAATTGCCAATGGAATTTAAGCCTGGTGAAAAATTCAGTTACAATCAAACCGGTTATTATATTTTAGGAAGAATTATTAATTCGTTAAGCGGTAAAGATTTTACACAATTCATAGAAGAAAATCAATTTAAGCCTTCTAACATGGTTTCTACCCGATTTGGTGATTCTAGTGATATTATTCCTAATAACTCCAACTCTTATTCAACAATTTTTAATGATGGTGGGAAATGGATCAACGATGGAAAATTGCACAATTCATATACTTCATTTCCTTTATTTTTCAGAACTGCAACTGGGATTATTTCCACTTCCGAAGACTTAAGCAAATGGCTTATCTCTTTACAAGAAGGAAAGCTATTAAAAAATAAAGAAAGCATCAATCAAATGTTTACTACAACAAAATTAAACAACGGGGAAATTGGAGGATTCAATAAACTGACAAATGGCTATGCTTTAGGGTGGCCAACTGTTGAACGAGAGGAACATCCTGCCGTAGCACCGGTTGGAGGAATGCGTTCTACTTTATTTGTGTATCCAAAAGATAGTTTATCTATTGTCGTATTAACGAATCTACAAGGTTCAAATCCAGAATGGTTTGTAGATGAAATTGCAGGATACTATTTCCCTGATATGAAAGTGAAAAATGGTTTTGGGCTCAGTAAAAATTTGAAATTATTACGCCAAAATCTTATAAAAAATAAATATCAAAACCCTTATAATGTTTATAGGAAATTATATCAGGCAAATCAAAATTATTCCTTAAAGGAGGACGAGGTGAACACTTGGGGTTATCAGTTATTGGAACAGAATAAAAAAAATGAAGCATTGCAGGTCTTTAAGCTTAACACACTTCTATTCCCTAAAAGTTGGAATGTATATGATAGTTATGGTGAAATTCTAGAAACTTTAGGAAACCGAAAAGAAGCGATTATTAATTATAGAAAATCTTTAGAATTAAATCCGGACAACACCAATGCACGCAAATATGTAGACGATAAAAAATAAACCCGGAGCAAATACATGTTTATGTAAAGCAGCCTGAAACAAAATCTGTCTTGACTCCATCATTTCGCAAAGCTTACATCTTTATCCTATTGTTTGCTGAGATTAATCTTATTCTCTAACATTTTGCAGATTGCAGAAGTGGCGAAGAAATTCTAACATTCGATTAACACAAAACCAAAGTAATTAAACCTAACACCCCATTTTTTACAAACTGCTGCTAACAGGCGTTTTTTCTATTTATTTAATTTTTCTAATTCGGATAATTCACTTTTATATTTTTCAACATCCCAAATTAAATCCCAATTTTTAACATAATCAGAGATTAAATCCAGACCAACTTCGGTTCTTCTCTTATCTACATTGTCAGGATCAATTAAAGGTAAAACATATGGAGTTTTAGTATTTGGATTTGTTCCTATTTGACTTCCGTATATTTGTTTTCTTCCTTCTCTGATTTCTATTCTGTCAATTAATAAAGCCAAAGAACTTGGATTTGCATTTCCTTTTTTTACAGCTTCTTTCATCATTGGTAAATATTTTTTTTGAGTTTCCAAATCTGAATGTTGAATGACAAGAAATAATGCACTATTGGCTTGCGCGCCTACTTTGTCTTTGCCAACCCAACCTTTTTCATCTAATATTTTTTTTACTTTTAATAAGTTAATTGAGTCTTTTTGATTTGTTATTTTCCACAGGTTATTCATTTCTTTAGAATCCTGACCGAATTTTTTTTGAGTTTCATCCATTTGGATTCTATATTTTTGGTCTTCTTCAAGAATTTTCAATAATTCAGCCTTTAATGGTTTGTCGTAATTTGCTTCTATTAACTCTAATTTTTTTTCTAACTTTTCAATTGTTTTTCCCCATTCTTTTTTTGAATGTAAATTTTCTAAATCAGTATCGGAATTTAAGTGCTTTAGATTTGTCCAACCTTTTTCTATTGATAAGTTCAACCATTTAAATGCCTTTTTTGTATTTCCTGCTAAAGAGGATGCACATGCACCATTATATAAGTGATTTGGATTGCTGCTTTCAATTTTAAAAGCTTTATCATATAAATCAGTAGACATGTTGTAATCTTTTGTTTCATATAATTTATCAGCTTCACTTATTAATTTTAAATATTCCTGAGCGTCAACGCTTGTGAATAAAAATAATAATAACAAAGTATAGATACTGTTTCTCATTTTTCTGTATTTAATTTAAAAATTTTAGATCTTTAGATTCTGTTTCAAAATGGCTGCTAACTTTCAAATTTGCAAATTGCGTCAATCTGATTTATATAACTTCATAACGCCATTTATGATACTACTAATATAAAATTTATTTTGATGAGTTGATTGTTAAATTCTTACAAAAAATTTGCATCCTAACTTTTCGATGAATTGGCGAATATTTTGTTTTTTTAATGGAAATCTTAAACTGACACCTGAGCAGGTAAGATCCACGAATTGTCGAAAAACTAAAGATACAAAGGTGGAGCGCAATATAATAAAAAAGCAACGGTCTTTTCTGCAGTAACGGTCGATGATATGTTCTCGTTAAAATCAATCAATCATAAATATCAACCGTATAGCAGCAAATAAGGTTTTGCCTTGAATTTTCACCAAAAATACAACTTATGAACTTTCAGATTAGGTTTCGATTTTACCGTAGAAAAAACCAAGACATATGAAAGCTGCTTTTACTTTTTGCTTCAGCATAATTTATATAATAATGCAGTACCATTGCCAAAACCCACTTCAAAAAAAACCAGAATTTGCTGCGGAAACAAGACCGATAGTCAAAGTCATCCATTTACCTCTATTTAGTATTTGCGAATCAACTACCCTTAGTATCAAACTTACCAATCCAAATAGAGCCTACTGATCATTCGAAGGATTAATGATAATTCACAGTCATAAAAGTGAATTATTAAAAAAGAAAATTTTTCTTTATTGTATGAATTATTTTGTTAGTTTTATTGCTGAAAAACAAGTAGCTTAATAACACTCAAAACCTAATTCTGAACTGTTCGTAGTTCACTTTTAATTAATAATAAAAAAAATATATGAAAATTAAATTACTCTCTCTAATCGTGACTTTCACGTTAAGCATTTCTGTATTTAGCCAAGACATTTCTTTCGAATCTTCCGAAGGCTTTGTATTGGGAGATATCAATAATCAACAAGGCTGGACTTCTTATGGAAGTGCTACTCCCAATAATGCAGCAATTATCAATACCACATCAACTTTGGGAACCAATTCTGCGAACGTATTAGCTACCAACACCATAAATGATGGTGGAATAAAAAAGAATGTTAACGGCTTTGCAAAGACCGAATTTTCGTTTGACTTCAAAATATCCGCTATTGATGAATCTGACTACTTTATGTCTGTTAGGGATAACTCAAATACGATACTTGGCGCTTTTGTCATCGATTATGAGCAGGGAAATGTTGCCATTTATGACGGTATTATGGATGATGTAACAGAAACTTCCATTGATGTTTCACCAAATGTATGGTATAATTTTAAAATGATTGTTAATATGGGCACTCACACCGTGCAATATTTCGTGAATAATATATCCGTGGGAAGCAAAAACTTTCTGACCAGTGCAAGCGGTTTTCAAGTCATCGATTTCGCTTTTGATGATTACGATTCTGGATTTAGTGTAGATAACATCAAAATCTCAAATGCTGATAATCTGTCGACATCCGAAATATCTCAGGATAAAAAAGTACATATTTATCCTAACCCTACGTCAGATTTCCTTCATGTTTCTACAACAGAAAATATTAAATCATTGGAGGTTTATGATCTCTTGGGAAAATTAGTTTTAAAAGATACTTCAGGAAAAAACCAGATCTCGGTATCATTTTTAAACACAGGAACGTACATCATAAAAGTCAACACCAACCATTCCGCTTTTACAACAAAATTCACCAAGAAATAAAAACTCATTTAAACATAAAATCACTCCAATCTAGGAGTGATTTTATGATTCAGTTCAGCAATCTAAAACTATTTTTTTTGACGATATGTGCGTAATGTGAAGCTTCCTATAAAACAGTAATCCCAGTTTATGAAAAAGCTAATTATATTTTTTGCATTCGCATCTTTTATATCACATGCTCAAAGCCGATTTATCAAATTAGATTCAGCTAAATTGATCAAACATGTGGAAAGCTTTATCTGGTTAACCGAAGTTAACTATGTGGCAGATAAAAATAGTTTTGACTGGGGTTACAACAATTACCAATTTGTTAATCCTAAAAATGAAAAAGATCTGTTTACAATCAGATTTGAACGAAGAGCTGATGGGTTTGATATAGTCAGAGTCAGTGGAACTTTTGATAGTCTTTTTACAATCTGGAAAAGTAATTTCGATAGAAAAGCTGATGCTGACACAGTTAAAAACACAGGTTTTGCAATAAATGGCCGAACAAGATTTAACTAAAATAAAGATAGTAATTACTGGAGCATCAGCAGTTTATAGGTCATTGCCTTTACATACTTTATTTTTTTATGTTTTTAAAATCTTTAATTTCATCTTACTACTCCTATACTAAACTTAATAAACTAATTGTTTCACATTCAAAGTGTATAATGCTATCAAAAATTTCAAATTTATTCATACATGATGATTAATAAATTACCGGAGATTTTAACAACAGAAAAATATAATGAGAAGGACATCGAATTTCGAAATGCGTTATTCAATTTGGACAAGAACATAATCACCGATAACAATGCAGAATTCCTTACAACCATTTACCAGTCCACAAAACATCTCGACATCCGAAATAAAATATTAAAATTGTTGTATGATTTTAACTTTTCTGCCTTAAAGGAATTCTTTCTCAGCTCCTACAAAAAAGAGCGCTATCTGGATATGAAAATTTACGCTTTGCGGGGACTTTCACAATTTATTGAAGAAAAAGAAATTATTTTACTGCTAAAAAAATTCAACCAATCACTAGCAAAAAGACAGCAAACAACACCGTACAATTATCAGGAATATGAACTTTTACGAGGAAAAAATGCTTTACCCTTCTTGGTTCACAAATACAATTACAAATGTTTTAAAGAAACTTTGGAGCAGGTAAACATTCAATACGATGCAATGCCTGATGCGTTTAAAGACCATTATACCGTTGATGAAACTGGTGAGATCGTAATGCTGAAAAGTCATTCAGAGACAAAAAGAATTATGGATAAATTTTGGGAAAACGAAAAGAAAAATCTAGGGTAAATTTTAAAATCTAAGTTCATTTAAAGAGATTAGAATAATAATCAGCTCTCTTGATCCTTTTGCGGGAAGTCGATGATGAAGTAATTATTTTAGTATGTCTTTTGATATATCTAAACCATATTAAGAAAATACAGCAATTATGTTAAAAAAAGGAGACCATGTAAAGTGGAGGTTTCAGAATGGTGAAACACACGGTATTATAACTACAGTTCATACCAAAGATTTTGTTTTTATGAATAGACAAAGACGGGCATCTGAGGCTGAGCCACAGTATGAAGTCATCAGCGAAAAAACGGGAAAGAAAGCAGCCCATAAAGCTTCCGCACTAAAAAAGATTTAAATTACCAGAAGCTAAAAGTTAAGGACTTAAGCTCTATTTGAAATTTTCTGCGTAAGATAGATATAATTAAACATACAAAATGTCGCTATTACCCCGAAAGTATGCCATAAAAAATGTGTTCCGATATTGAGCCACTCCCACTTATCAGCGATACGAAAAGTAAGTGCAAAAGCAAATGACAGTAATGCAAATCCCACCCATTTCCCGGCTTTACATTGCGTATAAATTAAATATCGTAAAACCGAGAAGAGAACAAATGATGCCATCATTCCATAATTTAAATTGATAAAAAGAGATGTATTATCAAGCAAAATCCAGTTTCTTAAAGCAAACATGAGAATTATATATACAAGAACTACAAAGACAGCATAAAACAATTTGGTGCTCTTCGCTATAAAGTAAAATCCTGCAGACAAGCATAGCAACATAATAGGTAGCCAATCCATCACAATAAATACCGACCATTGTCGGAATGAGTGATAAAACGTTCCACCAATAGCACCAATGTATAATAATATCAAGCAATAAACTAAAAATGGATACTCTTTAAAATTATCTTTGATTCTAATAGTCCAAAAAATAGCTGTGATGAGAAAAAAAATCGCAGTAACTGCATTTAAAGGCTCAGGAAAAAGCTGACTCATATCTGTTTCCTTATAGAACATCCCTCCGTCCGGCGGAGATTGATTTATTGACATTCTTTTTATTTTTATTCGTGGTGCAATATACGAAGAGAACTCTTTCAATTAAATATGATTAAGATTAATGACAAGTTCTGCCATTTAAATTATTATAATGTTTACAAGCAATAAAAGTAAGCTGTCATTTTTGACCGCTTACTTTTATTGCTAAATAAATTTTAATTATTTCAGAGCAGACTTCACTTTATCAGACTCCTTCAAATGGTTTTCCAAAGTCGGAAGTGTTTTAGTTGCAAATGCTTTTACGTTAGCATCTGTACCATCTGTTGACTCCTTTTTAAATGCTGCAATATCTTTTTTATGATCGTTAACCATCATGTCGACATAAGCCTTGTCAAAATCGGCTCCTTTCTTTACTTTTAGATCATCATGCATCTTTTGTTGTGAAGCGTCTAAGGATGCGGGTAAGGAATAATTTACACTTCCCGCCCATTTTTTTAGTTCTTCGTTGGCAGCTTTATGATCTTTTGCAATCATTTGCCCTAAAGATTTCACAGAAGCATTGGTAGCATTTGCAGCAGCAAGTTCTCCCATCATAACTTCCATCATTCCCCCTTTAGCAGCAGCATCAACAAAAGTTTTGTCTTGAGTACTTAATGCTTTTGCATCAGGAACTGTACTTGAAACTGTAGCAGAATCATTAAGAGTCTGTGGGGAATCCATTGGAGCTGTTGAAGACATATCCGTTGAATCTACGGAACTGTTTGTAGAAACAGAATCCTTTTTGTTGCAAGATACCATGGCAGCAACTGCTAACAATGTAAGAATTGAATTTTTCATAATAATTATTTGGTGGGTTAAAATTAAAAGCATTTTTATTATCTGCTTTGTGCTACAACTAACAATTTGTCTGCCAAAGATTTTGAGGTAATAAATAGACAATCTACATCAGGTAAGTCTCAAAGTTTTAATTGCCTTAACCCACTCTTTTCTCTCACAACGTTCACAAACCTTTACAGATCTTTCCAAGTATGCGGAATAACCGCAGTAAGTACAGGCGTAAATGTCTTCCTTCTCAATGGTCGTTACTTTTTTGTTATAAATTTTTGGAAGTACAGGCAGTCCGAAATGAACTTCTTCATCCCTGTAGAAATAAAAACTGATATTGCCTGTGGTTTCCAGAATTGTAGAAAGAAAGGTGTTCTTTTGTAAATTCAATAAATGAACTGCATTTGCATCTTGTAAGGTTCTGACTTTTCTATGCAGATTACCATTCAGGCAGGCACAAGGAAAACTGCAATCAATTCCTTGAAAACAATAAGAAAGCACATTGATAAAGCTTGAAATATTTTTGTGGAGGGCTTGTAATCTCCAATTACGGATACCCAAAAAGATTTTTTTCCGCAGGGGCAACGGAATATATTTGCTATAGAAAATCGGGTAACCTCAAAGGCAACTGTTTTATGAAAATTTTGTTATTAGTTTATAAAGTAAAAAGCTAACGGACTACAATTTGCTCAGTACATTATTTAAAAATATTTAGCGGTGAATATAATTTCTTTTGAAAACGACATCCCTCAGGAAACAATCGATAAAAACGCAGAAAATCTAAAAATGGCTCAGCTCAATCTTTCAGATTTTAATAAAAGAATGGGTAAAGATTATGATCTTGTTTGTAAGTTTACAAACGGTCATCCTCGTTTTTTCTTAAAACAAGACTTGAGATATCCTGAAAATACAAACACCATAGCAAGTCAGATTAATTGGCTTCTAAACTGGAAAAGAGAAATTAATGACAGAATCTACTTTCAAATATTTTTCAACGATATCGAAAGAGAATTTGAAAAAATTGACCATTATCATTCCCCATATGTTGAAAAGGATAAAGTATATAATAAATTGGTCGAAAATTTCAAAAAGAAATATACGGAATATGCGCCTTTAGGTTTTCTAAATCAAGAAGATGAAAATTATATAAAGGAAGAAATAAATAAAAAATTCTTGCAACGCATAGTTTAGCAATAAAACCATAATATGTACCACCGTTACAAATTATGTAATTTTTTCGAATTAATTACAAAATTGGATTGGCAACAACCTTGAGAGTGTAATCTTAAGAAAAAAACATTTGTGATGTACCAATTTAAAAAAATACCAAGTATTAAGCTACGGTTATCTAATTTGTAAAGATCAATATTCTGTATTTTAAAGAGTGTAACTTAACCCGAGCTATTAATCGTTATACAAATTGTCAAAAAAACTGTACGATTTAAAACCCTTATCAAATCATTCATAAAAAATAAAGGTTAAAATCTATGTGTAGACCAATTCTATATTATAATAAATTATAATTGAGAGCATCCGATAATGTATAAAATGAGTAACTGATCAAACCACTCAACTTATGACTGACAAAATCATTACAGCCTGGAATTTTTCCAATACAGATAAAAACCTTTTATCTCCAAACAAAGAATATAGAATTGAATATGGAATACTGAATGAAATTGCAATGGGCGCACCTCTTGGTGGAATTTCATACTTAACTTTCAAAGACAAAATAGTAACAATTAATGACTGGACAGCAGGACCTGTGTTATGGAGTGATAATAGTCAAAAAGTTGCTTTACCGATATGGAGCGAAAACAGAAAACAGAAAATCTTGATTGTTGATGTCAACACCTTATTAGCGACGTTATATAAAAAAGAATTCAGGGTTTTACATTTTGAATCATTTATCGATGATCATTTAAAGGGAATCGACAGCCCCCTGTACAACCCGGAGATTTTAGATTTCAACTTGAATTCCCAAGAAGTGGCAGAGATACAAAATTTATATCCCATACAAAGAAAAGCCATCAGTAGAAATTAAAAAATCCTCAACGTAAAGCTGAGGATTTTCATTTTCAATTAACATAGTGGTGAATTCTTTTTCCAATCGTGCAAAGTCTGATAATGAAATCCATATTTCCGAGACAATTCTTTTGCTGTTTGTCCCGACTCATATTTAAAATGAGGCTGTCTCAAAAGTGAGACAGCCTCTTATACAAAGTGGATTGTTTAATTTGACTTACAAAGCTGTATTTAAAACTTTTTCCTGGGAATAAACAAGACCTTCATAACAAGCATTATAAATATCTTTCAACTCTTCAACGGTTGGTTTTCTAGGGTTGAAACCAGTACAAGGATCCAAGAATGCATTGTTTGCCATAAAGTCAAGATTCTTATCCCAATCTTCCTGAGAAATCCCAAATTCTTTGATTGCTGACTGATTGTTAACTTCAGATCTTAAAGTTTCAATTGCCTGAGCCAATTCTTCAGTGGTTTCTTTCCCGATTACTTTTGCCAAATCAGGAAAACGGCTGCTTTCTTTAGCATTGAAACGAATCACATTGGGTAAGAAAATCGCATTACAAGCACCGTGGGGAACGCCAAACAAAGCACCAACCTGGTGAGATAATGAGTGAACAATTCCTAACCAAGCGTTGTTGAAAGCTAAACCTCCCATAAAAGATGCATCGTGCATATTCTGACGGGCCTTGATATTACTTGGATTCTGTACTGCTTCTTTCAGATTTTCAAAAACGATTTTCAAACCACCCTTAGATAAAGCATCTGCAAAATTATTGTCGATGTTTGAAACATAAGCTTCTACGCAATGTGTCAACGCATCCAATCCTGTGTTTGAAGTAACGTGAGCCGGCATAGATGCGCAGATTTCACCGTCGATAATTGCAACATCTGGTGTCAATTCGTAAGAAACGATTGGATATTTTACGCCTTTTTCGCGGTCTGTGATTACGGCAAGGCCTGTAGTTTCAGTTCCTGTTCCGCTTGTAGAAGGAATTGCGATAAATTTTGCTTTCTGGCGTAGTGCAGGAACACTAAAAGGTTTGATCATCGCTTCAAAATCTGCGTCCGGATATTCATAGAAAACCCACATCATTTTTGCTGCATCGATTGCAGAACAACCACCAATTCCAACGATCCAGTCCGGCTGAAATTCCTTCATCATTTCCGCACCTTTGAAACAGGTTTCTGATGACGGATCTTCTTCTACTCCTTCATAGCTTTTGGTTTCTATTCCCGCTTCATTCAGATAAGCTACTGCTTTATCTAAAGTCCCGCTTTTTTTCATCGAGCTTCCTCCAGTTACCAAAACTGCTTTTTTACCTTTGATATTTTTTAATTCTTCGAGACTTCCCGCACCGTGGAATACTTCCCCTGCAATAAATAACTTGCTCATTCTGTATTATATTTTACGTTAAAATTATAGTACAAAGGTAGGTCAGGTAGAAAGCGAAGTGTTATACAATTGGGTTTATCTGTTATAAATTTGAGCCAGTTCCTCCTGAAGTTCCGTCGGAGTTTCTTTTAGTTTGGTTTTTACGAATTTATTGAGTGCAGAAGGCGAACTGAATCCCAGTTCCATCGATATCTGCTTATGAGAAAGGTCAGAAAACAACAACAGTCTTTTGATTTCCTGTAGAATACGGTTGTGAATTGCATTGATAGCAGTCTCGTCACAATGTTTTTTGGTAATATTGTTCAGTTTTTTGGTAGTGATTGCTAGTTTAGATGCGTAATACTGCACGGTTCGCTCACTTTTGTAACGCTCATTCAGCATTTTTTTGAAACGAATGTAGAGCGTTTTATCTGTTTCGTGCTGTAAAACAGGATGCTGGCCGTGAACCAACTCAATCAATCCCAAAAGGAAGATCTTGATATAAAAACGCGCCTGCTCTTTTCGGACAAGACTTGGGTTAAGATATACATTCTCAATATCAACTGCGAGCTTCTTTGACTGTTCAAATTCTGAAGGTGATAAAAAGACACAATTGAGATGATTAGCAAGATCAACATTATAGGAAAGAAGTTCATTTTTAAGAATATCAGAACAGAATAGTACTTCCTCAAACAAAATGATCTTTCCCGAAACGTCGGAAGATATACTTGTAACAGAAGAAATCTGTTCAGGAAAAATAATTGATATTTTGCCTGAACTAAGTTTAAATTTTTGGTCCTCGATCTGAATCTCTATTTCTCCTGATTCTAACATCAGAATGCAAAAGTGATCTTTTTTATGAGGCAAAAGGTAATTCTCGATACTTGACAAGCTCAGGTCAAATTCTCGAAAAGAAAGATTTTTATCTTCCGGTTTTTGAATATTCTTTTTTATTTCTAAACGTTTCAAATTGTAATTTTTCTAAGTGACCATTGATTGATCAAGTTAGCTTTACTAACTATATTCTTCCTTATTTTACTTAAAAATCTTATGTGATCCCTAAGTAGGAAGCGATCTGTATGTTTGGCAGTCTATTAATTAACTAAGGAAATCCCTTTGAAAATTAACATATCTTTCCTCGGCAGCATCAGTGATACTTTGCAATATACGATCCTGAAAATTAATAAATTTCCTTTCGTTGATAATTTTAAAGTTCCTGTCAAATTTATGATAATTGATATAAATAAAGCAGATCATAGATTTCCATTATTCTGAAAGGCACTGAGGCTTGCAATTTTATTATCGTTCATATTATAAACGATCTCAACGGAAAAACTTGACATTTCATATAGTACAAACTTTAATCCATCCTTATGGATTTCATTGATGATCCGTCCTTCCTTCACAACCATTTCATATTGAGATTGATTGGTCATATTTTTAAAATCGTAGTACGAAATAGGCATATTGCTTAATTTTTATTATAATGTTGTAGTTCAGTAATGATTGGCTTCATTAGTTATTTTGATCCTTGAAATAAAAATTTAAAGTAGTGATAATTAAACAAATTTATCATCCACGTATCAGCCGAAATGTAAGATTAATTCTTTCTTTCATCGGTATCGTTGATTTGGCGATCCGGTGTTCCCAGTTCTCCTGAAGGTCTCGTTTCATGATGAGTAGTGAGCCATTGGGAAGTGGCAGGCTGTACTTGCTTTGATGATGGTCTTTTTTTCTGAAATCAAAATTCCTGGTTTGCCCGAGACTGATGGACGCAATCACGGGACGCTTTCCATACCTGCTTTCCTTATCCCGGTGCCAAGCAACTGAGTCATTGTTGTCTCTGTAAAGGTTGAGCAATACACCGTTGAACTGATAACCGAACTCTTTTTCAATTCTTTCTTTTAGAGATAACAATTCTGGAGTCCAGGAGTTAGTACTTGATGTATTGCTATCAGCCGATTCGTCCGTCTGCTTGTCATCACCATACCATGAAGTTAGTCGTGGTGTTATAACTGTCTTATCATACATTTTCTGGGTGCGCTGTTCCCACCGAGCTGTTTGAAGCAGATGGTGTTTTAACTGATCCGCCTCTTCACTGCTCAGGAAATTTTCTTTATACTCCAAAAGATCTTTTGGAAACTCGTAAAACTCCTCTGCACCAAATAAACTCAACTGGTTCATGCAATTTCTTTTAACAATTATTTTTAAACCATCCCATTTCTACAGGACATTTTATTTTTCATCATTTCTGTTTTTAACTTCCCTCAGTGAAATTTTTTATGAATTGAATTTTAAAATTCCGTTCTCAAGATTACTGATACTGCGTTTAGCCTCATCGAAAAGATGCTTTAGGTTTTCATGACCAGGCAAATAATAGGGTTTATAATCCTGTGGTAATATTCCTCTAACATAACGCCATATCTGAACGATATTTGTTAAAGGAATATCGTACGAGTTATAGAATGTGTTATCTGCAGCTACCGTAAGCGTATCTTTATTTCTTTTCACAAAGGTTTTAAAAGTATAGCCATCAGACGTGATGAACATATATTCCTTCCCCCTTTTAAGATCATCCAGCTGTTCAACATATTCACCAATGACACAAGTCCCGTCAGCAAATGGTGGCATTGAATCACCGTCTGCCATAAATCCTCGAAATATACCATGTCCTAAAAATGGCAACTGAATCCTGGGAAGACTTTCAATATATTCTGGATCACTGAATCCGTTCAGATAGCCCATTGAAGCTTTCTGGGGGACAATTTCAATATACTTGTTTCCTTCGGTGTCTACTACTACCGGCAACAATATTTTATTCCCGGGCAGGTTGACCATCTTTTCCAAAGGATATTTTCTTATATCGACCGTGACCAGCAGATCAATACTGATGTTGTAGTATTTAGAGATTCTGACCAACACTTCAATAGGAGGTTCGGCATTTCCGTATTCATAGGAAACATATCTCGATCTGGTAAGGATGAGTTCATCTGCCAGCTTATGCTGGGTTAGATTTTTTTGACCTCTCAAAAACACGATGTTATCTGCAAAAATTGACATTGTCATAATTTATGACAACAAATATACAAATTTTGTTTAAAAAGGTGACTAAGTTTGTACCATGGAAAGAGCGATTGCACATATGGACCTGGACACATTTTTTGTCTCCTGTGAGCGGCTGAAAAACTCCGTATTGGAGAAACAGCCGGTCATTATTGGAGGTGGTGACCGTGGTGTGGTAGCCTCATGCTCCTATGAAGCGAGAGAATTCGGTGTCCGTTCGGCAATGCCTATCAGGATGGCCCTGCGGTTGTGTCCGGAAGCAAAAGTGATCAAAGGGGATATGGAATATTATTCCAATATGTCCCACTTGGTGACCGAGGTCATTCAGGAAAAAGTACCCGTGCTTGAAAAGGCCAGCATCGATGAATTTTATCTGGATCTTTCCGGAATGGACAAGTTCTTTGGTTGTTATCAGTGGACAAACGAAGTTGCTGATGCCGTGATGAAAAATACAGGTTTGCCGATCAGTTTTGCCCTTTCCACCAATAAGACAGTGTCCAAAATCGGAACCGGCGAATCCAAACCCATTGGAAAACTGGAGGTCAGGGCTTTGGATGTCCAACCCTTTTTAAATCCATTGTCTATCAAAAAGATCCCAATGGTCGGACCAGAGACTTTTCAACTTTTTTCAAGATTGGGTGTCAAAACCATAAAGACCCTTTCTGAAATGCCGGTAGATGTATTGCAGGAGCTGGTCGGTAAGAACGGAACCACCCTTTGGAAAAAAGCGCATGGCATCGACGAAACACCCGTTGTTCCCTATTCTGAGAGAAAGTCGGTTTCTACGGAAAATACATTTGCTCAGGACACCATTGATATTCAGAATATCAGGAGTGTTTTATCAGGAATGGTTGAAAAACTTTGTTATCAGCTGAGACATAAAAAATGGCTGACCTCAACGGTTTCAGTTAAGATCAGGTATTCAAATTTTGATACGGTGACCAAACAGTGTAGAATTCCTTACACATCGGCTGACCACACATTGCTCCGATATGTTTTGGAACTGTTCAATAAAGTCTACACAAGAAGAATGAGGATCCGTTTGATCGGCGTCAGGTTTACAGGATTGGTTCACGGCCTGCATCAAATGGATCTTTTTGAAGATACTGAAGAATTGATCTCCCTGTATCAGACCATGGATCATCTCAAGGACAGGTTCGGCCCATCCAGTGTTGGAAGAGCATCAGGTTTATTAAATTAATTGTTCATTATGTTTCTCAACTGCCATACTTATCACAGTTTGCGTTATGGGACCATTTCTGTTGAAGATCTGATTCAACTTGCTGTTGACCATAAACTAAAGGTTTTGGCATTGACCGACATCAATACGGTTACGGGTATTTACCAGTTTTATAAGCTTTGTCAGAATGTAGGGATCAAACCAATCGTTGGGATTGATGTTAGAGTTGAAAATGAGCAATATTATATATGCCTGGCTAAAAATCCTAAAGGTATCGCAGAGGTCAACAGGCTACTTACAAATTACAATTGTGAAGGAATTGATATTGCTAAGGCCAATCCTGAGCTGGAAAATACTTTTGTAATCTATCCGTTAAAGAATATTCCTGACAAACTTTTGGAGCATGAGTACCTAGGGATAAGACAGGATGAATTAAATCTGTTATACGTTCCTGAGCTAAAGGCTTTGACTCATAAAATGGTTATCCTGCATCCGGTAACCTTTAAGACAGGTGAAGAATATGAATTGCATAAAGTACTAAGAGCAATAGATGGAAACACCTTATTTACTAAACTCATAGAGGATGATTATTGTAAAAGCAATGAGACCTTTATAGGTAAAAGAGGACTGTTAGAGAAGTATTCCCAATATCCGGAGATCATTGAAAATACCAAATATATTGTCGATGAATGCAGTTTTGATTTTGACTTTAAAACACCGAAAAATAAAAAGTATTATACCGAAAACAAGGAAAATGATTTTAAATTATTGAAAAAACTGGCTTATGAGGGCTTAGACAAAAGATATCCTGATGAGAACTTACAGGCAAAGGCAAGAGTAGATAAAGAACTGGCAGTGATAGATCAACTCAATTTCTGTGGTTACTTTTTGATCACCTGGGATATCGTCCAGTACAGTAATCGGATGGACTATATGCACGTCGGGCGAGGCAGCGGCGCCAATTCCATTGTCAGCTACTGAATCGGCATTACAGATATATGCCCTTTGGAACTGGATCTTTATTTTGAAAGGTTTTTAAATCTCAATAGGAAGACACCTCCAGACTTTGATCTGGACTGGAGCTGGAAGAACCGGGACACCATATTGGAATATATCTTTAAAAAATATGGAAAAGACCATGTGGCATTCTGTGGGACCAATGTAGAATTTAAAAGTAGATCGAGATTCAGGGAGCTGGGAAAAGTATTCGGATTGCCAAAAGATGAACTCGATCAGCTCTCCAAAAGACCGAAAGATCAGCATGATCAGAATTCCATCGTTCAGGAAATTTATAAATATGAAAATTTATTGGTAGGTTTTCCGAATCAAAGAAGCATGCATTCCTGCGGGATACTGATCTCTGAAGAGCCGATCACGAATTATTCTGCTTTGGAATTTCCCCCAAAGGAATTCCCGATCGTACAATTTGATATGCATACCGCAGAGGAGATCGGTCTAGAAAAATTTGATATTCTATCACAAAGAGGATTGGGAACCATAAAAGATACGGTTAGACTGATCGAAGAAAAAAGAGGGATCACTGTAGACATTGAGGATACAAGGATCTCAAAAAATGAAACCAAGTGCAACGAGTATTTGAGTATCGGAAAGACGATTGGCTGTTTCTATATTGAATCGCCTGCTATGCGGGGCTTGTTGAGAAGATTGAAGTGTGAGAATTACAAAGTTTTAGTTGCAGCATCCTCCATTATCCGCCCGGGAGTTGCCCAAAGCGGAATGATGCGGGAGTATATATTCAGGCATAATCATCCGGATCAATTTGAATATTTTCACGAGGTCTTTGAGAAAGAACTCGGCGATACTTATGGCATTATGGTATACCAAGAGGACGTGATAAAAATTGCGATGCATTTCGGCGGCGTTTCAGCTGAGAACGGTGATGTCTTAAGAAGGGCCATGAGCGGCAAGGGACGTTCATTATCAGCCTTACAGATATTAAAGGATGACTTTTTTGAATCGTGTAAGAAAAAAGGGCATCCTGAGCAATTATCCCAGGAAGTGTACAGGCAGATAGAATCGTTTGCAGGCTATTCATTCTGCAAGGCACATTCTGCTTCCTATGCAGTGGAGAGCTACCAAAGCCTTTATCTGAAAGCCTACTACCCTATTGAATTTATGGTTTCAGCCATCAATAATGGCGGAGGATTTTACAGAACTGAGGTTTATGTTCACGAAGCCAAAATGTCGGGGGCAACCATTCATAATCCCTGTGTCAACTTAAGCGAATTTCAGACGACGGTCTATGGAACAGATGTGTACCTAGGCCTGATGCATATAGAAAAATTAGAGGATTCGGTCAAGCATTTCATTCCTGAAGAAAGAAAAAACAATGGAGATTATAAGTCGCTTGAGGATTTTGTTAAAAGAGTTTCTATAGGCATCGAAACATTACAGACCCTTATTTTCATCGGAGCTTTCAGGTTTACAGGAAAACAAAAACATGAACTGTTGATTGAGGCCAGATTCCTGTTCTCTAAAGGTCTATATAAAACAAAGATAATCTCTCTATTTGAAGAGCCTCAGAAGAACTATCAATTGCCGGTTATTGAAAGAAACAAGTTTGAAGATGCTTTCGATGAAATTGAAATATTGGGCTTTCCCGTTTCCTTTTCTATATTTGATCTCTTAAAAACAAAATACAGAGGCCATGTATTGGTAAAGGATCTGTTGAATTATCACAAGAGACAGGTAAAAATGCTGGCCTATCTTATATCAAGAAAGCACGTTCCTATAAAAAAGAAAAACCATCCAGGCAAAAAAGAAGATATGTATTTTGGAACGTGGATCGATGCTGAAGGACAATATTTTGACACAGCCCATTTTCCTGACAGCCTCCGAAAGTTTCCTTTTCAAGAAGGCGGTGTTTATCTTTTATTGGGGACCGTTGAAGTCGATTATCATTTTCCAACAATCACTATTCATAAAATGGCAAAGATGCCACTCATTGCAGATCCCCGATATTCGATGGATAGAGAGAAAGCTCAGGAAATCGAGAGAGGGCTTCGCGAAAGTGTCAGCATGACTTCCAGACAACCTTATCCACAGGCGCATGAAATTGGATTGCCAAGGTTTAAAAAAAATTAAATTCCAAATATTTTACAATTATTCATCAATTTATTCTTCTATGGTTTCCTGAAAGTTTTGACGATCAAAACCATAATCAATCATATTATTTAATGTTGATTGTGCACGCTTAAATAACCAATCAAATCCAACAATTTTTAATACTCCTTGGGTTGATTCGTTTTCTTGCTTTAACCTTTCCGCCTGCATTTCATTCAATTCAGATTCGCGACCTATAACAACCAGGCAGTAAGGTCTATAAATACCAGGATACTTCTGTGAAGCATATAAGCTATTATTAATTGACCAATTTCTAAAATCCAATGCTTGTCTTTTCGCATGCGTCGTCTTAGCAGAAAGCTCTCCTGCCCTGGTCATAATCTGCACATCAGCTCTCTCTATTTCTACAACCGTATATGAGTTATCCATTGATCTAATCATAAAATCAGGAACGAGCTCTTCGCCAAACCTTGGCTTAGACCAGATCTGAGCGTGAAATGGCTCCAGCAAATAAGGGTTAGAAGCCAAAAAATTATGAAGGTCAATTTCCTGTTTTTCTTCAGAGTTCAGCAAGTCTGAAAATTGTTTCAAACCCGATGAACTAAGATTAAACCATCTTGATATTAATGCGGCAAAAATATGTTCGGTAGCAACCTCACTGGTTGAAAAACCCATATTTACTGTTATACCTATAGGAAATTTCTCATCTGTTTCTACTGACTTAACAACATCAATCAAAACTTCCTTCGCAGCTGTAGTCCATTCTGATTTTTGATACTTTTCATCAAAAATATTTAACATCTCTACATTGATACATTTTATATGAGAGAGAGGAAACAACCTTAGAGTCTTACTTGATATGTGACTGAGAAGTCTAGTCACATTATTTATTGCCCTATAGGAGCTTAAGCTGATCGTAGCAGCACCCAACTTCCTTAGACCTTGTATCCCCCAATGTATTGCTCCTAGTGCAGCAATATTTTGAAAATCCGATTTGTAAGTATGTCCTCCGTATTCACATAGGGCTAATTTTATACAGAGGTCAAGTGCTGCTTCGTCATTTTGTTCATACAATTCGACAATCAACCTACTAACATCTTCAAGACTTCCTTCCCGTTCAGCCAGATTTACTTTTTCTTCTAATGATAACATATATAATAAATTCAATATTTTTTCTTATTTCATAGTAAAAATACTATAATAAATCTTGAAAGCATATAAATGATTTTATTTCTGTGCGACATCTATTTTTAAATGAGTAAAATATTTTTCCAAAATTCGTGCAATTGCAGATTAATATTTTTTTTGCAAAATCCAGTTTTTCAAAAATGCATTGACTACTTCAATATAATCTATCGCCTCATCTTTGGTCTTACCACCTCCTGCATGAGCAACGGAATTTCTTCTATCACGTAAATCATCAAGATTTTCTATATTAAGATTTTCTATATCTACAAAATAATCTGGCATCACCTCATTAGTCAATTTTCTCAGCTGAGCTGGAGTACAAGTTTTTTGTTGGCGAGTCCTTGAAAAAACTGCAAGTTCAAGCGAACCCTGCATCAAACCCAACATCCATTTTTTTGTTGGAGAAACAAGAAGAAACAATTGTTTTATTTCATTTTCAAGCGCTCTGCCATATTGGATCATAACTGTAGAAAAATCATCTCCTTCCATTAATTTTTCAAGCAAAAACTGTCCAGAAGTCATATATTTAATTGTCCATTCATCTAAACGCTCAATATCAATTACGCTAGAAACCTTTGTTCTATAATGGTCTATATTTTCCCTACTGTAGAATTCATCGATTTTTTGCTCGAGCTCAGCTATAATCTTCTCACTATTGCCTTTACTCTTCTTTAGTTCCTCGAACTCAGCGAGAAACTTTTGTCTTTTCATATTGAATCGTAACAATTCAAGCTCTTCTGAAACATGGAAAAAACCCTTATCGAATGCCTTATAATTTATACTGCCATCTTTTTCAAAAGCAATTTCTTCAATCTGTTTTCTGTTTTCATCTACGTGTTTCTTTTCACGTAGGTAAAAAATCTTTATTTTTTCTGATCGCAGCCTCGCTTCGGCCACAAGATTCTGGAAACTGTGTATCAAATGCTCACTATGTGTTTCTATGATCAACTGAATATTGAATTTGCTGCTCGCCTCCACAAACATCTCTGCCAAAAGAGATTGCCACTTTGGATGCAAATTTGTTTCGGGCTCTTCAACCACAAGAATACTAGGACTATACTCCGTTCTGATCACTTCGCCATCCCTGTAGTCATAAATATGTCTATTCAACTTATTCTTTTTTGATAATACAGTTATCTGCATCAAAATAAGCAACAACTGTTTAATTCCAGAACCAAAATCGACAAGTTCTCTACTGATTTTTTTACCAGTTTTTGGGTCTGGATCACTCTCTACCGACACTGTCATTAACTGATAGCTTAATAGATGCCTGACGTTAACGTTGGCTCCTATTTCAAATCTTTTTAGATAATTCTTCATAAAAGAACCGTACTTTCCTTTTAACGCTGCAAAATCCTTGAGTAGATTTATAAAAGGTGTATTTGATATGGAACTATATCCACGAGAATTTTGTTCTCTTATAATAGAAACATAATGTATGCTGGAAATTCTATTCGAAAGTCCCTGCCAGCTTGTCTGAAAACAGTTTGCAATAACATCATAAGAATAATGCTTATTGCCGGACTCTTTTTCTAACCATCGCAGTTCATTTTTCAAAATACTGATACATCCATTATAAAAAACATGCTCGATCGACAATTTCGCATCGAAAATATCATCCACCTCAAAATCCCCCTCACCCACAGCATATTTCCCAGATTTCAAGTCTTCTATCAAATGTTCATCCAAGAACTTTTGCCATGTATCCACATTGACACTGCCTTTGAAGGAATTCACAAAGGTAGAAGGTATAAAAGGAATGGCAATTTCATCAGCATATTTATCTCTTTGGTCAAGCCATTCAAAACTTCTATTATGCGTAAGATAATCCCTGTAAATATCCAGAAGTTGCGTCAGATAATTTCGTAGTTTTCCCTGATTTATTTGCCAGTCAATATATGAATGAAGAGGATTGTCGATTGGTGGGAACATAAGATCAATATCCCTCGTAAAAATATCGTAGACTTCACCTTCAGCTTGCATCTTCTTACGCCTTTCCTCAGCTTTTTCATCTTTTTTCTTATATTCCTGCCATTCCTTATTATAGTTTTCCCCATGTTCAACTTTTTCTTCTTCTGTTGCTTCTCTATAGCTAAAAGAAAATAAAATCTTTTTATCGTAATTGTCTTGAACCTCAATACGTCTTAATTTAGCCTTAAACTTATCATCTTCGGAGACTCTAAAGGTTAACGAGATATACAGTTTTGTCAATCCAAGAAAAGTAAATGGTAGACAAACATTAATTTCCCTATTGTCTTTATCGTAAAGAAGATTGTCAAAATCGCCAAGCAAGTGTTCCTGCTCGGAAAGATCCAGATCAAAGGGAAAAACGTTGCCTTTCAGGCTGTTTCTAACCATCTGAAGAGCTTTTGTTACAGAGCTCTTTCCCGCATTGTTAGCTCCTGTCAAAAGATTTATAGAGGACAACTCTGCAAATAAGCCTTCTTTGTCATCAAAAATTCTAAAATTTTTTAATCCTAAAATGTCAATTGGTTTCATAAATGTATTGAGTTTTTATTTTTATATTAAATTAAACTTGTTTCAAGAATGGGCTTAATGCACGTTTTAGCTACCTTTCAAAATTAACAGTGCAAAATAATAAGATAAGTACGCAATCTATTTACGCAGCAGTTCTTTTTCTATTTTCTTTTAAAAATATAACTAAAAAGTATTTGATCACAATTTAGTCTAATAACAAGACGGGATTATATTTAACTTCTTTAAAACAATCGTAGTAACTTCCGTTATAACTTATCTTGAAGTTTGTTTCTTAAAGTCAACATATCATCACTCACCTTTTTATCCAAAGTCTTCGCATAATGCTGAGTGGTTTTGATATTCGTATGACCAAGCATTTTGCTCACGCTTTCAATCGGTACTCCATTGGATAATGTAACCGTAGTAGCAAAAGTATGTCTTGCGATGTGGAAAGTCAGTTCTTTATTAATTCCACAGACATTCGCAATCTCTTTGAGATAGGAATTCATCGTCTGATTACTTACAACAGGAAACAGAACATTTGAGTTTATACACTGCGGATGGTTCTCATATCTTAAAACAAACTCTTTAGCGACAGGTAATAGCGGAACTCTGGTTGAGGTGTCGGTCTTTTGACGACGTGTGAATATCCATTGTTCTCCATCAACCCCGATATTGATGTGAGACTTTGTCAATTTCTTCACATCAACATAAGCTAAACCTGTATAACAGCAGAAAAGAAAAACATCCCGTACTTGTGTCAATCTATCAGAAACAAATTCTTTTTCATACATCGTCTTGATTTCTTCTTTAGATAAAAATGGACGTTCTACAGCTTTAAGCTTTGCTTTATAACCAAGAAAAGGGTCCTTGGTAAGCCAGCCATGTGCCATACATAGTCTGATAATTTTTTTGAAGTTCTTAATGTATTTCACAGCGGTATTGTTTCCGCATTTCCGCACACTTCTCAGCCAAAAATCATAATCCATTATGAAAGCATGATCAATAGCCTTGATATCGATATCAGAAGTTTTGTACTTCCAGTTAATGAATTCTTGTGTATGCTTTAACGATGTTTTATAACGCTCCAATGTTCCTGGCGCAAAATCGTGACCAACAAGGGCTTCTACTTTATCATTGTGATCCTGAAAGATAGGAATGAGCATTCTTTGCTCAATATCAGTTCCAAGCAGTTTAGATTTTAAACCAACTGCCGTTACATTGTTATCCTCTTTTAACATTATGTAGTGTGAATCGTATACCTGTTGCTCTAAAGTCTTAAGATAGACATTAAGCGTTCTGGCCTCCTGAGAGTTACCCAGTGCCTTATGTGCTTTACCATCCCATTTCTGCGGTTCGATATATCTTTTAGCGGCAATGTCCGCTGCCTTGCCATCTATCGTGATTCGTAAGTAGATTGGAGCGGTGCCGTTTGTTCGGATTTTATTCTTTTTTATAAAGAATAACAGATTGAATGTTTTGTTCATGATGTGGTAACTTTAATTGTTTAATAATTTAGTTTTTGTTACCACTTTTTGCAAGATGTACAATCGTTAGACTGCCTACTGGTCAGGTTCCTTTGAATTTTTCGTGACCCATTTTCTAATTTTCACGATGGATCACTAAAAAGGTCATATAAATCGTGATCTGTTTTGATTTTTTTGGACTCTAGTGTAAAACAAAAAACGCTGTAAACATTGATGTTTACAGCGTTTTAGCTTATTTTAGTTTCTCAACCAGCGGAGAGAGAGGGATTCGAACCCCCGGACCTGTTACAGTCAATAGTTTTCAAGACTATCGCAATCGACCACTCTGCCATCTCTCCAAAAACTCCGATTGTATCGTTGTTTTCAGTGGTGCAA